>Ga0160440_100514_pt1 | contig 11764 bp, 9 predicted proteins | sample HID1971I_E1MG_FD_108277 | JGI IMG/M metagenome (GOLD analysis project Ga0160440, IMG submission 108277) | Enriched millipede-associated microbial communities from UW Madison campus, WI, USA - HID1971I_E1 MG | ecosystem: Host-associated > Arthropoda: Insects > Digestive system > Unclassified ... | reverse complement strand
TGGTCGAGACAGGCGACCCGCTACCCGGCCGTGGACAACCCGCGACTCAACGCTTAACGGAGGATCAATACCGTATTGAACCCAACTGCAAATCTGTCCGCTGAAGCGGGGCAACCTCACATCATGAGATAGCAATCCTTGATTGCCCTCAAAGGAAGTCTTGCACTGACAAGCAACAGGGGAAATTCTCAACAGTTCCTGCTACTCGTGATAACGACGAGTTGCGGATAAGCTAGTTCGCCTCATCGCAGAGCGTTCTGCAGTCTAGGGTGAGACAACGCGGACCTACCCTCAAGTTTTCGAAGTCGCTGCCGTTAGAGCCAACGTACGGGCTGCAGTGGGAAAACCGCTGGCATCGAGAACACCAACTAAATTAAGACGAAGCGAGGGCATTGATGAAGGTCATTCTGGCGTTGTTAGCAGTGGCGAGCTTGGCAGGTTGCTCCACGTATGCGGTTCCGCGATATTCCATTAACGCGGACAACGTCGTTGCGATGAAGACCACCGTCGTCAACGGGGTGGGGGTTGGCCAATTCACTCAAGCGCCGATTCCAAACGAGAGCCCGAACCAAATCATGTGTCGTGCGGTCGGCCCAATCAAGACCCCCGACGGGGAGTCTTTCGCCGAGTTCGTGAAAGCCGGTTTCATCTCTGAACTCAAAATCGCCGGCGTGTATGCTCCGACCGCCCCCGTTCAGCTGACCGGCCAACTTGAAAACATTGGATTCTCGTCCGTCAGCGGCACATGGAATCTGGGCCTCACCATCAAGTCATCGAACGGGCGCAGCATGAGTATTGCCGAGGCCTACTCGTACACGTCCAGCTATTATGGTGAGACTGCATGCAACCAGACTGCACAGGCGCTCATGCCGGCGGTGCAGGACCTTCTCGCGAAGGTCGTCCAGTCGCCCGAGTTTCCCACGCTATTGAAGTAATGCGCCGCACCAAAGTTGGGTCCGGTGGCTCCTAGCGCACGGCCACACTCGGCCGCCGCGCGTCGAACCCCCGCGGATGTGATTGGTCGGTTCAGCGGCACTGTAAGCAAGCGCCGCTGGACCTTAGCTCTCTGTACCCGCTATTTGTTGCCGGCAGTTGGTGCGTTGCCGCGGCCGCCGCCGGATGGATTTCCCGTTGTGCTTGGCCAGTTTCCACCTGGGAACCCCGTCGGTGGTCTGCCGCGCCCGCTCGAGCTGCCCTGCGAGGCTCCGCTGCGCGCTCCGCTGGATTTGCTACCAGCAGTGCCTGCCTTGCCGCCACCGCTCCTGCCGCCATTGCTCATGATTGGCACCTCCAATTTCGGCAAGTCGCCGACCACTCCAGTATGGGCCGGCGCTTGCTCGCTCCTTGCACAGAGGGCATATTGTGCGCAATATCGCAAGCTAGGGAAACTCAGGCGGTCTCCGCATGCGTAGCGAAAGAAAAGAAGCGCCGCTTCGGCAACGACTCTTTTAGCAGGCTGTTGAAATACCCTCTGCGCTGGTCATCCGGGTTGGAGAGGCAAACGTTGATTGAAGGAATCGAACGACACTGAGACCGAAGCGATGCGCGGAGCGGACGGCTATACCGAATCGATGTTCACGATGTCCAGGCTGGACGATTTTGTGCCAGCTAATCACCCGTTGCGACCGATTCGACTGTGGTTGAACGATGCGCTCGCTCGCATGGACGCGGTCTTCTCGCGGATGTATGAGAGCGAGCTCAAGGGCGGTCGTCCGAGCATCGCGCCAGAGAAACTGATTCGCGCATTGCTGTTGCAGGTGCTGTATTCGATAAGAAGCGAGCGCATGTTGATGGAGCAAATCTCCTACAACATGCTGTTTCGCTGGTTCGTCGGACTCGCGATGGACGATGCGGTCTGGGACCACTCCACTTTCAGTAAGAACCGTGACCGACTGGTGGTTCACGATGTCATTGTCAGTCTGTTTAACGAGACGGTGGAGACCGCCCGCGTGCGCGGTCATCTGTCCGGAGAGCATTTCAGTGTCGATGGCACGCTCATTCAGGCTTGGGCTGGGCACAAAAGCTTCGTGCCCAAGACGAAGTCGAACGACGACTCGCCGCCCGACGGCGGTGCCGGTTCTCAAGAGAACTGGCATGGCCAGAAGCGTAGCAACGACACACATGAATCCAGTACGGACGCTCAGGCGCGTTTGTTTCGCAAGAGTCGTGGCACGGGCGCGATGCTTTGCTACATGGGTCACGTGCTGACCGATAATCGGCATGGCCTGGTCGTGAACGCACAGGTCACGCAGGCCAACGGCACGGCCGAGCGAGACACGGCGGCGCAGATGCTTGCAGACGCCGCGCGAGCCGCCGGTACGTCCATTACCGTCGGCGCGGATAAGAACTACGACACGTCGGGATTCGTGGCCACGTGCCGCGCAAATAATGTGACGCCGCACGTGGCACAAAACGTCGGCCGCGCAGGCGGCTCCGCCATCGATGCTCGAACGACACGATGGCCCGGCTACGCTATCAGTCAGCGCAAACGCAAATGCATTGAGCAGGTGTTTGGTTGGAGCAAGACAGTCGGGAGGATTCGGCAGGTGATGTATCGAGGTCTGAAGCGCGTCGACCAACTCTTTGTGCTGACTCAGACCGCCTACAACCTGACGCGCATGCGAACGCTGGCCGCTCGGGCGGAATGAGCGCGAACGCGCAGAAGAATGCGACATTAGCAGCACCTGAATCAACGAAGTTCGGCATCGAATTGGTTGGGACTCTACGCCGCGTTGGCTCTTTCGAGTGAACGAGCGCCCGTTCAAGAAGGGATATTTCAACAGCCTGTTAGAGGTCGAGAGCGCAGGTTTGATGTCAAGCCGGCAACCGTGTGTCTCAAGCTGCGCGCGTTGAAGAAGCTGATGGACACGGCGGCGTAAGCGTTCGCGTGCGGGCTTCTTCGCCTCTGCTTCTCGGACTGAGCGCTGGAGCGGCGTATTGACGCACGGCGTCTGTGTCTTAGAGACGACACAGGCTGGATGGTGCTCGCCAGTTCGTCAATGCGGTTCTCACTAGAAGCGGGCGTCAACGCCTAGAAGCTTCAAGGCCCGTTCCAGAACGGCAATCTCCCGCGCAAAAGACGGACTGGTGGCCTGGGTCACCTGCCCGTCCTTCTCCGCATTTTTCAGAGATTGAAGCACTTGCGCGATTTGCTGGGCAACTTGCTCCTCGCGCGTCAACGGCTGCAGCGTCACGGGCGCAGGCCGCGGGGGCTGAGCTACGAAAAGCGATGCGCTGGGAAACTGGTTCAGAAAAGCCGCGGCTTCTCGAAGTACAGCAAGAATGGCCTCACGATTTCCTGGTCGTGTATTGAGGACCTTCGGACTCGGGTGAGCACACGCGACCAACCTCAAATCAGGCCGGAGAGCGGCGACCTGCGGCTGCGCCTGTTGAGCGTTTTTGCCCATGAAGACAACCGCCCGAAGCTTCGGCAACATCTGAATGAGACGTGGAAGCGGCTTGAGCCCTTGTTCCAAGTCTTGCGGCGTCGCAGCGCGAATTCGAGCCCCGTCGCCTATGTACCACGGCACCACGTTCCAGAGAAGTGAGCGGGTGCGAGGGATATCCGCATCCTCGTGAAGGAGAAACATGTTCTTTGCCGTCTCGTCAGGATTATTGCGGGAGACGAACGTGGACGCTACGGCGCGAGCACCCGGTGCCTCCAGAAGGAACAAAATCTCGGCGCCCACTCCGGCATCCCATGGGTCGAAGTCTGGTACTTGTGCCCCGGGGCCTGCCTCTAGACGTAATTCTTCGACGTATGCAGTGAGAGGTGCGACGTGAGGTTCACGCAACTGCCGGATGCGGGCACCTTTGACCGCGGGGTCTCCGAGAGATTTTAGTCGGTCGACGCTTTCCCAGAGTTGTTCCATCGCGCGTTCCTCGTCGTGTTGTTGTTCGAAGCCGTCCGCTATTAGGCCATAGTGCTGCGCCGGTATGTGTGCCAGTCGATGACCACCACACGACTCTGCGCTTGCCAGTCGCAGGAGTCGGCACGTGCCGTAATCCGTGGGACCTCCAGACGCGCCCTCCCTCGTAAGCCACGCTTCATTTGCATTTCATTGCGGCAAACCCACTGCGAAGCGGAGATTGAGCGAAGAGGCTTCCGAGCCAGAAGTGCGTCGAGTGCATCGCGCGCTGCCTAAAGTTCAAAGATAGCTGCAGTCAGATGAGCAAGCAGCAATGTTCGGCTGGCAGTGTCCGTCCCGGCATCGAACTGCTCTTTGAGAGCCTGCGATGCCAACTGGACTTCTCGAGCCGCGTTCGCAACGCGCTCGACAGAAGCACCCTCGCTGCTCTTCTGCTCGGCCTTTCCCATCTGATTTTTGCCTACCGTTGTTTCGAGGACGTTCCGAGCTGCCCTCGCCACAGCTTGACCTACGCGGCCGACTTCAGCGCAACTGTATCTGGGACGTGTGCCTCGGGAAGTGGCCTGGCTTCGGCAAACTCCCAGTCGAGCCCATCTCGCACTACCGGTGCCCACTTCCGCCAGCTGAAGAAGCTGCTCGGATGCCGAACGAACAAAAGCTTCACCGCCCTTCCGCTCTTCGTGTGGACCAATGCAGAGCGAGCACAGAATCGGCCAACTTTCGTCGGATGTCGCTCGCAGTTAAAGTGCAGCCGTTCTTCGCGCGAGGCCAGCCGAAGTGCGTTGAGTGACTCTACTCCGAAAACCAAGCACTGCTCCACGCCCATAACGTCGAACAAGTCTAACGCGGCGGTCCATCCCGCTTGATATTGCTCCTCCGTCGGCCGACGCTTTACCGATTTCATAAAATCGAGCACTAGGTTATGGTAAGCAACGGATAACCAAAGCGATTGCTTCTGGGTATCGCTTGGGTTGCGCCTCTGGAATATTGCGCGTTCAATGTTGCGGACGTAGCGTGAGTCCCGGTCGAACTTCAGTGCATGGTTCTTATGAGTAACGCGCAGACCCGAAGTTAGTGCGTAACGCTTGTCGAACGCTTCGCCTTCGTTCCATCGGTACACGCTCTCGCCAAGTATCATTGTTTTGACAGCAGACTTTGAGAATTCGCTGCCCACCCAAGGCCACCATTTGATTTGCTGGCGGGTTTCAAACAGGTGGTCAAACGACAAATCGAGGTGGTCCATAGCAGTAGTTGTTATCTGTTTTGTTTGAGTACAAGGCGTTCGATGGCGAGTACGCCTGATTCCATTTTCGTCCGCGCCGAACTGTTCGCAGAGTGTACGAAGATTTTGGGCGGCTGGAAACCCGAAGCGCGACGGCCTCTTCAACCCACAGAATGACATCATAGCCCGTGCCGCGTTCATCGTCGCCGAGGTCGCGGTCAAGGCTAATCTCTTCGACGGTGCCTAACTCCAAGAGTCGGATTGCTTCGTGCGGCCAGTGAACACGCGTCCAACCGTCCGGCGTGACGCGCTCGTCGTCGAGGAAGACTTTCATACAGCAACGCCTAGTTCCGACTCATCGAATGCTGATGTGCGACGTGGTTCCGCACAGCCCGGGCAGTAGACGGCTAGCTCGCGTTCATCGACGACTCGAGCTGAGACCAACCAAGGCTGCGACTCGTCTTCAAATTGCGTCATGCTGACAGAAACGCGTGGCGACGTTCGGTCGACCGGCCTAAGGCAAAGCGAACAGGGCACAGTCATGTCGGCAGTCGGATACGGGGAAGTCAGTGTGGAACAGGCTATCCCCGTCGGGCGGAGGGGAGTCCGAGCGGGCCTTTGCCTCCGTCTTCCTTTTAAGGGGCTGGATGTGTGCATCTAGCGCCTCCAATGGGGCCGCGCGGCCAATCGTTGAATCACTGTCAGTGGCACTCTAGTTCGAAAACGAAGGATGGTAAGCTGATTTTTCGCGATGCAGCGTCCACGGTTGCGTCGCGCATCGCTGCGTAGTCAGTAGAGTCAGCCATGCATCGACACGCACGCACTCGCGAAGGCCCGACCTCATTGCGAATGTCTTTTCTATACAACTGTCAGTCGTCGGAATGACGTGCTACAAATCGGCTGTCGTCGTGACTAACATTGCCACCGACATATCTCTCCGCCATAGGCACGTCAACCGCATGCGCGACGTCGCGAGCGCCCCCCTCTCTCGTGGGTCCCTGAAAAGCTTCCGCTTCTCGGTTTTGCTGCGTCGCTCCTGCTATAGGCGAGCTTGATGGCTAGTCTCGCGCAGCAAACATTCTTTTGCATTTGAGGGCTCGGAACTCTCGAAATCAAACTTTGTATCGAGAAGCGCGTCTATCCACTCAGCGCCTCGGCCCTCTTCCATCCGAAACAACATGTCGACAAATGTCGCAATTATTGCTCTTGGAAATTTGCACAATTCTTCGCCGGACTCCCGGGACGCTACCCATAAGAACGCCTTCACGGCCACTTCGGGGATAGCCCGTTGTTCGTCTCCGAACGCATGCAACACGCGCAGCTTATTCAAGACTTGATGGAGCTCATCGGACCTCATCAAATCAAGCGACATGCATGGACGGAAGCAGTCGAAATACCGTCTCAATGGAAGGCTGGTCTCCCACGTGTGTACGCCATACTGGGGCGGAATGGCTAAGAAGATTCCGAGCGCGTCTATGGATTTATCGAAGGGCTCATGAAAAACTCTCGATATCTGGTTTTGATTCGAATCCTCGGCGTCGGTTGGGTCCGCGATTCGGTCGAGGTGACCTGCATCATCAAGACATACAATCATCCCAGCGAAACCAGCAAGCCCAACAAATCGTGCGAGGACTTGCACATGATTGAAGAGAGAAGTTTCGTCAGCGAAGGAAACGACGCCCAGAGCGGCTCGCGCATCCTTCGTTGACACCGTCTCTCCACGCATCCAACGCATTGAGTCGAACCGCTGTCGTTCGTTTCCGCGGATGCATCCTCGGCAATAGCACTCAATTACGCTCACGAAGATATGCCCATCTGGCATCGCCGTTAGTGGGTGCAGTTGGGCGTGGATGACGTCCTCGACCAACCTGCCCGACCCTTCGGCATCCGTCTTAGCGTGACTGATGAATTTGTCGACTATATCGACCAGTGCTTCCCCTTCCCGTGCTTCTTGGGTTGAGATATTTTTATATAATCTCGAGGCTAGCGAACTATCAACTTCAATCGACGAATCAGTGGCACCGCGTGTAGCGACGTCCATCTTCGCGACGACTAACCCGTGGCGAAGTGCGAATTCACGCACCAGATTGAGGCAGTATGTTTTTCCCGCCCCGGGAGGCGCGAGAATCACGCTCAGACAAGGGTGTCTACCGCGGACGCTTTGGACGTCGCGCCACAATGACCTCACCGCATGTCCTCTACAACAAAAGTGTTGAAGGCCGACCTCCGGTACTTTACCCAAACGAAGATATCGAAGGACCATATCGCGGTCGGCAGCGCTGATTGATTGCACAATTTTTCTCTCAAAAACGTCGACGGAGCGTCGATAACATCCGAACAGTGCGATTGGCGCACTGCTGCAGCACGGCGTTAAAGTCATTTTCTTTTTTCGCGCAGTCTCATATGCGTACTCGATGCGTTGGCTCCTCTCCACTTTAGTTCTGCCCCCCAAAAATACCAAGTTGATAGATAGATTTAAAAAAATCAATGACGCCGGCATTGACGGCCCATGAGCCTGCCAGTCTCCCGAATGAACGCTTCCGTATAAACTTTTATCCTCTTCAAGCATTTGGCCAAGGCTATAGTGGGTGCGACAAAAACTCAGCTTTTACCTGAACAAATAGAGGCGGCGCAAAAAGTAAGGGATTTCTACTATTGAGTTGGGCGAATCCGCAAACTGCATTCGGTAATCTGAACATGATGAATAAAGGCTGGTTCCGGTACAACCTTTTATCCTCTTAGGCGTTTTGGTACAGACTATTACCCTCACGTACAGACTATTATCCTCACGTACAAGATCTTCCTGCTGAGCTTCGTCATCATCACGGCGGCCGCCTTCGCGCAGTTCTACGCGACGACGCCCGCGATGCTCGTCGGCTTGCGCGTGTTGATCGGCTTCGGCATGGGCGGGGACTTCGCCGTCGGTCATGCGATTCTCGCGGAGTTTTCGCCGCGCAAGCATCGCGGCACGTTGCTCGGCTCGTTCAGTGTGATCTGGACGATCGGCTATGTGATCGCGAACGTGCTCGGCATGCATTACGCCGACGCCTCGCCGGACGCGTGGCGCTGGCTGCTCGCGTCGGCTGGCGTGCCGGCGTTTCTCGTGCTGATCCTGCGCATCGGCACGCCCGAGTCGCCGCGCTGGCTGCTCGGCCAGGGACGCAAGGACGAAGCGTTGCGCATCGTGCGCAAGCACTTCGGTCCGAATGTCACGCTCGGCGCCGATGCCGGCGGACACCACGCACCCGCGGGCGGTTTCGCGCGACTCTTCAAGCCCGATCTGATCCGGCGCACGATCTTCAACTGCGCATTCTTCGTGTGTCTCGTGATTCCGTATTTCGCGATCTACACGTTCCTGCCGAGCATTCTCACGGCGATCCGCGTGCCCGAAGGCTCGGGCGCCGATCTGCTGCTGAATGCGTTTCTCGTGCTCGGCGCGCTGCTCGGCATCTGGCTGACCATCAAGCTGTCGCGCCGCTCGTTCCTGATCGGTTCGTTCGCGGTGTGCTGCGCGTCGCTGCTTGCGCTGGCGGTGCTGCCGGCTTCGGCGAATCTCGGGATGATCGTCGCGTTCGGCATCTTCACGCTGACGATGTCGGCGTTCTCGAATCTCGTCGGCGTGTTTCCGCCGGAGTGCTTTCCGACCGAGGCGCGTGCTTGCGGCGTGGGGCTGTCGATTGCGTGCAGCCGGCTGGGATCGGCAGTCGGGACGTTTCTGCTGCCTGTCGGCATTGCGCAGGCCGGCATCCAGATGACGATGCTCGCGCTGGCCGCGGTGCTGCTGGTCGGCATGATCGTGTCGATTGCCTGGGCGCCGGAAACGAAGCATCTGACGTTGAACCAGGCAAGCGGCAACTGATCGCCCGCTCAGAGCTGCGCGGCCTTCGCCCCCTCGCCGCGCAGCCATTCCGCAAACGCCTGCACGCAATCCAGTCCCGCGTGCGACGGCGCGATATCCAGCCAGTAGCCATAAGGCCCGCTCGATTCCACCGGCGACAACTGCACGAGCGCGCCGTCATGCAAATCATCGACGATCATATTGCGGTCCACCACCGCGAGGCCCGAGCCCGCGCGCGCGGCATGGATCGCCTGATCGAGCGTGGAAAACTCGATGCCGTTCTCCGCACAAGCGCGCGGCAAACCGGCCGCATCGAGCCAGTTGGGCCAGAGCGTCAAGCGCACGTCGTTGTGCAGCACATGCAGCGTCGGCGTGCGTTCGAGCAGCGTTTCGACCGGCAGCCCGGCATATTTCTTCGCACCGACAAGCACATGCCGTTCGATGAACAGCAACTCCGAGCGATGGTCCGCGCGCGCCTCGTATCCAAAGCGAATGCTGCAATGACGATCGTCGGCGGCATCGGTGCGCACGGAAAGGTCGATATCGGGCACGGCGTCCATCAGCGCGCCGAGCCGCGGCGACAGCCAGCGCGACGCAAAGGTCGGCGGCGCGGTGACGGTCAGCCGCTTGCGTTCGCCGGGTTTCGCGCTGGACAGCGATCGCGTCACGCGCTCGATCGAATCGAACGCTTGCGCCAGGCACTGAAGCAGTTCCTCGCCTTGCCGCGTCAGGCGAATGCCTTTGTGATCGCGGTCGAACAGCTTCGTGCCGAGCGCATCCTCGAGCAGGCGAATCTGCCGGCTGACCGCGCCCGGCGTCACGCACAGCGCGGCCGCCGACTTGTTGAAGCTCATATGCCGCGCGCTTTCTTCGAAGAAGCGCAATGCGGTCAGGGATGGCAGACGGCGCACGGTTGTCTCCTGGTTTTTTTATTCGCGGCGGCGCTCCGGCCGCCCTTCTATTCTCTCGCGCGCAACGGCCAGCCGCGCTCCTGTTCTTCGATCTCCCGACGCAGCCAGTCACGGAACACGGCGACCGGCGGCGCGTCGTCCTGGCCGGTGCGCGTCACGAGCCAGTAGGACTGATGCCCGTCCACTTCGACGTCGCTCAGCGGCACGAGCGTCCCCTGCCGCAACTCGGATGAAATCATGTGGCGGTCGGCCATCGTGACGCCGAGCCCGTCCACTGCCGCGCGGATCGCGTGATCGAGCAGATCGAATTCGTGGCCGCCGCCAAGATCGACATCGTCGATATGCGCGGCCTTCAGCCAGTGCTGCCACGTCAGGTAACGCTGATCGCTGCTCGCCAGAACGTGCAGCAGCGTGAACGCGCCGAAATTCTCCGCCGCGCCCGTGCTTCCGCCGAGCAGCGACGGCGCACACACGGCGAGATGCCGCTCGTTCATCAACAACTGATTGTCGAGGCCGTCCCACTCGCCGTCGCCGAAACGCACTGCGCAGTCGAGCGAGCCCGATTCGACGAGATCGTCCTTCACGCTGGATGTCACGGTAAGTTCGAGCTCGGGCGCCGCCGCGCGCAGGGATTGCAGGCGCGGCATCAGCCAGCGGCTGCAAAACGTGGGCGGAACATTGACGCGCAGGCGCTTCAAGTGCGTCTTCTCCTGAATGCTGCGTACCGTCAGTTCGATGCGGTCGAATGACAACTTGAGCGCCTGCAACAACAGGCGCCCCGTCGCGGAGAGTTCGAGATGATGATGGCGGCGCACCAGCAGCGTCTCGCCGAGTTGCGTTTCGAGCTGGCGGACCTGCCGGCTCACCGCGCTTTGCGTGACGTGCAGCACTTCCGCGGCACGTGTGAAGTTGCCGGTGTGTCCGGCTACCTCGAAAGCCCTCAGCGCATTGAGGGCGGGCATTTTTCGCTTCAAGACGATCTCCTTTTCGCCGCCGGAGGCGGCTCCGGCACGCGACGCGCATTCGACACGCAAGTGCACCGGAGCATGCCGTTCTTTGACGGCATTTTACGAATCGAGGCAAATTATGCAGCTTCGGCGACGCGTACTCGCGCCGCGAAGCTCACACCGGCACGAGTTCCGCCGGCGTGGACGCCTGCGCGGGGTCGGCCTGCGCGTCTTCGAGGATCATGTCTGCGCCTTTTTCGGCGACCATCATCGTCGGGGCATTGAGGTTGCCGGACGTGATGTTCGGGAACACCGACGCATCGACGATCCGCAGCCCGTCGATGCCATGCACGCGCAGCCGCGCATCGACGACGGATGTGGCCGCATCCGCGCCCATCGCGCACGATCCGCACAGATGGTAGATCGAGCCGGACTGATCGCGAAAATAATGGAGCAGGGCTTCGTCGCTTTGCACGTCCGGTCCGGGCGAAATCTCCTCGGCCGTGATGCCGCGCAGCGCTTTCGAATTCATGATCTTGCGGATCAGCTTGCTGCCCTGCACGGCTTCATGCAGATCCTTTTCGGTCGTCAGCGCGTTGACGCGGATCGCCGCGGCATCTTCGACGCGGTTCGACGTGATTTCGATGCTTCCCCGGCTCGTCGGCCGGCACGGATTGAAGCACAGCAGAAAGCCCGAATACGGTTCCGGTTCGAGCTGCGCCTTGCTGCTTTTGGGAATACGGTACGACAGCGGATTGAAGTAAAGCTGCAGGTTCGGTTCCGCTTCCTGCGCGTCGCCCTTGAAGAAGCCGCCCGACTGGTTGACGCTCATCGACAGCGGCCCCTTGCGCGAGAGCAGATAGCGCAGCGCCGCCTTCGCCTTGCCCGCCAGCGAACGGAGTTCGTCGTTCAGCGTCTTGACCGTCGCGCGGTAGTAGAAGCTCACGCACAGATGGTCCTGCAGATTCCGGCCCACC
>Ga0160440_100508_pt1 | contig 11937 bp, 13 predicted proteins | sample HID1971I_E1MG_FD_108277 | JGI IMG/M metagenome (GOLD analysis project Ga0160440, IMG submission 108277) | Enriched millipede-associated microbial communities from UW Madison campus, WI, USA - HID1971I_E1 MG | ecosystem: Host-associated > Arthropoda: Insects > Digestive system > Unclassified ... | reverse complement strand
TTAAAAACTCAAAACCCGACATTTCTAAAAAGTTCAAACCCCGACATTTCAATCTGGCCGTGACATGGAATGTCAGCGCTTTTTAGTAATGTCGGGTTCGAGCTCATTAGAAATGTCCGGTTTTGCCCCTTGAAGGCGCACGCTGAGCGCAAGCGTCTTCAAGGGCCTCCACCATGGGCATACCGCGCGTCGCCGTCAGGGCCAAGAATGACGGTGCATCCGCCGTAGATCGTGAAGCGCGGCCCGCGTCCACCGGGTTCGACTTCGCAAGTCTGGATCACTTCGCTGACGAGATCGAAGATCACTTGTCCGTTCGGGCCGATGCGTCGCGCGGTGCGAATCGACTCGACCTGCACAGGCGCCGCGTGCATGCGGCGCCCGCTCACTTCGCTCGTGCAGGGTGGTTATTCACCCACGCCAGTTCCGGCTCGAGCTGCGACGCCTCAAGCTTACTTACATGATTCGCGTTGTACTGGTCGCTGCCTCGCGGATATTCCGCCCAACATTTCACCGCATAACACGCCGCTTTCGTCAGCTTGTCTGCTTCGGCTTTGTCGCCATTTGGCCTTGTCCGCATCGCCTTCTTTTCTTCCGGATGCAACTGCCGGTTGTACAAATCCGCTCCGAGCGCCCCATTGCCCCGCTCATCGCGCCGCCAGCATCGCCAACCGCTCCGCCTGCCAGCGCACCCGCCGCACCCGCCGCACCCGCCGCGATGTTCCCTGCCAGTGCGTTTCCACCGGCGGCGACGAGCGCATCCGATGCAAGGTCGCCCGCAACCGTCGCCGCGACTGCCCCGCCGATGTTACCGCTGCCCATCGCCGCCGCGGCCGCAGCAATTTCTGCATGCATGCCGAGGCGACCCGCGCCGTCCTTGCCCCACGTCTCGTCGTCCTTGGCCGCCAAGTCATCGGCAACGGTACCGGCTATCTGCATCCCCACCCTGCACTGTGGCCTGCTGGATCGCCATCTGCTCACGCATCTTGTCCGCATCGAACCGGTCCTCCACTGAGCCGTTTGCGTGCGCCGCATCCCGGCTCAAGCCCGCCGTGCTGTCGTGATCCGTGCTTGCGTCCGCCCGTACCGTGATCGTGCCTGGACTCACCGCCGCGAAGGTCGTGCCCGATGCACGCTAACTCGTGCCCGATGCACCCGCGCCGGTCGGCCCCATCCCCGGGATCGATTGCGCGCCCTTGCCCGAGTTCGCGCTTTCGCTCGCGTTGATCGTCTGCGCCGAACTATCCGCATGATTCTTGCAGGTCCGTGTGGTAGAAGGTCTGCGTCGACAGGCTGTTCTTCTCTTCGCTTGCCTTGCTCACGATCGCGCCGCCGTCCAGTTGCGTATGCCGCCCACCTGCACGTCGAAGCCGCCGCCAGCCGCGGATCGTGCGCTTCGTGCGCCGCCGCCGTGCCGCGATTCACGCTCGCGGCCGTATCGCCCACCACGCCGCCCAGCGCCATCGTTACGCCATACTGGCTGGCACGCTGTGTCTCGGCGACTTGTTGCGCATCGGTGCCCGCATCGATATTGATGTTGCTTCCCAGAACGGTCAGATGGTCACCCGCAGACAGGTCGGAGCCCTTCATTTCGGCGCCGCGAGCGGCCAGTTGGTAAGCGCTGGTGAATGGACGAGACGTACATTCGCGTCAAGGGCGAATGGCTTTATCTCTACCGGGCCGTCGACAAGACAACACCGTCGACTTTCTGCTACGCGCTCATCAGGACAAGACTGCGGCCGGGTTTACTTTGCGAGATCGATCGCCAGGAATGACGTGCCTGAGACCGTGACCATCGACAAAAGCGGCGCCAATCTCGCCGCACTCGAACCCATCAACGATGATCGTGAAACGCCCATCAGGATCCGTCAGTCCAAATACCTCAATAACCTAATCGAACAGGACCATCGGGCGATCAAGCGACGAACGCGGCCCATGCCGGGCTTCAAGACCTTTCGCTGTGCGCGGATCCTTCTGGGCGGCATTGCGGTTATGCACATGATCGCGAAAGGGCTAATGAAGTGCGCTCACGCAACCCATCCGTCCGCCGCTGATCAATTCTACAACCTCGCAATATAAGCACTACTTTGCATAGCGATCTCCTTCGCCTCTCGATCCCTACTGCGACAAAGCCCCAGCGACCGTCGTACCACATCATTGTCACCATTATTCCTTCGCTGGTTCGATTCGATGTTTGCGCAACTTGTCGTACAACGTCCTCCGCGACAACTGCAAGGCCTCCGCTGTCTTCACTACAACCCCCTGATTCTGTCTGAGTGCGGCTTCGATAAGTTGGCGCTCGAACCCATCGACCTGAGCTTGCAAACTCGCCGCGCTCGCTGCGGGATCAGCCTTCTCAACCACGCCGATTGCTTCCTCGGCGTCCTCCGCAATGTCAAGTACAAGGCGATCTGCGAAATTGCGTAGCTCCCGCACGTTACCGCGCCACTCGGCTTCCATCCATTTTCGCAACTGTCCCGGGGTCCACACCGGTTGATCAAGACCGAAGCGCGCGCTAGCCATTCGCGTGAAGTGCTGCAACAGCAGCGGGATGTCCTCCTTTCGGTCACGCAGCGCCGGCAAGTCGATCGTGACGACATTGAGCCGGTAGTAAAGGTCGCTTCTGAACTTGCCTTCGTCGCTCAATTTGCGCAGGGACTCCTTGGTGGCCGCGACGACGCGGAATGTTACGGGCACGGGTTCGTTGCTGCCGAGGCGCTCGACTTTCCTCTCTTGCAAAACGCGGAGAAACTTGACTTGCATGGCCAGCGGCATGGCCTCTATCTCATCCAGAAATAGCGTGCCCTGGTGGGCGTGCTCGATCTTTCCGATGCGACGTTTCTGAGCGCCAGTGAACGAGCCGGCCTCGTGTCCGAAGACTTCGCTGTCGAATACTGTTTCGGGGATTGCGCCGCAATTAATGGCGACAAAAGGTCCCTTTCGTTGACTGGAGGCGTGAAGATCTCGGGCGACGACTTCCTTCCCAGTGCCGGTCTCGCCGTTGATGAGGACGTCAACGTCGACGTCCGCCAATGCCGCCACCCGTCGCCGAGCACGCTCGATTGCCGCCGAATGTCCCAGGAGCAGGCTCCCTTCTTCTTGTCGCAATGCGTCGCGCAACCGGCGATTTTCCATAACCAGATGCCGCTTTTCGAGGGCCCGACGAACCACCTCAATAAGCCGGTCGGCGGAGAACGGCTTCTCGATGAAATCGTATGCGCCCTCCCGTATTGCCTGGACAACGAGGGCAACGTCCGCGAAACCGGTGACCAATACTATTGGCAGTTCGACGTCATGCTGGCGCACCGCCGCCAGCATCGAGAACCCGTCCTGACCAGGCAGGCGTACGTCCGACACGATGGTCCCGATTTCCGGATCACTGATGCGATGGACCGCTTCTTCGACCGACGTGCAGACGTCCAGCGGAATCTGCTCAAGTCGGAAGGCCTGCGCCACTGCTCGGCTGACGGAGGGGTCATCCTCAACCAAAAGCACTTTCAACTCCATCAGGTGGTCTCCTCGTCGCGATCACTCGGCGCCAACGGCAAAGTCAATGTGAACACCGCTCCTCCTTCGCTATGGTTTTGCGCGCGCAGCTCGCCACGCATCCCCTGGACGATTGAAGCCGAAATCGCTAACCCCAAGCCGAGTCCTGCCCCGGGCGTTTTGGTCGAGAAAAACGGCTCGAAGAGTCGTTGAAGTGCGGGCGCGGTTATTCCAGTGCCTGTGTCCCGGACGCGTAGGATCACGTGCTGAGGCTCCAGCGAAAAGCACACGCTAACGCGTCTGAGCGGTGAGCTCTTCGTGGCGTCAATGGCGTTCCTCAACAGATTGATCAGCACCTGCTCGAGACGGACGTCGTTTCCTAGCACCCAGATAGGACGAACCGGCGGCACGACGTCGAACTCGATGCCTGCGCTTTCTCCCTCACGCCGCACGAGGGTGACCGCGTCCGAAACAACACGGTCGACAAGCACTGGATCGAATGTCTCCGCACTTTTCTGGGCAAACCCCTTAAGCTGGCTAACGATGGAACCGGCCTTGCGGCACAGGCTGCCGATCTCGATCATGTTATCCGTGGCTTCGCCCACCTCTTGGGCACTCAACAGCTTCTGTGCGTTCTCCGACAGGATGCGCATCGCAGTTAGTGGCTGCGCGATTTCATGCGCGATGCCCGCCGACATCTGCCCGAGAACTGCAAGTTTTCCAGCTTGGATGGCCTGATCTTGGGTCGCGCGCAGCACGCGCTCTGCCTCGCTCAATTCGCTCAGTTTGCGTTCCATGCTGGCATTAGCGTCTACGAGCACCTGCGTGCGATCGGCGATGCGCATTTCGAGCTCGTCGTTGATGCGCTGCAGCTCGACCCTTGCAGCTTGTCGCTCCTGCATCCGTCTGCGCCGTAGCCAAAGTGTGTAGGTCAGCAGGGTGACGAGTGCCGAGGCCGAGCCAGTAGCAATGGCAACGTTACGGGCCCCGGCAAACGTCGCCTCTGTCTTGCTGAACGTAAGGAGCTTCCAGGACAACGGGCCCACGTCGCTGGTCTGCATCAACAAAGGTGACGTCCCGTTGTCGCCGGCAATATATACCAGGTCTTTGGGCGGGGCCGACGCAGATGCACTGCTCCCGAGCGGCTTTGAAGCACGCATGGGCAGTCTCGCGAGGGCGGCATCGCCGTACTGACGCGTCTGAAGTAGTGCCTTCTGAACATCGGGCGCAAGAGGGCGGAGCGTGCGATAGCGCCACATGCTATTGCTACTGAGGAACACGACGCCGTCGGCGTCGGCCAGCGCGACCTCGTCGGCGCCATCGCTCCACGCTTTCTCTAAGTCGCCCAAGTTGATTTTGACGACGACGACGCCGATTGGTACTGCCGCAGCCTTGCTCGTTGTCGACTGGCCGGCGTCGTGCGCGTAAAGCGGATAGGACAAAAAGTAGCCCGGCTCCGCCGTGGTCGTGCCCACGCCGTAGAAGCGCCCGGCCCTGCCTTGCATGGCGTCGATAAAATAAGGCCTGAAGGAATAGTCATGCCCGACGAAGCTTCCCGGCTCGGTGGAATTGCTCGAGGCGAGCGCCCGGCCTCGGTGGTCAAGAAGGTACACCACTAAAGGCTCTGTCTTTTCCTGGACTCGTTTTAGGTAGGCGTTGACCGACTGTGTTCGCGCACCGTCGCCTGGATGCTCGAGCAGGTCGACCAAACTTCCTTGCTGACTTAATACATATGGCATCGACTCGTACTTCTCGAGTGTCTGACCGGTCACGGCTGTCAAGAAGTCCAACCGCTGACGGCTTGTTCGAGTTAATTGCCCGAGACCGGTCTCGAGAACCTGCTTGTAGGTCACAAGTGCAATCGCCGCGATCAGGGCGATGACAATCAAGCTAATTAAAGTCCGACGGCGCGAAGCGCGCTGCCCGTCCTCCCTCAGGCCTGATTCCCCGGGTGATCTAGCAAACTTTGAATGGATCTGGTGCAAATAGGTAAACCTGCTGAGATGTTTCGTATAGGAAAGAAACGTTATCGAGCCACGAGCGACCCGCAGGTGTAGCAAACCGGTTCCAGCGTTTCACGAACTCGGGCGTATAACGCCTCACCCAGCGCAGGATCGTCGTGTGAGCCAGCGACAAACCCCGTTCGGCCATCATCTCGACCACATCGCGCAGGCTGAGCTTGTAGCGCAGGTACACGCGAACACACAGAACGATGATCTCCCCATCAAAGTGGCGTCCACCGAACAACTCCTACAGACTCTTCAGCTTGCTCATCGCCGGTCATAAGTTCGTTGTGCTCCCACAACTCTAACCGATTCCCCGACCCTACTTGCACCAGAGCCGAATACTGTCACGTCCGTTCGATAAGGTTTCCTTCCTATACGAAACATCTCAGCCGGTTTAAGTATGTGCACTAGACCCATCAATGCGACGCCAGCCCGACGTTACTACAGCCCCTGGATTCGAGCGCGCTCACTGGCTGCACGCATCGGAAGGGCCCCGCCGATGGACAGCCGAATAAAATTGGCCGTCTCCCCACCGCGCTGCCAGAAACCTGTCCATTGCGGTACGAGGATGAGTCGAACGATGAAGCATCCGCGCAGAAGGCTAGCTCCTAGTATTTGACTGGCGCGGCCACCGTTGCATCACGCTGGTTGCTGCGTTCGAGCGCGTGAGCCACGAAACCGGAAGCCTTGACGTCCTCCACAAACTCTTTTAGGAACTGCAACGCGCTCACGGAGCCTTTCGGCGTTCCAATTGCCTGCTCGATCACCATGAACCGACCGTCCATAACCCTAACATCCGTCCGACCGGAAGCGAAGGCGATCAGTTGCTGGCGAACGCCGGCCGCGACCTCGAGCTTTTGGTCGCGGAAGACGTCGATCACAGTTGGCGAAGTCGGAGCACGAACGAGTTGCGCATTTTTGATCGTCCGGGTGAGGTAGAGATCGTACGCGCTCCCTCTCCCTACGGCGATCCGTACGCCCTCGCGGTCAACATCGCTGATCGCTCGCAAGCGCGAGTCCGCCGGGACAAGGTAAGTACCTTCAATCACGACATATGGCGCGGTGAACGCGATGTCGTTCGCGCGTCCGGGATCGATTGCCAAGAATGCGATGTCCCAAACGCCAGCCTTTGCGGCATCTGCGACCTTACCGGCTGCCTCGAACGGTATGAACTCAACAGGCACTCCCAGGCGGCGTGCCAGCTCTCGGGAGAGATCAACTGAGATGCCCTGCGGCTCGCCAGACGTGATGTCCTTTTGGGCCAAGACCGGGTTACCAAAGTTGATGGCTGCTCGCAGCTTGCCTTCCGGCGCAATCTCGCGAACCAACTGAGGGGATATGGCCTGTGCCCATGAAGAGCTGGCTAAAACGAGAAGCGCCCAGATTTGTAGAATTCTCAATATCATCATCAAGCGGCTGTTCATTTTGCTGTTGTCCCCATTAAGCGGTACAAGCCTCACCAGGCTCGCTGAGTGGGATCGCCTAGAAAGACGCATGGTGCAAGTCACTGAGGGCGAGTCGAAGCTTCCCCTTTGCGCTCTTGGTTATTTCCTACTGGTTCCATGCCTGCCCTCCGGATCGCCGCTGCAGCCTTGCTGGAAGAGAGAAAGGCAATCAAACGTTTCGCGTCATCGACCTGAGTTGAATCGTTGACAATCGCACCGGTGAATTCCTGGACCAGTTGATATTCGCTCGGAAGGGCGCCCACGAAGTCGACACCAGGCAGATGTACAAGTTCGCTTACTGGTCCGAGGGCCAAGTCGGACTCGCCGGCTGCCAACATTTTGGTGGACTCGACGCCTCGAGCCACCACCTTCACATGCACCTCGTCGGCGACGCCGAGCTTGGGGAGCACGGTGTTTTTGATGTACATGCCACTGGTGCTACCCGGCATCGTGATCAAACGCGCCCCTAAAAGGCTCTTCCTAAGTGCGGCCTCGTCAGATACGTCGATCATCGAGCTGCCAGCACGGACCGCTGCACCAAGGGGAGTCGTCGCCAAACCAACTTCGGTTTCCTTGAGGATCCGGCCCGTCGCACTCAGCTCGCCCAGTCCTTCCTTCGAAAGGATCACCACGTCAGCGTGTGCGCCTAGTTCAAGCTGCGCCTTGATCGTGCTTGGGCCCGTACCCTGAGACGCACCGGTCATTGTTACAACCTTGATGCCTGTTGTTCGCTCGAACTCCGGTAGCACCTCTTGGTACGGGAGGCCGAAGCCTCCCGACATCAAAACGGTGATTTCCGCACGCGCTAGACTCGAAAACGCAACAGTTGCAGCCACAAGAGCGATTACAAGGCGCTTAGGTAGACGATTCGTCATTGTCTTCCTCCACAAGTCGTATTTTTTGATGAAACAGTTCGCAACACTTCAACTCTGAAACTTCCACGCAGGGGCGGGCTCGCGAAAATGCCGTTGACAGAAATCCGCAAGGCCAACTCCTCGGGTTGGCCCCTATCCGTTTAAGCGAAGATGTCTCGCGCGAAGACCGTTGCAGCCGCTTCGTTGTCGGCCCAATCGCGTCGCTCAAGCTGAGGTCGCTCTCGTCGCGAGCTCTATAGCAGGCTGAGCACACATACACAAGAACCCCTGCCGTTCAGTCATGGTCACTGGTGGTAAGCGTGATAACTTGCGGAGCCTCCGTCAAGCCGCTCAGTGGAGCGACCGGATTCACTCCAACGCGCGGGCTAGAACTTCAACGATGCCCGGTGCTAAGGCGTTTTCTACGCGTTCCAAGTACCATCAAGATAGCTCTTCTTTCTGGAATCGGGCAGCATCAAAGAAGCCACGAATCCTACCCCGACCAAGCTAGCGACGTACCACGGGAACCATGCCTCGTGGCCCGCCGCCTTGAGTGACAACGCCACGTACTCGGCCGTGCCGCCGAAGAGAGCATTCCCAACGGCGTAAGTGAAGCCAACGCCCAAGCAGCGCACCGTACTCGGGAACACCTCGGCTTTGACCACGCCGCTGATCGACGTGTAAAACGAAGCAATAACAAGCGCCCCAAGCGCGAGGGCGAAAGCCGAGAAAGGACTGGACGCTTGACCAAGCGCGGAGAGCAACGGCACTGAAGCCAAGGTGCCAAGACCACTAAATAGCAGCATGTTGTTGCGGCGACCAATGCGATCCGACAGCGCGCCGAATATCGGCTGCAGAAGCATGAAGACGACGAGCACGCCCGTCATGACCATGCTTACCGTCTTAGGTGCCATATGGGCCGTATTCACGAGGTATTTCTGCATGTAAGTCGTGAACGTGTAGAAGTACAAGGAGCCGCCCATCGTTAGTCCCATCACGACCAATACAGAGCGCTTGTGCTTCAACAAAGCGGAAAGCGATCCCGCCTCCTTGCTATGCATCGCCTCTTCCGAGCCCGTTTCGACCAGCGACCGGCGCAGATACATTGCCACTACGGCTGTCGCGGCGCCGATGATGAATGGGATGCGCCAGCCCCAGTCCTTAATATCGTCCGCCGAGAGCAACGCCTGCAAAAGTACGAGCACCAGCAATGCCAGCAGTTGTCCGCCAATCAGGGTCACGTACTGGAACGACGAATAGAAGCCTCGCTTGCCCTTGCCAGCGACTTCGCTCATGTAAGTGGCCGCTGTGCCGTATTCACCCCCAACCGACAAGCCTTGGACCAACCGGGCCACAAGAAGGAGTGCGGGGGCCCACGCGCCAATGCTAGCGTAGGTAGGAAGCAAAGCGATCATGAGCGACCCACTGCACATCATCAGCACTGAAATAAGCATCGAGTTCTTGCGTCCATGTCGGTCAGCAATCCGGCCGAACAACCACCCGCCGAGGGGCCGCATGAAGAAGCCTACCGCGAAAATTCCCGCTGCGGCCATTAGTTGGCTGGTGCGATCGCCAGTTGGAAAAAACGCGGCCGCAAAGTAGATCGAGGTGAACGCATAGGCATAAAAGTCGTACCACTCAACCAAGTTTCCCGATGATGCACCGACTATCGCCTTTATACGCTGGGCCCGGCTGCGTTGACTTGTATCCAAATCGTGTTTATTAGTTAGTGATGCTATCGAATTCATGGTGTCTCCAGTAAGACTCGTATCGAATGGACCGGACAGCAATGCGCCTTGGGTCAATGCAACGATCAAAAATGTGCAATGCGGCGATGACAATGCAGGAGCGGTGCCAGTTGCGATCAAAGTAAGGGAAAACCACGAAATTTTTGGAGTGTTTCCCACTTAATACCTTCTGGGCCGCGCCTCAATCCCGCATTTCTCGCAGTCGCTCGTTAAATCCACGGGAGGGAGCCTGTTTCGGGTTCGCGAAGGGTGCGGAAATCCGCTCGTCGGGAATTAAAGTGTGCGGAACTCCGCTCATGCTGACTCGATGTGTGCGAAATTCCGCACGAGCCTCGATTCAGAGAAGGCGTGGGCCTCGAGACAAGGCGGAACGAAGTCCGGCTCTTCGAAGACAGCGCATCAATGCACTTGCGCCCCGTAAGGCCGTTGTCCGCTGGAGATAGAGAGGTTGACCACCCGTGGCGCTCAATCTCGAGCACTAATATTACTGTGTCGTAAAATACATGGCATTATAGGAGCTTCTTCATCGTTTGCATGAGGAGGCTATGGACTGGGATACATCGTTCGACGAGTACCTGGAACACCGATGCGAAACGATTGGACACAGTGATCGCCGCGCCGGTCTGGTGGGCTATTGTCAGGGGTTGATGCTGCCGATTGCCCGTAAAAGTGTGTCATCGGCGGTTCCTAGATGAAAAGCCCTTGCCCGAAAACATTGCATGAGAAGTCAGATCTCATCCGCTACTACTCCAAGCACTTCCACGAAATCGTGACGGCGCACGCGAAAGATTAAGGCGTTCCCGGCTCCGCGAATGCTGCTTCAGTGACGCCTAAGCGCAGAGATCTCGTGAGTCAGTTGGTCGATGCCATAACGCGGTAGTGCAATTTCCGTCCAACTCATCAACCTTGCGCCGTTACTCCTTCAAGCCTTGGTCCCTTCCCGTGGACTCAGAAAAACAGCTTCCTTACGAGGGAACGTAACTGCTCTGGCGGAGGTCGTCGACGTCGGCATACGGTGCTAATAACTCACGATCCGGAGATCGAACTCATGCCTTACTTGACCATGAAAAAACCGGCATCTAAAGCGTCCATTCTCGACAATGCAACACCGTACGATAACGGTCAAGATCTTCGAACGTTTTACCAGATGCTTCCCAATAGGTATTTACAGATGTTACCCCAGTAAAGCCATTTATCAACATCCCATTGCACATGTCATTCCACCTATCTCTATCCGGAATAAAAGACCAGCAGATCCTCGGGAGTAGGTTGCGGCAAAATTAAAATGCTGCATGTAGGTTGTCGAAAGCTTCCGCGGCTTGGCAATTGAGCGAATTCGATCAAGTCGATGAATGGATGAAACATGAAGGGTGATGAAATCGTGACTCTAGGCAGCTATAGAGGGCAAGCGTGATTTCCTACCACCACCGACGCACGCGCCAAACCTGCATGAAATTAAGCCAGCGGCGGATTCAACCCGTCAACGCAACACCTCTGTTCCAATAAGGATCAGAGGAAAAAGGCGAATGAAACGACAGAGAAAGCCGTGGTTGAACAGCAAGGACAGTCAACAGATTTGGCGGCGATGGAGCGAAGGTGAGTCGCTAAGCGAGATCGCGCGCGGACTGCAGCGCGAAGTCAGCTCGATCCATCGGGTGGTCAGTGAACATGGCGGGATTGTTCCTCGGGCGCGCAGTCGCAGTACTCGCGTGCTGGCGCTGCGCGAGCGTGACGAGATCTCTCGCGGTCTGAGCGCGGGCGAGTCGATACGACAGATTGCGCAGCGCTTGCAAAGGGCTGCCTCGACGATCAGTCGCGAGGTGCAGCGCAATGGCGGGGTGCTCAAGTATCGGGCGCACGAGGCCGATGCAACCGCCTGGAAGCGTGCGCTGCGGCCCAAGCAATGCGCGTTGGCGGGAAATGCTCGTTTGCGGCGATTGGTCGCCAGCAAGCTGCGCTTAGAATGGTCGCCTGCGCAAATCGCCGGCTGGCTCAAGCGCGCCTTCCGAGTGAACGAGGACATGCACCTGTCGCACGAAACAATTTATCGAAGCTTGTTCATCCAAGCTCGCGGCGTGCTGAAAAAAGAGTTGGTGGCCCATCTGCGTAGCCATCAGACGATGCGGCGTTCGAAAAGCGCGTCATCGAGCGGGCAAGGCCGAGGCGGTATCGTCGGGGCAGTCTCGATCAGCGAGCGGCCCGCGCAGGCAGAGGACCGCGCCGTGCCGGGGCATTGGGAGGGCGACCTGCTGGCGGGCTCGAACAATACCTACATTGCCACCCTGGTGGAGAGGCATTCGCGTTATACGATGCTGATAAAGGTAGCGGGCAAGGACACTGAGAGCGTGGTCTCGGCGCTGATCAAACAGGTGAACAAGCTGCCAGGGGAGTTGCGCCGATC
>Ga0160440_100507_pt1 | contig 11961 bp, 10 predicted proteins | sample HID1971I_E1MG_FD_108277 | JGI IMG/M metagenome (GOLD analysis project Ga0160440, IMG submission 108277) | Enriched millipede-associated microbial communities from UW Madison campus, WI, USA - HID1971I_E1 MG | ecosystem: Host-associated > Arthropoda: Insects > Digestive system > Unclassified ... | reverse complement strand
CGCCAGCATGTTCTTGGGCACATTGGCGAACTGCTTGCCGCTGGTGGGCAAGACGATGGCTTTGCCGGCGTTGTAGACGGTCATGTCGTCTTGCTGCTCGGCCTTGGTGTAGGTGTAGGAGGTGTAGTAGTTGAAGTGGTGAGGCAACTGGCCGCTCCATTCCAGCTCCAACCCTTTGTTGGTGACCGCACCGACGTTGATGTCGGCAGCGTCACCATTGATGTCTTTGGACGACACCTGGCGGTTCTTGAAGTCCATGTAGAAAAGGGTGGCGGCCAGGCTCATGTCGTCGCCGCTGTAGCGCCAGCCCAGTTCATGGTTCCAGCTGGTTTCCGGCTCGAGGTTGATAGAGTCGGCGCCCTTGTCGTAGAGCGCGTAGTTCTGCGGTACGCGCATGTTGCGCGAGAGGCTGTAGAACAACTGGTCACGCTCGTCCAGCTGGTATTTGAGACCGACGTTGGGCAGCAGTTTGTTATAGGTCTGGTTACGTTTTTCCGGCTGCTCGGTGAGGCTGCCGTGGTTGGTGCCGTCACGCTCGACGTTCATGTACGCAAGGCCGGCGATGAAGGTCCAGTCCGGGTTGATGTACCACGTGTCCTGGGCCCAGACTTTTTGCGCCGGGGTGACAGTGAAGCGGTCGCGTCCCTGGATCTGGTTGCCATTGGCATCGACGATGGCACTGTTGGAGTCGGGCCAGGTGTCGACCGGCTTGCCGTTGCTCTTGAGCGGAATGAACGGCTGGGTCTGGCTCTGGCGTGCGCGCTCGTACCAGTAGCCGAACTGCAGGCTGTGGTCGCCCAGGTCCCAGGTCAGCTTGGTGGTGATGCCCGGACGCCAGGTCTGGGTGCGCGAAGGGCGGTAGTACACGCCGCTGTTCGGCGTGCCATCGGCGTTGTATTGCGCGGCGGTGGGCAGGTTGCCGAGGTCGAACACTCCGCCCTGGTTCGAGCCGCGGTTGAGCGCATAGGCGGACGAGCCGACGCCGCTGCCGTTGCCCCAGTAGTAATACGGGATCACCGACAGGGCCAGGTTGTCGGCCAGTTTGAACTGGGTGTTGAGCACGGCGGTAAAGGTCTGGAACGGGTTCTGCGCCAGGGCGTAGTAGCTGTTGTACTTGCCGTTGCTGCCCACGCTCGGCGTCGCCGGGTAGGGATCGTACTTGCGGCCGTTCTGCTGGAACTGCGCCTTGGTCAACTGGCTGTAACTGTTGTTGTCCTGCTCGTGGTACTTGAGGATCAGGTTGGCAGTGTTGCCGTTGCCGGCGTCGAAGAAGCTGTTCCACTCCACCTTGTCAGCGCGCACCGCGCCTGAGCCACGCCACATTTCCCCTTCGGTATGGGACACCGACAGCCAGTTGCTCAGGCCATTGATCTCGCCGGTATTGAGGCGGGCGAAGGTCTTGCGCGTGGCGTTGCTGCCGACCACCTGTTTGACGAACGCGCCGGTTTCCTTGGTCGGGCGAATGGTCACGATGCCGATGTTGCCGCCGCTCGAACCGATGTGCGGGCCATCGGCTTCCGATGCGCCCTGGGTGACAAAGATCTGGTCGATATTCTCCGGGTCGCCCAGCAGGTTGGAGTACAGCGCGTAGTTACCGGAGTCGTTGATCGGCATGCCATCCACCGACATGCCCACCTGGTCGGAGTTCATGCCGCGCATGGTGAAGCGAAAACCCGAGAGACCGGTGTTGTCTTCACTGGAGATGTTCAAGCCCGGGGTGTACTTGAGCTTGTCGATGGCGTTGCCCGTCGCGGCCTGCTTGTCCAGGGCTTCCTTGGTCACCGTGGAGCGGCCCTTGATGCTCTCCTCCGGGACCATATAGCCGCCGCCGGCGGTCGCCTTGCCTTTTACGCCAATGGTGCCGACGTCACTGTCGCTGGTCTCTGCCATGACCATTCCCTGGGTCATGCTGGTCGCGGCAACGAGTGCCAGATGAATACGGGTGAACTTCATCACTGTCGTCCTGGGTCGGGTGCTTATTGCACGCTGTAGTTGAAAGTGGCGGTGAAGCGTTGCTCGTTGCGCCCCCCGAAGGCTTGCTCGGGGAACGGCTTGACTTGCTTGATGCGACGTAAGCTGTTGGTGGCGGCCCGGTTGAGCAGCATGCTTGAGGCCGGGCTTTGTACGCCGGAGTCGAGAACGCGACCCTGGCGATCTACCAGCAACCACACCACCACCTCGCCACTCGGGCGTTCGAGGGACGCCTGGCGCCCGGTGGGGTATTGCTTGTAGGTGTCCAGCTCGTTGCGCAAGCCTTTGAGGTAACCGCCTTCCAGGGCCTGGCCGTCAACCTTCGGCGGCGCAGGCGGGGCGGGGGCCGCCACGGGTGCTGCCGGGGCTGGTACGGGCGGGGTGGGTTTGGCGGCGGCGACCGGGGGCGGCGTGGACGCTGTCTTGGCCACCACTGGCTTGGGCACAGGTTTTGGCTTGGGCTTGGGTTCAGGTTTGGGGAGCGGCTTGGGCGGTGGCGGTGGCGGAGCAGGCTCGGCCTCCTGCTCTTCGATCACCGGCGGTGGCGGCTCTTGCTCCACCACCGGTTCCGGGACGACTTCCGGCTCCGGTTCGACCAATGCCAACTCGACCGCCGACTCGTCATACACCGGCTCGACCTTCAAGGTCTGGGATTGGATACCCAGTGCAATCAGCACCAGGGCGATCACGGCCGGTACACTGCCCAGCAGCTGACGTGCACGAAACAGCATGTACATGATCAGGACTTACGCGTAGCGATGGAAACGGAAGTGAAGCCACCCAGGCGCAGGGTGTCCATCACTTCCACCAGGCGCGAAACCTCAACGCCTTTGTCGCTGTTGACGATGATCGTCGACTTGGTATCGGGCTTTTCGGCGGCCTTCAGCGCCGGCACCAAGGCATCCACCGTCAGGTCCTTGCCGTCGAGTTGCAACTGGCCTCCCAGGCCCAGGGTGAGGATGAATTTGTTTTGCGGTTTGAGCTGCTGTGAACTGCTGGCACTGGGCAATTGCGTCTTCATGCCGAGCGCGGGAATCACGTTCAAGCTCACCAGTACGAAAAACACCAGCAGGAACATCATCACGTCGATCATCGGGATCAGCTCGATGTGCGCCTTGCGTTTCTTGGGTTCGTCCCAGGTTCTCATTCCGTTACCCCGTCAGTGAATTAGGGGCAAGACGCTAACAGGCAAAAATGACCGAACGGTTAACTTTAATTGACGGTTTAAAGGCTCTAGGACGCGTCTTTCAGAAAACTTACCGGTCACTTTTGCGACGTAATGAAACTGACATGCAGGGGGTACATCCTCGAGGAATTTATCTCGGGAGCCGCCCCGTATGCCCACTGCGTTGCCTCATTTGTCCACCCCGCGCCTACAATTGCGCGCCTTGGAAGCGCACCAGGCCGAGGTGCTTTTCTCGCTGGTCAACGGGCCGAAAATTGCCGACAACACGGCCAATATTCCATCGCCCTATACCCTGGAAACAGCGCAGGCGTTTATTGCCGGGGTCGGCGAAAAATACCGCGCCAGTGGGTGTCTGAACCTGGGGATGCATGTGCGTGACTCTGGCGAATTGATTGGCATGGTCAGCCTGCGTCTGAACGCTCGTCATCACTACGGGCACTTGGGTGGCTGGGTGGCAGCGCACTGCCGTAACCAGGGGTATGCCGCCGAAGCCGCGAGCGCGGTGATGGACTTCGGCTTCGCTGAACTGGGGTTGCAGCGCATAGGCAGCCAATGCTTTGGCCGCAACAAGGAATCGGCGCGGGTCATGGAGAAGATCGGCCTGCGTTATGAAGGTTGCCTGCGCCAGGCATTTCTGAAAAATGGTGTGTACGAGGACCTGCTCGGGTTTGCCATCGTGCGTGACGATTGGGAGCAACGGCTATGAGCGGTGTCGTAGACCACGACCGGCGTCGGGTACTCAGCGGCCTGGCGGTCGCTACGGCGTTTTCCATCCTCAGCCCGTTTGCGCGCAGTGCCGGGGTGGATTATCCGTTCACCCTCGGTGTGGCGTCCGGCGATCCGTTGCCGGATGGTTTTGTGATCTGGACGCGCCTGGCACCTTTTTTCAACGCTGTGGATGGGCGCGGTGGGTTGAGTCGTCCGGTGCCGGTACGTTGGCGCGTCGCCACTGATGCGGCGATGACGCAGATCGTGAAGCGAGGCGAGGTCATGGCGACCGAGCGTTTTGGCCATTCGCTGCACATCGAAGTGGCAGGGTTGGAGGCGGGCAGGCCGTACTGGTACCAATTTGAAGGGCTGGGCGCGCAGAGCCAGGTGGGCCAGGCGCGCACCACACCTGCACTGCATGCCATGGCCTCGGCCCGGCTGGGTTTTGTGTCCTGCTCGCACTGGGAGCGCGGTTATTTCAGCGCCTACCGTCACCTGGCTGCCGAGCAGCCCGATCTGGTGTTTTTCCTCGGCGACTATATCTACGACAGTTCCTACGCGGCGGATTCCGGCAAGGTTTTTCGCTCCCATGGCAGCGGCAATGCGCAGACCCTGAGTGACTACCGCAACCGCTACGCGCTGTACAAGACCGATCCTGACCTGCAGGCCCTGCACGCTGCCGCACCCAGTGTGGCGACCTGGGACGACCATGAAGTGCAGAACGACTATGCCAACCGTTGGTCCCAGGACCCCAAGGTCGGAGTGACGCAATTTCTGCAGCAACGGGCGGCGGCTTACCAGGCGTATTACGAACACATGCCCCTGCGCGCCAGCAGCGTGCCGAAAGGCGCGGACATGCGCATCTACCGGCGCCTGGACTATGGCCGGCTCGCCCGTTTCCATGTGCTCGATGGTCGCCAATACCGTTCCGGGCAGCCCTGTATCCAGGCCAATGGCAGTCGCCAAGGGCACATTCAGACCAGCCCTTGCCGTGACTTGCGTGACCCCGCTCGCACGTTGCTCGGCTGGCAGCAAGAGGCCTGGCTGGACCAGGGGTTCGCCCAGTCAAAGGCGCAGTGGAATGTGATCGCCCAGGATCTGCTGGTGGCGCCGCTGATCCAGCGCGATCTCACCAACCACAAGCCAGGGCGCTGGACCGATGGCTGGGATGGCTACATGGCCAACCGTTCGCGGATGCTGGCGTCCATCACCCGCCATCGGCTCAACAACCCGGTGTTCTGGGGTGGTGACATACATTCGTTCTGGGCCACGGACCTGCATGCAGAGGCCGACAATCCGGACTCGGCGGTGGTCGCCACCGAGTTCGTCGGCTCGTCGGTGACGTCAGACGGGCCGCCCTATGACGCCTTCATGAAGATCATGCCGCTCAACCGCCACGTGAAGTTTTTCGACAGCCGCCAGCGCGGGTACGTGTCGGTGGAGTTGACGGCCCAGCGGATGCTGACGAACTTTCGCGCGATCAGTGACCCGCGCGACCCGGCGGCGACGGTGTCGACGTTGAAGTCGTTCGTGGTAGAGCCGGGGAGGGCGGGGGCGATTGCCGTGTAGCCTATTTCTCTGTGGCGCATCGGTCCCCTGTGGGTGGGGGCTTGCTCACGATAGCGGTGGGTCAGTCACTCATGCTGTGATTGAGCCTCCGCCATCGGGAGCAAGCCCCCTCCCACATTGATTTCGTAGCGCACCGACAGGGCTCCTTTTTTCTCCGACAATGCCAAAATCGTCACCTGCCCCAGTTCGCTCAACGTTTGCACATGGGTGCCACCGCAAGCGTATGACGGCAACTCGCCGAAGCCGACTTCCCGGATGCCTTCTTCCAGCCTCATATGCCTTGGGTAGTCGGCGTTGATCCATTGGTTGACCTGCAGTTGAAGCATTTGGGCATCCATGTCCTGTGCAGCTTCGCCACGGATAAACGTGATCTTGCCTTCACCCGGCCAATGGTGGGCCTTGATCGGCATCCAGCCCAGGCGTTCGCCGGCATTGCCAATCAAATGCCCCGCCGAATGCAGGCGGGTGTGCAGCGCGCGGCGCTGTGCATCGACCCGCGCAATGATCGGGCCGGGTTGCAACGGCTGATCAACGTAATGCACCACATGCTCGGCTTCCTGCATGACCCGCAGTACCTGGCTGTTGCCGAGCCAGCCAGTGTCGAACGGCTGGCCGCCGCCTTGGGGATGGAAGATCGTCGACTGCAGGATCACGGCAAATTGCTCTTCGTGCGCAGTGCAATTGAGCACTTCCAGCTCAGCTGTAAGGTGGTCGTGGGTAAAAAACAGGCGCTCGGTCATCATCTACATCCGCATCGGGGTTCTGCGGACAGTATAAATAGTGCCTGGATGGGTGATAATCCACTCAATTATCAATGGACCTGTGCGTCATGAGCATCAATCTTCCCTTGTCGCTGCTGGGCGAAATGGCAATTTTCGTCAGAGTCGTGGAAACCGGCAGCTTCTCCGAAGCGGCGCGGCAACTGAGCGTTTCACCCTCGGCTGTAAGCCGCAGCATTTCACGCCTGGAGCAGGCCCTGGCCACGCGCTTGCTGCAACGCACCACGCGCAAGCTGCGCCTGAGCGAGGGTGGCGAAGAGGTGTTCAAGCGTTGCCAGGAGATGGTCAACGCGGCCCGCTCGGTGATGGAAATCAGTGGCCAGTTCAACCATGAAGCCGAGGGCCTGGTGCGGGTCAGCGTGCCCAAGGCGGTGGGGCGCTTTGTGGTGCATCCGCATATGCCTGAATTTCTGCGGCGCTATCCCAAGGTGGATGTGCAGTTGATCCTCGAGGATAGGCACGTGGACCTGATCGACGATAATGTCGACCTGAGCATTCGCATCACTGACAGCCCGCCGCCTGGCTTGGTCGGGCGCCAGTTATTGCCCATCGAACACTTGCTGTGCGCGACGCCGCAGTACCTGGCCGAGCATGGCACCCCGTGCCATCCCCACGATTTGCTCGAACACAGTTGCATCTACCTGGGGGAAACCCCGGGCGACTCGCGCTGGAAATTCCGCCAGGCCGGCAAGGCGGTGACGGTTGGCGTACGCGGGCGTTATGCGGCGAACCACACTGGGGTGCGGTTGGATGCGGTATTGCAGCATGTGGGGATTGGCAGCTTGCCGTATTTCACGGCGCGGCATGCGTTGGCGGCGGGCCAGTTGGTGCAAGTGTTGCCGGCGTGGGACTTTATTGCGTCTTACCATGGCCAGGCGTGGTTGCTGCACTCGCCGACGCGGTACTTGCCGCCGAAGTTGCGGGTATTTATTGATTATCTGGTGGAGTGCATGGCGAAAGAGCCAAAGCTAAATGTGGGAGGGGGCTTGCCCCCGATAGCGGTCTGTCAGTCACCTTTGCATTGATTGACCCACTGCTATCGGGGGCAAGCCCCCTCCCACATTTGAATCTCAGTGTTTGAAAAGTTAGTGCTTGCTCTGGTCTTGGGGCATGGCCAGCAGTTGCTTTTCCTGGTTCCAGTCGAACGGTTCGTCGTTCTGTTCGGCTTCATAGCGACGCTCTTCCAGGGCCTGGTACAGGTCCAGTTCCTCGTCGGGCATGAAGTGCAGGCAGTCACCGCCAAAGAACCACAGCAGATCGCGGGGGACCAAATGGGCGATCTGCGGGTAGCGCAGGATGACCTGGCTCATCAGGTCCTGGCCCAGGTACTGGCTTTCGATCGGGTCGATTGGCAGCAGGGCGCGCAGTTCGTCAAAACGCTCCAGGAACAGCGAGTGGCTTTCCTCGGGCACCTGTTCGGCTTCGCCGACGGCAATCAGGATGCTGCGCAGGTGGTCGAGCAAGACGAGATGATCGGCAACGACGTTGGACACGAGATAAAGTCCTCTAAAGCAAAAACGGGCGCGAGAGTATATGCCTCTCGCGCCCGTATTTATATGACCGCTTGACTCAGCGGACTTTACCTTCGGCCTGGATCAGCTCTTCCTTGCTGAAATCATCCACGTCGATCACCTTGCGCCGCGCCGCTTCGGCGTCACGCAGGGTTTGCGCTTCGGCCGGTTGCAGTACGCCGGCGTGCAGGGCTGCGTCGATGGCAGACTCACCGGCCGTCGGTTTGACTTGCCCGCTTTTAAGTGCGGCATGCAGTTTTTTCTGCAACGGATGGCTGGCGCCGAGCAGGTCGTAGGCATGCTGCAGCGCGCCCACTGGATCTTCTGCCGATTGCGGGCGATAACAGCCGGCCAGCAATTCTTCCAGGGTCGGGTCGCCCTTGGCGCGACCGATCACTGCGGCCACTTCGGCATCCAGCGCGTCGGACGGCCCGGTGTGACGACGCCCGAACGGGAACACGATCACCCGTAGCAGGCAGCCCAACACTTTGTTCGGGAAGTTGCTCAGCAGCTCATCCAGTGCACGTTCCGATTCACCCAGGCTTTCTTCCATGGCCCAGGCAAACAGCGGTTCCAGGTGATCCGGCGAGTCCAGGTCGTGATAACGCTTGAGCGCCGCCGATGCCAGGTACATATGGCTGAGTACGTCACCCAGACGCGCCGACAAGCGTTCGCGGCGTTTCAGTTCACCGCCCAGCAGCATCATGCTCAGGTCTGCCAGCAGCGCAAACGCCGCCGCCTGGCGGTTCAGGGCGCGGAAGTAGCCCTGGCTCAAACGGTTGCCGGGTGCCTTCTCGAAATGCCCGAAGCCCAGGTTCAGCACCAGGGTGCTGGCCGCGTTGCTCACGGCAAAGCCGATGTGTTGCATCAGCAGGCCATCGAATTCCTTCAACGCCTGGTCATAGTCTTCGCGACCGGCCAGGGCCATCTCCTTGAGGACGAACGGATGGCAGCGAATCGCGCCCTGGCCGAAGATCATCAGATTGCGCGAAAGGATATTCGCGCCTTCCACCGTGATGAAGATCGGCGCCCCTTGCCAGCTACGGCCCAGATAGTTGTTCGGGCCCATGATGATGCCCTTGCCGCCGTGCACGTCCATGGCGTGGCTGATGCACTCACGGCCACGCTCGGTCAGGTGATACTTGAGGATCGCCGACAACACCGAGGGCTTCTCGCCCAAATCCACGGCATTGGCGGTGAGCATGCGGGCGCTGTCCATCAGCCAGGCATTGCCGCCGATGCGCGCCAGGGCTTCCTGGATACCTTCGAAGGCCGACAGCGGTACGTTGAACTGTTCGCGCACCTGGGCGTATTGCCCGGTCACCAGGCTGGTGAACTTGGCCGCGCCGGTACCGACCGCAGGCAGGGAGATGGAGCGGCCCACCGACAGGCAGTTCATCAGCATCATCCAACCCTTGCCGAGCATTTCCTGGCCACCGATCAGGTATTCCAGGGGGATGAACACGTCCTTGCCGGAGTTGGGGCCGTTCATGAACGCGGCGCCCAGGGGCAGATGACGACGGCCGATTTCAACGCCAGGGGTGTCCGTAGGGATCAATGCGAGACTGATGCCCAGGTCTTCTTCCTCGCCCAGCAGATGGTCCGGGTCATGGGCCTTGAAGGCCAGGCCGAGCAGGGTCGCGACCGGGCCGAGGGTGATGTAGCGCTTTTCCCAGTTCAGGCGCAGGCCGAGGGTTTCCTTGCCTTCCCATTCGCCTTTGCAGATCACGCCGGTGTCGGGCATGGCGCCCGCATCAGAGCCGGCTAGCGGGCCGGTGAGGGCGAAGCATGGAATGTCGTCGCCACGGGCCAGGCGCGGCAGGTAGTGGTTGCGCTGTTCTTCGGTGCCGTAGTGCAACAGCAGCTCGGCCGGGCCGAGGGAGTTGGGCACCATCACGGTCGAGGCGAGGTCACCGCTGCGGGTCGCGAGTTTCATCGCGACCTGGGAGTGGGCATAGGCAGAGAAGCCTTTGCCACCGTATTCCTTGGGAATGATCAGGGCGAAAAAGCCGTGGGTCTTGATGTGTTCCCAGGCCTCCGGCGGCAGGTCCATGGCCTGGCCGATTTCCCAGTCGCTGACCATGGCACAGAGTTCTTCGGTAGGGCCGTCGATAAACGCCTGTTCTTCTTCGGTCAATTGCACCTTGGGGTAGGCCAGCAATTTGTCCCAGTCGGGGCGCCCGCTGAACAGTTCCCCGTCCCACCAGACGGTGCCGGCATCAATGGCATCGCGTTCGGTCTCGGACATCGGCGGCAAGACTTTCTGGAACCAGCTGAACAGCGGCTTGGTGAAGTATTGGCGGCGCAGGTCGGGCAACAGCAATGGCACGGCGACCACGGCGATCAGCACCCAGAAGATCAGCAGCAGCCAACCCGGTGCGTGGCTCCAGGCGCCCATCGCCAGCAGGTAGACGGCGACCACGCCCAGGGCGGGCAGGGGGGCGGTACGGCGGTGTGCCAGGTAGGCAATGCCGACCACCAGCACCAGTATCCACAACAACAGCATATGCAATCCTCCGTGAAACCAGGGGCGAAACCACCAGGGAGCTTAGTCGGCATCCGATCAAGCCGGGTGATCAGGGTGTTACAAGTTGTACTCGACTACCCATCCGCAGGCGCCGACCTTTGGCCGAATCGTCGTTATCTCTTGTGGCAAGCCTGTCGTTAGACTCGAGGCTTCCTTTGGAGATCAAGCTTATGAACGCATACTTGAGTCCCAGCCGCTTCATCGATAGTGACCACCCTGCAGTGGTGGAGTTCGCCGAAAAACATCGCGGAACCCATGCGGATTTAAGTGACCAGGCAGTCAGTCTCTACTACGCCGTGCGTGAGGCGATTCGCTACAACCCCTACACCTTCAGCCGTGACCCCGGCACCTTGAACGCCAGCTTCGCCCTGGCTGCCGGTGAAAGCTATTGCGTGCCCAAGGCCACCTTGCTCGCTGCCTGCGCCCGCCACTGCGGTATCCCTGCGCGAATCGGCTTGGCGGATGTGCGCAATCACCTGTCCACCCCACGCCTGCTCGCCCTGCTCAAAAGTGACGTGTTCGCCATGCATGGTTATACCGAGCTCTGCCTGAACGGCCGCTGGGTCAAGGCGACTCCTGCGTTCAACCAGCAACTGTGCGAGGTGTTCGACGTGCCACCGCTGGAATTCGATGGCCTTCACGACAGCGTCTTTCACGCCTTCAACCGCCAGGGTCAGCGCTCGATGGAGTATCTGGTGGACCACGGGCAATTTGCCGATGTGCCCGAGGCATTTTTCTTCGCCCATATCCAGCAGTGTTACCCGCACCTGTTTACCGACGATGCACCGATCCTGATGGGCGATATGCGCAGCGATTCAAGCCGCGCCTGAACCGGCGTATGCTGCTGCCTTCATCCTGCCAAGTTCATCAACAAGAAGGCGCGGTCATGCTGAAAATCTGGGGTCGTAAAAATTCGTCAAACGTCAGGAAAGCACTGTGGTGCGCCGAGGAGCTCGGCCTGGACTATGAGGCAATTGATGCGGGCGGGGCTTTCGGTGTGGTCGACACTCCGCAGTACCGGGCCCTGAACCCAAATGGCCGGGTGCCGATGATCGAGGATGGCGACTTTGTGTTGTGGGAGTCCAACACCATCGTGCGTTATCTGTGTGCCAAGCAGGCTTCGACATGGTACCCGAGCGACCTGAAGGCCCGCGCCAACGCGGAAAAGTGGATGGACTGGACCACCTCCACCTTCGCCGAACCCTTTAAGACGGTGTTCTGGGGCGTGCTGCGCACCCCGGCAGAGAAGCAGAATTGGGACAACATCCATGCCGGGCGCCAAGCCTGCATCGAGGTGCTCAAGACTGTCGACCATGCCCTTGCCGAGCAACCTTACCTGTCGGGCAATGAGATCGGCATGGGTGATATCCCCCTGGGCAGCTTTATCTACGCCTGGTTCGAGATGCCTATCGAACGCCCTGCAATGCCCAATCTAGAGGCCTGGTACCAACGCCTTCAACAGCGGCCGGCCTATCGCAAAGCGGTGATGACCGCGTTGACTTAATACACACTATTAATACGGGTGACTGTACTTGTGCGGCATGGGCACGCACCATGCTCGCACTGCACCGCCGGTTGAACTACCGGCGGTGTGCCCTAATCTATTGTTTCTATTCCCTTCTTTGGTGCGTATCCCGATATGAGTTCCGCTCTGTCCATCCGGCAGCTAACCAAAACCTACGGCAACGGTTTCCAGGCCCTGAGTGGTAT
>Ga0160440_100491_pt1 | contig 12465 bp, 11 predicted proteins | sample HID1971I_E1MG_FD_108277 | JGI IMG/M metagenome (GOLD analysis project Ga0160440, IMG submission 108277) | Enriched millipede-associated microbial communities from UW Madison campus, WI, USA - HID1971I_E1 MG | ecosystem: Host-associated > Arthropoda: Insects > Digestive system > Unclassified ... | reverse complement strand
CGCCATGATGCGCGACGGCACAGCCTGGAATCCCCCAAAACCTTGATTCTTTGCTCCCCACCGCTTGACTCTCAATACAGTTGCTTTCTTTGCAGCAGCAAAGAAAGTGACTGCCGCCCCGCATAGGGGCAACACAAATAGACCGACACGAAACCGGGATCCAGCGAAAAAACCCCAAACCACCCCTACCCCAAGATCGCATCCCGCAAAGTCAAAGTCCCAAACCCCCGATCCGCCGCCGCCCGCAAGACCGTATCGAGCGCAGCCAACACAACGGGTACGCCATGCACATCCCTCGCAGCGTGCCCATCATGAACGAGCAGGATATCGCCCGCAGCGAACCCATCGAGCAAACGCCCCGCAACGAGCGCCGCATCACCCGTGCGCGTGTCGAAGCCGCGCCGCGTCCAACTCGCGAGATGAAGCCCCAGACCGCACAGCACCGGTTCGAGAAACGGATTGCGCAATCCCGCTGGCGCGCGAAAGAACAGCGGCCGAGTGCCCGCGATATCGCCGAGGGTCGTTTGCGCCGCGTCGATTTCCCGCCGCATAGCTCCCGGCCCCATCAGCGAAAAATTGTGCCGATGCCGCTGGCTGTGATTCTCCACCGCATGTCCACGCGCGACGATCGCCTCGACGATGCGCGGATGTTCCCGCGCGCGCTCCCCGATGCAGAAAAACGTCGCGCGTGCGCGATGCGCGTCGAGCAGATCGAGCACGCGCGGGGTGACGTCGGGGTCGGGACCGTCGTCGATCGTGATCGCGATGGACGCGCCCGCCGATTCCGGCAGCGTCGTCCAGTTGTGGCCGAGCAGCGCGCTGCGCGGCCAAAGTCCCGCCGCCGTCAGCGCGAGATGCGACGCGATCACGCCGCCCGCCGCCCACGGCCACGTCGCGGGCGATACGGCGAGCGCCGCGAGCGCGCCCGCGTGCACGACTGCCGCGCCGCTGATCAAAGGCGTCGGAGTCCAGCGACGCGGCTGGCCGGGCGCGTTCATCGCGAAAATCCGGAACGCGGCGCGAGGATCGCCGAGAACAGCAGCGCGAGAATCGCGCCGGGGCCGATCGTCAGTCCGAAGGTCTTGAGCATCGGCACGCTGGAAAGCGCGAGCAGCCCGAAACCGAGCACGGTCGCGAGATTCGCGATCACGAGCGACACGAGCGTTTGCGGGGAAATCGCGTTGTCTTCGGCGTGCGCGCGATAGTTGAAGAAGAGCGCGTAGTTCGAGCCGACCGCGACGATCAGCAGCATGCCGATCAGATGCAGAATCGTCAGCGACTTGCCCGCGAGCGCGAGCCCCGCGATCACGACGATCACCGCCGCGACGAGCGGCGCGAGCGTGCGCGCCGCGCGCACCGGCGAGCGCAGCGCGAGCACCAGCAGCACGACGATCGCGGCGAATCCGCCGAGCGACAGGCGAATGTCCTCGTGCACGTAGTTCTGATAGAGACGGTCCGCCTCGGCTTTCATATCGACGAACAGCGCGTCCGGCACCTGTGACGCCGTCACCGCCGCGCGAATCTTCTGCGCCTCCACGTCCGAGCCTTCGGCCGCGCGCAAGGGCAGCATCGCCGTCCAGTGGCCGTCGCGTTGCGTGAGCAGCGAGTCGACGGCGAGCGCCATCGACGTGCCCTGCAGATCGGCGCGACGCAGCAACGGCCGCGTGCGGGCCGCTTCGGCATCGGCGATGAACGGCTCGAAGACTTCGGGCTTCACGCGGATCGTCTGATCGCGCAGCGCGACGGCGAGACGCGTGCGCAATTCCCCGGCCGAAGGCAGGCTCGCGAGACGCGCGCGCTGTGCGGCGTCGCTCGGCAGATAGCGCGCCGGACTTTCATAACCGGCGATCACGTGCGCATCGACGAGCGGCTGCAACCGACGCGCGACCGCTTCCGCCCGTTCGAGCGCCGCCTGCTCGTTCGCCGCCGACACCACGACGAGATAGCGCACGTCCGGTGCACCGACGTCGGCGCGCAGACGTTCATCGAGATCCTGGCTCGCCTTTGGAACCGGACTCAGCGCGGCCAACTCCTGACTCCAGAGCCCGTGTCTGTGCATGAACAAGGTGGCGACCGCCGCCAACAACAACACCACGAGCGCCGCGCGCAAACGCGACGCATGGCCGGCGACGCGCGCGAGCCGATTGCCGAGGCGCGAGACGTCGCGGATCGCAAAGCCTTGCGGCAACGCATGCGGCAGCACGAAACGCGTGACGATGCCCGCCGTCGATAAACCGACGATCGAATACAGCCCGAGTTGCACGAGGCCCGGAAAGCCGGAGAAGAGCATCGATGCGAAGCCGCAGATCGACGTCAGCACGCCGAGGCGGATCGTCGGCCAGAAGCTCGCGACCCAGTCCTTCAGCGATTCGCGCCGCGCGACGCCCGCCGATTGCACGAAGAGATAGATCGAATAATCGACGGCCTCGCCGATCAGCGTCGTGCCGAAACCGAGCGTGAGTCCATGCACGGTGCCGAACGCGAGGCTCACGGCGGCGACGCCCGCGGCCACGCCGGACAGCACCGGCATCAGACCGAGCAGCAAAGTGGGCACCGAGCGATACACCGCCAGGAGCAGCACGACGATCAGCACGATGCTCGCCGCCGACAGCCAGCGCACGTCGTGCATGATCGTGTCGCGTGTTTCCACGGCGAATACGCCCGGTCCCGTCATCAGCAGCCGATACGATGCGCCCGGCGCGGCTTGCGCAAACGCATCGCGGATCGCGGCCATCGCGCTGGCTTGCGCATCGGTGTCGGAACCGGCGCTCGCGGTCTGCGCGAGCAGCACGGCGCGCTGGCCGTCGCGCGATGCCCATACGCCATCCTGCATCGAAGGCTGCGCGCCGCTGTCCAGTTGACTGACGAGCGCGGTGACTTCGCCGGTCGGGTCGTGCGGCAGCAAGTCCTTCGTCATCATCCCGGCAGAAGAGCTCAGCAGATCGAGGCTATCGGCGAGCGCGTCTTTCAGGCCGGCGCCGCTGAAGCGCTCGGGCGTCACCGCGGGACTCAACTGATAGCGATGCTCGAAAACGAAACGCTCGTCGCGCGCCGCTCCGACCGGCTCGCCGTTGTTGATCGCGGAGAAGCGCTTGTCCGCGCGCAGCTTGGCCGCGACCTTGCGCGAGACATCGGCGCGGCCGTTCGCATCGCCGCCTTCGATGCCGACGAGAATCAGCCGCGAAACGAGCCCGTCGCGCAGTTGCTCGACGAGCACGCGTTGTTGTTCGCTGGGCGAGCGCGGCAGGAAAGCGGAGAGATCGGCGGAAAAGTTCGTACGCGCGATGACGCCCAGGCACACCGCGAGAAAGCACAGCCAGACGATGACCGCAGGCTGACGAAGGACAGCGCGCATGCCGGGTTCAGTGCGCCGACGCGTCTTGCAGGCGCATGAGCGAGCGATCGCCATCGGCCTGCTTGATCTCGACGCGCGCGAGCGCCGCGCCGCTGCCCGCGAGCGTGATCGAACTGACTTTCTGCTTCATGCGCGAATCGATCGGCACGAGCGTCATCGTCCAGTCGTTGCCCTTTCCGTCGATCGACACCTTGTACGCGTTCTCCAGCGCGAAACGGTTGCCCGCGAGCGTCGCGCGGATGCTCTCGATGAACGCGCCCAGTTCCGGATAGTTGCGCAGCGGAATCGTCACCTTGCGGCCGTTGCGATCGACGGTGAGCATGTCGCCATCGACGACGAGATTCTCAGGCTTGGGGCTGACCGTATGCTTTTCCAGATGATCGGGCGCGACGAACACCAGTTCGCCCGACGATTCGAGCGGCTCCTGCGCGATCTTCAGATAGCGCGTTTCGGTGAACTGCGCGCGCCCGGATTTTTTCGCGCCAAGCGTGTTCATCAGGCGATCGAGCGTCCAGGGTGCATCGGCGGCAAAAGTCGGTGCCGACATGACGCACAGCACGGCGGCGGTCAGCACCGCGGAGAAAACTCGCATAAGCTCAGGAATCCTTCGTGACTTCTCGCAGACGGGCGCCGGCCGCGCGCGCTTGCGCCGGTTCCTGCACGGCGTTCGCCTGCCAGAAGTCGAAATAGTTGAACCAGTTGTACGGCGCCGCGCGGCAATATTTTTCGAGCAGCGCGACGTAGCGCGTGAGTGCGGCATCGACGGCGGCGGCGCGCTCGCCGCGCCCGGTCTTCGAAAAATCCGCGAGGGTTTCGAAGTGGATATCGTAGCTGTTGCCGCCGAGATACAGCCCCGTCATGAAGACGACCGGACGCCGCAACACCGCCGCCATATGCAGCGGCCCGAGCGGAAACGCGGCCGGCGCGCCGAGGAATTCGCGTTCCTTGAGCGCGTCGCCCGCCTGACGCAGCGTGCGATCCGCGAGAATGCCGACGAGCGTGCCTGCATCGAGCCGTTCGCGCACCTTCAGCATCGCATCGACCTTGCCGAGCCCGATCACGTCGTGATGCGCGGCAGGATTCACGGCGGCGAGGATCGCGTTGATCTTGCGCGCGTTTTCTTCGTACATGGTGATCGCGATGCGGATATGCGGCTGCGCCCGCCCGATCGCGCGCACCACCTCGAAGCTGCCGAGATGCGCGCCCATCAGGAACGCGCCGTGTCCGTCGGCGAGCGCGGCCTCGACATCCTCGACGCCATGCGTGCGGATATCGAACAGATCGAAGCGTTCGTTGAGCAGATAGATGCGGTCGTGAATCGTCGACGCGAACGAGAACACATGTCGATAACCATCGCGCCAGCCCGCATGGCGGCCGAGCGCGCGATTCAGATAAGCGCGCGACGCACGCCGCGCGCGCGGCGCGAACACCACGAAATACGCAGCGATGATCCGCAGCAACACGCGCCCGATGCGCCGCCCGAAGCGCAGCGACACCCACGTCATGAAGCGCAGCAACGCGAGGTTGCTGCGTTCCTGGCGCTCGGCCCAGTCGTCGCGGTTGCGCGGCTCGTTCACGATGCTTGCGTGTTGTTGTCGATCATGCCGACGGCGCCGCTCGCCACCGCGCGAACGCCCGCGCGAATCGTGAAGCGGATCGCGCCGCTCGCGGACGTTTCGTACGTGATGTCGAGCGCTTCGCCGGGAGCGGCCGGGCTGAGGAATTTCGCCGATTCGATCCTGCATGCGCCGAAGTTCTTTCCGAGCGCGGAACCGATCGCGTCGAGCGCGTGATCGAGCAGCACGACGCCCGGCACGATCGGGCGTCCGGGGAAATGCCCGGCGAGCGCGGGATGTTCCGGCGGCACGGTGAAGCTCAGCGCGGCGCGGCGGCTGCGTTCCTGTTCGATCAACTGCGTCAGCACTTCGCGCGGCAGCTTGCCGGTCGCGTTGCGCGGCAGCGAATCGACGAACAGCAGCGGACGCGGCATGAACGCGGCGTCGATGCGCTCGCGCAACGCGCGCTGCAAGTCCGCCGCCGTAAGCTCCCGCGCCACGACGAGCGCCATCAGACGGCGCACGGTTTCGCTGTCGGCGGGGCTTTCGTCGGGCATGTAGAACACGCCGTCGATCACGCCGGGCACCGCGTTCAACTGATGATTCAGATACGCGAGCGACGTGCGCTTGCCCGCGATATTGATGAGATCGGCCTTGCGCCCATGCAGCAGAAAATGCGTGCCGTCGATGAGTTCGAGCGCGTCGCCCATCGGCACCGGCACTTCGACGTGGCCGCCGGATGCCCACATCGTCGGTTCGCCGGAGTCGTCGGCGCGCGGCGTCAGGGCGATGTCCGGAAACAGTTCCCACGCGGCCGTGTGCGCGGTGCGGCGCGTCGCGATCTGGCCGGTTTCGGTGCTGCCGTAGATTTCCATCAGCGGCGCGTCGAGGCGCGCTTCGGCGTCGAGCGCGAGCTTTTCCGCAAGCGGCGCGGTCGCCGACAGCACGAGCGACGCGCGCGGCAACGCTTCCTCGTTCGCGAACAGCGCGCGCAGATGAATCGGCGAGCTGACGAGCACGCGCGGCTCGGGCACGGCGGCGAGTTCCGCGCGGATATCGACGGGATAGAACGGCTGGCGGGTGCTGAACGCGAGGCCGCCGAGCAGCGCGAGCAGCACCGTCGATTCGAAGCCGTACATGTGCTGCGGCGGCACGGTGCCGATGAGCGTCGCGCGTGCCTCGCCGAGCAGGCCGAGACGCGCCGCCGCCGCGCGCACGTTCTTCACCAGAAAGCCCCACGTCTTGCGATGCGGCACCGGCACGCCCGTCGAACCCGACGTAAACACGTAGGCGACGACGCGCGCGCCGTCGATGTGCGGCACATGCGCCTCGCCCGTCAAACGGGACGCTGCGCTTGGCGGATACCGGAAACGCGGCAGGTCGATCGCGCAATCGTCGTTGTCGTGCAGGCAAAACGCGTCCGGCGCGAACGAGGCGAGGGCGCGCACCATTTCGGGCGTATGCGTCGAGGGCAACAGGCTCGTCTTGCCCGCGACGAGCGTCGCGCACAGGCTCACCGTGAAGCGATAGCGGTCCGTGCAGACGTTGAATACATGTCCGCCTTCGGGCAGCGCATCGGCGAGCGCCTGCACGTCGGCGAGAAACTCGCGCACGGTGACGGGCACGCCGTCGCGCCAGGCGATCGTCTGATCCGGCGACGAATGGAAAACCAGCGGAAAGGTCTGCATGTGCGATGAATTCGACGACATTACTGCGCCCCGCCGCGACGCATCTGCATCGACTGCGTGTAGGCGCGCACGGCGTCCATGATGCTCGACGGCTCCATGTCCGGCAGCGCGATGCGGCGGCACGCGTACTCGGCGACGAACATCAGCCCGACGAGCGGCAGCGCGAGATAGTTGGCGAACGTGGACCACGCGACGATCGATGCGCACGCGAACAGCACCGTCGACACGAACGCGGTCGCGACGAAGAAGAGCGTCCACGCCAGCGTGACGCGCCGCGTATAGCGCACGACACGCGCTTCGATCTGGCCGTGGACCATCGTCGCGAACTGGGTGCAAAGCGGCTCGCGGCCATGAACGAGCGTGCGGCCGAACATCCACGCGAGCGCGAGGTTGAAGCTCGCGTGTTCGAGCCACAAACCCCAGCCGAAATGCGCGGTGAGCGGCGCGCGCCCGAGCCATAACGCGACGCACGCGAGCGCCCACAGCGGCAGCAGCCAGCCGCGCGCGGGCGAACGCACGACGGCGTTCAGCGCGATGAGCAGGATCGGCGCGAGGACGAGCGCGAGCCCGAGACCGTGCGCGCCCGGCGTGGACGCGGCATGATGCGCGGCAAGCTGGTAAGCGGCGATCGCACCGACGCCGCCCGCCGCGCGAAGAAAGCGCGCTGCGTTCATCGGCGTGCTCCGCTTGCGCGCGGTGCGCCTGAAAGAAGGAAAGAGGTACGCAACATGGAATGCGGCTGCGGCGTTCTCTTCAGAACGCTCCGTAATTGAACAAAAACCCGGCAGTCGCCCGCCTGACGATCATTTTCCCGCGCGCCTACGCGCCCGGTCTGTAACCGATTGTTCGATGATCTTACATTCGTCAGACCGGCGGATTTTACCCTACGCACGCAGGGGTCCCGCCCAGCGGCGAAACCGCTGATTTTTCTCAGAAATATCGCGGTCCGGCGCATCTCCCGACCGGTTACCTTTCCTACTAGGCGTCCCAGAGGGCTTCGTCTAGAATTTCGCCACTAGCAATTATCTCGATAACAGGCAGCCGGTGGCGTGCGGGGTACGCGGGGCGCACGTCTTACGAGCCGCCCTTGCGCGCGTTTCTGGCTGGTCTGCACATACGATGAACGAACTGGAAAGAGAGCTCGCCGAGCTGATCGTCGCCGAATTGAATCTCGAGGACGTCGATCCCAAGGCCGTCTCGGCCGACACGCGTTTGTATGAAGAAGGTTTCGGGCTCGATTCCATCGACATCCTGGAGATAGCGCTCCTGATTTCGAAGAAATACGGCTTCGAGCTGCGCTCGGACAATCCGGACAATCAGAAGATCTTCGCGAGTCTCGGCGCGCTCGCCGCGCACGTCGCGGCGCATCGCACTCGATAACGCGCGGCGTCAGCCCCGACAGCCGCTGTCATGCAAGTGAAATCCGCCGCATCGAGACTGAAGGACGCGCACGCTCGTGCGCTCGCCGATGCGGCCGCGCAACACGGAATACGGACTGGCGCAATGCAATCGATGACGGAAACCAGGCCATGCGCGCGCTCGTGACAGGCGGCAGCGGCGCGATCGGACAAGCCGTCGGCCGCTCGCTGGGCGCGGCCGGACACGAAGTCTGGATTCACGCGAACGGCGGCATCGAACGCGCTGAAAGCTGCGCGCAAGCAATTCGCGCGGCGGGCGGCACGGCGCATGCAATCGCCTTCGACGTGACCGATCCCGACGCCACCGACGCCGCGATCGCGCGCATCCTGGCCGACGGCCCGGTGCAGATTCTGGTGAACAACGCGGGCATCCACGACGATGCGCCGATGGCCGGCATGACGCGCCAGCAATGGAAACGCGTGCTCGACGTGACGCTCGACGGTTTTTTCAACGTCACGCAGCCGCTTCTGATGCCGATGATCCGCACGCGCTGGGGGCGTATCGTCAACATGTCGTCGCTGTCGGGGCTGATGGGCAATCGCGGGCAGGTGAACTACGCGGCCGCCAAGGCGGGCCTGATCGGCGCGACGCGCGCGCTCGCGCAGGAACTCGCGTCGCGCGGCATCACGGTGAACGCGGTGGCGCCGGGCGTCATCGATTCGCCAATGCTCGGTAACGCTTTTCCGCCCGAGCGCATCAAGCAACTGGTGCCGGCGCAGCGTGCGGGCACGGCGGAGGAAATCGCGGGCATGGTCGCGTATCTGGTGTCGGACGCGGCGGCTTATGTCACAGGGCAGGTTCTGTCGATCAACGGCGGAATCGCTTGAATCGGATCGAAAGGAGTGGAATGAGCGAAGCGACGCAAACCTGGGACGTGGCGGTGATCGGCGGCGGACCTGCCGGATCGACCGCGGCGACGCTGCTCGCGGACCGCGGCTATCGCGTGCGGGTGCTGGAGAAGGCGCGGCATCCGCGCTTTCATATCGGTGAATCGCTTTTGCCGGCGAATCTGCGGCTCTTCGAACGGCTCGGCGTCGCCGATGACGTGCGCGCGATCGGCATGGTCAAGCTCGCGGCCGAGTTCGTCTCGCCGCAGCACGACAATCGTATGCAGCGCTTTCTCTTCGCCGATGCCTGGGACAAGTCGATGCCGAGCGCGTATCAGGTGCGCCGCTCCGAACTCGACGAAATCCTGCTGCGCAACGCGGCGAAACACGGCGCGCACGTGAGCGAAGGCTGCCGCGCGCGCGATGTCGTGTTCGCGGCGGATGGCGCCAGCGCGACGATCGCCGCCGAGCACGACGATGGCCGTATCGAGGAAGTGCGCGCGCGTTTCGTCGTCGATGCATCGGGGCGCGACACGCTGCTCGCGAATCATTTCAAGACCAAGCGCCGCAACGAGCGCCACAATTCGTCGGCGCTGTACGGCCATTTCAGGAATGCCCGCCGCAACGATGGCCAGAACGAAGGCAACATCACCGTGTTCTGGTTCGAGCACGGCTGGTTCTGGTTCATCCCGCTCGCGGACGGCGCGACGAGCATCGGCGCGGTCGTGTGGCCCGCGTATCTGAAGCGGCGTCCGAAGGGCACGTCGCTCGAAACGTTCTTCCGCGAGACCATCGCGCTGTGTGCGCCGCTCGCCGAGCGCCTGAAAGATGCCGAACTGATCAGCGAAGTCCACGCGACGGGCAACTACGCGTACACCGGCGACATGACGCACGGCCGCAACTTCCTCTTGCTCGGCGATGCGTTCGCGTTCATCGACCCGGTGTTCTCGTCGGGCGTGATGCTCGCGATGCAAAGCGCGTTCGCGGGCGCGGAAGCGATTGACGCAGCGCTTTCGAATCCCGCCGATGCGCCCGCCGCGCTCGCGAAGTTCGACCGCGACGTGCGTCACGGCCCGCGCGAGTTTTCGTGGTTTATCTACCGCATGACCTCGCCGACGATGCGCGATCTCTTCATGGGCCCGAGAAACCCGCTGCGCATGAAGGAAGCGCTCTTGTCGCTGCTCGCGGGCGATATCTTCGGCACGACGCCGATCTGGCGTTCGCTGCGCGCGTTCAAGGGCATCTATTACATTACGGCCGCGCTCGACTGGCGCAATTCGCTGCGCGCGTACCGCCAGCGACGCCGCAATCTGAGCGACGCGAAACGCGCGGAGCTATCGGCCAATTGATCACGATGCAGGGATTTCGTTCGTCGCGCCTTGCGCCCCTGATGTTGCTCGCCGCGAGCACGGTTGCGTGCGCCGATGAAGCGCCGCCACCGAGCAAGCCGTTGTGGGAGGTCGGCGTCGGCATGGGCGTGGCGGGCTTTCCGCACTATCCAGGCTCGGACCAGACGCGCGCGTGGGTCTTTCCGTTTCCCTACGTGATCTATCGCGGCAAGTTCTTCCGCGCCGATCGCGACGGCGTGCGCGGCCAGTTGCTCGACACCGATCGCATCAACTTCAATATCAGCCTGCTCGGTTCGCTGCCCGTGTCCAGCCGCGACGACAACGCGCGCGCCGGCATGCCCGATCTCAAGCCGACGATCGAAATCGGTCCGTCGATGGAAGTGCACCTGTGGCGCTCGCCGTCGCGCGACACGTTGCTCGATCTGCGCCTGCCGGTGCGCATGGGCATCACGCTGGAATCGTCGCCGAAGACGGTCGGCTGGCAGTTCGAGCCGAACCTGAATCTCGATCTGGTCGATGTCGCGGGCGTGTCGGGACTGCGCGTCGGCATGCTCGCCGGACCGATGTTCGCCGACGGCAAATACAGCGACCACTACTACACGGTCGCGCCGCAATACGCGACGCCCGGCCGTCCCGCGTTCCAGGCGAACGGCGGCTACGCGGGCACGCAGGCGCTCGTGTCGATGTCGCGGCGCTTCAGCCGTTACTGGGTCGGCGCGTTCATGCGCTATGCGAACCTCGCCGGCGCGAGCTTCGCCGACAGCCCGCTCGTGCGGCAAAAGAGCGTGCTCTCGGGCGGCGTGGCGGTGGCGTGGGTGTTCGGACAGTCGTCGAAAATGGTGGCGAGCGATGAGTGACGCCCATCGGAAAATCGGCGGCGCGGGCGAACGGATTTCGCTGGGCCGCGCGCTCGAATCCGCGTGGCAATGCGTGGCGTTCTATTTCGCGCTCGTCGTGCTGGCGCTCGTGTGCCTCGCGTGGTTTCCGTTCGCGTGGATTCTGCGGCGCGTGCTTTCCGCCGATACCGGGCGGCGCGTCGGACGCAGCGTCGTGCAGCGTGTGTGGCAGGGTTATTTCGTGCTCCTGCGCACGCTCGGCGCGTGCCGCTTCGATCTCTCCGAACTCGATTCGCTCGCGGGCCAGTCCGCGATGATCCTCGCGCCGAATCATCCTTGCCTGCTCGATGCGCTGCTGATCGCGTCGCGCGTTCCCGATACGTGTTGCGTGATGAAGGGCGATGTCGCCGGGAACGTGTTTCTCGGGCCGGGCGCGCTGCTCGCGGGGTATATCGTCAACGATACGCCGGTCGGGTTGATTCGCGCTGCGGTTGCCGAATTGCAGCGGGGCTCGCCGCTTCTGCTGTTTCCCGAAGGCACGCGCACGGAGCATGCGTCGGTGAATCCGCTGAAGGGCGGCATCGCGTTGATCGCCGGGCGCGCGCAGGTGCCGGTGCAGACGCTCATCATCGAGACGGATTCGGGCTTTCTTGGCAAGGGCTGGCAGATTTTTAGAAAGCCTGCGCTGCCTATTACTTATCGCGTGACGCTTGGGCGCCGGTTTGCGCCGCCGGGGCGGGATCATGCTGCGCTGCAGGCGTTTATCGGTGAATTGCAGCGGTTTTATGCGGGGGAAGTTGATACGCTTCGGGCGCGGGATTGAGTGGGGTTGAAGGGCTTGCCTAGGCTTTCGGTGGAACTCGTGTTCGTGTCGGTTTATTAGCACTGCCCCTCCCCGGGGCGGGGGTTACTTTCTTTGCTGCTGCAAAGAAAGTAACCAAAGAAAGCAGCTCGTTCAGGCCCGCGGTCACACGCAGTTTGGCCATGCTTGCCAGCCATCGATGGCACTCGCCTAAGTGTCGCCCTCGAAGGACTAACCGGGCTAGGCTCGCGCACGGTCTGACACATCGCGCCGCTTGCGTCACTGGTTCAGCACGAAATGGCTCCGTCCCGCTTCGCGGCCGATGGGTCAATCGGGTTTGCATGTGCTTCTTCTCGACGGTTCCCCTCGCATACCCAACGGCAGCGCGTAGCGCTGTGCCGAAGCTATTTGGTGCTGAACCAGCACCCTGAAACGTCTGCGGCGGCAGACCGTGCGCGAGCCGAGCCCGATTGGACCTTCGAGCGCGACACTTAGAAGCCGTTGCGGAATTAGGAATAGAGCACTGTTAACTTTTCTTGTGAGTTGGTAGCTTCCTGGATTGTTTGCTCATGCAGGAAGCGATGACTAAAGAACTTATAGACGACGAACTGTGGTCATTCATCGAACCGCTGT
>Ga0160440_100490_pt1 | contig 12466 bp, 11 predicted proteins | sample HID1971I_E1MG_FD_108277 | JGI IMG/M metagenome (GOLD analysis project Ga0160440, IMG submission 108277) | Enriched millipede-associated microbial communities from UW Madison campus, WI, USA - HID1971I_E1 MG | ecosystem: Host-associated > Arthropoda: Insects > Digestive system > Unclassified ... | reverse complement strand
CCCATGCGCGCACCCAGTCGTCCATCGCGATCTCCGACGATGGCGTGAATTGGGTGCTGTGCAATGCGTCGCCGGACATCCGTGCGCAACTCCAGGGTTTTGCGCCCATGCAACCCGGCCGCGCCCTGCGCGACACCGGCATCAGCGCGATCATCCTGATGGACAGCCAGATCGACCACACCACCGGCCTGTTGAGCCTGCGCGAAGGCTGCCCACACCAAGTGTGGTGCACCGATATGGTTCATGAAGACCTGAGCACCGGTTTCCCGTTGTTCACCATGCTGACCCACTGGAACGGCGGCCTGGCCTGGAACCGCATCGAGCTGGACGCCAGCTTCACCATCCCGGCCTGCCCCAACCTGCGCTTTACCCCGCTGCCGTTGCGCAGCGCTGCACCGCCCTACTCGCCGCACCGCTTCGACCCACACCCAGGCGACAATATCGGCCTGATCGTCGAAGACCTGCGCACCGGTGGCAAGCTCTTCTACGCCCCGGGTTTGGGCAAGGTCGACGCGCCGCTGTTGGAAATCATGGCCGGCAGCGATTGCCTGCTGGTGGACGGCACAATGTGGGATGACGACGAAATGCAGCGCCGCGGCGTCGGCACCCGCACCGGCCGCGAGATGGGCCACCTGGCCCAGAACGGCCCCGGCGGCATGCTGGAAGTGCTGGAGCAGTTGCCCAAGCAGCGCAAGGTGCTTATTCACATCAACAATACCAACCCGATCCTCGATGAAGACTCCCCCGAACGAGCCGAGCTGGTGCAGCGCAATGTCGAAGTGGCTTACGACGGCATGAGCATTGAATTGTAGGAGCGACCGAAATGACTGATACAGCGTTGACCACGGCTGAATTCGAAGCAGCCCTGCGGGCCAAGGGCGCCTTCTACCATATCCATCACCCCTACCATGTGGCGATGTACGAAGGCCGTGCCACCCGCGAACAGATCCAGGGCTGGGTTGCCAACCGCTTCTACTATCAGGTGAATATCCCGCTGAAGGACGCCGCGATCCTGGCCAACTGCCCGGACCGGGAGATCCGCCGCGAGTGGATCCAGCGCCTGCTCGACCACGACGGCGCCCCGGGTGAAGACGGCGGTATCGAAGCCTGGCTGCGCCTGGGCCAGGCCGTGGGCCTCGACCCGGACCAACTGCGCTCCCAGGAACTGGTGCTGCCCGGCGTACGCTTCGCAGTGGACGCCTACGTCAACTTCGCCCGCCGCGCCAGCTGGCAGGAAGCCGCCAGCAGTTCACTGACTGAGCTGTTTGCACCGCAGATCCACCAGTCACGCCTCGACAGCTGGCCGCAGCATTACCCGTGGATCGACCCGGCCGGCTACGAATACTTCCGCACCCGCCTGGGCCAGGCCCGTCGCGACGTGGAACACGGCCTGGCGATTACCCTGCAGCACTACACTACCCGTGAAGGCCAGGAGCGCATGCTGGAAATCCTGCAGTTCAAACTGGACATCCTGTGGAGCATGCTCGATGCCATGAGCATGGCCTACGAACTCAAACGCCCGCCCTATCACAGCGTGACCGAGCAGCGGGTCTGGCATAAAGGGATCACCCTATGAGCTTTGATCGCAGCAAGAAACCGACCTGGCGCCAGGGCTATCGCTACCAGTACGAACCCGCGCAGAAAGGCCATGTATTGCTCTACCCTGAAGGCATGATCAAGCTCAACGACAGCGCCGCATTGATCGGTGGCCTGATCGATGGCGAGCGCGACGTGGCAGCGATCATCGCCGAACTGGACAAGCAATTCCCCGGTGTGCCTGAGCTCGGTGAAGATATCGAGCAATTCATGGAGGTCGCCCGTGCAGAGCACTGGATTACCCTTGCCTGAAAAACCAGAGATCGGCTTACCGCTGTGGTTGCTGGCCGAGCTGACTTACCGCTGCCCATTGCAGTGCCCGTATTGCTCCAACCCGCTGGATTTTGCCGAGCAGGGCAAGGAGCTGAGCACCGAGCAATGGATCAAGGTGTTTCGCGAAGCCCGCGAGATGGGCGCCGCGCAGTTGGGTTTCTCCGGCGGTGAGCCGCTGGTGCGACAGGACTTGGCCGAGCTGATCGCTGAAGCTCGCAAGCTGGGCTTCTACACCAACTTGATCACCTCCGGCATCGGCTTGACCGAGCAAAAGATCAGCGACTTCAAGAAAGCTGGCCTGGACCACATCCAGATCAGCTTCCAGGCCAGCGACGAACAGGTGAACAACCTGCTGGCCGGTTCGAAAAAAGCCTTCGCGCAAAAGCTGGAAATGGCCCGCGCAGTGAAAGCACATGGCTACCCCATGGTGCTGAACTTCGTTACCCACCGGCACAATATCGACAAGATCGACCGCATCATCGAGCTGTGTATTGCGCTGGAGGCAGATTTTGTCGAGCTCGCCACTTGCCAGTTCTATGGCTGGGCGCAACTCAATCGCGTGGGCTTGTTGCCGACCCGGGAACAACTGGTGCGCGCCGAACGCATCACCAACGAATATCGCGCCAAACTGGAAGCCGAAGGGCACCCGTGCAAGCTGATCTTCGTGACGCCGGACTATTACGAGGAACGCCCGAAAGCCTGCATGAACGGCTGGGGCAGCATCTTTCTGACCGTGACACCGGACGGCACTGCCCTACCCTGTCACGGCGCCCGACAGATGCCGGTGCAATTTCCCAATGTGCGCGACCACAGCATGCAGCACATCTGGTACGAATCGTTTGGCTTCAATCGCTTTCGTGGCTACGACTGGATGCCCGAGCCGTGCCGTTCATGCGATGAAAAGGAAAAGGACTTCGGCGGCTGCCGTTGCCAGGCGTTCATGCTTACCGGTGATGCCAGCAATGCCGACCCGGTGTGCAGCAAGTCCGAGCAGCACAGCATCATCCTTCAGGCGCGGGAAGAAGCCGAACACGCCACCCTGACCATCGAGCAACTGGCCTTTCGCAATGAGCGCAACTCACGGCTCATTGCAAAAGGCTGAGGACCTCAACGCTTGGCGATGATGTACACCGCGTGAATGATGCCAGGGAAGTAACCGCACAGGGTCAGCAGGATATTCAGCCAGAAGGCGCCGCCGAAACCTACTTGCAGGAACACACCCAGTGGTGGCAGCAGAATGGCGATGATGATACGAATGATGTCCATGGGTCAGCTCCATAAAAATCGGCTCCTGTGAGCCGTGTAGCTAATCGACCTTGGGGGTTCGTGAGGGTTCAGTGGGATCTGGCATCGGGCCAGCTTCAGGCCAGGATTTCCAGCCCGTGCTTTTGCACGATGCTCAGCAACTTGAGCGCCATGCCGCTGGGTTGTTTCTCGCCTGACTCCCACTGCTTCACCGTGGAGGCGCTGGTGTTCAGGTAACGGGCAAATACTGGCTGGCTGACATGGTTACGCTCTCGTAGCTGCTTGATTTGCTCGGCCGGGATTTGCGCCGGGATATCTGCAAGGCATGCCTCGTCGAACTCACGAAGGGTGGTTTTGCTAATGGCGCCTACTGCATATAGCGCTTCAGCAGAGTGATGAATGGACTCAAAAGCCTCACTTTTGTATTTCTTGGTCATGATGTATCTCCACAAACTCCCTGATATCCAGCATCTGCTGAATCTGTGCTTCATTGAAGCCTTCATAAGACTTAGCCAGCGTCCGAAACCAAGCAGGTTCGCTTTGGCTGATGTTGCTTTGATCCTGCTTGGCGAACAGCAATTGATAAACCCAATAGTGCCTACCCTTGGCCAATACAATTGAGCGATGCCGGTTTCGATTCAGTCGCTTCTTCCAAACACCGCCGCCCAAATTATCAGCCTGGCCTTTAAGCATTTCATTGAACGCCTCCCTCAGCTCTGAATCGCAGATCCAGGCCTTGCTGGCAGCATCAGCAAAGTGCCGCGTTTTGAATAACCTCAGCCTGATGGATATCCCTTTCCTGAAACATACCACTCAGTGGTATAGATTAGAAGTGGCGCATCTCGCGCCCCATCGGCAGTCCATGCCGACGTCCGCTAAAAAGCCAGGGTTTTACAGGAAGCTCAAGGGCCCTTTTCAATCCAAAAATTACGCAGACAAAAAAACGCCCCCAGCCAAAAGAATCAGGCTGAGGGCGCCGCGTATGCCGCGAGACGGTTCTGAAATACAGGGTTAAACGGCAATGCCCTTGCGACATTGCACTTGGGCAGTACGCACCCGTGAAAAGGCGCGGGCCAGGCGCTGGAGCATTTCGTCGATGTTGCCTTTGCTTATCGTCAGTGCCGGGGTGAAGCGCAAACAGTCGGGTTGCGGCGCGTTGAGGATCAGTCCCTCCTGCAAGGCGGCCTTTACCACCGCATCCGCAGAATCATCCGATAACGTCAGCCCCCACATCAGGCCATTTCCGCGCAATGGGCCGTGGTCGTAGCGATAGGCCAGGCGGGCGAGACCTTCGCCCAGGTAACAGCCCGACTCACGTACGTGCTCTAAAAAGCCGTGTCCCAGCACCGTATCGGTCACAGCCAACCCAGCCGCGGCCATCAGCGCATTACCATGGTGGGAGCCGCCCAATTCCCCCACATCAAAGCAACAGGCTTGGCCCCGCGCCAGCAACGCCGCCAATGGCATACCGCCGCCCAGGCCTTTGCCCAGGGCGATGATGTCGGCGCGTACACCGTACTGTTGTTCGGCGAGCAATGTGCCGCAACGACCGATACCGGTTTGCACTTCGTCGAGGATCAGCAGGATCCCCAGTTCGCGACACAGCCGCTCGACGCCCTTGAGGTAGTGCTCGGTCGCAGGGATCACGCCGGCTTCGCTCTGGATCGGTTCCAGCAGGATAGCCACCGTCTGGGCATCCACCGCGGCATGCAGGGCGGGAAGATCGTTGAAAGGGACGTGGCTGAAGCCTGGCAGTTGTGGTTCGAAGCGGTTATCCGATAGACCTGCCGAAGCCGCCAGGGCAGCGAAGCTATGGCCATGGCAACCGTTGCTCGCGCTGATAATGCGATAGGCCCCCCCGCGATGCAGCTGCCCCCATTTGCGCGCCAGCTTGATCGCCGCCTCGCAGGCTTCCGCGCCGCTGTTGAGCAGGTAAGCCTGGTCGCTGCCGGTGTGCCGGCAAAGACGCTCGACGAGATTGAGTTGGACGCTATTGTGCAGGCCATTGCCGGGGTTGATCAGCGCCTGGGTTTGCTCGCCCAGCGCCTTGATCAGCACCTGTGGGCTATGGCCGAGACTATTGGCAGCATTGCCTTGGCTGAAATCCAGGTAGGCACTCTCTTCGCTGTCCCACAGCCACGAGCCCTGGCCACGCACAAACACCTGAGGTGGGCGCGCCACGGTGGGCATCAGAGATTCAGTGGAACGGTTGTCGTGCGGCGGATCCAGGATCAGATCGTCAAGGCTCGGCACCGGCCGGCGCATGTTGAACAGGTTCACAAGTCAGCTCCGATGGCAACCAGACCTTGGTCGGAATAGCCTGGCCAATCCACATGGAGGTTTTTTGCCTTACCTATGCAAACGCTATCAATACAAACGCTGTTCATTGTCCGATCCGGCCCTGTAAGCCCTGCGAATAGGCGCTAGACTAGGCGTCTGCGGGGCCAACGGCCATTTCGATTTTCCAGCTTTTTTGATAAGTAAATCTTATGGATTTCAAGCAACTGCGTTATTTCGTCGCGGTGTATGAGGAGGGCCACGTAGGCCGCGCCGCGGAGCGCCTGTCGATCTCCCAGCCAGCCTTGTCGCAACAGATTCGCCAACTGGAGCAGAACCTCGACGTGAGTCTGTTCGAACGCAGCAGTAAGCGCCTGTTACCGACGCTGGCGGCGCATACCCTTTACAACCATGCACTGCCGCTCATTGATGGCATGCAGCAAGCCGTCGAGGCGCTGCGCAACTTCAAGGGCCAGGCCATGCGCACCCTGGCCATCGGCGTGCTGCAAACCGTGCACACCAGCCTGGTGCCGCAGATGCTCGAGCGCGTGCGTAAGGCCCAGCCCCATCTGGTGGTGCAGATCTACGAATTGACTGGGCTTGAGATCGAGCGCCGGTTGCTCAACGGTGCCCTCGACATTGGCATCAGCTACCTGCCGCCACGTCAGCCGGGCCTGCACGGCGTGTTGCTGTACGAAGATGAGTTGAAGGTGGTGATTCCCGAGGACCATCCGCTGCGCGAATTCAAGAAAGTCTCGTTGAAACAGGCAGCCGAGTTGCCGATGTTGCTGCTGGGGGAAGAGTTTCAAGTCAGGCAGATCTGGCAGGGCCAGTTGGCTAACCTGGGGCGGCGTCCGCAGGTGCAGGCCGAACTCAATACCATGGTGGGCATTCTCGACAGCCTGCCCCACACCCGGCTGGCGACGGTACTGCCGGGCCGCTCCCAGGACGAACACAACAGCAAGGCGCTGCTATGGAAACCCTTGAGTGAACCCAGGGTGGCGCTGAAAGTAGGCTTGGTGTGCCGCGATGTGCAGCGCCAGCAGGCGACGGTGGCGTTGCTGCGCACCTTGCTCGAAGACGTGATGAATGCCCCTCGGGCAAGCGCCTGACTTTTTCGCGGGCAAAAGAAAACCCCGCCGAAGCGGGGCTTTGCAGACTGTTTCCCTGACATCCATTTCACTCCGCCGTCCTGGCAGAATCCTACGTGTCCGTGTTCTTGCTTTGCGCTTCCTGCGCGACGTCCATGTGAAGTAGATTAGCCATGGATCCAATTTGGCGATAGAGGACGAATAGCAGTACGTCATGTAAGAGAATGCTTACACGGCCTCCCCGCCCTTAGAACAGGGCCTCATCCATCAGGAACAGCGATTCGCTACCGGCTTTTACCGACGCACTCAATGAGTGGATACGCGGCAACAAGCGGGCAAAGTAGAAACGTGCGGTACCCAGTTTGCTGGCGTAGAACGCTTCCTCGGTCTCCTTGCCCAACGCGGCCTTGGCCATGCGCGCCCACATGTAGGCGTAGGCCATGTAGCCGAACGCATGCAGGTATTCCACCGACGCCGCACCGATTTCATTCGGATTGTGCTTAGCGCGATCCAGCACCCACGCCGTCAATTCATCCAGGTTATCCACCGCAGCGCTGAGCGGCTTGGTGAACTCGGCCAACTCTGGACCCGACTCAGTGACGAATTGGCGGATCTCATCGGCGAACAGGGTGTAGAAAGCACCGCCGCTGCCAACGATCTTACGGCCCATCAAATCCAGAGCCTGAATGCCGTTGGTGCCTTCGTAGATCTGGGTGATGCGCACGTCACGCACCAACTGCTCCTGGCCCCACTCGCGGATGTAGCCATGGCCGCCGAATACTTGCTGTCCGAGCACGGTGGTTTCCAGGCCCAGGTCCGTAAGGAAGGCCTTGGCAACGGGGGTCAGCAACGCCACCAGATTATCCGCGCGCTCCCGAGCAGCTGCATCGTCACTGAACTTGGCGATGTCCAGCTGCGTCGCCACGTAGGTGGAGAACGCCCGGCCGCCTTCGTTCGCCGCCTTCATGGTCAGCAGCATGCGGCGCACATCCGGATGCACGATGATCGGATCTGCCACTTTGTCCTTGGCCTGTGCCCCCAGCGGGGAGCGGCTCTGCAGGCGATCACGGGCATATTCAATCGCGTTCTGATAAGAGCGCTCGCCGGAAGCCAAGCCCTGGATCCCCACCCCCAGGCGCTCATAGTTCATCATGGTGAACATCGCCGCCAGGCCACGGTTAGGCTCGCCCACCAGGTAACCCACGGCCTCGTCGAAATTCATCACGCAGGTCGCGGACGCCTGAATGCCCATCTTGTGTTCAATCGAACCGCAGGTCACCGGGTTACGCGCACCCAGGCTGCCGTCGGCATTGACCAGGAACTTCGGCACCAGGAACAGCGAGATGCCCTTGGGCCCGGCTGGTGCATCCGGCAGCTTGGCCAGCACCAGATGGATGATGTTTTCGGTCAGATCGTGTTCGCCACCGGTGATGAAGATCTTGGTGCCGCTGACTTTGTAGGAACCGTCTACCTGAGGCTCGGCCTTGGTGCGGATCATCCCCAGGTCAGTGCCGGCATGGGCTTCGGTCAAGCACATGGAACCGGCCCACTCACCGGAATACATCTTCGGCAGGTAGGCCGCCTTGAGCGCTTCACTGGCGTGAGTGTTGATCGATACACAGGCGCCGGAAGTCAGCATGGGGTACAGGCCGAATGCCAGGCTCGACGAGTTGATCATTTCTTCGACCTGCGCCGACACCGCCTTGGGCATGCCCATGCCGCCATAGGTCGGGTCGCCGCCCACGCCCACCCAACCGCCTTCGGCATAAGTGCTGTAGGCCTGGGGGAAGCCGTCCGGGGTACTGACTGCGCTGTCCTTCCACTGGCAGCCTTGCTCATCGCCGCCGCGGCTGAGGGGCGCGATGGATTTGGCGGTGACTTTGCCGGCTTCTTCGAGGATCGCCTCAACGGTTTCGGCATCAACGCTGTCTGCCAACGCCGGCAACTGGGCCCAAGTCTTGGCGACCTCAAAAACTTCGTTGAGGACGAAGCGCATATCACGCAACGGCGCTTTGTAATCAGCCATGGCAAACCTCGTGAGAACGTGAAAAGTGATTCGATAGGATCGGTTTTACAAGCTCCGAGTGTACCCGAACAACTTTTAAGACACATAGGGTCCACTTGTGACCGACAGGTATTTTTAAGTCACTCCAACTGGAATGCCGACCCGGACAGACTCATCAGGCATTCACTGCCCGCTTCCACGGCGGCGCGGTGGGTGGTGGTACGCGGCAGCAGACGCTTGAAGTAGAAATCGCAGGTGGCCAGCTTGGCCTGGGTGAACGCGACATCGTCCTGGGACTGGGCGGCAATCGCCATGCGCAACCACAGGTAAGCCAGGATGATATAGCCGCTGTACATCAGGTAATCCATCGCTGCCGCACCCACTTCGTCAGGATTCTTCATCGCCGCCATCCCGACTTTGGTGGTCAACTCACCCCACTCCTGATTGAGCTGATTGAGCTGCGTCACATGAGCCCTGAATTGCGGATGCTCGGCCTGCGCACCACAGAACTTATGCACGATCTTGGTAAACCCGCGCAGCAATTTGCCTTGGCTACCCAGCACTTTGCGCCCCAGCAAATCGAGGGCCTGGATACCGTTGGTGCCTTCATAGATCGGCGCAATCCGCGCATCGCGCGCCAGTTGCTCCATGCCCCACTCACGAATATAGCCATGGCCGCCAAATACCTGCATGCCATGGTTGGTCACCTCCAGACCGGTTTCGGTCATGAAGGCCTTGCAGATCGGCGTAAGGAAGGCCAACAAGTCTTCGGCCTCCTGGCGTTGGCCGGCGTCGCTGCCCAGATGAGCAGTATCGAGCAGTTGCGCGGTGAAGTAGGTCAGTGCGCGGTTGCCCTCGTTAAAGGCTTTCATGGTCAGCAGCATGCGGCGTACATCGGCATGCACGATAATCGGGTCAGCAGCCTTCTCCGGGGCCTTGGCGCCGGTCAGCGAGCGCATTTGCAGGCGTTCACTGGCGTATTTGATCGCGCCCTGGAAGCTTGCTTCGCCATTGCACAGGCCCTGCATGCCGGTGCCCAGGCGGGCGTGGTTCATCATGGTGAACATGCAGTTGAGGCCCTTGTTCGCCTCGCCGATCAAAAAACCCTTGGCGCCATCGAAATTCAGCACGCACGTGGCCGAAGCCTTGATGCCCATCTTGTGTTCGATGGAGCCGCAGTGCACTGCGTTGCGCTCACCCGAGTCGGCATGGAACTTGGGCACGATAAACAGCGAAATCCCCTTGGTACCCGCAGGCGCGTCCGGCAACTTGGCCAACACCAGGTGGATGATATTGGCGCTCATGTCGTGCTCACCGGCCGAGATGAAGATCTTGCTGCCGGTGATTGCATAACTGCCATCGGCCTGGGGCACGGCACGGGTCTTGATCAGGCCCAGGTCGGTGCCGCAGTGTGCTTCGGTCAAGCACATGGTGCCGGTCCATTCGCCAGCGGTGAGCTTGGTCAGGTAGGTGGCTTTCTGTTCGTCGGTACCGTGGGCCTGGATGGCCGACATTGCGCCATGGGTCAGGCCCGGGTACATGCCCCAAGAGGTATTGCTGGAACCGATCATCTCGCTCAGCACCAGGCCCAGGGAATGGGGCAAGCCCTGGCCACCGTAGGCCGGGTCCGCCGCCACGCCGTGCCAGCCGCCTGCCACGTATTGGGCGAAGGCTTCCTTGAAGCCCTTGGGTGTGGTCACCACGCCATTGTCGAAATGGCAGCCCTCTTCATCGCCACTGCGGTTGAGTGGCGCGAGCACGTTTTCGCAAAACTTCGCGCCCTCCTCAAGGATCGCACTGACCATGTCCGGGCTGGCGTCCGTTGCGCCCAGGGCCGCGTAATGGCCGTGGAAATCGAACACGTTGTCGATCAGAAAGCGCATGTCGCGCAAGGGAGCTTTGTACTCAGGCATGGCAATGTCTCCGGCAGCAGATGCTTTCAAGCTACTGCCGGCACCGCCTGTGGACAATCACTGTAGCGCTGCTGAATACAGCGCCATTACTCAACCGGCAGCGCTTTCCATACGTACCGCGCCACGTCGGGTTTGGCCGGCCGCGACCACACAGTTACGCCCCGCGCCCTTGGCGGCGTACAACGCCTGGTCGGCGGACTTGAGCACTTCCTCGGGGCTGCGCTGATCGGCCTGGCGCTCAGCCACACCGATGCTGACCGTCACCGACACACTGGATGCACCGCTGCCAGCACGCCGCTGGCGGCCTTGATGGTCGTCATGGGGGCGGTCCGCGTTGCGCAACTTGATAGCGTAGCCGGCGATGATCTCGCGGATCTCCTCCAGATGCGGCATGCATTCATCCAGGGTCTTGCCGGCAAACACCACGGCAAACTCTTCACCGCCATACCGGTAGGCTCGCCCGCCGCCGCTGACCTTGGACAACTTGCTCGCCACCAGGCGCAACACCTGGTCTCCCACGTCATGACCATGGGTGTCGTTGAAACGCTTGAAGTGATCCACGTCGCTCATCGCCAGCACATAGCTGCGCCCCAGCCGCTGCATGCGCTCGTTGAGAGCCCGTCGCCCGGGCAAGCCGGTCAGCTCGTCGCGAAATGCCATTTGATAGGCCTCGTGAGCCACACCGGCGGCGATCATCAGCATCACCTGGCTGCACATGATGTTAAGGGTGAACGGCAGGATGAAGGTTTGCGGCAACATCCAGAACATCCCCAGCAATCCCACCAGTTGCGCCGCGTGCAGCGGGCGCGGCTGGTACCAGTACTGTGCGGCCAGGGTGAGAAAGCCGATCAGGAACATGGGGTATGAGAGTTGGATCAGGCTCATCCAGGTGCCATGCAGCGCCGGCCAGCGAATCTCCGCCAGCCAGTTAAGTAGCGCCTGGGGAAAACTTTGCTCCAGAGCCAATGCCACGCTGCCTACCGCCAGTAACACCGCGGCGCGTGCGATGAAGTCACGGAACAAATGGGTCTTCTCCTGCCACAGCGCGTAAATGCTGAACAGCAACGGCAACAACAGGCAACACAGGTGAAACACCACCGCAGCGTCCTCGCGCACGCGGCCATTGTCACGGTAGAAATCGGTCTGGGTATCCAGCAGGTAATAGGCAACGTACACCGTGATCATCAGGAACAGTTCACGCTGGCGTCGATACACCGCACAGTAGGCACCGCCCAGCAGCAAGACCAGGGTGGGCAGCACGTTGAACAACGAGGTGAAGAAGACACTGAGGTCCTTGACGTACGCAGCCGAAAGCCCAGCCAGCAATAACAGCAGCGAGGGTAGGAAGTGGCTTAAACGTAGCGCAGACACGCGTGACAAGGGTAAAACTCCGACCCGCAAAAAATAATAGCACTGTGCCTCTATGCGATCAGTTAAGCACAACCGACCGACCATGTATCACATTGCCATCACTTTAACGGCAGGCGCTCCCAATCCCTGAGTGCTGTACGCGGGTTTTTTAACCGGCCATAAAAAACCGCCGACTCCCAAGGGAGGCGGCGGTTTTCAGAAGGTTGCCGGAAGGCTTAGTAAGCCAGGCCGAAGTCTTCTTCTTTCATGTCCATCAGGTTGCTGGCGCCCGACAGCATGGTTGCTACGTGGGTGCGGGTACGCGGCAGGATGCGCTGGAAGTAGAAGCGCGCGGTCTGCAACTTGGCAGTGTAGAACGCTTCTTCGGTGGTGCCGGCAGCCAGCTTCTCGGCAGCCAGGCGTGCCATGTCGGCCCAGAAGTAAGCCAGGCACGCATACCCGGAATACATCAGGTAGTCCACCGACGCGGCACCGACTTCTTCACGGTCTTTCATCGCAGCCATGCCGACCTTCATGGTCAACTCGCCCCATTCTTTGTTCAATGCCGCCAGCGGTGCAACGAACTCTTTGACAGCCTCGTTACCTTCGTTGGCCTGGCAGAACTTGTGCACGATCTTGGTGAAACCCTTGAGCGCTTCGCCCTGAGTCATGAGCACTTTACGGCCGAGCAAGTCCAGTGCCTGGATGCCGGTGGT
>Ga0160440_100485_pt1 | contig 12686 bp, 10 predicted proteins | sample HID1971I_E1MG_FD_108277 | JGI IMG/M metagenome (GOLD analysis project Ga0160440, IMG submission 108277) | Enriched millipede-associated microbial communities from UW Madison campus, WI, USA - HID1971I_E1 MG | ecosystem: Host-associated > Arthropoda: Insects > Digestive system > Unclassified ... | reverse complement strand
ACGCGCAGTTGGCCAGGTGCAGTGGCGGACAGATCCAGGTTCGAATCAGCGGCCTGCGGCACGGAGCCCTGCGGGTTCTCGCGAGTTGTGTCGGTTTGCATGGGGGGTTGTCTCCACGTTCTATATTTGATTGCGAGTGCCAGGCTTTTTCCTGCAACACCCGTACCGTTTTCCATGTCGGGGATGGAGAACAGCTGCCATCCGCGTGAGCGGTTTGGTCTACTGAAAAATCTGTTGGTTCAACGCTGCGCTAGCAATAAAACGCTTGAGTTTCGAGCCACTTGTGTGGTTGGACGCTGGTGTCGAAAACCCTACATGTAGGGTCTTCATGAGCGCCGAGGTACAAGATAATGCGTTTTCGAGGGGTTAGCAACGGAGTAACCTGTGGATAACGCTGTGAGTAAAATGTGTAAGAAAGGTCGAATAGGCGTGTAGGCCGCATTGCTGCTGGATTACGCCGTTTGTCATTAAATATTTCGGGCTTGAAACAGCCTGCCCATTTTCGAAGGGCGCGAACCCTATCACAAACAAACGTGATCTCCGAATGGATTTCCAGGCTTGTTTTTAAGGGGCGTGCCATGGCTACAATCTGCCTTGATCAGGGCGATAGCGTGCTTGCTCCACATGACAACTGTAGGAGCGAGCTTGCTCGCGAAAATCGTCAACGATAATGCAGCACACTTGGATAAGCGCGGTGCCCTTGCGTTCTTCGCGAGCAAGCTCGCTCCTACAATAAAGAACCGAGGTAGCGCATGGAGCAAGAAGCCTGGCAGATATTGATCGTCGAGGACGACGAGCGACTCGCCGAGTTGACCCGCGAATACCTGGAAAGTAACGGCCTGTGTGTGTCGGTGGAAAGCGACGGCGCACAGGCGGCGGCGCGCATCATCGCCGAACAACCAGACCTGGTGATCCTCGACCTGATGCTGCCCGGCGAAGATGGCCTGAGCATCTGCCGCAAGGTGCGCGAGCGCTATGACGGTGTAATCCTGATGCTCACTGCGCGCACCGACGATATGGACCAGGTACTGGGCCTGGACATGGGTGCAGACGACTATGTATGCAAACCCGTGCGCCCACGTTTGTTACTGGCGCGTATCCAGGCATTGCTGCGCCGCAGCGAGTCGGCGTTACCTGCCATAGTGGAAAACCAGCGCCGCCTGCAGTTCGGCCCCTTGGTGGTGGACAACGCCTTGCGCGAGGCCTGGTTGCACGATGGCGGTATCGAACTGACCAGCGCCGAGTTCGACCTGTTGTGGCTGTTGGTGGCGAACGCCGGGCGCATCCTGTCCCGCGAGGAAATTTTTATCGCCCTGCGCGGCATCGGTTACGACGGCCAGGATCGCTCCATTGATGTGCGCATCTCGCGCATTCGGCCGAAGATCGGCGACGATCCGATTCATCCGCGCCTGATCAAGACGATCCGCAGCAAAGGCTACCTGTTCGTCCCCGAAGCCGCCGCCGATATGCCGTTGTGAACTCGATCTTCCTGCGCATCTACGGCGGCATGTGCGCGGCGCTGATCCTGGTGGCGCTGCTCGGTGCCCTGGCGTTGCACCTGCTCAACGATGTGCGCAGCGGCCAGTACCGCGAGCGCCTGGCCCACGGCACCTTTGCGTTGATGGGCGATAACCTGCAACCCATGAGTGCCATTGAGCGGCTGCGCGCCTTGGCGGTGTGGGAGCGCTTGCTGGGCATTCCGCTGGAACTGCGCACGTTCACCCAGGCGCAACTGGACCTGGGTCAGCGCAATCGCCTGCAACGTGGCCTGGTCCTGGTGGAACAGACCGGCCCCCATGCGGCGCGGGTGCTGCGATTGGTCAGCGAACAGGAGCAGTTGGTGCTCACCGGCGAAGTGCAGCAGATCAGCGAGCAATTGGCCCGTGCGACCATTTACCTGCTGGCCGACGAATTGGTGCGCTTTCCAGTCGCCGAGCAGCCGCAGCGCCTGGCCGATATAAAGCAAGCCAAGGGCTTTGGTTTTGAAATGCACTTGGTGGCCCTTGACCAGGCCGACATGGACGACGATCAGCGCCGGCGCGTAGCGGAAGGCGATACGGTGATGGCCCTGGGCAAGGGCGGCGATTCGATCCGCGTGTTTGCCGGCATGGTTGGCACACCATGGGTGCTGGAGATCGGCCCGCTGTATCAAATGAACCCTTACCCGGCGCAATGGCTGATTCTGATCACCTTGATCGGCCTGACCCTGATCGGTTTGATCGTTTATTTGCTGGTGCGTCAGCTTGAGCGCCGGCTCAAAGGCCTGGAAGCGGCAGCTACACGCATCGCCAAGGGCAACCTGGAGGTCCGCGTGCCGGCCCGAGGAGCTGATTCGGTCGGGCGCCTTGCGGCCGCATTCAATGGCATGGCCGAGCACTTGCAACAATTGCTGGCGATTCAGCGCGAGCTGGTGCGTGCGGTGTCCCATGAGTTACGCACACCGGTGGCGCGCCTGCGGTTTGGCCTGGAGATGATCGGTGATGCCGCCACCCCCGAGGCTCGGCGCAAATACCTGGAAGGCATGGACGGCGATATCCAGGACCTCGATGGCCTGGTGGATGAGATGCTCACCTATGCGCGCCTGGAGCAAGGGGCGCCGGAGCTGAATTTCCAGCGGGTGGACCTCGATGCCTTGCTCGACCAGGTGATCGGCGAATTGTCGCCACTGCGCCCGCAGGTCGCCGTTACCCGCGGTATTTGCCTGTCATCGGCGCATTGGGATGACGCCTGGGTCGACGCCGAACCACGCTACCTGCACCGTGCCCTGCAGAACCTGGTGAGTAACGCCATGCGCCACGCCAAGGGCCACGTGCTGATCAGTTACCAGGTAGGCCAGGTGCGCTGCCGCATTGACGTGGAAGACGATGGCCCAGGCGTGCCGGAAAGTGCCTGGGAGCGGATATTTACGCCATTCCTGCGCCTGGACGACAGCCGCACCCGAGCGTCTGGCGGCCACGGCCTGGGCCTGTCGATTGTGCGGCGGATCATCTATTGGCACGGCGGGCGGGCGTTGATCAGCAAAAGTAACAATCTGGGCGGGGCATGTTTCAGCCTGAGTTGGCCCCGGGATCAAGAGAAACCCCGATAGCGTCCTATCAAGCGCCGACGGCCACCAGGCTCAACAACTGTTCCCCCTCCAGCACAAATTGCCCCTCCAACTCCTTGCCACAACACCACTCACTCGACAGGTCCGTCAGCAACCGCAGCCGCACGTGCCCAGCCTGCGACCACTCCAATACCTCGGCATGTTCAAAGTAAAAACGCTTTTGCACGATCGGATAGAGCGCCTTGAACAGACTCTCCTTGACCGAAAACGTCAACGTCACCAGCAGCCCGAGCTGCTCACGCGGTAGTGCCGCCATGCGCTGCAACTCATCGGCCGTCAGAATCTCCCCAGCCAGGCGTTCCGCCCGTTCCAGGGCCAGCAGGTTCTCCAGGTCCATCCCCAGCCCGCGCCACTGCGTCTTGTGGCCGACAATGGCTGCCGCGTGCCCGGTGCTGTGGGTGATGGAGCCACTGATATGCCCAGGCCAGACCGGTGCGCGGTCTTCACCGATCGCCGGGATGCAGTTGAGGTTATCGAGTCGTTGCAGCGCTTCGCGGGCGCACAGGCGGCCGGCGAGAAACTCCGCTTGCCGCTTGGCCACCGAGCGCTGGATGCTCGCCGGCGGCGGCACGGCGCTACGCTGGAAATCCAAGGGGTTCAATAAGGCCGGGTCGAATCGCGTGCTCAAAAACACCGTACCCGGCAAGGGGGCAGGCAGCGGCCAACGGGCATCGAGTGGGGTACAGCAAGCGGGTAGGGGCGTCATGCGCAGCATTTTGCCGAGTTGGCGCGCCAGTGGATAGCCCGGCAGCGGTTCAGTTGTGGTTCAGAGCCTGTTCAGGGGGAGTTCAGGGGCGCTTGCGTAGTCTGGACCCCACAGCCTAAACGCGTATGAGGTAACCACCATGACTGCGATCAAGAAGCTGATGTTGGCGTTAACCATGCTCGGCGCCACCGCCGGCGTGCAAGCCTCGGATGGCGACTTTAGGGCATTTGGCAGCGAGAAAACCAAGAAATCCGGCAGCCCGATCCATCGTGTCAGCTTCGAAGACGCCGGCACCCAGACCGCGCCGTGGGGCCGGGCCCTGGGCGCTAGCGCCGCGCAACCCGACTATCGCAGCGGCTACCCGCACCTGACGGGCCATTACAATGGCATTAAACTGCGCCCGCAAGACGTGCAGGGCCGCTATGATATCCCTCGGTCGGATAGTTGAATTGCCTTGGAGAGCCTTATGAAATTGCTGGTGGTGGAAGATGAGGCGCTGCTGCGCCATCACCTGTTTACCCGCCTGACCGACAGCGGGCATGTGGTCGAAGCCGTGGCCAATGCCGAGGAAGCCCTGTACCAGACAGGCCAATTCAATCATGACCTGGCGATCATCGATCTTGGCCTGCCCGGCATGGGCGGCCTGGACCTGATTCGCCAACTGCGCACCCAGGCCAAGACCTTTCCGATCCTGATCCTGACTGCCCGCGGCAACTGGCAGGATAAAGTCGAAGGCCTGGCGGCCGGTGCCGACGACTACGTGGTCAAGCCGTTCCAGTTCGAAGAGCTGGAGGCGCGGATGAACGCCTTGTTGCGCCGCTCCAGCGGTTTTACCCAGTCCACCATCATTGCGGGCCCCTTGCTGCTGGATCTCAATCGCAAGCAAGCTTCTCTGGATGAACAGCCGCTGGCGTTGACCGCTTATGAGTATCGGATCCTCGAGTACTTGATGCGCCATCATCAGCAGGTGGTGGCCAAGGACCGCTTGATGGAGCAACTCTACCCCGATGACGACGAGCGCGACCCGAACGTCATCGAAGTGCTGGTCGGCCGCCTGCGCCGCAAGCTGGAAGGACCGACCGGGTTCAAGCCGATCGATACCGTGCGCGGCCTGGGTTACCTGTTCAATGAGCGCTGCCGTTGATTCGCTCGCTACGTGTGCGCCTGATGCTGGCGGCCGCCACCCTGGCCGTGTTGTTCATGCTCGGCTTGTTGCCCGCCATGCAAGGCGCGTTCAGCCTGGCCCTGCAGGATTCCATCGAGCAGCGCCTGGCGTCGGACGTGACCACCCTGATCTCCGCCGCGCGGGTCGAAAATAATCGCCTGCTGATGCCGGCGCAGCTGCCGGATGAACGCTTCAACCTCACCGACAGCCGGCTGCTTGGCTATATTTACGACCGCGAGGGCCACTTGGTATGGCGTTCGCGGGCGACCCGGGAAGAAAACATCAACTACAAGCCGCGCTACGATGGGCGCGGCAACGAGTTTGCGCGCATCCGCGAAGCTAATGGCCAGGAATTTTTCGTGTATGACGTCGAGGTCAAGCTGCTGGGGGGCAAGAGTGCGGCGTTCAGTATCGTCGCCCTGCAACCGGTGCGTGAATATCAACTGACCCTCGAAGGCTTGCGCGAGAACCTCTACCTGGGCTTCGGCGCCGCCTTGCTCGTACTGTTGACGCTGTTGTGGCTGGGCCTGACCTGGGGCTTGCAAGCCCTGCGACGCTTGAGCCAGGAGCTTGACCAGATCGAAGGTGGCACCCGTGAGAGCCTTTCCGAAGAACACCCCCGCGAACTGCTGCGACTTACCGGCTCCCTCAACCGATTGCTGCACAGTGAACGCGAGCAACGCACCCGCTACCGCGATTCCCTGGATGACCTGGCCCATAGCCTGAAAACCCCGCTGGCGGTCTTGCAGGGAGTGAGTGAGGACATGGCTCAGCGCCACGAAGACCGTGGCCAGGCGTGGGTGCTGCAATCGCAGATCGAGCGCATGAGCCAGCAGATAGGCTATCAATTGCAGCGTGCCAGCCTGCGTAAAAGCGGCCTGGTGCGCCACCAGGTGCGTTTGGAGCCGGTGTTGCAAAGTCTGTGCGATACCTTGGAAAAGGTCTACCGCGACAAGCGCGTCAACGTCTCCTTTGACCTGCCGCAAGAGTGTGACGTGCCCATCGAGAAAGGCGCCCTGCTCGAAATGCTCGGCAACTTGCTGGAAAACGCCTATCGCCTATGCCTGCGTCAGGTGCGTATCAGCCTGGTGGAAAACCTTGACGGTATTGAGTTGTGTATCGAAGACGACGGCCCCGGTGTGCCGCCCGACCAGCGCGCACGGATTCTGCAGCGCGGTGAGCGGCTTGATCGCCAGCACCCGGGACAGGGCATCGGGCTGGCGGTGGTCAAGGACATTATCGAGAGCTACAACGCGCGTTTGACGCTAGGGGACTCGGCACTAGGCGGCGCGGCTTTCAGGATCCATTTTCCGGCGTTGTGATGTCTATCGACTGGGCTTACGCGATGGTGGCCAGACAGTCGACCGCTATCTGACTGATGCCCTGCGATCCAAATGTGGGAGGGGGCATACCAAAAGTTGTGTAGATACCCGTGCTGAGCCAAGTCCACCTCCGTTTAACTCCCCTGCGCGCGATACGCCCCCGGTGTCAGCCCCGTCCACTTCTTGAATGCCCGATGAAACGCCGACGGCTCAGAAAACCCCAAATGCTCGGCAATCTCCTGCAAGGACAAATCCGCCCGCCCCAAATGGTAGATGGCAATATCCCGGCGTAACTCATCCTTCAATGCCTGAAAGCTGGTGCCTTCTTCGCGAAGGTGCCGGCGCAGGGTCTGCGGGCTGATGTGCAAATGCTGGGCGACGGCCCCCAAGTCCGGCCAGGGCGTACGATCGCGACTCAGCAAGCGGCGCAACTGGCTGCTCAGGCTGTCGCCTTCATCCGGTCGGGACAATAAGTCGGCAGGCGAGCGCTGCAAGAAATGCTTGAGGGTGCGTTCATCCTGCAACAGGGGCAGGCTCAGGTAGCGGCTGGGAAATACCAGGCTGCTGTTCGGCGCGTCGAACATGTGAGGGCAGGGGAACAACAGGTCGTATTCACTGGCATGGGCCGGCGTGGGGTAACTGAAGGTTGCCTGCTGCAGACGGATTCGCTGGCCGATCAACCAACTGCCCAGGCGATGCCAGATCACCAGCAGGCATTCACTGAGAAAGTGATCCGGGTCCCATAGCTGTGAGTCGTCCAGGCTCAGTCGCGCCATATCGCCTTCTTTCGTCAGCTGCCAGCGCGGGCCCTGCGGGAAGAGGCTATAAAACAATAAGCCGCGCTCCAGAGCCTTCTCCAGCGTGCGGCAATGGATCAGGGCGTGGCACATCATGGCGAAGGTGCCGCGTTTGCTCGGCCCATCGGCAAACCCCAGGTACTCGTCATCCAGCTCCAGCCAGAGCATTTGCAGCAGCCGGGTGAATTGCTCCGGTGCAATGCGGGCGCGAGGCTCGCTCAGCAGTTCAGGGGTGATGCCCACCTGCTGCAACAACACCGAGTAGTCGTAACCGGCTCGACGCGCACCGCCGAGGGCTGCTCGGGCGTAGTGACTGGCGATGGTACGTTCGCGCATGCAAGGGCCTCGTCCGTGGAGTGGCGGATGGTAGCCATGGCCCGGTCGAGCGACAAGGCGGATATCCGCCAAATTGTAGGACGAGACCGGCTAGGTGGGCGGAAATCCGCCACATGATCGAGTGCTCAGGGGCGGAAGTAACCCGCCTGGCCCAGATGTCTAAAGGCCTTCAGCGGATTTGCGCAAAGTGGCACGCCGTTTGCGATAAGGACTACAGCGCAGGCTTTGTCCTACAGGCTTCGCCAACAACAAATCCCTCCAGTGCAGGAGGGTTCGCAATTCAAGTGTCGTGGGCAATGGCGGATATTTGCCCCCGGGACGTTTGAGGAACTTTGCAATGACGACTCGTCAGCCAATCTACAAATCCCTGTATTTCCAGGTGATCGTCGCAATCGTTATCGGTATTCTGCTCGGCCACTTCTACCCGCAGACCGGCGTGGCCCTCAAGCCACTGGGTGACGGCTTTATCAAGCTGATCAAAATGGTCATCGCCCCGATCATCTTCTGCACCGTGGTCAGCGGCATCGCTGGTATGCAAAGCATGAAGTCGGTGGGCAAGACCGGTGGCTATGCGCTGCTGTACTTCGAAATCGTCTCCACCATCGCCCTGCTGATCGGCCTGGTCGTGGTCAACGTCGTGCAACCGGGTGCGGGCATGCACATCGATGTAGCGACCCTGGACGCCTCCAAAGTGGCGGCCTACGTCACCGCCGGTAAAGACCAGAGCATTGTCGGCTTTATCCTGAACGTCATCCCGAACACCATCGTCGGCGCCTTCGCCAACGGCGATATCCTCCAAGTGCTGATGTTCTCGGTGATCTTCGGTTTCGCCCTGCACCGCCTGGGCGCCTACGGCAAGCCGGTGCTGGACTTCATCGATCGCTTCGCCCACGTGATGTTCAACATCATCAACATGATCATGAAGCTCGCTCCGATCGGTGCCCTGGGTGCCATGGCATTCACCATCGGCGCCTACGGTGTGGGTTCTCTGGTGCAGTTGGGCCAGCTGATGATCTGCTTCTATATCACCTGCGTCCTGTTCGTGGTCGTGGTACTTGGCGCCATCTGCCGCGCCCACGGTTTCAGCGTATTGAAGCTGATCCGCTACATCCGTGAAGAACTGCTGATCGTACTGGGTACCTCGTCTTCCGAATCCGCATTGCCACGCATGCTGATCAAGATGGAGCGCCTGGGTGCGAAGAAGTCGGTGGTCGGCTTGGTGATCCCAACCGGCTACTCCTTCAACCTCGACGGTACGTCGATCTACCTGACCATGGCTGCCGTGTTCATCGCCCAGGCGACCGACACCCACATGGACATTACCCACCAGATCACCCTGCTGCTGGTGCTGCTGCTGTCTTCCAAAGGCGCGGCGGGCGTGACCGGCAGTGGTTTCATTGTACTGGCTGCGACCCTGTCGGCCGTAGGCCACTTGCCGGTGGCCGGCCTGGCGCTGATCCTGGGTATCGACCGCTTCATGTCCGAAGCCCGTGCGCTGACCAACCTGGTGGGTAACGCCGTTGCCACCATCGTTGTGGCCAAGTGGGTCAAGGAGCTGGACACCGACAAGCTGCAAAGTGAGCTGGCGTCCGGCGGTACCGGTATTTCCGACACCCGCGAAGAAGATGACCTGGGTGTGGCCGAAGGCCCGGCGCCTGTCATCAAGTAAATCGCTGCTGGCGTGATCTGACGCCAAGGCAACCCGCAAACGCCCCGACTGGTTCGGGGCGTTTGCGTGTGTGTACGGCCACTTCTGGATTCTTTTGCTTTACAGTAAATGACGATTTCATTAACAACGCTGGCAGGAGGTTTGATGGACAGTGTGGATTTGAATGTCCTGCGTAGCGTCCTTGAGTGGCGCCGCGCCGGGCAGCGCGTAGTGTTGTACAGCGTGGTGCAGACCTGGGGCAGCGCGCCGCGCCCTCCTGGGGCGATGCTGGCCTTGCGCGGCGACGGGGTGGTGATTGGCTCGGTGTCCGGTGGCTGCATCGAAGATGACTTGATCGCACGCCTGCAGGACGGGCGGCTGGCTGATGATGGGCCACCCGTCCAATTGGTCACCTACGGCGTCACCCGCGATGAAGCGGCGCGCTTTGGCTTGCCGTGCGGCGGTACGCTGCGCCTGACCGAAGAGCGGGTGGATGACTGGGGCTGGGTGGCCGAACTGCTGGCGCGCTGCGAAGACCACCAGGTCGTCGCGCGTGAATTGGACCTGACCACGGGCGCGGTAGCCCTGAGCGCCGCGAGCAAGACCGATGTGGTGAGCTTCGACGGCGAGCGTCTGCGTGCCATTTATGGGCCGCGTTGGCGCCTGTTGTTGATCGGCGCCGGGCAGTTGTCACGCTACGTCGCGCAAATGGCGCGCTTGCTGGATTTCGAAGTGCTGATCTGCGACCCCCGTGAAGAATTCGTCTATGGCTGGGAAGAACAGCACGGTCGCTTTGTGCCAGGCATGCCCGACGAGGCGGTGCTGAATATCCAAACTGATGAACGCACCGCTATCGTCTGCCTGACCCACGATCCGCGTTTGGATGACATGGCATTGCTGACAGCGCTGGACTCCACCGCGTTCTACATCGGCGCGCTGGGGTCGCGGGTCAATACCCAGAAGCGTCGAGAGAATCTCGCAGCCCTGGGCTTGTCGGAGGACGCCATTGCACGTTTGCACGGGCCGATTGGCTTGCATATCGGTAGCCATACCCCGGCGGAGATCGCTTTGTCGTTGATGGCGGAAATTGTCGCAATCAAGAACGGCGTGGCACCGGTGCAGAAAAAACCCTTGGCGGTGGTGGCGCAGTGACTGTCACGGCGATCGTGCTGGCCGCAGGGCAGGGCAGTCGTTTTCGCGCCGAAGCCGGTGCTGATCAGGACAAGTTGCTGGCCGTTTGCGTGGGCCTGGATGGCGTTTCCCGACCGGTGATCGAGCAGGTGCTGGTTAACCTGCCCGCGACGCTTGTTGAGCGCTGGGTGGTGACCTCACCGGAGCGCCTTGAGGTGATTCATTTAGCTGAGGCGTACGGTTGCAAGGTCCTGCTGCTGAAATCGGCTGGTATGGGTGACAGCATTGCCGCAGCCGTTGCGGCCAGCGCCTCGGTGGATGGCTGGCTAGTTGTGCTGGGTGATATGCCGTTTATTCGATCCGCGACGATCGAGCGCGTGCTGGCCGATCCGGGAAGTATCACTGTGCCGGTGCATGCCGGGCAGTATGGGCATCCGGTGGCTTTCGGTCGTGTATTTGGGCCTGCGTTGATGGCGTTGACCGGGGACCGTGGCGCTAAGCCTTTGTTTGCACAAGCACAGGTGCGGGGCGTGCAGGTGGATGATCCTGGGGTGCTATGGGATGTGGACGTGCCGCAACGGTTGAGTTTCAGCGCCGACTGAATGTGGGAGGGGGCAAGCCCCCAAATTTGAGCAGTAGTATGTTCGAATTTTTTGCAAAAAAAGCCCCGCCTGATCACTCAGGCGGGGCTTTTTAGTGGCTGGCAGAATCAGGCGAGAGGTTTAGGCTCGTGCTCTTCTTCCTGGGCCACGTGCTCTACCACGGTTTCAGCAACCGGAGCCGGAGCGGCTTCGACCACAGCCGGTGCAGCGGCTGCCGCAGCAGCAGCGGCCTCAGCTTCCTTGCGACGACGACGCACTTCACGTGGGTCATTCGGCGCACGACCGTTCTCGGTCAGGGCGCTGGCAGGTGCGGCTTCAACCACCGGAGCAGCCACTTCGGCAACCACAGGGGCTTCAACCACCGGCGCAGGCTCTGTAACCACTACCGGTGCGGCTTCAACCACTTCGGCAGCCGGGGCTGGCGCTTCCTCAACCACAGGGGCAGGCGCTGGCGCTTCAACCGGGGCGGTAGGTTCGGCAGTCCACTGGAAGGCAGTCTGTTCTTCGCGAACTTCACGCACGGCCGGGGCTGCTTCTTCGACAACCGGTGCTTCTGCTGCGGCTTCAACCACTGGTGCAGGCTCAACCACCGGAGCCGGTTCAACGGCAACCACTTCGGTTTCTGGCTGTGCGTCGCGAACCGGGGCAACTTCCACCTCCGGAACCACTGGGGCTTCGACAGGGGTAGTGGCTTCGACCACTGGCGCTTCAACAGCTGGCGCTTGAACCTCTGGGGTCTCGGCAGCTAGCGTTTCTACCACAGCGTTTTCTTCGACAGCGGCAGTAGCACGCTCGGCTTGCTCGTGGGCCTGGGCTTGCGCAGGTGCGCTGATGACCGAGCTGGCGACGGCCGCGGTAACGGCCAAGCCAGCAGCCAGTTCGGCGCCTGTTGGTTCGTTGTTGGCAGCTTCTGCGTTTTCACCGGTTTCTTCCGAACCTTCGATCACGTTGCCGTTGGCGTCACGCTGACGCTCACGACGGTTGCTGCGACGACGCTGGCCACGGGAGCGGCGGCGTGGACGATCGCCTTCGGCGTTATCCTGGCCGTCTTCCTGCAGTTGGTCTTCGCCGGTCAGTACTTCTTCTTCGCTGGCGGCAGCGGCTTGCTCAGCGCGTGGTTGACGCTCCTCACGCGGTGGGCGCGGCTGGCGCTCTTCACGTGGGGCACGCTCTTCACGCGGCTGGCGCGCTGGGCGTTCTTCGGTGCTGGCAGCAGCGGCGGCAGCAACGGCTGGCGCGGCGTCCAGCGGCTCACGCAGTTCACGCACGCGCTCTTCGCGCTCGCCACGCGGCTTGCGATCTTCACGCGGGGCACGTGGGGTACGTGGTGCGCGCTCTTCACGCGGTGCACGTTCTTCACGGGCGACGGTCGGGGTGTCTTCGCGGGCTTCGCGAGGTGCACGCTCTTCACGTGGCGCGCGTTCTTCACGCGGTGCACGATCTTCGCGAGGCTTGCGCTCTTCGTCACGGCGACCGTTGCGGTTACGGCTCTGCTGGCGACCGTTGCGACGTTCTTCGTTGCGCGCCGGGCGCTCGGTGGCAGGCTTTTCGACCACTACCGGGGCAGCAGGCTCTTCCTTGGTGGCGAACAGGCTGACCAGCGATTTCACCAGGCCCTTGAACAGGCTTGGCTCAGGCAGGGCGGCCGGGGCGGCAACCGGAGCAGCGGCTTCGGTAGGCATCGGTGCGTTGGCACGGGCCGGCGCGGTCTTCACGGCGGCTTCCTGGCGGACCAGGGTGCGGGTCGCAGCGGCTGGCTGGACTTCTTCCACTTCGGCAGCGGCAGCAGCGATTTCATAGCTGGACTGGCCGCTATGGGCTTCCGGGCTGTCATCACGCAGGCGCTGGACTTCGAAGTGCGGCGTCTCGAGGT
>Ga0160440_100484_pt1 | contig 12748 bp, 12 predicted proteins | sample HID1971I_E1MG_FD_108277 | JGI IMG/M metagenome (GOLD analysis project Ga0160440, IMG submission 108277) | Enriched millipede-associated microbial communities from UW Madison campus, WI, USA - HID1971I_E1 MG | ecosystem: Host-associated > Arthropoda: Insects > Digestive system > Unclassified ... | reverse complement strand
TCTTGAAAACCGGCGAACGTTAATAGCGTTCCCAGGGTTCGAATCCCTGGTTTCCCGCCAAGATTTACACGAAAGCCTCGCGAAAGCGGGGCTTTTGCGTTCCTGGGGTTTGGTTATGTCGGGCTATTAATGTTGACGATTTCCGCAACCAGTTGCACGTCTCGGTCATCTGGTCGGCTTAACGATCTCGCCAACGTGTCTATAAACTGTCTCGGTTTATCCGCGTGTCGATGTGACCCAATAGGCGGCTTGCATCCTCAAGGTCGAGGATCTCGCTGGCAGCTTTCGGACGGATGTTACGGAATTGAAACTGCTGTTCTTGGTCTTGCAGGCGTAGGACTGGGGAATCCTTTAGCCTTTAGTTTGAGTTTCGACGATCAATGGCCACCCATTAGAGCGTGTAAAAACGCTTCGGGAAAATTGAAGCTTGCGCATCTATGAGAAATCCGAAAATTATCGAATGCTCAGCCGATCTGGGTTTTGCGTAGAAGCACGATTTTCAGTCCAACACTGGGCGCCAAGCGCGCTGATAAACGTTTTCACACATCCCCGACCGAAAACTTTCCTCTAGGCTGCACGCTTGATTGGGCGCCTGTATCTCATAAATGCGGGGCATCTGTGTCTATCGAAAAGGATCACTGCATAGGTACGGTCCGCAGACCCCCTTCCATTGATGAGGCAAACATGGACCTGACCGCTGTTCCGTTTGGTACGACCGATTGGTCAACTGTCGAACCTATCGAGTACGTTGGACAGACGGGTACCGCCTATTGGCGAACTTGCCAGTTTGGTTCGACACGTGTGCGAATGGTTGAATACAGTCCTGGCTATCTTGCCGATCACTGGTGCTGGAGAGGTCATATCCTGTTGTGCTTGGAAGGCGAGTTGCACACGGAGTTGGAAGATGGGCGTCAGTTCACACTCACCGCGGGGATGAGCTATCAGGTGGGCAGCAACGCTGAGGGGCACCGATCTTTCAGCACCAGGGGGGCGAAGTTGTTCGTCGTGGATTAACGCTGGGATAGACCGCTATTGGCCCAGGGTTCCGGTGGTGTTGAGGACGATAGCCAGAAGATAATGCCGCAATCAAAAAAGCACAGCAGGTGCGCTGGCCTCGTACATGTCGTTGCTCATGGATTATGTGCATTCAGGCGCCGCTCTTCGTGATCGCGGATGGTGGCGCAAAGGTTGATAAGGTTACGATGTGAGGAAATCTACAATTTCATTTTTATCAGGGAGACGAAAAAATGTTCCACAGGTACGTGCGCCCAGTTGGCTATGGGTTGGTGGTAGTAGGGACTATCTCGCTACTATTTTCGGCGTTTGAGTTGTTTGCTGGAAGAGATTCTCTGTTCGCCGTGGCTAAATCAGCAGCGTTTGTTCTTGTTGGTGTTTGGGTGATCAAGAGCTCGGTAAAGCCCTAGTTACATGCTCACGTAGCAATCATAAGCAGTTGTCGCCCTTCGGTTACCGGATGCAGCATGGCAGACAAAAGGTGTCTAAGTTAGGATTGCCGCATTTTTCAAGGAAGGAAGCGCAATGAATAAACTCAAGGCTATGAATGCGGCGGCAAGTCGTTTTTTAAGCCAATTTTCTCGTAAGCAGTTTTTCTTGGCATTCGCCGTAATCACCGCAGCCAACTACTGGTTGGCCCATAACGTTTCCGGCTATAAGTCTGTCTATCTGGCCATGGTCGGGGGCTTTTTCTTCGGCATGATGTTCGCGAAATTCGAGCCCAATAAGTAGGTTCGAATCAAATTTCAGCCTGGCTGATTCACTCGTCTTCACCGTTGTGTTCGGTGTTCATTCGCAGGGGGTTGGCAAAGTCTGTTTGCCCTAATTTGCGGGTGTAACGTTGGCCATGGCCGGTGCCCGCCCCATATTCATGGTCACGTATTGGCAGCCAGTGGATACCTGTCTATTGCTAGGCCGGCACTCAAACCTCAGGCAATTTATGACGAGATCTGCGGGTGATGCAGTGTTTCATTCGAGGCTGATCGTGGAACAGCATGCTTGGGATGACGATTTTGTTGTACAGGCAAGAATTTTTCGTACAGGAAAATGTCTACGGCTCATGTTTTGCACAGGTGCTTAGGGCCATGACCAGTAACGACGACTTCCGATTCGAAGCGCACAAACGTCTGCTCGAACTCGACGCAGCCATAAGTGATCTGATGATGCTTGTAGTTGCGGGAAAAATTGGCGGTGTAGAGTGGAGCGGCGCAAATGCACGCTACGACGCTGCTCACTCAGCGTGGACGCATTTTCTGAAGCCTAAAGTGGATGATCAGGCCTCTCCACCGCTTGGCTGCCTCAGTCCAAGGCACGTGGATCAGTGACATCGAGCCTCAGGGAAACAGAAAATTTCCTGCGCTCTGTACTATTTTCCTCCCCAATCCAGTCGCATAATTGCCGCCTTAACATCGGGGCGCTTACATGAGAAACAGGGGTAAGGTTTTCTGGGACTGGGCTGATCCCGCCCTTCATACTCGATCCGTAGATGAGCGGCAGCCTGATGGCACGCTTCTAAACGTCCAAGTCCGAATGTCGCTTCTCGGCAGAACGGAGTTGTTCATAGGGGTCTACGGAGTTGATGGGAAGATGCTTTTTGAGGAGGCGCCCGATTCATTGCCGGGAGAAACGATGACAAACGCTCTGGCGAGGGGGCTCGATAGGGCTAGGTTAAATGCCCCACTGGCCACCCAATCAATTTCGACCCGAAAACCCGAGAATTCGCCAAGGGCTGGCTCCCGGCGATTCCGCAAGAGCATTAGCGGCTGACTTTGAACGGGAAGGGATCACAGGTTCTGTGGGCCGAGTACGGATGCGCTCTTACAGAATGGGCACCGGCAGCAGGCGGGGAGTTGGATTAGGTCGAGGCACCCGCCGCTGATTGCAGGGAGGATAGGTTAACGGTCGGTATCAGTATGTAGTCGCAATCGCCTGGGCGAGCTGCATATCGGACATGAGGGGCGATCTATAAGTTGAGCGATAATGCCGGGATGCTTGCTCAAACTGCGCACCGCGAATCTCGCCATTCGAGCCTATGTAGGCAAGAGCATCGGTTTTGGCTGATTTGAAAAGCTCTGGCGGTTCGGTCGTGAGAGACGTCGTTGCCCCAATCAGAATAGTTGGCAGGAACGTCGTGATCATCAGACCTTTATCGAAAGGGTTGGCATTTTCCGCCGCTACTACCTGGTTGCCGATCAACGTCATCACGACGATTACAACAGTCTTCCATGAGTCCATTCTTTGATGCTTGCGTTGCGGTATGAGGGCGCCACCATAGCAGAGTGGGGGATCACTAGAAACAAGAAGGCCGGCGCTGGGCCGGGGGCGCAAATCGTTCCGTTCTTGAAAGAACACCTCCGATAAAACGAGATATGGTTACGAAGAATGTACTCATCTTCTTCGCAACCAAGGACGGTGATCATAAATTTCAAATACCTGTTGCCCCTGTTCCTGCTTGCCGGTTGCGTCTCACGACCCAATCATCGAGGGGTTGATTGGGGTGACGGCTCCTGCCCCAAGCCTGCTCCAGAAGACATATCTGCCACCCATCACCTGATCATCCAGGATGGCAAAACCCTGAAGTGCCAAATCCGTCCATATGTATCGAACATGGCATGCCAAGGAATTGTCGACGGAGAAACTGAGGGCGTTGTTTGTCAGGACGCTGGGGGCAACGAGATGATTTTTCTTTTTGATAAGAAAGGGTTGCCGTCTACGCATCGCAGTATGAAGTCAGGTTAGGGCGTTTTTCCGTGAGGGTGAACCAAGCTGTGTTCGGGAGTATCTGAGACCCTTGCATTTCAGCCTTTGGCCTTCAGTGGCCCGAGGCTGCTGGCCCCGTCTCGTCGCAAGTGGTACTGGCACTGTCTGACGCCTGGCTCAAGCACACCATCGCCCAAATGTGGGAGGGGGCTTGCTCCCGATGGGCAGTGGGTCAGTATCAGATGTGCTGACTGACCCTCCGCCATCGGGAGCAAGCCCCCTCCCACAGTTTGATTGCATTTGTACTCCAGCCGAGTACGTCAGGAACCTGGCATTCAAACGCATGTACAGGCTCCATCGTTGCTGCGTGCTCCTTGTGCGGCATCGGACGTATGGAACACGATGAAGAGCGCACCATTCAATATACCAGCGCCGCCGCTTTTGTAGCGCTCGGGATCAAGCTGGCTTCTGTGCAAGGTAATTTGGTTTCATGAACACCGACTGATTCGGTTCAGCAGTTGAACACCGGCGCATAACGCTCTTCGCGCTTTTTGAAGTGAATCGGCGCCATGGGGACTTTTTCACCGTTGACGAAGATATCCGGAAAGGTCAGCGTGAAGTCGTCCATGTCGCCTTTACCCAAAGCTGTGCCTTTAATCGAGGACGTGGATATTTGCTTGGGGTCGAACCCAGTTTTCAACTGCTCGATACTGACCTGATAGCTCTGCCCCGAAGCCAGTTTCACGGTTACGTCAGGCGAGGCCGCACTTACCCAAAGTGATGTGGCGGCGTTGCCCAGATGCGGTTTATACAGGCGACCGAACAGGCGAAGTTCTGTGTCGGTAGCCCTCACCTTACCCGGCCAACTGAGTGTCCCCGGCGGGGCCACATACACCAGCACGCGAACCCAGTTGAGTTCTTCGGACAATGGCGTAAAACTGATTGCGGCGTGTGCACCCGGGCAGGTTCGTGAAAGCAGGGCGTTCTGGCCCACCGACGATTCCGGGTGCAGATAAGGCCCCGTACTGCACCCCGCGAGCAGTGCCATTAGCGAACACAGGAGGTATTTGTTCATCGCGCATTGTCCTTTGCTATCTGGGTATCGCGTGCATTAAAGCATTTATATCGCGTTGGGCCGTGCACGGCAGATAACTAACGGGCAGATGAAAAAAAGCCCGCAACCGCGGGCTCTTCTTACATCACTGTGCGGCTTACTTAAACAGTCCACCAATCGCATTAATCGCATCCGCAGCCTTGTTCACGTTTTGCTGGCGTTGACTGCTGGTATCCACCTGCGCCTGGGCATTGTAGCTACCGTTGGCGCAGCTTTTATTGGTCTGTGTCAGCGCTGCCTGGAAGGCCGTGGCGCGTAGGGTGTCGCCCTTGGCATTGGCCGCATTGATGTTGGCTTGCAGGTCGCGGATCTGCTGCTGGCAGGACGCGTTGTTGGCGTTAGCGGTAGTTTTCTGATTGGCGCCGCCGAGGGCCGATGACAGGGCGCCTGTCAGGGCAGACAGGTCCGCAGCATGGGCGGGCAGCGTGAACAGGCTGAGCAAGGCGGCGGCGGGTGCGAGTGTGGAAAGGCGCATGGCAAACCTCAATGTTTGATTGCCTGCGCACACGTTGGAACTCGAGCTGGCGCAGAGCAATATCCCTATAAAGTTGGCGCTCGAGTGAAGCGAGATACTATTTGCTCGGTTTTTAGCCTTCAATATCGGCATTCCATAATTGTGAATTGCTTCACGTTGCCTCTATGATCGACACGCCCGCTAGTGGGCCGCTGAGCCTCAACCCCCTGTGAAGGATACGAGCATGGACAAGTACTTCGATAATTCAGGCCTTTTCAAACGCACTTCGTATGAAGGCAATGCCTCCCTGGACGCCAGCATCACTGGCTGGGAGCTGAAAAATATCGCGCTGAATACGAAGGAGTTTTTGATATGTCCAAAGAACTACTCGGAGTTTTTGCTCTAGGTTTGATGGTGATCGGGGAGTTTTGTGCAATCTACAGCGAGGTGGTAACCGCCAGGCTGGCCCACACCGGCGGCGGCTCCTGGGGAGCGTTTGTGCTGCCCGTCGTGGTGATGTGTTTTGCCGGGTTTTGCCTGCTGGGCGCCTATTGGCTGGGGTACAGGGCGGTGGGTGACATCTGGATTGTCACCGTGGTCTCGGTCACGTCCTTGTTGCTACTTGAGCCAGTGGTGGTGTGGTCGCTGTTTCATGAAGCGCCAGGGCGCGGTGCGCTGGTCGGGTTTTGCCTGGGCGCCTTGGGCATGCTTGCCACGATACTGCTTTAACGCACCCGTTCATCCAGTGCCGGGTCAGATCAGCGCCTGTAGTCCTATGCTTATCTGACCCGTGCGGCTGCACTTTTTTCCATTCTGCTGATCTATCCCTGTCCCGGCTACCCGACTCCCGCGGGTAGCCCACAGAATCAGACCCGGTGCCGATGGATCGAACGTCAACTGTTTTTACCTCGCTATGGCCGCTGTTGCTGGCCTTGGTGTTCGCGCTCTGCGTAGTGGGTTGCAGCCAGCAACAAGGCCGCGATATCGCCAGGCAGTTCAGCAGCGGCAAGCCCGATGAGTTCTTCCAGACCAGCGTCGACCGCATGGCGACCCTGGGCATGCGCGACAACCTGCAAAGCCTCTACCTGCTGATGAGCAAGCTCTACCTGCGTAACCCCAGCCAGTGGCGCCAGTCGGGTTACCCGGATGCGGTGAGCGCGGCGCGGGTAATCCGTCAGGCCATCGAGAATCGTCAACCCTTGCCCGCACTGGGAGACCGGCGTGATCTGGCTGCCCTGAGTTATTCCTTGAGTCCCGACTTTCGTGGCGACCGGGTCGGTGCGTTTATCTACGCGATCGGCAGCATGCTCGTGACCGCCCACGGAGGGCGCACGCAGTTTTATGTGACTGACTCAATCAACCCGCAGTTCGTCAGCAATGCCGCACGCAATATCGAGAAGGCCACCTGGCTGCTCAGTCAACGCCAGGATGCCAACGGTGTATTGCTGCTGTTTTCCAATGAGATATCGGAAGAGGGCAGCAACCTCAGTTTCGCTGTCGAGTTCGGCAAGATCGTCGCGCGCCTCGACTTGCTCACCGAAATCCTCGATGAGCGTTACCGCCGCATCGGCCTCAATTACGCACAAAGCCTGTTGCTGATGAATTTTCTGCCGGTGCAGTGAGACGCGGCAGCGCGCATAAATAGCTCAAACGGTGCGGTGTTTCCCTTTCCACTGTAGGAAGCGGCCTATCTTGCCTCCTGCTGCTTGAAACGCGTCCCTGCGGGCAATAGCCTCGGATTTTTCTTAAACACGAGGCCCTACCTTGGGTAAACGAAAAACGGTTTGGCCCACGGATCGCGAAATACGTTTGCGGTTTATCCTCTTCGCCGTGATTGATGCCGCGACTGTCCAGGGCGTCTCTGCCGAGTTGCTGTTGCCGGCCCACAAGCTGCTGCGTGACTCGCCCACGGAAACCCAGTTGCGCGATGCGCTGGGTGAGATTCTGGCCACGGAGCAAATGTGCGGGTTCCGCTTCCCGGCAGGATCGGAGGCCGACGATCTGATGCGCGCGTTGAAGGCGCCGGACGGCTAAAACAGGTTCGATACTGTCTTGGACGCCGCCTGGTCCGTCAATAAGGCGTGACCTGACGGGCGTGCCTGCCTTCCCATCACTGTTCGCGTGGTGGGCCCGGCCTGCCACGCTCCTGAATTCCAAGGACCCGCCCCAATGCTGCTGCGTCAACCCCCGTTCCTTTTTGCCGCCCTGACCCTCAGCTCGCTGGTACAGGCCGAAGGCTTGCAATTGGCGCCGGTCGAAGTCACCACCACTGAGGCCAGCGCTGGCGAAATCGCCCAGGCGCAGCTCAACAGCGTGCCCGGCGGCACCAACTACATCGATATGAGCAGCGTGCAACAGGGGCGTGTCAGCACTAACGAAGATGTGTTCAAGTACCAGGCCGGGGTGTACGCCAAGGCGGCGAATAATGAAGGGGTGAAGTTATCCATTCGCGGCTCGGGCTTGAACCGCAGCCCGGGTGCCCATGGCTCCGGCCTTTATGAGATGTTCGACGGCCTGCCGCTGACCGGCCCGGGCGGCACCCCTTATGAACTCAAGGACCCGCTGTGGCAAAGCCGGGTGGAAGTGCTGCGGGGCGCCAATGGGTTCGATCAGGGCGCATTGGCCTTGGGCGGTTCGGTCAATTACGTGACCCACACCGGCTACGACGCGCCCAAGCTGCAAATGCGCTACGAGGTCGGCAGTCGCGGCTACGCCCAGCGCGAGGTCAGTTCCGGCCAGGTGCTGGGGGATGCCGACTACTACATCAGCCTTACCGATTCAGAGTCCGACGGCTACCAGCACCACAGCGCCGGCACCGGCAAGGGCATTGCCGCCAACTTTGGCTACCGCTTCAACCCGGACCTGGAAACGCGTTTCTACCTGCGCTACCGCGAAACCACCAACGATTCCCCCGGCAAGCTCACGCGCTACCAGGTCAGCCATGATCCACGTGCCGCCAACAGCGTGAATGCCGCTCGCGATTCCAAACGCCTGCAACCGGGCTCCACCTGGATCGCCAACAAGACCACCTTGCAACTGGATGACGCATCAAGGGTCGAGGTCGGGCTGGCCTATCACGACTACCCCATGGACCTGCGCGAAGGCAGCAACCGCCTGAAAGTCGCCTACACCGATATCAGCGGCACCCTCAACTACATCCGCCAGGACAGCCTGTTCGGACATGTCAGCAAAACCACCGTCGGCCTGCGTACCACCCAGGCGATGCCCAACAATGGCGCCTCCGAGTACGTGCGCACCCCCACTGGCAAAACCGCCGGCTACGCCCCTGGCACCAAGACCCGCGACTACAGCTACCTGGGTTCCGACACCGTGCTGCACATCGGCAACGACCTGGAGCTGGTCCCCGACCTATGGCTCACCACCGGCCTCGCTGCGATCTACACCCGCCGCGAAACCCAGGTGACTTACCCCGACGGCCAGGCGCCGCTCAGCCAACATGACTGGGACTACGCCCCGCGCATCGGCCTGCGCTACGACTTCACCCCGCAATTGCAGGTATACGCCAACCTGAGTCGCTCGGTAGAGCCGCCCCATGCCTGGTCGATGATCTGGGGTTCCAACAAGTACTTCAGCACCGGACCCGCGAATGGGCTGGCACGCGAAGGCGTCAGCCTGAAGAACCAGACCGCCACCACCCTGGAAATCGGCGGGCGCGGTGAGGCATGGCTCGGCCAGTGGGACCTGGCCCTCTACCGCTCCGAAGTACGCCACGAACTGCTCTCCGTGGAAACCCAGGCGCAGACCTCCACCAGCAATGCCGTTATCGCCGAATCCAACGCCAGCCCCACTGTGCACCAGGGTGTGGAACTGGGCCTGCTCAGCCCGCTATGGGACGGCGGCCGCAGCGGCAAGCTCGACCTGCGCCAGGCCTACACCTTCAGCGATTTCCACTACCGCGACGATGAGCGTTTCGGTGACAACACTCTGCCTGGCATCCCCAAGCACTACTACCAGGCGCAGGTGCGCTACAGCCACCCGACGGGTTTCTACACCAGCCTCAACACCGAGCATGCCTCACGGGTCGCGGTGGACTACGCCAATTCCTACTATGCCGCGGCCTACACTACCTTCGGCGCCACCTTCGGCTACGACGCGCCCCAACAGGACTGGCAAGCCTGGGTCGACCTGCGCAACCTCACCAACCGTCGTTATGCCAATACCGTTACGCCGGGTTACGACGACAAGGGCGTGGACGCAGCACGCTCTACCCCTGCCGATGGACGTGGTGTTTACACCGGTGTGTCTTGGAGTTGGCGTTAAATCAGCCTTCGTGCTGGCGCAGGCGTTTGTACAGGGTGTTGCGGCTTACCCCCAGTTCCCGCGCCAGGTGGGAAATATTTCCGCCCACGGCCTCAAGGCGTTGGTTCAGATCCAGGTTGTCATCCAGGCGCTCGCGTGTAGACAGCGGTGTCGCCTCTTTTAGATCGACAAAAAAATCATCGGGCAGATGCTCCGCACGGATCGGCTGCTCTTCGGCCATTGCCAGCGCCACCTGTAACACGCTGCTCACCTGGCGCAAATTCCCCGGCCATGGATGCTGCTCGAACAGCCCCAATACCTCGGCACTCAGCCCGGCCCACTGGGTCGGCTCGCGGTGTTGCTGCCACAGTTGCTGGAACAACGCCTGTTTGTCAGTGCGCTCGCGCAACGGCGGCAACTCCAGGGTCAGGCCGCCGATGCGGTAGTACAAATCCTCACGAAAACGCCCGGCCTGCACCAGCTCACGCAGGGCCCGGTTGGTCGCCGAGATGATGCGCAAGTCCACCGGGAACACCTCGCTGCTGCCCACCGGTTGCACGCAGCGCTCTTGCAACACCCGCAACAGCCGGGCCTGGGTCGGCAATGGCATATCGCCAATCTCATCGAGGAACAGCGTGCCCTTGTCCGCTTTGCGGATCAGGCCGATGCTGCCTTTCTGATTGGCGCCGGTGAAGGCGCCTTTTTCATAGCCGAACAGTTCCGATTCCACCAACTCAGCGGGAATCGCCGCACAGTTCACCGCGATAAACGCCTGGCGGCTGCGGGAACTAGCGTGATGCAAGGCCTTGACGAACACCTCTTTGCCCACCCCGGTCTCGCCGTGGATCAGCAACGGAATGTCCTTTTCCAACAGGCGCTCGGCCTGGCGCAGTGCTTTCTCCACCCGTGCATCGCCAAAATGCAGGGTCTTGAGGTTGATCGAGGTCGGGGTTGGCGGCGGCGTCGGTTCATTGAACACCCGGGCTTGCACCGGCAGCTGCTTGGGCCGCTTCAACAGGCACTGGAACCGATTGCGTCCCGCCGCCTGCAACGAGAACGGCAGGCCCTCCGGCTGGTTGAGCAGCTCCAGCAGCGAGACCTTGAACAAACGGTCGATCATCACCCGCGACAGGCTGATACCCAGCAGGTTGTCCGCACGCCGGTTGGCCGACAGCACCTGGCCGCTTTCATCGAAGATCAACAGGCCGGCCCACTGGCTGTCGAGATTGCTCAAGCCGGTATTGAACGTCAGTTGGAAATGTTCGCCGCGGAACAGGTTGAGGATCAGTCGGTTTTCCACGGTTTGACTCATCATCTTGACCATGCCCAGGGTGTGGGAGGGCGGCAGGTAGCTGTCGCTGGACACATCCAGCACCGCGATGATTTCGCGCTGTGCATCGAAAATGGGGGCGGCCGAGCCGGTCATGAAGCGGTTGGCCTTGAGAAAGTGTTCGTCGTGTTCGATATGCACCGCATGGGCGCAGGCCAGCGCGGTGCCAATGGCATTGGTGCCGCTGGAACGCTCCTTCCAGCTGGCGCCAGGGCTGAAACCACGGGCCAGCTTGGGCTCGATAAAGCGCTGGGTGCCCCACGAGGTCAGCACCTGGCCCTGGTTGTCGGCCAGCATGATCAGGCAGTTGGAATTGCTGAGGATGTTCTCGTAGTAGGGCAGCACTTCCTGGTGGGTGGTCTGCACCAGTGAATGCTGGCTCTCCAACAGTTGGCGAATGCCTTCGGCGGGGAGTTGGTCAAAGCTGGGAGCGCTCTGGTGATCCAGGCCAAAGGCGCGGCAACGGCGCCAGGAATCCTGGATTAGGGTGTCGTGAGCCAGGGGTTCGGCCATGGTGCGACCTTCATTTTTATTGTTATTGGATGTGCACAATCTAACGGATCTAACCAGATCAATGTGGGAGGGGGCTTGCTCCCGATAGCGGTATATCAGTGAAAAAAATGCTGACTGATACACCGCTATCGGGAGCAAGCCCCCTCCCACATTTTTATCCTCTGTTGGTCATGAGAGTGTTGTTCAGAACTGTTCATTGTCAACCCCGAAAGTGTTCAGTTGTTCAGCCACTTTGTTCACTCCTGAACATCACCATTAACCCATTCCCTTACGTATCAAGCGCTTGCAGTTTTGGCACGAAACTCGCTCTGATGACTGGCCAGATTCATTCCAATAATAAAAAGGTCGTGTCATGTCATTGACCCTGGAACATGTCTCCCGCGTTGTCGACGGCCAAACCTGGATCGACGACGCCAACCTGCGTTTCGAAGCCGGTTCGTTCAACGTCTTGCTCGGTCGCACGCTGTCCGGCAAGACCAGCCTGATGCGCCTGATGGCCGGCCTGGACAAGCCCGACAGCGGGCGCATCCTGATGAACGGCGTGGACGTCACGCAAAAACCGGTGCGCCTGCGCAATGTGTCGATGGTCTACCAGCAGTTCATTAATTACCCGACCATGACCGTGTTCGAAAACATCGCCTCGCCGTTGCGCCAGGCCGGTGTGTCCAACGAGCTGATCCAGAGCAAGGTGCTGGAAACTGCCAAAATGCTGCGCATCGAGAAGTTTCTGCAGCGCCACCCGTTGGAACTGTCCGGCGGCCAGCAGCAACGCACCGCCATGGCCCGTGCCTTGGTCAAAGATGCTGAACTGATTCTGTTCGATGAGCCGCTGGTCAACCTGGACTACAAACTGCGCGAAGAGCTGCGTCAGGAAATGCGCGAGCTGTTCAAGGCGCGCCATACCATCGCCATCTATGCCACCACCGAACCCAACGAAGCCCTGGCCCTGGGGGGCACCACTACCATTCTTCACGAGGGCCGCGTGATCCAGAGCGGCAAGGCCGCCGAGGTCTATCACCAACCGCAGACCGTGCTCGCCGCCGAGCTGTTCTCCGAGCCGCCGATCAACCTGATGCCCGGGCGCATCAGTGGCAATGAGGTCAGCTTTGCCAACTTCGTGCATTTCCCGCTCAACGTCGACCTGCGTCCCATCGGCGAAGGCGAATTTCGCTTTGGTGTGCGCCCCAGCCATATCAGCCTGGTGCCGAGCAACGACGATGACCTGGAGTTGGCCGTGACCGTGGAAGTCGCCGAGATCAGCGGCTCGGAAACCTTCCTGCATGTACGCAGCGAACATTTCCTGCTGGTGCTGCACCTGCCGGGGGTGCACGAGTACGACGTCGACGCGCCGATCCGCGTGTAT
>Ga0160440_100483_pt1 | contig 12810 bp, 12 predicted proteins | sample HID1971I_E1MG_FD_108277 | JGI IMG/M metagenome (GOLD analysis project Ga0160440, IMG submission 108277) | Enriched millipede-associated microbial communities from UW Madison campus, WI, USA - HID1971I_E1 MG | ecosystem: Host-associated > Arthropoda: Insects > Digestive system > Unclassified ... | reverse complement strand
TCACCTATATCGCTACCGGCAGGTGCGCGCCGTTGTCGAACGGCTGTTCGAGCAGGCACTTGAGCGCCTCGATCGCGCACCGCAACTCGCCTTGCCGCTTACCCAGGAGCACCCGTTGATCCGATAGGAGCAATGCAGCATCTCGTACAGTTCTAGCCAGGGGGCCCACATGCCCTAAGGTCGGCGTGGCCGACGCGGGGAAAACTGGTACGCGTGCGAACTGTGGTTTGATTCCGAAAATCCCACAGAACGAAGAGGGGGCGCGGATGGAGCCTCCGCCGTCCGTACCTAGCGCGAACGGAGTGATGCCAGCCGCCACGCTCGCGGCGGCGCCACAGCTCGATCCCCCCGCTGTCTTTGTCAGGTCCCAGGGATTTCGTGTAACGCCTGTCAGAGGCGAATCGCCAACGGCTTTGCAACCGAACTCGCTAGTGGTCGTCTTGCCAACAATGCAGGCTCCGGCGGCTTTGATACGCTCCACTGACGGGGCATCACTTACGGCGACATTCTCTGCCATCGCCTTCGAACCAAAGGTTTGGCGAACGCCGCCCACGGCAATAAGGTCTTTGACCGAGATCGGAAGCCCGTGGAGTGGACCAAGTCGCTCTCCCCTCATAACAGCCTGCTCCGCGCGTCGAGCGTTTTCAAAAGCGATCCTCGGCGTTAGCGTAGCGAAGCAGTTCAGCGTCGGCTCAAGAGCATCGATGCGTTCGAACACTTCCTTCAGTAGCTCAACAGGTGAGATCGCGGACCGAACGAACTTCGAGCAAGGCTGCATCGTCGGTCACGAAAATCTGGGCGTGGTTGAAGAGGTAGGACCGGCCGTGGAGAGGATCAAACCCGGGGACTGGGTGTGCCTGCCATTCAATATAAGCTGTGGCCACTGCAAGAACTGCGAGCGCGGCCTCACTGCGTTTTACCTGAGCGCGAACCAGCCGGGAATTGCCGGCGGTGCTTTCGGCTTCGCCGGCATGGGTCCGTGCCGGGCGGACAAGCCGAGTATCTTTGGGTACCTTGGGCGGACTTCATGTCCTTGAAGCTGCCCGCCGGGCGCAAAGCAGAAGCAGACCGACTACGTGATGTGCGCCGACATCTTCCTGACCGGTTGGCACGCGACAGAACTAGCCGGCATGAGGCCCGGCAACGCTGTAGTGATCTATGGCTCGGGACCGGTGGGTCTGATGGCAGCGCACTCGGCCATGATCCAGGGAGCCCGCAGCGTCATGATGGCCGATTGCCATCCCGACCGCCTCAAGCTTGCAGAGTCGATCGGCGCGATTGGGATCGATTACTCGAAGGAAGATCCGGTGCAGCGGGTCATGGACCTGACGCACGGCATGGGCGCGGACGTGGGATGCGAATGCGTCGGCTACCGGTGCCACGATCCGGCTCCGCAACGCCACGAGAGTCCGAACCCCACGATGAACAGTCTGGTGTCGTCGGTCAAGTTCACCGGCGGGATCGGCGTGGTCGGCGTGTTCGTTCCGGAGGACCCGGGCGCGTAGGAGGAACGGGCAAAGAAAGGTCAGATTGCATTCGATTGGGGCAAGTGCTGGTTCAAAGGCCAGCACATCGCCACCGGCCAGTGCAACGTCAAGGTATACAACCGGCAGTTGCGCGACCTGATCGACGCCGGCCGCGCGAAACCATCGTTCATCGTTTCGCATGAGCTGAAACTCGCCGACGTGCCTGACGCATCAACACTTCGACGTGCGCGAACACCGCTGGACCAAGGTGGTCTTGCACCCCGAAGCCTAGCGTAGCTAAGCGGCGATGGTAACCGAGCAAAGAGCTTAGGGAAATCGGCAATTAGGAGCATCAGCCGGCCAGATGAATGCAGCCCACGGTGCAGTTCCGCGCATCAATGTTGACGAGATTGGTCGTTAGCCCTGGACGGGGGTGACGGGTGAACGTGACGAGTTGCCAGGTCAAGCAGCAGTCATGGCGCTTGGCGAGCTCAGCTTGCCAGCGGCAACCAAGGGTAATCCCGCAGTTGCCGTTTTTTTTTGGCGTTTGCAACGTAAACGGATGTTGTTGAAGAAGTACATTTTTATGAGGAGCTTTGATTGCCTAGCCAGCCTGCCCAGACAGCGTCCGCCGTCACGCTTGCCGCCGCCTATGCGGAGGGAAGCGCGAACGTCGAAGACGTCGTGCGCCAGTCGCTTGCCGCCGCGCGCGACGCCAACAGCTGCTTCGTCTCCATCGACGAAGCCCGCGCACTGAATGAAGCCCGCGCCGCAGCCGCCCGCTGGCGCGACGGACGCCCCGCGAGCGCGCTCGACGGCGTGCCGGTCGCGTGGAAGGACCTGTTCGATATGGCGGGCAGCGTCACGACGGCGGGGTCGGCGCTGTTCCGCGCCCGCGCTCCGGCAACTGCCGATGCGCCGTTCGTCGCGGCAAGCGTGCGCGCGGGACTGGTCGGCATCGGCAAGACGAACCTCAGTGAATTCGCGTACTCGGGCCTCGGGTTGAACCCGCACTTCGGCACGCCCTTCAATCCCGTTTTCGATGCAACCGTCGCGGATGGCGGACATCGCGCACCGGGCGGCTCGTCTTCGGGCTCGGCGATCGCCGTGGCGATGGGCGTCGTGCCGATCGCCGTCGGCACCGATACCGCCGGCTCCATCCGCGTGCCCGCCGCGCTGAACGGCGTCGTCGGCTATCGCGCGAGCCGGGCGCGCTATCCGCAGCAGGGCATGACCGGCCTGTCGCGGTCAGCCGACACCATCGGCCCGCTCGCCCGCACAGCCGCCGACTGCGCCGCGTTCGACGCGGTCGTGCGTGGCCGCGAAGCCATCGGCGCGCTGGCCGATCTGCGCGGCCAGCGCTTTATCGTGCCGACCGGATGGCGGGCGCGTTTCGCGGTGACCGACGCAGTCGCGGGCAACTTCATGCGCTTCCTGTCTCGACTGGCGAAAGCCGGCGCGCGCATCGACGCTGCGCCGGTCGTCGCCTTCGACGCCGCCTGCGATCTCATCCGCGAGTGCGGCTGGTTCGGATCGCTCGAAGCCTTCGAGACGTATCGCGGCGTGCTGGATTCTGCCGATGCCGAGCGTATCGACCAGCGCGTGCGCACGCGGCTCGAAATAAGCCGCGGTGTGCCTGCATCGCGTCTTGGCGAGTTGCTCGCGGACCGGGAGCGTCTCATCGCCCAGTTCGGCGACGAACTCGCGGGCGCGACGCTGCTGCTTCCGACGGTGCCGCACGTCGCGCCGGAATGCGCGCCGCTCGAAGCCGATCCGGAACGCTTCGCCCGCGTGAACCTTGAGACGCTGTCGATGACGATGCCCGGCAGCTTGCTCGATACGCCCGCTTTCGCGATGCCCACGGGCGTCGACGCAGCGGGCCTTCCCACCAGCGTGCAACTCATGCGCGCACGAAACGACGACGATGCGCTCATCGCGCTCGCGCTGGCCGTCGAGCAGACGGTCGGTCCGAACTGAATCGCTAAATCGCTCAAAGGAGAACATCAAGATGGCTAAGGAAATTCTGGTCGCATTCGGCATCGACGTGGATGCGGTGGCGGGCTGGCTCGGCTCATACGGCGGCGAGGATTCGCCCGACGACATTTCGCGCGGCCTGTTTGCGGGCGAAGTCGGTTCGCTGCGCCTCCTGAAGCTTTTCGAGCGTGAAAAGATCAGGACGACGTGGTTCATTCCCGGACATTCGATCGAAACGTTCCCCGAGCAGATGAAGGCGGTCGCGGACGCGGGACATGAGATCGGCATCCACGGCTACAGCCACGAAAACCCGATTGCGATGACGCCCGAGCAGGAAGAAGCGGTGCTCGACCGCAGCATCGAACTCGTGACGAAGCTGAGCGGCAAGCGGCCCACCGGCTATGTCGCGCCCTGGTGGGAGTTCAGCAATGTGACCAACGAATTGCTGGTGAAGAAAGGCATCAAGTACGACCACAGTCTGATGCACAACGACTATCACCCGTACTACGTGCGCGTCGGCGATTCGTGGACGAAGATCGACTACAGCAAGCATCCCGACACATGGATGAAGCCGCTGCAACGCGGCCACGAAACCAGTCTCGTCGAGGTTCCCGCCAACTGGTATCTCGACGACCTGCCGCCGATGATGTTCATCAAGAAAGCGCCCAATAGCCACGGCTTCGTCAATCCGCGGGATATCGAGGAAATGTGGCGCGACCAGTTCGACTGGGTGTACCGCGAACACGATTACGCGGTGTTCCCGATCACGATCCATCCCGACGTCTCCGGCCGCCCGCAGGTGCTGCTGATGCTCGAACGCCTGATTGCGCACTTCCGCAAGCACGAAGGCGTGCGCTTTTCCACCTGCGACGAAATCGCCGATGACTTCCTGCGGCGTCATCCCCGCCAGTCCTGACCTCCGCCCGACAACCGACACGAGGCCCGACTATGTCCACTCCCGAGCTCCAGAGGAGCAACACGATGAAAGAGAATCCGTTATCTGCTTCGGGCTTCAGGCTCGAACAGATCCTGCCGTCCGATGTGAAGCGGACGACGGCCCCATCGGCGTGATTCTCGCCGGCGTCGGCGTCTTCGGCCGCGCGGACGAAGTCGCGCCGACGGCCGTGCTGCTCGTGTCCGATCCCGGCGGCAACCTGTTCGTCGGCCAGACACTCGGCCCCAATTCCGGCGACGTCATGCCCTGAAGAAAGGAGTCAGCGAAATGTGCGGTATGTGCGGTTTGCTCGGCGGCGGGCGCCACTGGTCGAACACGGTCGCGCCGGGCGAAGGCGCGAGCGCGCGGCAGCAGCGGTACGTGCAGGTCGCCCATGCGAACCGCGTGCTCGAAGGCTTCCGGCTGAAGCTCGTGGATTTTCACGGACAGTCGTTTGTGCTGTCGTCGCCGACGGGCGCGCAGGTCATCGTCGAGGATTTCATGCAGGTGTGGAAGGCAGCCGAAGGCATGCTCGGGCGTCCGCTCGATCCTTTGACTCTGTTCGATGACAACGATCACGAAAATGAGGAGGCGCGCGCATGAGCCTCGCCTACGACGTAATTCCGGTGACCATCGTCACCGGCTTTTTGGGCAGCGGCAAATCCACCTTGCTCGCCGATGTCCTGAAGGGCGACGCCGCGCGCGACACCGCTGTGCTCGTCAACGAGTTCGGCGAGGTCGGGCTCGACCATCTGCTGATCGGCGAGGTGGATGCGCAGACCGTGTTGCTGGACAACGGCTGCGTCTGCTGCGCCATTCGCGGCGAACTGAAGGATGCGCTCGCCGCGCTGTTCTCACGCCGCGCGCGCGGGGAAGTGCCGCCGTTCTCGCGCGTCGTGCTGGAGACGACGGGATTGGCGACGGCCGCGCCGATCGTCGCGACGCTGCTGGGCGATCGTATCGTGTCGAGTCATTATTCGATTGCCGCGATCGTGACGGTCGTCGATGCCGTGAGCGCGGAACAGCAACGCATGCGGCATCCGGAATGGCTCGCGCAGGTGACGGCGGCGGATCGTATCGTCATCAGCAAGACGGATCTCGCGGGCGATGCATCCGCGCTCGAAAAGACGCTCGCGCAACTGAATCCGGCAGCGCGGATTGTGTGGCGAACGAAGAACGACGATGCATCGATTGTCCTCGACGAAGCGGCAAACGCGCATGACTTCGCGGATTTCGTGCGCCGCACCGGCATGCGCGTGCACGACCCGCGCAGCGACGCTGGCAACCCGCTAGCGCGATTGAACGCGACGCCCGGGCACCGCGAAGGCCTGGGCGCGCTGAACGCCTTCTGCATCGAGTTCGATGCGCCGCTCGACTGGCCCGTGTTCACGCTCTGGCTCACGCTGCTGCTCAACCGCCACGGTGATAACATTCTGCGCGTCAAGGGCATGCTCGCGCTGACCGGCGCGGTACAACCAGTCGTCGTGCATGCCGTGCATCATCTCGTGCATCCCGTTTTGCATCTCGATGCGTGGCCCGATGAAGCCGCGCGTCGTTCGCGGCTCGTTTTCATCGCGCAGGGTCTCACGCGCGCGGCCGTGGCCGATTCCTACCGGCGTTTGTGCCGGCATCTCCGAACAGCCGAAACCGTCGATTGAAACCTGTCCGTCCGAGTCCGTCCGCGCCTGCCGTGCATCCGTCCAAAGTGGAGTTGCGCGTGCTCGGCACGACCGTGACGCTGCAGGAGCACATCCGCAAGCGCGCAGAGCAGGATCTCGGCATCCGGCTGCGATTCATCGTGCAGGACGGCGGCGCGGTACAGCGCGACGGCGCGATGCATCCCGACCGCTACGAGCTTTACGACCAGTGGTTCCATAGCCTCGACTGCGTGTGGCCGACGCATGCACTGCAACCCATCGAACTGGCGCGCATCCGGCGCTGGAACGAAGTCAACGCGCTGCCGCGCACTGGGACCATCGATCCCGCGCGTCAAGCCACGAACGCAGGCTGCACGCCCGCCGACCGGCTGTATGTGCAACCGGACGGATCGCTCGGGCGCGACGCAAGCGGGCGGATCAGCATGCTGCCGCTCACGCACAACGCGGACAGCTTCGTCTATCTCGAAGACGCCATGCCCGCCTCGCTGACCGGCACGGAAGAGAGCTGGGCGTGGCTGCTTGCGCCGGAGTTGTCGGGACGCGTCGCGTTGCAGGCGGATGCCGCCATTGGCGCGATCGATGCCGCGCTGGCCGTCGAAGCGAGCGGGCTCATGCGCTTTGGCGACATCGGCAATCTGAGCATCGAGGAAATCGACGCGCTGATCGCGATTCTCATCGACTATAAGCGGCGAGGGCATTTTTCGGGCTTCTGGTCGAGCTTCGCCGAAGCCGCGCAACTGATGATCGCGAACAAGGTGGCGATACAAAGCATCTGGTCGCCGGCGACCATCGAACTGGAGCGCGCGGGCCTGAAGTTCCGGCTGGCGAAACCGCGCGAGGGGTATCGCGCGTGGTTCGGGGGTATCGGCATATCGCGGCTCGCGCATGGCCGTGTGCTGGATGCGGCGTACGATTATCTGAACTGGTGGCAGGAAGGCTGGGCGGGCGCGACGGTGGCGCGGCAGGGCTTGTACATCTCCAATCCGGAACGCTCGCGCGCGCACATGGACGCCGCCGAATGGTCCTACTGGTACGATGGTGCCCGAGCGAGCGCGGACCTTCCCGGCCCCATCAGCAAGCATCTCGTGCCCGTGGGTCAGATGCGGGACGGCGGCAGCTACCTCGCGCGCATGAGCCGGATCACGGTTTGGGATTCGGTGATGGATGAGCACAATTACCTCGTGCGCCGCTGGACCGAGTTCATGCGGTCCTGAAAGCGAAGTTCGTTCGACGATGACAAGACGCGCAGGCGCCCCCCGATCTTCACGATCCGACGTGGAAACCCGCCGGCCGCCCGACATCGAAGCGACCGATGTCTCGCCCGAAGCCGCCGGCCGTCTGCGTTACCGAGTGATTCACGATCAACTGAAATCGGCGATTGCGCTCGGCAATATCGCGCCGGGACTCGTGCTGCTGGAAGGGCCGGTGGCACGCATCTTCGGCACGAGCCGCGTGCCGGTGCGCAAGGCGTTCGAGATGCTTCACGCGGGCGGCTTGCTCATCACCTTCGAAGGGCGCGGCTATCTCGTCGCGCGTGCGGACGGCAGTGCGCCCGAACCGCTGCGCGCGCCCATCTCCGAAGAAACGCTGGGGTTCGACCGTCCGCCCGAGCCGCTCGATATTCCGACCAACGCCGAGCGCATCTACGACTCGTTGGAAGCTGCGATTTCGTTGGCCATCGTGTTCGGGCATTTCCGCATCGACGAGAGCAATGCCGCCGAAGCATTCGGCGTGAGCCGCGGCACCGTGCGCGAAGTGCTCAACCGTCTGCGCGACCGGGGACTGGTGGAAAAGTCAGCGTATTCGCACTGGCTGTGCGGGCCGCTCACCGCGCGCGCCGTGCGGCAGGATTATGAATTGCGCGCGCTGCTCGAACCGGCCGCGTTGCGTTCCAGTGCGCCGACGCTGCCGCGCGAGAAGCTCAAGGCGGCGCTGCGCGATATCCAACGCGCCATCGACGATCCGGACTCTATTCATGCCGCGGCGCTGCATCACCTCGAAACCACGCTGCACGACACGTTTCTCGCGGGCGCATCGAACCGCAAACTGCTCGCGATGATCAGCCATGCGCACATGCCGCTGATCGTCAATCACGCCTTCTATGTCGCTTTCCGCTTGCATCCCGAAATGGGTACGCTAAACGAACACCGAGCGGTTATTGAACTGTTGCTGCAAGGAGAGTTCGACGCAGCGTCCGAAGCCCTTGCGGCGCACCTCCGGAACGGCGAAACACGCACGCGGCAGCGATTGAAAGTGCTTGCGGTGCTGCCCGATCCGAACCTGCCGGCATACATGCAGCGAATCGCCTAGTGACGGAACGGGAAAATTTCTGACGGTCGGGTCGGCTAAGGCCGATGTTCGAGCGGCCGGTTCATCTCGAACTAGGCCCAAACTAGAGCGGTTCACGGCCAGCTAGCGGCCGGCAGTCGCAGATGGCAAGTGTCGCGCGCCTTCAGTAACAAACGCGTTTTAGCAAGGAAACGGATCGCCACTCGCAGTGGCTCACATCTTAGCGGAGATGCTTCCCATGATTGCGCGGTATAGGGCCGACGTCCGCGATGACTAAAACTGCGACCTTACATTTGATATAAATCTATTTAACATTCATTAATAAGCATTACTAACGTCATAATAGCTTGAGCGCGGGACGCATCTGCCTATGGCGCTTGGTTCCTCACTGGTACAGCAGCTTTCGCAGTCCAGGGAACTATACATCGTGTCGCTTGTTGTGAGGTCATCCAACCGAGCTACGTTTAGATCTCGTTATGCGGGCGCGCTCAGCGCCGAGCGCACCACGCGTGCAAGCTCGTCAAGCTGAAACGGCTTGCGCAGCGCCGTGAAACGCTTATCAGTGATTGTCGAAATATCGACGTCCGCGTAGCCTGTGGCCAGAACTATCGGCAAATTCGCTCGAAATTCGCGGGCTTTCTCTATGACCTGCAATCCGTTCATACCGGGCATGGCATAGTCGACCATCAGTAGGTCAGGGTTGGCGGCGCGAAGCCGCTCAAGACCGCTAACGCCGTCACGAGCTTGAGAAACGGTGTACCCGAAAGCTTGCAGGCATTCGACGAGCATGCTTCTGACGTCCTCGTCGTCCTCAATTACGAGGACGTGGCGCCCCTCCACTACGCTGTTATCCACATCTGAACCAGCGACAATTTCGTGCGTTTCCCTCTCTACGAGCGGCAACCACAATTCGACGGTTGTGCCTTTTCCCAGCTCGCTCTCAATGCGAGCAATACCGCCCGCCTGCCGAGCGATTCCGTAGACTTGGCTTAGCCCAAGTCCGGTACCCTTGCCGACCGGCTTCGTCGTAAAGAATGGATCGAACACGCGAGAGACGATGCCTGGCTCGATGCCCGTGCCCGAATCGCTCACACTCACGACAACGTAGCGTCCGGCGGCAAGTGTTTCGTCCGGCGCAGGGCGCTCGCCTGCGTGGATGGAAAGGCGGCCACCGCCCGGCATGGCGTCACGCGCGTTAATGGCGAGGTTGAGCACGGCGAGTTCCAGCTGATTGGCGTCCGCCCGGGTCCAGAGATCTTCCGCATCCGAATGAGTGGAGAACGTGATGGCCGGTCCGAGCGAGATCGAGATGATGTCACGCATGCCCTGGAGCAGCGAAGTAACGTTGACGGCCTTCAGGTCGAGATTGCTCGTGCGTGAGAATGTGAGCAGTTGGGCGGTGAGCTTGCCTCCGCGCTCAGTGGCGCGTTTAATCGTCGCTGCCATCTTGCGCACCCGCTCATCATCACTCACGCGGGCAAGCAGCTCGGCGTTGGCCATGATGACATTCAGCAGATTGTTGAAATCGTGCGCAATGCCGCCTGTCAGTTGACCCAGCGCTTCCATCTTTTGGGACTGCACAAGCACGGCCTGCACCTTGGCGCGCTCATGGATCTCCTTCATGAGCCGATCATTCGCCGATGCGAGCTCACGCGTTCGTTCGCTGATGCGACTTTCAAGCGTCATTTAGGTGCTCGAGCGCTTCTTGCGCTTTCACGCGTTCAATCAGATGCTGCTCGGATTCCGCCAGATGCGTGCGCGACTCATACTGTCGGGCGCGGGCGCGAAGGGACGATGTCACCGCACGACGCAGAGTCTCGGAATTCAAGGGCCGCTCGAGAACCAGTACGTTCCCAAGCCGTTCGAGCAGGCGGAGGCCTGCAGCGGAACGGCGCTCAGCGGCACGCCCGGAGAGCAGGATGATGGGGAGATCGGACCAGGCGGCTTGATGTCCGAGCCACTCCCCGAGCGCCCCGGCGCTATCGTTCTGAACGGATTCTTCCGTAATAATCGCGACGCCCGCGCCGCTTTCGAGTTCGTTTAACAGGCATTCCGAATCAGAACAGGCAAGGCAGCTTCGGCCGTCGCTCGCGAGAACGTCGGCGATGACATCGGCGTCGCGGCCAAAGGGCGCCATGATGAGAACGCGAAATTCCATGGCGCTAGTCGGCGGACGGATTGTGCTTGCCTTTCGAGGGGGGCAGCATCGCAGTCTCTCCCTGATATTTGGGTAGCCCACCCAAAATGCCTTCAAAGTCGCGCAACGCTTCGCCGACGATTAGGCCGTTGCCGCCAAGCTGGAACTGGCGGATCGAGCGCTCGTGTCCACTCGTGCGACTCTTGACGGCGGTCACGGCGGTGAGCACTTCACCCCGACGCTCGAAGTAGCGGAACAGTACGACCACATCGCTGAGATAGCTAATATCAATGTCGCTCTGAATCTCGCCGATGACGCCATGCTGTCCCAGAACAAGCATGGTGATCACGCCGCGCTGGTTCAGATATGTGAGTAACTCATGCATCTGCAACAGCAGAAAGCGTTCTCCAGGCATGGCTTGCAAGAACGCGTTAAGGCTATCAATGGCGACAAAGCGCGCGTTGCCCTGCTCAACGCTGCGACGCACGTCACTGGCGAATTCGCCCGGCGAGATCTCGGCAGGATCGACCTGGCGCAGAGTCAACAATCCACTTTCAAGGTGTCGTCTGAGATCGATGCCGAGATTGGTCGACCGTCTCAGCAGCGTGGTTCGCGTCTCGTCAAATAGATAGTAGACGCATGGCGTCCCGCGCTCTAGCGCAGCCAAAAGACATGAGGCGACCGTGGTAGTCTTACCGACGCCCGACGGGCCGACGAACAGCGTGTTAGTACCTGGAACAAGCCCGCCGCCGAGGAGTGCATCGAGCGCTTGTGTTCCCGTACTCAGTGCGTGCGCCGAATAGTCGCTGTGATGTTCTGCGGCGACGAGGCGAGGATAGACCTTGATGCCGCCCGTTTCGAGCGTCATGTCATGGTAACCCTCGCGGAACTTGATGCCACGCATCTTGGCAATACGCAGCCGCCGGCGTTCTCCGCCATAGTCGTGGACCAGATTGTCAAGGCTGATCACGCCATGTGCGATGCTATGCAACTGGAGATCGCCGGGTTCCGACGTGTTGTCGTCAAGCAGCATCACAGTGCAGGCACGGGTTGCGAAATAGCGCTTCAAGGCGAGGATCTGACGTCGGTATCGCAGCGGGTTCTGCGACAACATTCGAAGTTCCGACAGGCTGTCAAAGACGAGTCGTACCGGTTTCAAATCATCGACGCGCGCTATGACATCACGGACGGTTTCGCCCAATTCGACTTCCGCTGGATGTAGGATCGTTTGTTCGTAACGAGGATCGAGACCCTCATCCGTGAGCAGTTCGATGATCGTGATGTGGGCGGTGTCCCAGCCGTGGCTTGCAGCGACGGCCACGAGTTCGGCCTTTGTCTCCGATAACGTCACGTACAAGCCTGGCTCCCCGACTTCAGCACCCTTGAGTAAAAACTGCATGGCCAAAGTCGTTTTGCCTGCACCCGGGGCGCCTTCAAGGAGATACATGCGGTGCGGCGTCAACCCGCCGCCCAGGATATCGTCCAGGCCGTGGACGCCCGTTGAGATACGGCTCGGATCTGGCTGATCGATCGTCGCTAACATCGGTCTGAAGTGTGGTGTCTGTTCCGTCGGCCGCTAAGGCATGCAAAAAGTGGGCCACGATTTCGTCAGCATGCGCGAGCATCTCAGCGACCCGGTTGCGGTATGTGCTTCTCGCGGCAATCCCGCCACGGGCACGGGCAGCACAGGGAAGGGCATGGGCACCGGCACGGCTGATCGATGATGTCCTTGATACCGTCGGGGGCAAGCAGGCGGGAATTTCTCGTTTCGACGTCATGGCGCCGAGCTTGGCGCCGCCCAGGCAACTGGGCTTCCAGCATCGTGATACGAGCGGGGGAATTCCGGTCCTGCGCGCCGGCTGCGCCGCATCCCATTTTCGGCAAGCTGGCCGGCTACGACGTAAAGTCGCCGCCGGTCTTGCCTTGCCGCTCCAGCTACGATGGCACTGACATCACTGAATCGGTGGCACGGCGCCGACCTTTTCCGCCAGCACGCGCTCATATACCCCGAAGTGCAGGTCGACCTCCTCCTGCGCCACGATCCGGACGAAAATATTGACCTGATCGGGCACAAGGCCCATCACCGTTGAGAGAGCGGCCTCCAGTTGCGGGGCGCAGATTCGATCCTCCGCTACGGTAGAGCCTACCGTTATGTCGTAGGTCTTCTCTTGCCGGAAGACGATGTCGACGACGCGCGCCCGCGCACTCATATTGTTGTCGACCGCGGTCCGCGTCACTTCAGCGAGTTGGTGCATGGCTTCGGTCGGGAAGCCTTTGGCCGAGCGCAGCCGGATGCGGTGCTTGCCAAGTGTGCGCCAATCAGTATCGAATTCCACGATGTCCTCCGAATTG
>Ga0160440_100479_pt1 | contig 12960 bp, 13 predicted proteins | sample HID1971I_E1MG_FD_108277 | JGI IMG/M metagenome (GOLD analysis project Ga0160440, IMG submission 108277) | Enriched millipede-associated microbial communities from UW Madison campus, WI, USA - HID1971I_E1 MG | ecosystem: Host-associated > Arthropoda: Insects > Digestive system > Unclassified ... | reverse complement strand
TGTGCCAGACCCTGGACCTGGCCGGGCTGAAAGTCCTGCCCCTGGGCGAAGCCAGCGGCCTCACCGCACGCTTGTCGCGGGACTGGCCGGGAGTGGTGGTCAGCGATATCCGCATGCCCGGCATGGATGGCCTGGAACTGCTGGCCGAACTGCACGGTCAGGACCCGGATCTGCCGGTGCTGCTGATCACCGGCCATGGCGACGTGCCGCTGGCGGTGCAAGCCATGCGAGCCGGCGCTTATGACTTCCTGGAAAAACCCTTCGCCAGCGACGCCCTGCTCGACAGCGTGCGCCGCGCCCTGGCCCTGCGCCGCCTGGTGCTGGACAACCGCAGCCTGCGCCTGGCCCTCAGTGATCGCCAGCAACTGAGCACACGCCTGGTGGGGCATTCGCCGCAAATGTTGCGCCTGCGCGAGCAAATTGGGGCGCTGGCCGCGACCAAGGCCGATGTGCTGATCCTGGGCGAAACCGGGGCGGGGAAAGAAGTCGTCGCCCGTGCGCTGCATGACCTGTCGAACCGCCGCAGCGGCCCGTTTGTGGCGATCAACGCCGGGGCGCTGGCCGAGTCGGTGGTGGAAAGCGAACTGTTCGGCCATGAGCCGGGGGCGTTTACCGGTGCGCAGAAACGTCGCATCGGCAAGTTTGAATTCGCCAATGGCGGCACGCTGTTCCTCGATGAAATCGAAAGCATGAGCCTGGATGTACAGGTCAAGTTGCTGCGCCTGTTGCAGGAGCGCGTGGTGGAGCGACTGGGGGGCAATCAGTTGATCCCGCTGGATATCCGCATTATCGCCGCTACCAAGGAAGACCTGCGCCAGGCAGCCGACCAGGGCCGCTTCCGAGCCGACTTGTATTACCGCCTGAATGTCGCGCCGCTGCGCATTCCGCCTTTGCGCGAGCGTGGCGAAGATGCGCTGATGTTGTTCCAGCACTTCGCCGACGAGGCCAGCAGCCGTCATGGCCTGCCCCTGCATGAGCTGCAACCGGGCCAGCGCGCGCTATTGCTGCGCCACAGCTGGCCGGGCAATGTGCGCGAACTGCAAAACGCTGCGGAGCGTTTCGCCCTGGGCCTGGAGTTGGCGCTGGACAACACCCAGGACAACCCGGCAGCCGGCGTGCTGACCTCCACCCCTGGCGGCCTGAGCGAGCAGGTTGAGCAGTTCGAGAAGAGCCTGATCGCCGCCGAACTGACCCGCCCCCACAGTTCCCTGCGCAGCCTCGCAGAAGCCCTGGGCGTGCCACGCAAGACGTTGCACGACAAACTGCGCAAGCACGGCCTGAACTTCGCCGACAGCGCCAACCACGGCGCTGACGACGAGTGACAACCGCAACCTGCCAAGAGGCCTACATGAGTCGCGACAGCCGTTATCTGGAATCCATTTTGCACCACGATATCCCCCTCACCCGGGAGATGGGTCTGAAGGTGCTCGACTGGCAGCACGACCAACTGCATCTGCATTTACCTTTGCAAGCCAACATCAACCATAAGAGCACCATGTTTGGCGGCAGCCTTTATTGCGGCGCCGTGCTCGCGGGTTGGGGTTGGCTGCACCTGAAATTGCGCGAAGAAGGGATTGAAGACGGGCATATCGTGATTCAGGAAGGGCAGATCAGTTATCCGTTGCCGGTGACGCAGGATGCGACAGCCATTTGCGCAGCGCCGGAAGAGAAGGTGTGGAAGCGTTTTTTGGCGACGTACAAGCGTCATGGGCGGGCGCGGTTGGCGCTGGAGACATGGATTGTGAATGCAGGTAGCGCAGAGAGGGCAGTAACCTTTACCGGCCAGTACGTCCTGCACCGCTAAAAAGTGTGGGAGGGGGCTTGCTCCCGATAGCGGTGTATCAGCCAAGTATCTAGTGACTGAATCATCGCCATCGGGAGCAAGCCCCCTCCCACACTTTGCCCTGTTGTGATCTTAAGATCTGGCCAGGGTCAATAGGCGTTCGCGCCATGCAGCCTTCGCGGGCAGCGCCAAAAAGAATGGGTTTAACAACGATTCCCGTGCCGGGTAGCTGAACGGTTGCCCATTCAACTCCAACACCTCGCCCCCTGCCCCCTCCAGCACCCCCTGGGCCGCCGCAGTATCCCACTGTGACGTCGGCGCCAGGCGTGGATAGCAATCGGCGCTGCCTTCGGCCAACAGGCAGAACTTCAACGAGCTGCCGATATTCGCCAGTTTCAGCTCGCCCAAACCTTCGCTCAAACCATCCAGCAGGCGCTCTTGCTCGGCGCTGGTATGGCGACGGCTGGCCACCACGGTAAACGCTTCGCCCGCAGCCGGGGTCTGGCGTACTTGAATCTGCTTGGGCGCGGCATTTACATCCGAACGCCAAGCCCCAAGGCCCGCGCCGCCGAAATAGCAACGGCCAGTGGTAGGCATTGATACCACGCCGAATACCACGCGACCCTGTTCGATCAGGGCAATATTGACGGTGAACTCTTCGCTGCCAGAAATGAATTCCTTGGTGCCATCCAGCGGATCCACCAACCACCAACGCTGCCAGCCGGCTCGCACGCTTTGATCGATATTGGCATCCTCTTCGGACAGTACCGGAATGCTCGGATCCAGAGCAGTAAGGCCAGCGAGAATCAGATGATGGGCGGCCAGATCGGCAGCCGTTACCGGCGAATCATCCGCTTTTGAAGTCACGGCGACATCGGCGCGCCAGTACGGCAGGATGGCTTCACCGGCCTGACGCGCCAGTTCAATGACAGGGGCGATAAATGGGTGGCCTAAAAACAGTTCGCTCATGCGTTGAACGCTCCACGCTGGGTCAACAGGTCTCTTACCAAGTACAGCGCGGCCAGGGCTCGGCCTTCGCTGAATTGCTCGTTTTGCGCAAGCGCCGACAACTCACGCAGGTTGACCCGCTCCACGCGCATCGGTTCAGGCTCATCGCCTTCAAGGCGTTCTTCGTACAGATCGGTGGCCAGCACCACCTGGATTTTCTGGCTCATATAACCAGGCGACAACGACAGTTCGGTGATGTGTTCCAACTGCCGTGCGCCGTAGCCGGCTTCTTCCTTGAGTTCGCGATCCGCCGCCGCCAGCACATCCTCGCCCGGCTCGATCAAACCTTTGGGCAAGGACAACTCATACTCGTCAGTGCCACCGCAGTACTCTTCCACCAGCAGCGCATGGTCCTCGTCGATCATCGCCACGATCATCACCGCCCCGTAGCCCGTGCCGCGCCCCACCAGACGCTCGTAGGTCCGTTCAACGCCATTGGAAAAGCGCAATTGCACTTCCTCCACGCGGAACAAACGGCTACTGGCGACTATTTCGCGGGCGAGGACGGTGGGCTTCTGGTGCATAAGCGGCTCCTTGGCGTGATCGGGTTACTATACCGTGGCTTTTCCGATTGTCTGTGTCGGATATCTTTACTTACATGAGAACGCACCATGCCCTCTTTGCCCTGGCACGCCATCGACACCGTCCTGCTGGACATGGACGGCACTTTGCTCGACCTGCATTACGACAACCACTTCTGGATGGAGCACCTGCCCCAGCGTTACGCCGAACTGCACGGTGTGAGCCGCACCATGGCCGAGATGGAGTTGCAGCCGCTGTTCGAGCGTAACGCCGGACAGTTGCAATGGTACTGCCTGGATTTCTGGAGCACTGAGCTGGCGATCCCGGTGCGCGAACTCAAGCTGGAAACCGCCCACCTGATCGCCCTGCGCCCGGATGCCGATACGTTCCTGGCGGCGATCAAGCAGGCCGGCAAGCGCGTGATCCTGATCACCAATGCTCATCGTGATTCGCTGTCATTGAAGTTGGAACGCATTGAACTGGCGCCGTATTTCGAGCGGTTGATCAGCTCCCATGACTACGGTTTCCCCAAGGAAAACCCGCAATTCTGGGCAGCCTTGCAAGCCGACATCGGTTTCGATCCGGCCCGTAGCCTGTTTATCGATGACACCTTGCCGATCCTGCGCAGCGCCCGCGATTTCGGCGTGGGGCATCTGCTGGCGGTGAAGGAGCCCGATAGCAAGAAAGGGCCAAAGGACACGGCAGAGTTTGCAGCAGTAGAAGGTTACCGCGATCTCATTGCCGGACTCTAAACCCATGTGGGAGGGGGCTTGCTCCCGATAGCAGTGTTCAGTCACCTGATACTTGGCTGACACACCGCTATCGGGAGCAAGCCCCCTCCCACATTTTGTCCTGCGTATTATTCAGGGATACGCAGTGTCTGGCCTGGGTAGATCTTGTCCGGGTGCGACAACAGTGGTTTGTTGGCCTCGAAGATCTTGTTGTACTGGTTGGCGTTACCGTACACCGCCAGGGAAATCGCGCTGAGGGTGTCGCCCTTTTTCACCACGACGAAACGAGCAGCGGCAACCGCAGGGCCCGATACAGTGATCTGATCATCCACGCTCGCCACACCAGCAATGTTGCCCAACGCCAACAGAATCTTCTCTTTCTCTTCCTGCGTGGCAACTTCACCAGTTACCGTGACCTTGTCGCCATCCACCGTGGTCTGCACGTTTGGATTACCCAGGCCCACCTTGCTCACATGCTCCTTCAACTGCTCGCTCGCATTCGCATTACCCGGCGTCAACAGGTCGACAATCTTTTCGCCGGCTTCTTTGATAAAACTGAAAATACTCATGGTGCGCTCTCCTTGGGATTTAATTTCCAGATGCCCAAGACTAGACCAGTCCTACAGACTTGGGTTCCAGACCGACCAAAGACTCAAAAGTGCTGAAATCATCCGCCCTTGGAATAAGCCGGCAGTGAAGCGGCAAATCAGCCGTGATCGACGCCATCTATCAACAGATCAATACTGGCAATTAGACGCGACCCTTTGTCGCGCCTAGTCTAAACACTGATCAATCCGCCGGTGGTACTGCCCCATGAACGCCAAGCGCCCAAACTGCGCGGCGCCCGCACTCGAAACGACCGCGCCCGTCGCCAGCCAGAGTTATCAATACTGCAATCTTGGACACACTGAAGTCGCCAGTACTGCGCTGGCCGAAGAGGTGGCGTTGGCGATTGCCTATAACGATATCAGCCAGGCGGTGATGCTGGTGACGCCCACAGACCTGGAAGACTTCATTGTCGGCTTCAGCCTCGGCAGCGGCATTATCACCGACGTCAGCGACATCTATGACCTGAAAATCAGCGGCTCCGGCTCTGCCCAATATGCTCAGGTGCAGATTTCCAGTCGTGCATTCTGGAACCTCAAGCAGCAGCGCCGCCAATTGGCGGGCACCAGCGGTTGCGGCCTGTGCGGAGTAGAAGCGGTTGAACAGGCACTGCCAGACCTGCAAGTGCTGCCCGGCGCGCCCTTGCCGCCCACCGAATGGCTCGATGGCCTGCGCCAGCGCATCAGTGCATTCCAGCCACTGGGCAAGTACAGCGGCGCAGTGCATGCGGCGGTGTTCATGAACAATCAGGGCGAATTGCTGCTGGGTCGCGAGGACATCGGCCGGCATAACGCCCTGGATAAATTGATCGGCGCCTTGATCCGCGCAAATATCCCGACCAACGGAGGCTTGGCGATTGTCACCAGTCGCTGCAGCCTCGAATTGATCCAGAAAGTCCTGCGCGCGGGCATCCAGACCCTGGTCAGCCTGTCGTCACCCACCGGCCTGGCCTTGCAATGGGCGCGTCGGCACAACCTCAATCTCATCCACTTGCCACAGAAAAGCGCGCCACGGGTCTATAGCCCAGCGATGGAGCAGCAGCCATGAGCCTTCACCACCAAGCCGACCAGACCCCAACTCCACGCTACAAGCCCTATAAAGGCCCGGCCGGCGGCTGGGGCGCACTGATCAGCGTGGCGCAAGCCTGGTTGACCAGCGACAATGCGCTGAAAAACATCCGCATGATGCTCAAGACCAACCAGAACGGCGGTTTCGATTGCCCGGGCTGCGCCTGGGGCGACTCGCCGGAAAGCGGCATGGTCAAGTTCTGCGAAAACGGCGCAAAGGCGGTCAACTGGGAAGCCACCAAGCGCCGCGTCGATGCGGCGTTCTTCGCCAAGCACAGCGTCACCGCATTGCTGGAGCAAAGCGATTACTGGCTGGAATACCAGGGCCGCCTGACCGAGCCGATGCGCTACGACACCGCGACCGACCGCTACATGCCCATCAGTTGGGAAGCGGCCTTCGACCTGATCGGCAAGCACCTCAACGCACTGCCCAGCCCGAACATGGCCGAGTTCTATACTTCGGGCCGTGCCAGCAACGAAGCCGCCTACCTGTACCAGTTGTTTGTACGCGCCTACGGCACCAACAATTTCCCGGACTGCTCGAACATGTGCCACGAAGCCAGCGGTGTAGCCCTGGCCCAGAGTGTGGGCGTGGGCAAAGGCACCGTGACCTTTGACGACTTCGAACATGCCGACGCTATTTTCGTCTGGGGCCAGAACCCCGGCACCAACCACCCGCGCATGCTTGAACCGCTACGCGAAGCGGTGAAACGCGGCGCCCAGGTGGTGTGTATCAACCCACTGAAAGAGCGCGGTCTGGAACGCTTCCAGCATCCGCAACATCCGCTGGAAATGCTCACCAACGGTGACAAGCCAACCAATACCGCCTACTTCCGCCCCGCGTTGGGCGGCGACATGGCCATCCTGCGTGGCATGGCCAAGTTTCTGCTGCTGTGGGAACGCCAGGCCCTGGCCGAAGGCACGGAAGCGGTGTTCGACCATGATTTCCTCAACGAGCACACCACCAATGTACTGGAGTACCTGGGCCAGATTGACGACACCTCATGGGAAGAAATCGTCGAGCAATCCGGCCTGACGCTGGTTGAGATCGAGCAAGCGGCGCGCATGTACGCAAAAGGCAAGAACGTGATCATGTGCTGGGCGATGGGTATCACCCAGCACCGCCATTCGGTACCGACCATCCAGGAAATCGCCAACCTGATGCTGTTGCGCGGCAATATCGGCCGCCCAGGCGCTGGCCTGTGCCCTGTGCGGGGCCATAGCAACGTGCAGGGCGATCGCACCATGGGTATCAACGAACGTCCACCGGTAGCCTTCCTTGACGCGCTGGAGCGTCGCTTCCAGTTCCAAGTGCCACGCGACAGCGGCCACAACGTGGTGGAAGCGATTCACGCCATGCTCGAAGGCCGCTCCAAAGTGTTTATCGGCCTGGGCGGCAACTTTGCCCAAGCCACGCCAGACAGCCTGCGCACCTTCGAAGCATTGCGCAATTGCGACCTGACCGTACAAATCAGTACCAAGCTCAACCGCAGCCACCTGATGCACGGTAAAGACGCGCTGATCCTGCCGTGCCTGGGACGTACCGATATCGACATCCAGGCCGACGGCCCGCAAGCGGTGACGGTGGAGGACTCGTTCAGTATGGTCCATGGCTCCAACGGCCAACTGCAACCGCTGTCGGCGCAGATGAAGTCCGAACCGGCGATCCTGGCCGGGATTGCCGCCGCCACCCTGGGCAGCAAACCGGTTGACTGGAACTGGCTGGTGGCCGATTACGGGCGCATTCGCGAACTGATTGCCGACACCATCCCGGGCTTCAAGGACTTCAACGAGCGCATCAAGCACCCAGGGGGGTTCTACCTTGGCAACTCGGCCGGTGCACGTCGCTGGAACACACCATCGGGCCGCGCCAACTTCCGCCCGAACATCCTGCCCAAGGACCTGATCCACGAACGCACCCATGCCACGGGCCGGGTGCCGGACCTGATCATGCAGTCGATGCGCTCCCACGATCAGTACAACACCACCATCTATGGCCTGGACGACCGTTACCGCGGGGTCAAGGGCCAGCGTGACGTGCTGTTCGTCAACGAAGCCGACATCATCCGCCTGGGCTTCAAGCCAGGGCAGAAGGCTGACATCGTGTCGTTGTGGGAGGATGGCCGTGAGCGCCGTGTGAAGGGCTTTACCTTGCTGGCGTTTGATATTCCGGCGGGGCAGGCAGCGGCGTACTATCCGGAGGTGAATCCACTGGTGCCGCTGGAAAGCACTGGCGAGGGTAGCCACACGCCGACGTCGAAGTTCGTCGCGATCCGTCTAGAAGCCGCAAGTGACAGCGGGCTGATCATGGCACGCTCGACCTGACTTGATCCGAACTATTCGTTGCTTGAACCACCGCTGTCGCGGGCAAGCCCCCTCCCACACTTGGAATGCATTTCAAATATGGGAGGGGGGACTTGAGGCCAGCGCAGTCACGACAGATTCTGCGGGCACAAAAAAGGCCGCTTTTGCATAAAAGCGGCCGTCCCGAAGTAACTAAAGACCTGTAAAAACAACTTAAGTTCCCGATAAAAAACAGCAACTTAGCAAATTGTATACAACCTCTGCCGCCGGTCGGATTTCGATTGTCAGCGTCTCGATACAACCTCAGGATCGCGCCGTCATCCCCTTGAGGTTTCCCTGAATGAAGTTCTCCTCGATTCTCTTGTTGTCCCTTGGCCTGGTCAGTGGCGCAGCCATGGCCGGTGGCACCACCGAAGCCGGTGTAGGCGGCGCATTGGGCGGGGTTCTAGGTTCTGTTGTCGGCCAGCAGCTGGGCGGCAACACCGGCTCGACCATTGGCGCAGCCCTGGGCGGCGCGGGCGGCAGTGCAGTCGGTGCCGATAAGCGTAGCCGAGGCGAAGCCGCCATTGGCGGCGCATTGGGCGCAGCCGGTGGCAACGTCGTGGGCCGCAGTGTCGGCGGCAGCACCGGCGCACTGATCGGCTCAGCGGCCGGCGGTGGTGCGGGTGGCGCATTGGGCAACTACATGGGTAACGACAGTGATCGTGACGACCGCCGTTATCGCGATCGCGACCGTGACGACCGTCGTTACTACCGCGATGGCCACCCAGGCCGCGGCCATGCCTACGGGCATCGCAAGAACAAGCATCACTACCGTCATCGGTAAGCTCTGAAGAGCACCGCAGTACTAATGTGGGAGGAGCAAGCCCCCTCCCACATCGGGTGCCGCAAGGTCAAACCGCCAGTCGCTGCAACGCATCGCGCAAGATCCCCGGTATCGGCACGGGCTGGTTCGACGCCCGATCCACAAACACATGCACAAAGCGCCCCGCAGCGCAGGCCTCTTCTTCGCCGGCCTTGAACACCGCCAGCTCATATTGCACCGAACTATTACCCAGCTTGCCCACTCGCATGCCGATTTCAATGCGCTCGGGAAATGCAATCGACGCAAAATAATCGCACGCCGAACTCACCACGAACCCCACCACCTCACCGTCGTGAATATCCAACCCGCCCTGTTCGATCAGGTAGGTATTCACCGCCGTATCGAAGAAGCTGTAGTAGGTGACGTTGTTCACATGCCCGTAGGCATCGTTGTCATGCCAGCGCGTGGTGATCGGCTGGAAGTAGCGGTAATCGGCGCGCTGGGGCGTTGAGTCAGGCATCGGCAAGTCTCGTCAGAGTAGGTTTAATTGAGCGTGGGCCCAGTCGCGCACTTCGGCGTAGGGGTAGTCCTCCAGCGCGGCAAAACCGGGAACCCCCCGCGCCTTCAACTTGGTAAACAACGGCACGCTGATACCACCGAGAAATCGCGTCAGCCGCTCGGCACCGGGTAGCTCGCCAGTGTGCTCATGATGCCTGTGGATAAAATCGCCGCACAGCCCCATAAAACTTTTATCCACAAGTGGCGGCAGGCTTGGCGGAGGCGGCAGATACGCGACATGGCCGTGGCACACCGAACAATGCCCACAACGCTGGGGAGCGTTTTCATCACCGAAGTACTGCGCCAGGCGTTGCCCCAGGCAGTGTTCGGTGGCGAACAGGTCGAGCATGGCGTGAATCCGCGCCACCTCCGTCACTTCATGCTGCTTGAAGCCTGTGTATAACTCGGCGCTCAACACCACCGGATCGAAATCGGTGTCGAGCAAACTGTAGACCTCGGTCATCTGCTTGCTTTCCAGCTCGATCAGGCCCTGTTCCTGGAAGTAATCCAGCGCCTTCACCACCCGACTGCGCTCGGCATTGTGCTGTTGATACAGCGCGTCGAAATCCACCGTTGCCCAGGTTTTCGCACGCTTGCACACCTGGATGATCGCCGCGACAAACTGCTGCCGCTCGCCGGAAAAACGTGCGAGCAAAGCGTCGGGCTCGACCAGGTACTTGAAACGGTATTCGGCATAAAACGCGTAGCGCGGCGCGATCACGCCCTTGAGTTCCAACTGCACCAGCAACGTCTTGAGTGGCAGCTCGCGGATATTGCTGTGGTCGGACAGCGACCTGAGCAGGAACTCCCACTGCCCTTCACTGCGTGCGGCCTGCAAGTCATCGAGGACACGGCCAATGCCCTCTTGCTCCGGCGTGTCGCCGTAGACGAAATTTTCCAGCACATTGAGGCTGTCGCGATTGGCCAACACCAGGCAATCCGATGGTTGCCCGTCGCGCCCTGCACGGCCGATTTCCTGGCTGTAGTTCTCGATGGACTTTGGCAGGTCGAAGTGCACCACATTGCGGATATCGCTTTTATCGATGCCCATGCCGAACGCGATGGTTGCGACGATGCAATTGGAACGCCCACCCATGAAACGCTGCTGGATGCCCTCGCGTTTATCGTGGGGCAGCCCCGCGTGGTAAGCCTCGGCCTGAATGCCGTGGCGGTTCAGATGCTCGGCAATCTGCTCGGCGGTTTTTTGCAAAGTGACATAGACGATGCTCGGTTGGTTGGCCCGCTCCTGCATCCATTCAACCAACCTGCGGCGCTTGTGCTGACCGCTGACCGGTTCCACCAGCAGGTTGAGGTTGGGCCGATAGAAGCCGGTGGTCACCACATCCCCGGGGGCAATCGCGAACTTGGCCTGCATGTCGGCGATTACCTTGGGCGTCGCCGTGGCCGTCAGCAGCAACGCTTGTGGGATATTGAACTGGCGCTGGTAGTCCGGCAGCTTCAAGTAATCCGGGCGGAAGTTATGGCCCCATTCGGAGATACAGTGCGCTTCATCCACCACCAGCAGCGAAATCTGCACGCTGTGCAGGAAGTTACGAAAGCGCTCGTTCTTCAAACGCTCCACCGAAATCATCAGGATTTTCAACTCGCCCGAACGCGCACGGGCCATCACATCGTTGGCCTCATCACGGCTCTGGGCCGAATCGATACTTCCTGCCGAAATGCCATGGCGCTGCAGAAACCCCAATTGATCCTGCATCAACGCCAGTAAAGGCGACACCACCAGCGTCAGGTGCGGCAGCAACACCGCCGACAGCTGGTAGCACAAAGATTTACCCGACCCCGTAGGGAAAATTGCTGCTGCCGAACGCCCGGCCAGGACGGCGCTGACCGTCTCTTCCTGGCCCAGGCGAAACTGTGGATAACCAAAGACCTGCTGGAGGGTGTCGTGCATAAGGCTGTCACTCCATTGACCGCTGAACGTGGCTTAAAAACGTAGCCCAGTAAGTTCGGCGAATCGAGAAAGGTCGCAAGGAAATAAGAGACAGGATGATACACAGGCAGGGGATGGCCCAGGGCCGACGGGGAATATTGCGAAAACTCACATTGAATTAAGATCTTCGGCGGGATTTTGATACAGGTTACGACTTGGTTTTTATACTGCCTTCCCCCTGAAGCATTGCGCTACAATCACAGCCTTGCTACCCAGGAGTACGCTGCAATGAGCGAACTGACGTTTGAGCAAAAGCAGGATCACTATCACAAGATCCGCCGTTCCAATTACCTGGCCAGCCTGCGCCTGGAAGGGTTCGATACCCAACCGACCGATGTCGACAAGCCCCTGCCGACCCGCGAAGCCGTCCTGGCCAAATACCGCAATACCTCACGCTGATGCTCGACAAATACGGGGTGGGCCAGGACCCGTACTGCTACCCCGGTAGCAGCGTCCTGCGCAACCGCCTCGATTTGCTCGATGAACACCGCCTGCACGAGGCAGAGCGGGAGTTATCCGAAATTGCAGTAGGCAATCTTCCGCTGTTTCCGCCGCCCTACGACCTAGAACGTCTGCAACACATTCACCGCATCCTGTTCGGTGACATTTATGACTGGGCTGGCGAACTGCGCAGCGTCAACATCCAGAAAGGTGACACACTGTTCTGCACGCCGGAGCGTATCCCGCCGGAAGCTGCAAAAATCATTCAACGCATGCTGGAAGCCAATTGGTATGTCGGCGCATCCCAGGCCGATCTCGTCCACCAAATCGCTGAAGCTTATGGCGATCTGAATGTCATCCATCCCTTCCGCGAAGGCAATGGACGGGCTCAGCGGATCCTGTTTGAACAGATCATCGTGAATGCGGGGTTTTCGGTGAACTGGTGGTTGGTGAAACACGCGGCATGGATACCGGCGAATATTGATGCGGTGGCGTGTGATTATCGGGGATTGGAGGCGATTTTTGAGCGGTGTATCAGTAAGCCTCCCAGTACCTGATCGAACCGCGAACGATTAAACTATCTGTTTATTGCTCGAGAACAACCTCACTTCTAAGCCACTGACCACCTGAACGCGACAGCCCCCTCACCCACTCCTACGCACCCCACCATGAACCTGGCCCCCCACTTCCCCGAAGACCCCGTCATGCAGCAGCTCCTGCAATTGCTGCATGAAGAAATCGGCTTGCCGAAACACAAGACCATTAGCCTGCAAACCTCGCTCAACTTCGACCTTGCTTGCGATGGTGTTGAGGCCAAGCAATTCATGGAGGCGCTGGAACAGGATTTCGGGGTCGACCTAAGCGACTACGACGCTTATCGTTACTTTCAGCCGCCGGTGTTCGACGTATTCTTGAAGCGACGCGCCAAGGGCCGTGGCGACAAAGTCCCGCTGACCATCGGTATGCTCTACCTGGCGATCAAGACCCACAGGTGGGACACGCAGACCTTGGAAAACCTGAGCTGATCCCAAGAGCACTGAGATACCAATGAGGGAGGGGGCTGTTCTGGTCAAGTTTTTCCGGACACCGATTACGGTGGTCAAGCCGCCTGCTGCTCCATGGCTATTGGAGACAGGTAGTTATTGTAGCTGTGGAGCCTAATTCGGTTATACCGCATGAAGAAG
>Ga0160440_100476_pt1 | contig 13005 bp, 10 predicted proteins | sample HID1971I_E1MG_FD_108277 | JGI IMG/M metagenome (GOLD analysis project Ga0160440, IMG submission 108277) | Enriched millipede-associated microbial communities from UW Madison campus, WI, USA - HID1971I_E1 MG | ecosystem: Host-associated > Arthropoda: Insects > Digestive system > Unclassified ... | reverse complement strand
TGCGCAAGTTGATTGCCCAGACAGATGCTTGGGAAGTCGTGACCTTCGAAGATGCCAGCACCGCACCGATCTCTTACATGCGTCCCGTTGCGGCGGTGTAAGTAACAACTCTCTTTCTTTAGTTTTAAAGGCTGCCTTCGGGTGGCCTTTTTTTATGCCTCGTTTATAGGGGCGCGGCATCCACAATCCGATTGCGCCCCGTGTGCTTGGCCTCATACAACGCCTGGTCGGCCTTGAGCAGCACACTCTCAAGGGACATACCGCTACGTTTCTGCCAGGTACTCATGCCGATGCTCACGGTAACCGGCTGTTTATCCCCAGCCACCCGTGGCAAACGCTCGACGCTGATGCGGATGCGCTCGGCGATCACCCAGGCGCCCTTGGCGTCGGTATGGGGCAGCACCACGGCAAACTCTTCACCGCCATAGCGTGCTGCCAGGTCGGCCGGACGGCGGATATTGCTGTCGATCACCTGCGCCACTGCGCGCAACGCATCATCGCCACCCTGGTGACCATGGCGGTCGTTGAAGGCCTTGAAGTGGTCCACATCGATCATCAACACGGTCAAGGGCTCCGTCGAGCGCTGTGCCCGGTCCCACTCCAGGCGCAGGCGCTCGTCCAGGGTACGGCGGTTGGCCAGGCCGGTGAGGGCATCAGTGGCTGCCAATTCTGACAGCACCTGTTCAGCGCGATGACGACGGCGCAGCTCCATGCACAGCGCCCAGGTCAGCCACAACAGGCCTACGCACAGCACGCCTGTGGCGATGCTCACCAGCCACGCCGCACGCCGCCATGGCGCAAATATCTCGTTGCTGGACAAAGCCACCGCGACGATCAGCGGCAGGTTGCCCACACTGGAGAAACTGTAGAGTCGCGCCTGGTGATCGACACTGGAGATACTCTGGAAGCTGCCATCGCGCTCGCGCAGCATGCGTGCCACATTGGGGCGCTGGCTCAGGTCTTTGTCGAGCATGCCTGCTTCCAGCAAAGGTTCTTGGGCCAACAGGATGCCTTGGTGGTTGAGCAGGTTGATCGTGCTGTTGCTGCCGATGTTCAGGCTGCTGAACAACTGGTGGAAGTACGACAGGCGCATGGAGGCGGCGGCGACGCCCAGGAAGCGCCCGTCCGGCGACGAAACGCGGCGGCTGAACGCGATGCGCCATGGGTCATCGCACACACAGCGGGCCATGAATGGACGGCTTATATATAACCCCGCGTCCGGATTTTCGCGGTGCACCTGAAAATAATCCCGATCAGAGAAGTTACCCAGCTTGGGTGTGAGCAGGGACGAATCGGCAATCACCTCGCCGTTCGGGCTCAGCAGCAGGATATCGCCCTTGTACGGCGCCGCCGCCGAGCGATCGAACAGCACCAGATGGCGGATGCTCGCTGAAACGTCTTGCAGGTCAGTGCGCTCGGTGGCGGCGATCAGGCCTTTGAGGGCCATGTCGTAGAGCTCCACGTTGCGCAGCACGTCGGCATCGATCAATTGCGTGATGGTATTGGCGGTGCGCTTGGCCGTCTGCAAGGTATTGGCCTGTTCCCGAATCAGCAGCGCGGTGACGATCCCCACGATCAGCAACACTGTCAGCGTACTGCCCAGGATCAGCAAGCGCTCCGGGCGGCGGTCAGGACGGGTTAGGCTTGGGCTCATCGGACGCACTTCTGCTTTGGGGATGCCCATAGCTTAGTAGTAACTCTGGAATAGGTCGCAGAACCAAAATGTGGGAGCAAGCCCCCACATTAGGAACGCTGTCAGAAGACGTTGATGGGGTAGTCCACAATCACGCGGTACTCATCCACGTCTCGATCCACTGCCGAATAGCCATTGCTGCCTCGATTGGTCGCCCATTGCAGGCGCACCGACAGGTCCTTGGCCTTGCCGCCTTGCACTACATATTTCAAATCGATATCCCGCTCCCAGTGCTTGGCATCTTTGCCATCGGCGCTGTACCAGCTGCTATAGCCGCGGCTGTTGGGGTCGACCTTGGTCAGGTCGGTCTTGCCGCTGATGTAGGACACAGCGGACGTCAGGCCAGGCACACCGAGGCCGGCGAAGTCGTAGGCGTACTTGAGCTTCCATGAGCGCTCGTTGGGGCCGTTGAAGTCCGAGTACTGCTGGGAGTTATCCAGGTAAATGCTGTCGCCCTGGGCGATGTAGTCGAACGGCGTGTTGCCGTTGACCCGCTGGTAGGTGGCCGTGACGCTGTGGTTGCCCACGCCGACAGTGAAATGCAGGCTGTAGGTGTTGTTGTCGATATCCCCCAGCAGGGATTGGCCGGTGTCCTGGGTGTGGTAGTAGTGCAGGCCTGGGGTCAGGCTGACCAGGTCATTGAGAGCATAGGTGTATTCGAGGTCGTAGTAGTACTGATGCCATACGTCCTTGAATTCGGAGGCGTACAGGTTGCTGGTCAGCCCCGTGATACCGCTGAACGATACGCCGGCCCAGTCCAGGTGCTGGCTGTCGGCGTTGGCGGGCAAGGCGCCATAACTGGTGCCGATGCGCCGGTGGCCGCTCTGGTTGTAGAGCTTGGTGAAGCTGGCCTGGCCGCCCTCGATCATCCAACCGTCGAAGCTGTGGTTGGTCACACTCACACCACGGAAGGTCTGCGGCAGCATGCGGGTCATGCCGCCGGCGATCACCGGGTTATTGAGGAACAGGTCGCCGGCTTTCAGTTCGGTATCGAAGGCACGCATTTTCAAGGTGCCGCCGGCGGTAGAGAACGATCCGGGTGCCTTGCCGTTGCCACTGCCGTAGGGAAGGATGCTGGAGCCATCGGTGCCACCACCACCGTCGAGCTTGAGGCCGAGCATTGCATTGAGGTCCAGGCCGAAGCCGACGGCGCCTTGGGTGTAGCCGGACTCGAAGGTGCCGATAAAACCCTGGCCCCATTCCTTGCTGTCATCGGTATGAATGTCGCGACGGTCGCGGTTCATGTAGTAGTTGCGCGTATTGATCGTGAGGTGGGAGCCTTCAACGAAACCGTCGGTGGGGGTGGTGTCTGCCGCCTGGGCGAGGGGAGTGATCGTTGCTGCAACTGCGAGGAATAACGGGGTGAACGTCAGCGAGTTCTTCACCGGTGGAGCTCCTTTGGTCAATCAAGAACGGCCAGTGTCGTGGGGGTGTGCCTGGCCTTTTTTTACGGCAAAAAAAAGCCGCTGAAGTCAGCGGCTTTAAGACAGATTCCCAGTGTAGAGCCCTGGAAAAAAGTCGAGGGAAATTCGGGTAAGCGGGTCAGCTGCCTTTGCCGTCGCGCTCATCGATGCGTCAAAGTAACGCAGGCGAGCGGTGCGATACAGAGTGTAACAAGATAATAACTATTGCCCAAACTGTAACAGTTAGACGAAGGATCTGCGTAAAGCTAACTGGGGAGGTGTTCCCAAGTTTAGACAGGCAGGGTAATGCCAAAGGTATTACCGCCGTGCTCACTACGCACAAACACATCCCCCCCATGCATCAACGCAATCGCCTTGACGATGGCCAGCCCCAGCCCGTGGTTCGCTCCGCTGTTGCTGCGCGACGCATCTACCCGATAGAAACGTTCGAACAGCCGTGGCAAGTGCTCGCGGGCAATCGCCTCGCCAGGGTTGGTCACGCCGATTACCACTTGTTGCTCCCGCACCTCGATGTTCACGTCGATCACCTGCCCCGCAGCGGTGTGCTGCACCGCATTGCTCAGCAGGTTGATCAGCGCACGCCGCAGGTGGGCCTTTTCGATCTGCACCCGGGCATCACCGTGCACGCGCACTTCAACCTGGGCGTCTTCGAGGATGAAATCCAGGTAATCGAGGGTCGTCGCTACCTCATCAGCCAGGGAGCTTTCGATCAGCTTGGTGGCCTTGCTGCCCTGGTCGGCGCTGGCGAGGAACAGCATGTCATTGATGATCGAGCGCAGCCGTTCCAACTCTTCCAGGTTCGATTGCAGCACCTCGAAGTACTGCTCCGCGGAACGCCCGCGGGTGAGGGCGACCTGGGTCTGGCCGATCAGGTTGGTCAGCGGCGAGCGCAGTTCATGGGCCACATCGGCATTGAAGGATTCCAGGCGTGAGTAGGCTTGTTCGACGCGGTCGAGGGTGGCGTTGAACGAGTTGACGAACTGGCTCAGTTCCGGCGGCAGCGGTGACAGATGCAGGCGCCCGGAGAGTTTGGGTGGCGCAAGTTTCTGTGCCTCATCCGAGAGCTTGCCCAGGGGCTTAAGGCCGATACGCGCGACCCAGAACCCCAGCAGCGCCGCCAGCACCACGCCGACCAGCGCCAGGCTGACCAACGCTACCAGCAGGTGGTGCTGGGTGGCGCGAAAGTTTTCGGTGTCAATGGCAATCATGAAGCGCAGCGCCGGACGCTGGTCCTTGGCCGCAAACTGGCTGACCAGCACCTTGAACGGATAATCATGGCCGGGCAGGCGCAGGTCGCGCTTGCCTGTCGGACCCTGTGCAAAGGCGCGGATTTGCGCATCGGGCTCGCCGTATTCATAGCTCGGGTCGCTGCTGACCACCCAGAAACGGATACGCTTGTCTTCTTCGCCCAGCAACTTGAGCTTGGCCTTGATCTTGACCCAATGTTCCGGTGTGCCGAAGCGATTGACCGACGATTCCAGCACGCTGTAGCGCGCATCCAGCTCGGCCTCGGGCAACAACCCCAGGCCGCGATCCACCTGCTGATACAGCACGCCGCCGATCAGTACGAAGATCAGCAACGCCACCAGGGTGAACATGCCGCTCAGGCGCAGAGCAATGGAATTAGCCGACACTACGGTTCTCCAGCACATAACCCATGCCGCGGATGGTGTGCAGCAGCTTGTGTTCGAACGGCCCGTCGAGCTTGGCGCGCAGGCGCTTGATCGCCACTTCTACCACGTTGGCATCGCTGTCGAAATTGATGTCCCAGACCATCTCGGCAATGGCGGTCTTGGACAGGATCTCGCCCTGGCGCCGCGCCAATACGCTGAGCAGCGAGAACTCCTTGGCGGTCAGGTCCAGGCGTTGGCCGTTGCGGCTGGCCTTGCGGCTGATCAGGTCGATCCACAAGTCGGCTACCGTAACCTGCACTGGCTCGTGGCCGCCGCTGCGGCGGGTCAGGGCTTGCAGGCGCGCTACCAGTTCCAGAAACGAAAACGGTTTGCCCAGGTAATCGTCGGCGCCTTCACGCAGGCCGCGGATGCGGTCTTCCACGCGCTCGCGGGCGGTGAGCATGATCACCGGCGTCTGCTTGCGGGCGCGCAACGCACGCAACACACCAAAGCCATCCAGGCCGGGCAGCATCACATCGAGCACGATCACCGCGTAATCGTTTTCCAGCGCCAGGTGCAGACCCTCGACGCCTTCACGCGCCACGTCGACGGTGTAGCCTTGCTCCGTAAGGCCGCGGTGCAGGTAGTCCGCGGTTTTCTCTTCATCTTCAATAATCAGGACGCGCATGACCGCCTCAGTGTGTGGTCGCCAGCGCCAGCGCTGGTTTGGGCCTGTGGAAAAACCGTTCAAGGTACAAGTATATGACCGGCGTAGTGAACAGCGTCAGTGCCTGGCTCACCAGCAAGCCACCGACTACCGCGATGCCCAACGGCTGGCGCAGTTCCGCACCCGGCCCCGAGCCCAGCATCAACGGCACTGCCCCAAGCAAGGCGGCGAGGGTGGTCATGATGATCGGCCGGAACCGTGTGACGCAGGCTTCGTAAATCGCATCCTCCGGCGGCAAACCGCGTACGCGTTGGGCTTCCAGGGCAAAGTCGATCATCAGGATGCCGTTTTTCTTCACAATGCCGATCAGCAATACCAGGCCGATCAAGGCCATGATTGAAAAATCCTGGCCCAGCAACCACAGCATGACCAGCGCACCGAGGCCCGCCGAGGGGAGGGTGGAAATGATCGTCAGCGGGTGCACGAAACTCTCGTACAGCACACCCAGGATAATGTAGACCGCCACCAGCGCCGCAAGGATCAACCACGGCTGGCTGGCCAGCGAACTCTGGAACGCCTGGGCCGCGCCCTGGAAGTTGCCGATCAGGGTACTCGGCATGCCGATGTCGTTCTTGGCCTGGTCGAGCATGATCACGGCATCGCCCAGGGCCACGCCGGGCGCCAGGTTGAACGACAGGTTGGCGGCGGGGAACATGCCGTCATGACTGATGGACAGCGGCCCGACAGTGGGCGGGTCGACCCTGGCCAGCGCCGACAACGGCACCATCTCGTTGGTCAGCGGCGAACGCAGGTAGAAGTAATTGAGGCTTTCGGCTTTGCCGCGCTGTTGGCTGTCCAGTTCGAGTATCACTTGGTATTGGTTGATCTCGGTCTGGAACTCGTTGATCTGGCGCTGGCCAAAGGCGTCGTACAGCGCCTGGTCGACATCGGTGGCGGTCAGGCCGAAGCGGGCAGCGGCCTGGCGGTCGATACTGATGTGGGTGATGCTGCCGCCCAGTTGCAGATCATTGGACAGGTCGCGAAACGCCGGGTTGGCGCGCAGTTTTTCGGTGAGGCGTTGGGTCCAGGTGTTCAGCGTCGGGCCGTCATTGCTCTTGAGCACATACTGGTACTGGGCGCGGCTGGGGCCGGAGCTCAGGTTGATGTCCTGGCCAGCGCGCAGGTACAGCACGATACCCGGCACCTTGGCCAGTTGTGGGCGCAGGCGATCGATGAATTGGCTGGCAGATACGTCACGGTCACCGCGGTCTTTCAAGGCAATCCAGAAGCGCCCGTTGGCGATGGTCTGGTTGCTGCCGGTGACGCCCACTGAGTGGGAGAAGGCTTGCACTGCCGGGTCGGCCTTGACGATCTCGGCCAGTGCCTTGTGCTTGGCGACCATGTCCGGATACGACACATCGGCCGCCGCCTCGCTGGTGCCGAGCACAAAGCCGGTGTCCTGGACCGGGAAGAACCCCTTGGGGATAAACACGTAGCCGACCACGGCCAGGGCCAGGGTCACCACGAAGATCGCGGCCATGCTGCGTTGATGCGCCAGCGCACGGCGCAGGTTGCGTGCATAGCCGGCCAGCAGGCGTTCGCTGAAGGTGGGCTTGGCGTGGGCGTGATGGGTGGGTGCACGCATGAACAGGGCCGCCAATGTCGGTGCCAAGGTCAGCGAAACCACCACCGAAATCAGGATGGTCGAGGTGGCTGTCAGCGCGAACTCCTTGAACAGCCGCCCGACCACGCCGCCCATGAAGAGCAGCGGAATAAACGCCGCCACCAGCGAGAAGCTGATGGACACCACGGTAAAGCCAATCTCGCCGGAGCCCTTGATCGCGGCTTCGCGCTTGCCCAGGCCCGCCTCCAGGTGCCGGTGAATGTTCTCCACCACCACAATCGCATCGTCGACCACAAAGCCCACGGCAATCACGATGGCCACCAGGGTCAGGTTATTCAGGCTGAACCCCATCAGGTACATCAGGGCGAAACTGGCCACCAGCGATACGCCAAGCACAGCCGACACAATCAGCGTCGCCGACAGCTGGCGCAGGAACAGCGCCATGACCGCCACCACCAGCAGGATAGCGATCAGCAGGGTCATTTCCACTTCATGCAATGAGGCGCGGATGGTTTTGGTGCGGTCGGTCAATACACTCACCTGCACCGAGGCCGGCAACATGCCTTGCAGGCGCGGCAGTTCGGCTTGAATGCGGTCGACGGTCTCGACGATGTTGGCGCCGGGCTGACGTGAAATCACCAGGTTCACGCCCGGGGTATCGCCGGACCAGGCTTGCACGTAGGCGTTTTCTGAACCATTCACGACTTTGGCGATATCACGCAGTTGCACCGGCGCGCCGTCCTTGTAGGAAACGATCAGCTGACCGTATTCCTCCGGGTGAAACAGTTGGTCGTTGGTCGACAGGGTCGACACGCTGTTCTCGCCATAGATCGCGCCCTTGGCCAGGTTCAGGCTCGATTGCTGGATGGTCAGGCGAATATCGGCGAGGGTCAGGCCGATGGCCGCGAGCTTGTCAGGGGATGCCTGCACACGAATCGCCGGACGCTGCTGGCCGGTGATGTTGATCTGGCCGACGCCGTCGATCTGGCTGATCTGGCGCGCCAGCAGGGTTTCCACGTAGTCGCTCAGTTCGGTGCTGGGCATGCTATCTGAGCTGACACTGAGGATCAGCACCGGGCTGTCCGCCGGGTTGACCTTTCTCCAGGTCGGCAAACTCGGCATATCGCTGGGCAGCTTGCCCGATGCGGTGTTGATGGCGGCCTGGACTTCCTGGGCGGCGGTGTCGATGCTTTTTTCCAGGGTGAATTGCAGGGTCAGTTGGCTGGACCCCAGGGCGCTGCTGGAAGTCATCTGGGTCATGCCGGGGATGGCACTGAATTGCACCTCCAGGGGCGTGGCCACCGATGAGGCCATGGTGTCCGGGCTGGCGCCGGGCAGCTGCGCGGTGACCTGGATCGTTGGGAATTCCGCTTCCGGCAGGGGCGCTACAGCCAGGCGCGGGAAGGCAATGATCCCCAGCAGTACGAGGGCGAAGGTCAGCAGCAGGGTGGCGACCGGGTGATCAACACACCAGGCCGAGGGCGAACGGCCGCCGTTCATGGTTGCACCTTGGCGTCAGCGGTCTGGATTACTTGCGGCGGCTCCTTGAGCACCTCCACCCGGGCACCGGCCTTGAGCCGCGACTGGCCGTCGCTGACCAGCACATCCCCGGCCTGCACGCCCTTGATAATGTTGATCTCGCTGTCCTGGTAGGCGACCTGCACCGGCACCACCTCCACGGTGTCATCGCTCACCCGGTACACGAAGTGCGAGTCCAGGCCACGCTGCACCACGGTCGGCGGCACCACCAGGGCGTTCTTGTCGAGGGCGGTCTGGATCTTGATGGTCACCAGTTGCCCCGGCCACAGCTTTTGCGATGGGTTATTGAACTCGGCCTTGGCCCGCAGGGTGCCGGTGGTGGAACTGATCTGGTTGTCGATCAGGCTCAGGTGGCCTTCGCCGAGCAGGTCGCCGGTCTGGCCGTCGGTGTCGGCGCCCAGGTAGGCATCGACACTTGCCCGGGTCGGCGCGGCAATCAGGCCCTGCAAGGTCGGCAGCATCTGCTGGGGCAGGGAGAACGTCACGGCTATCGGGTCGATCTGGGTGACTGAAAACAGTCCCTGGGTGTCGCTCATGCGCAGGAAGTTACCTTCATCCACGCTGCGAATACCTACGCGGCCACTGACCGGGGATCGGATCTGGGTGTAGGAAAGTTGTACCTGAGCCGCATCTATCGCAGCCTGGTTGCCTTGCGCCGTGGCCTTGAGCTGGTTGACCAGTGCCTGTTGCTGGTCATAGGTCTGCTTCGACACGCCGTCGTCAATGCTCAGCTCCTTGTAGCGCTTGAGGTTGACCAGTGCCACTTGCAGTTGCGCCTGGCTTTCGCCCAATTGCGCCTTGGCCTGGTCGAGGCTGGCCCGGATAGAGCGGTCGTCGATGCTAGCCAGCAAGTCACCGGCTTTTACCAGTTGGCCTTCCTTGACCAGCAGTTTGGTGAGGATGCCGTCGATCTGCGGACGAATCACCACACTGTGCAACGACAACACCGAGCCGATGCCGCTGACGTACCGCGCAACATCCTGCTGCACCACGCTCACCACCCGAACCGGAATTGCGCTGGGTGCTGCCAGCCGGGTCTTGGCTGGGCGGGTCAACGCCCAGGCTGCAACGCCCAGTATCAGGAGTACGCCTACTATCAAGGCCGTGTTTCGTTTTATGTGCATGGAAAGACGCCAGCGGCGCAGTTGCAGGTTTCAAGCTGCACGCTGCAAGTTGAAGTTAGAATGAGTGCTTTATAGCGCTGTCATGCGGTCAGCACAGTGACGGCAAACTGACAGCGGTGACAGCTGGGGGTTGAACTTGCGGTTGAAGCTTACCGCTGGCAGCTCCAGCCCCGTATACTCGCGTTTTTACGCCTATAGCTGCGCCGGAGCCCCTATGTCTTCCCCCACCCAACCCCCTGTCGAAGCGGCCGAACTCGTCGACCTGGCCACTGCCGATGGCGTTGAAAAAGCCGAGATCCCGGCGTTCAAGTTCCCCTTCAAGCCGGGCGAGCTGGCCGCGGTCAAGCATGCCGGCCAGCCTTGGTACAAAGGCGGTGCCAAGAATGGCCATGCCAAGACGCCAGGTATGGCGCCACCTGGCACTCGTCGTTCCATGGGTAAACGTTAGGATCAAAGCTTGTTGCGCTGTATCGGCTGTTGCCTACAGCGCGCGTAGATATTTCTGATTGTAGGTCCGCGACCATTTCTTGAAAGCTGGCACAGTACTTTACTCCGCCCCAATGATGCTCATCGGGTGCGGTGAGCCAGTTTTTCCCGGAAAAGGACGTTCCTGTGGCCCTGATACACATTTGTGCTGTGTTTGCTCTCTTGCTGTCGACGACTGTTGCTGCCGCCAGCGATCAACCACGACACGAAATCCGTTTCGCCGTCGCCGCGCACTTCCCGCCGTTCCAACACCGCAACTCCCAAGGGCAACTGGTGGGGTTGAATATCGAACTGGGTAACGCCCTGTGCGAGCAACTCAACGTGCGCTGTACCTGGGTCGACCAAGTGGTCATGGAAAATTTCCCGGCCCTGGACGGCCGAAAGTTCGACGCGATCATGGGCATGGCGCCGACGTCGAATCGGCGACAACAGGTGAGCTTTACCAATGCGCTCTACCCCATCACCACCCGCTTGGTGGCCCGTAAAACCGCAGGCCTGACCCCTGATCGGCGGTCGCTCAAGGGCAAGCGTGTCGGGGTCTTGATCAGAAGCAATCGTGAAGCCTTTGCCCTGTCGCAGTGGGCGCCGGCAGGCGTGATCATCAAGAGTTTCTGGCTCAATGATCAACTGATCAACAGCCTCCTCGCGGGCGATATCGATGCGACCCTGCAAGGTGCGGTAGAGATACGTGAGGCCCTGCTGGACACGGCTCAGGGCCTGGATTTCGATTTTCTCGGCCCGGTTGTTTCGTCTGACCTGTTGGGCGACAGCGTGGCGATCGCAGTGCGCAAGCTCGATACCTCGTTGCGCAATGAACTCAACCATGCGCTTGAAGAGCTGATGCAAAACGGTGAATACCAGCGCATCGTCGAGCCCTATCGTCTCGATGTGCTGCCATCCAGTCCGTGATGGCTGGGGGCGAGCCCCCATTGACATGAGGCGCACCCGCCAAACCCCCATCAGCGGTCAGGCCGCCCTCAGTGAGATAAACGCATAGTTGGCCGGCACCTCGGTGGCAATCTGCGCACCAGCGTCCAGCAGTTGTTCGGCGATATCCATCCCGGACACATGGAACACCCATTCAGTGGGCATGGCTGGCTGGTCGGTCGCCTGCTCAATGGCGTGGGTGAATGCCTGCATATCTGGCAGGTACGCGGTAAAGCCATCGCCCTTGAGCGCAGTTGTCCGAATGCCGAGCAACGCGCACACCGCCTCCTTGGCCTGCACATCATCACGGTCGGCCTGGCGCGAACGACGGATCAGTTCAACCAGTTCCAGGTCCATCAGTTCGCCACCAACGATCAGCGCCGGACCCTGTTCCCAGGACTGCGGCGGGCAATCCTTGGCACTCGGGTTCAGCGGGATATGCGGGTTGATCTCCATCGGATAGATCCGGCACACCAGAGGGCGTCGTTCGTAGATGCGACAGCGGTTGTCTTCGTCAAGATTCCGGCAGGGGCCGGCGTTGTAGGCGGCAAAGGTGATTGCCACGAACGCCTCGGTATTGCCGCTGGGCACGATCACTGAACGGCGCTCGGCGTGTTCGCGTTGTTGCAGGGGCAAGCCCAGGCCGTTACGCAGGAAGCCTTCGACCAGAACGATGACATTACCGCCGTCCGCCGCCCATTGCCGGGCCTCTTCGAGGGTCAGGGGCACGTGATGGTCGTTGCAGCATTTGCCGCAACCTACGCAGGAAAAATGAGTGTTCATGGCGGATCTGTCACCAGGCAAGTTCAGAGGGGACGCTTGAGGAGTGACGGGTTTTTACCTCTATCCACCGCTCGGGCTCTCTGGAAGCAAGTTATGCGCCAGTGGTTATCAGTCCTTGGTCACTATGTCCCGCAGGACAAATTTCATACCCGCACTTTCATACAGCTGCCGGGCACGCAGGTTGCTCTCCAGCACCTTAAGGTCCACATAAGGTTCGCCGCGCTGCTTGAACATCTGGAAGGTCTGCAGCAACAAGGCTCGGCCCAGTCCCTGGCCTTGGGCGCAAGGGTGCACGGAGAGGTTCTTGATAAAGGCACTGGTCCAGCATTGCGCCACCCCGAGGATGCCGCCGGCGTTACTGGCTACCAGGCACAGTGTCGGATCGAACTCGGCATTGGTGACGAATTGCCGGCGCCATTCATCCAGCCGGGCGAGACGGCCGCCGCCCTGGTCCTGGGTCATGCGCAGCACGGCATGGATCGCCGGGGCCAGTTCATCCCGGTAATGATCCAGCTGCGTATCCGCTGGCCACTGCGGGGCGGTCAGGCTGCCTGTGAGGTCGCGACGCAGCAGCTGGAAATAATCGGCCAACGCCTACAGGCCCTTTTGCGCCACGGCTTTGGCGGCCACGACCAGGCACTTGGTCAGTTCCGGCGATGAGAACTTGGTCAGCACCGCATCGGCACCGGCCAGGCGGGCTTTTTCGCTGTTCATCGCGCTGTCCAGGGAAGTGTGCAACAGCACATAGAGGTCCTGGAAGTCTGGGGTTTCGCGCAGGGTACGGGTCAGGGCGTAGCCGTCCATCTCGGACATTTCGATGTCCGACACCACCACGTTGATTTGCTCGCCGGTGCCTTGCAGCTCCAGCAACACGTCGATGGCCTCCTTGGCGCTGCGGGCGGTGTGGCAGGTCAGACCGAGGTTGCGCAGGGTGTGTACCGATTGCTGCAGAGCCACCTGGCTGTCGTCCACCACCAGGATGCGCGCATTGCCCAGTACTTCGGCTTCTTCCATGGTCAGGTCGGTCGGCGCCGCTTCAATCGGTGCCGGGGCGATGCCGTGGATGACTTTCTCGATATCCAGCACCTGCACCAGGCCGCCTTCCACCTTTGTAACCCCGGTGAT
>Ga0160440_100475_pt1 | contig 13086 bp, 11 predicted proteins | sample HID1971I_E1MG_FD_108277 | JGI IMG/M metagenome (GOLD analysis project Ga0160440, IMG submission 108277) | Enriched millipede-associated microbial communities from UW Madison campus, WI, USA - HID1971I_E1 MG | ecosystem: Host-associated > Arthropoda: Insects > Digestive system > Unclassified ... | reverse complement strand
GAGCCTACCGACAGCACCACCTTGTCGCCCAAGGCCCAGAAGGTCCACCTGGCCCTGCGCGAGCATGGCGCGCTGTTTTTCGATGAACTGGTGCACGAGGCCCACTTGCTGCGCAGCGAACTGGAGATAGCCTTGCAGGAACTGGTAGGCGCCGGCCTGGTGAATGCTGACAGTTTCGCCGGCCTGCGCGCCTTGACCACCCCTGCCAGCAAACGCCAGGCGCGCAGCAGTCGACGTGGGCGCGGGGCGTTTGTCGGTGGTATGGATGATGCCGGACGTTGGGCCTTGGTTCGCCGCTCGGCGACCGCCGCCGGCGCGCATTCGACCGAGACCCTGGAGCATGTGGCGATGACCCTGCTGCGCCGTTATGGTGTAGTGTTCTGGCGGCTGCTGGAGCGTGAGGCGGACTGGTTGCCAAGTTGGCGTGAGCTGCTGCGCACTTTCCATCGGTTGGAGGCGCGGGGCGAAATTCGTGGCGGGCGGTTTGTCAGTGGGTTGGCGGGGGAGCAGTTTGCATTGCCGGAGGCGATACCGCTGCTGCGCGAGGTGCGGCGGCGGCCCCATTATGGGAGTTTGATTGCAGTGTGTGGGGCCGATCCGTTGAATCTTGTCGGCACGCTGTTGCCGGGGGCCAAGGTGCCAGCGGTGAGCGGTAATCGGATTGTGTATCGTGATGGGGTGCCGGCGGCGGTGATGGTCGCCGGCAAGCAACAGGTGTTGCTGGAGGTGGATCAGCAAGCGGTGCAGGAGAAGTTGATCAAGCGCTGACCTTGAGGGCCTCATCGGGGGCAAGCCCCCTCCCACACTTGAAATGTGTTCACAAATCTAAATGTGGGGGGCTTGCTCCCGATGGGGCCTCATCATTGAGACCTGGGCTGCTCAGTCAGCACCAGCGCATCCGGCTCTTCCACCTGCGCCACACGTTTTGGCAACAACACCTGCTGTGGATAAGTCTGCGCAAAGTGCACCTCATCACAGTTATCCACAAGTTTTTTCAACCGCTGGTTAAACGCCCGGCTGACCGCATATTGCCCACCCGATACCGTACGGAACTGTGCGGTAAGCACCACGCCATTGAGATCCATCTTGTCCACGCCAAATACTTCCAGCGGCCCTTGCAGGTTGTATTTGAGGAACACGTCGTCGCGAATCGATTGGCCCGCTTCGCGGATCAGTTCCACGGCCTTGTCCACGTCGGTGTCGTAGGTGAACTGCACCGAGAAGAAGGCATAGGCGAACTGCCGCGACTGGTTGGTAACCGCCTTGATCTGCCCGAACGGCACCGAATGCACAAAACCCTTGCCGTCGCGCAAGCGCAGGGTACGGATGGTCAGGCCTTCGACGGTGCCGGCGTGGCCGGAGTCAAGCACCACCCAATCGCCGATGGACAGGGTGTCTTCGATAATGATGAACAGGCCGGTAATCACGTCCTGCACCAACTGCTGGGAGCCGAAACCAATGGCCAGGCCCACCACCCCGGCACCCGCCAGCAACGGCGCGACGTTGATGCCAAGGTTTGCCATGGTGGTGATCGCGCAAATCACCACCAGGATAATCTTCACCGCATTGCGCAGCAGCGGCAGGATGGTTTTCACCCGGGTGCTGGGCTGGCGGCTGGAGCGTTTATTCACCGGCGGCTTGAGCGCTTCCTGGATCGCCGTGTCGAGCACCACCCAGAACAGCCAGGTCACCAACAGGATCAGGCCGATGCTACTGAGGGAATCGCTGATGGCCCGGCCCACCGAGTTGCGCTGGGCAAATTCGAATAGAGAAACACCCCAGATACGCCCGAGGATTTCGATAAACGCGATAGCCATCACGATACGCAGGATCGCGTGCAGCAAACTGAGGAAGCGCTCCTTGTAGGCGCTGCTGCGTTGGATCGACACTTGGCTGCGGGATTTGAACAGGTGTTGCAGCACGGTGCTGAGAAACACGGTGCCGATCAGCAGCAGCGTGGTGAGCAGTGCGCAACGCAGGGCCTTTTGGTTGTCGTCGCCGGCGCCGATCAGGTTGACCGCCGACACCAGCACCATCAACAGGATCGGCCAGTACCAAAGCCCGGAAAACACCCGCAGCGATTGCTGCAAGGCCGGATGTTTGAGGCGCTGGGCCAACGGCCGGTTACGGATCAAATGGGCCACCGGACGGCGCAGGCGCACCACCAGCACACCAAAAATTACTGCGGCAAACAGGCCGGTAAATACCGCGATACTGCTGGTGATATTGCCGCCCAGTTGACGAGCGATCTGCGGGCTGGTCAACGCGTCGCTGAGGGCGGCAAGGAAGCCGATCAGGAACAGCGGCTTGGGGCAGTAGTCACGAATAATCTGCACGGCGGGCCGTTTGTGCCCGACGTTAAACATCACAATGACGCACAGCAGCATCGAGGTCGAAAAGATGCCGCTGCTGGTGGCATAGGCAAAACACAGCGCCAGCGCACGGCCCACCGAAGCGGCCAAGAAGTGGCTTACATAGAGGGTAAGCGGCAGGCAGATCAACGCTGGAATCGTGTAGGGCACTATGTAGCCGAGCAAGCCTTGCAAGCGCTGGCGTCGTGCGACGAACGGGCGCCGGCTGGAGCGCTGCACGACCCAGTGCCCCAGTAACGTCAACACGGCAAAGGCACCGATCCACACCCCGGACAACAACAGAAAATCGCCGGCCACACTCCACGGCGAGCGCGCGGCGGTCTGGTCGACCAGGCGCCCCACTTCATCCGCCGCCCGATCGGCACGCAGGCGCCAGGCATCGACGAGGTTCTGGTTGAGGTCGAGCTTGTCCTGCACGTCATCGATACTGGAACTGATGGCCCCGAGCAGCCCGCCCTCCACCAACAGCTCCGGCTTGGCCGGCGTTTCGGTGGCAGGCGCGGTGGCCGCGGCTTGCAGTGCGCCGTTGCCGCACAGCAACAGTGCGGCGAGCAGTAATGCAGTCTTTAGATTCAGCAAAACAACGGGCTCCTTCAGCAGGGTCTGTAAGGAACTGACGGGTTTGGCCTTGGATCGTTCCCTGCGCTTTTTGGGCATGTGATTCAAAAAGGTGGAAGGGGCTTGTCCCTCCCACATTTGGCACCCCGTACCGTCTGTAGGAATGTGGAAACTTTCAGGCAAATATCGCAGTCATCCCATAACGGAGGTCAATCCACCCATCATTTACGGGAGCAAGCATGGCGGCGATTCATATCGGCATTTCCGGCTGGCGCTACACGCCCTGGCGCGGGGACTTCTACCCCGAGGGGCTGACCCAGAAACGCGAGCTGCAGTTTGCGTCACGTGCCGTCAACAGCATCGAAATCAACGGTTCGTTCTACGCGCTGCAAACCCCCAAGCGCTACGCCGAATGGTATGCCGATACGCCCGAGGGCTTCGTATTCAGCGTCAAGGCGCCGCGCTATATCACCCATATCCTGCGCCTGCGAGAGGTGCACAAGCCAATGGCGAACTTCTTCGCCTCCGGGGTATTGGAGTTGAAGGATAAACTCGGCCCCATCCTTTGGCAGTTCCCGCCCAGCTTCAAGTTCGACGCTGCGCTGTTTGAAACCTTCCTTGCCGAACTACCCACCGACACCCATCAGGCCGCTGCCCTGGCCCGCCAACATGAGTCACGCCTGAACGGCAAGGCCAGCATGAAAGCCTATGCCAAGAAGCCTTTGCGCCATGCCGTGGAGATTCGCCACAAGAGTTTTGCAGTGCCGGAATTTGTGCAGATGCTGGACAAGCACGGCGTCGCCCTGGTGGTGGCGGACACCGCCGGCAAGTGGCCGTATATCGAAGACGTCACCGCCAACTTCATGTACTTGCGCTTGCACGGCGACAAGCAGTTGTATGCCAGTGGCTATAGCGCCGAAGCGCTCAAGCGCTGGGGTGACCGTATCGAGCGCTGGGCCAACGGCAAGCAGCCTGCGGACGCGCACCTCGTCGACCCACAACACAAACCCCGTGCCCGCAAACAACGCGACGTGTTCTGCTTTTTCGACAATGACATCAAGGTTCGCGCCCCCTTCGATGCACGCCAATTGCTGCAGCGTTTCGAACTGGACAAGCACCTGGCCACCGAGCCCGGCAAGTTGCCGGAACCCGGAGTATTGCCATGACCCAGCCCGAATTGATTCCGATCACGCCGACCACTCCCATCACTCGTTTCACCGTGCTGACGGTCAATATCCACAAGGGCTTCACGGCCTTGAATCGGCGCTTCATCTTGCCCGAGTTGCGTGAGGCAGTGCGCAGCGTGGGCGCCGACATGGTGTTCCTGCAGGAAATTCACGGCACCCACGAACGTCATCCCCAGCGCTACAGCGACTGGCCAAAAATGCCGCAATACGAATTCCTCGCCGACAGCATCTGGCCGCAGTTTGCCTATGGTCGCAATGCGGTCTACCCCCATGGCGACCATGGCAATGCACTGCTGTCGAAATTCCAGATCATTCGCTACGACAACCTCGACATTTCCCAAAGCGGCCACGAAAACCGTGGCCTGCTGCATTGCGTGCTGCGCTTGCCGGGTGGCGAGCGCGAGATACATGCGATCTGCATCCACCTGGGCTTGCGCGAGGTACATCGCCAGCAGCAATTGCGCTTGCTGGAGCAGCGCATCCGCGAGATTCCGGCCGATGCGCCGCTGGTGGTCGCCGGCGATTTTAACGACTGGCGCCAAAAGGCCGACCTGAGCCAAAGCGGCCTCCATGAGGTGTTTGTCCATGCCCATGGCAAGCCGGCACGCACTTTCCCGGCACGCCTGCCATTGCTGCCTCTGGATCGCATCTATGTGCGCAACCTGACGATCCATAATCCTCGCGTGCTCACCACGCGGCCCTGGTCTCACCTGTCGGATCATGTGCCCCTGTCGGTGGAGATTGAGCTATGAACGTTGCGGTAGAGCATATCGCCACCGACCAGCCGCCGGACGACAGCAAGGCGCGCGACATGGATTACGGCTGGCAGAGCGGCAACCGTGTGGAGTTGCTGGAGAATGGCGAGGCGTACTTTCCCGCGGTGTTCGACGCCTTGCGCGGCGCCCAGCGCGAAATCCTGTTGGAGACCTTCATCCTGTTTGAGGACAAGGTTGGCCATGAGCTGCAAGGCATCCTTATCGAAGCGGCGCAGCGCGGGGTGAAAGTGGTGGTCAGCCTCGATGGCTTCGGATGTGGCGAGCTGAGCCCGGCCTTTCTTGGCGAATTGGCCGAGGCTGGAGTGATGGTGCAGATGTTCGACCCAGCCTCCAAGACCCTGGGCATACGCACCAACTGGTTCCGCCGCCTGCACCGCAAGATCGTGGTGGTGGACGCCAGCGTGGCGTTTATCGGCGGGATCAATTTTTCCGCGGACCACTTGGCGGACTTCGGCCCCGAGGCCAAGCAGGATTATTCAGTGCAGGTGATCGGCCCGGCGGTGGCTGACTTGCACCACTTTGCCCTGGCCCAAAGTGGTCGCCAGGTGCGCAGCCGTCGTGGCTGGCGACGGCGTCAGCAGCGGCCTTCGCCCTGGACCAACGAGCAAGGTGACGGCTTGGTGCGCCTGATTTATCGCGACAATATCCAGCATCGCGACGACATCGAAGAGGCGTATATCCACGCCCTGAGCCAAGCCCGCCAGCGAGTAGTGATCGCCAACGCCTACTTCTTCCCTGGCTATCGCCTGCTGCGTGAGATTCGTAACGCGGCGCGCCGTGGCGTGCACGTGCAATTGATCATGCAGGGCCAGCCCGATGTGCTGCTGGCCAAGCTGGCGGCGCGCATGCTCTACGACTATCTGCTCAAGGATGGCGTGGTGATCCACGAGTATTGCCAACGCCCGCTGCACGGCAAGGTTGCGCTGGTGGACGACGAATGGAGCACCGTGGGCTCCAGCAACCTCGACCCACTGAGCCTCGCGCTGAACCTGGAAGCCAATGTGCTGATTCGTGACCGGGCATTCAATCAGCAGTTGTACGAACGCCTGGAGGCACTTGCCAGGAATCATTGCCAGACCATGCCTGCCAAGCGCAAGCCGCGCCTGTGGCTGTGGCGCCTGACCGTGGGCTTTTTGGTGTTCCATGTGATGCGCCACTTCCCTGCGCTGACCGGCTGGTTGCCAGCGCACAAGCCGCGCTTGAAACCTTTTGAGAGTAGGCCCCATGACGTCTGAAACCAGCGGTTCGCGGTTCAAGCGCTGGAAGAAACCGCTGACGATTGCGTTCTTCCTGCTGCTGATCGTCCTGTTCACCCTGCTCGCCCGGCGTATCGACTGGAGCGAAGTGTTCCAGACCCTGGGCGACTTCAAGCTGCGCACGTTGCTCATCGCTGGCGCCCTGACCTTGTGCAGTTTTATCGTCTATGCCTGTTTCGATCTGATCGGCCGCACCTACATTCGCCAGCCGCTGCGCTGGAAGCAGATCCTGCCGGTGGGCATCATCAGTTACGCGTTCAACCTCAACCTCAGCGCCTGGGTAGGCGGCATCGCCATGCGCTATCGGCTGTACTCCCGACTGGGAGTGAGCACCAGCAATATCGCCAAGATCCTCGGCCTGAGCCTGGCCACCAATTGGTTTGGCTATATGGCACTGGCCGGGGTGGTGTTCAGCAGCGGACTGGTCACCATGCCGCCCGGCTGGAAGCTCAGCAGTGGCGCTCTGCAAGGTGTCGGCGTGCTGTTGGTAATCGCAAGCCTTGGGTATCTGGCGGCGTGCCGGTTTTCAAAAAAACGCGCATGGTCGATCCGTGGCATCGAGATCAACCTGCCGTCGCTGCGCATGGCCTGCCTGCAACTGGCCCTGGGCGCCTTGAACTGGTCGCTGATGGCAGCGGTGATCTTTACCTTGCTGCCGGCCAAGCTGGATTACCCGCTGGTGTTGGGGGTGCTGCTGATCAGCGCGATTGCTGGAGTGGTCACCCATATACCTGCCGGGCTTGGGGTGTTGGAGGCCGTGTTCATTGGCCTGCTGCAACATGAAGCGTCACGAGGGAGTTTGCTGGCAGGGCTGATCGCGTATCGGGCGATTTATTTCATCTGCCCGCTGTTGATTGCGTTGGTGATGTACCTGGGCGTGGAAGCCAAGGCCAAGGCCCTGCGAGTGAAGAAAACACCCGCTTAGCGCGTCAGCGGGATTGAATGATGCTTAACCGCTCGCCCACCACCATCTCGGTAATCCAGTCCACCAGGATCGAGGTGTAGGCCTGTTGCGACACCGGGTCACTCAGGGAATGGTCGGCACCATCGATGATGCGGTGGGTCAGGGAGTGAGTCTGCTGGCAGGCCGCACGATAGCTCATGATGGTGGCGTGGGGCACATGATCGTCGGTTTCCGATTCGACGATCAGCACATCGCCAGTAAATTGTGCGCAGGCATGCAGGGCACGGTTGGTCTCGGCATGCACGAGGGTGCCCCGGTAATCCATCAAGTCGGCTTTATCCAGGTCGCGCTTGGGCTTGAGCCATTCCTGGTCGCGGTACAGTGCGGGCACCCGCAGCGCCAGCCAACGTACTGGGCGTAACGAGGTGAGGATGGCCGCCAGGTAGCCGCCATAGCTGGTGCCAACCACCGCCACCGCCGAGGTGTCGATAGCCGGGTGAGACAGCAGGCGGTCGTAGGCGGCCAGCAAGTCGCGCAAGTTGTCTTCACGGGTGACGCGGGACAAGGGTATGCCGTTGCCAGCATGGCCGCGCAGGTCGAAAGTCAGGCAAACGCAGCCAAGGCCGGCAATGCCTTTGGCTCGCTCGAGGTCGCGCTCCTGGCTGCCGCCCCAACCGTGTACAAACAACACGCCAGGCACTTTGGATTTTGGACTGAGGAATGTCCCGCTCATCTGTTCGTCGTCTATATCGATGGTGATGCTCTCGCTTCTAGCCGTCATAAGGTTTGACCGTCACATATTTGAGAAGAAAGTCGCTGTTTTCGGCCGGGCCTCGGTATACCTCGATGGCATCCGCCGGCAGCGCTTGCTCCACGTAGGTTTCCACCGAGGACACACGAATGGCCCTGAGACCCGGGTTGTTGATAAAGCTCTGCAGCGCCGCGACCTCTGCGCTGCTTGCGCCGCCCATGCGCCAGGATTGCTCGAGCACACCACTGCGCCGTTGGTTGTCGCTGTCCAGACCCTGGGCTATATCGTAGTTGCGCCGCGAGGCGTAGAAGCCCGGGTAGGCTTCGTCGGCAGCGTTGTCGAACACCCGAGCCTGCTCGATGGCTTCACGCACATCCTCTGGCAAGTCCAGCTTGAGCAGGTCTTCGTAGTAACCGCGCACGACCAAGAGATTGGAGCCGCCGTAGACCTCTTCGCCCTGCCCGTCCTGGGTCAGGTACTGCTCGCCGCAGTAGCTGAATACGTGAGCGCCGATAAAGCTCTGACCCACACTGTGGGTGACCACCTCGTGCAGGTCCTGTTCCAGCACCACGCCCTCGCTGAACATCTTGCTCGCTTCTGGACGTGCCAAGACCACGTCGAACTCATCGAGGCTGTGGATAACTTCCTGGCCACGTCCTGCGCAGGCATGCACGGGCTTGAGGCGAATCGGACCGCTGTAGAGCAGACGAGTGGCGGCGGGCCTGGCGTCGTTGAGGCTGAACACAGTCAAGCCATCCAACACGACGTCGCGCACTCGCTCGCAGAATAACGGCGACCACCCTTCAGGCGCTTTTGCCTCAGGGCCCAGCAGGCCATGGCTGATGGCTTTGGTGCAGATGAAATCATGGTCGACATAACCGCCCCACAAGTCTTCTGGCCCCTTGATATTGAGCTCACGTGCTTGGGCGGGCCCAACCAGCGTTTGTGTGGGCAAAAGATACAGTTCACGCCCAGCGTGCAGATCGGGGTCGTAACTGCCACCGAATTTGAGCCCGAGGATCTGCGCCAGCCAGCGGGCCAAGGCGAGGTTGGTTTCAACTTCATGCTGCGGCGCACCCTCTCGCGTGGAGTATGCGACCACCAGTTTCTTGCGATTCGTTGGGGTCATGCGTTCCCCCTTGGTTATCCCGCTCTTATGTGTAGCACAAAGGCTGCATGGATCAGGCCAACGCACGGCTGGCAGGGATAGTCTTTAAATCAATAAGTTGCGGGGAAAGTGATGGCCGTTAGCCTGTCTTATTCTGCACGACCTGCGTTACACCACACGGCGTTCTGCACGATTCAAACACCAAACCGGTTGCGGTAATCGCTGGGGGCCAGGCCGGTAATCTTCTTGAAGATCGCACGAAAGGCGCTGGGATCCTGATAGCCCACGGTCCAGGCGATGTGGTCGATCGTGCCGTTGGTAAACTCCAGCATCTGTCGCGCCTTGCCTACCCGCAGGTGCTGGCAGTATTCGGTGGGTTTCAACCCGGTCGCAGTGCGAAACCGTCGCAGGAACGTGCGCTCCTCAAGGTTCGCCTCCCGTGCCATTGCCGCCACGCCGACATCCACCGCGCCACTGGCTTGCAACCAATGCTGGACCTTGAGGATTGCGCTGTCGCCATGCCTGAGAATCGGCGCAAAGTTACTGCCGCACTGGCTGGCGCTGTCGCGGTGTTCGATCACCAGAAACCGCGCCGTGTCGGCCGCGATGCTCGGGCCCATCAGCCGGTCGACCAGGCGCAGGCCCAGCTCGGACCAGGCCATCAGCCCAGCGGTGGTGATCAGGTCGCCGTCATCGACAATGGGTTTATCCGCTTCCAGGCGCACCGCCGGGTAACGGGCCGCGAAGGTTTTCGCGGATGACCAGTGGGTGGTGGCGCTGCGCCCGTCCAAAAGCCCGCTGCGCGCCAGCATGATCGAGCCGATGCACACGCCGCCAAGCACCGTACCGGCGGCATGCTGCTGGCGGATCCACTCCAGCAGCGCCGGCGGCGCCTGATCTTCGGTGAATTCACCAATCGACGGGGGCACCAGCACGGCCATCATCGATTGGTCCGGACCTGGGTGGCTGTCAAACCCGCGCGCAGGCGTACCGTGGGCATCCACCTGCCAGTGGCTGACCCGCAACAGGGGCAGTTGCCCGGCTCGATGCTCGGTGGCGATGCGATTAGCCACCCCGAACAGGTCCGTCAGGCCATGCACCGCCGCCAGTTGCGCGCCCTGGTAGATCAACACCCCCAGCTCGACGGTCCCGCGTTCCACGGTCATTGTCAGTTTTCCCCCTGTTATTGTCGGTGCAGCCAATCCTCGGCCTGATCGCCAGCTAAGATACTAGGCCCATCAACCCATCACGAGGCGATACACATGGCCAAGCAGGCGCTCATCCTAATCGATATCCAGAACGACTACTTCCCACAAGGCAAGTGGCCCCTCGACGGCGTGGAAGCCGCGGCGGACAAGGCGGCGCAAGTGCTACAGGCGTTTCGCCAGGCCGGCGATGCAGTGATTCATGTGCGGCATGAATTCGAAGGCGACGACGCACCGTTCTTTACACCGGGCTCCGAAGGCGCGCACTTGCATGCCAAGGTGTTGAACGAGGGCGATGAACCGGTCGTGCTCAAGCACTTTGTGAGTGCGTTTCGCCAAACCAACCTACGCACCTTGTTGGAACAGCGCAGCATCACCGATCTGGTGGTAGTCGGCAGCATGAGCCATATGTGCGTGGATGCCGTGGTGCGGGCGGCGGCGGACCTGGGCTACAAAGTCACGGTGATCCATGACGCGTGTGCCACTCGCGATCAGGAGTTCAACGGGCAGGTCATCCCAGCGGCTCAAGTACAAGGCGCATACATGGCGGCCCTGGCCTTCGGCTATGCGGGCGTGGTGTCAACGGATGAATTCTTGAAGGCGCAAGCGGCGGCCGCGTGACCGCCACCCGGATCGATGGCTCTAGCGTGTAGCAATGATGAACAGCCGCGGGAACGGCAGCAACACAGTGCCATCGGCCAGGGCCGGATAGGCCTGGGTGATTCGCGCCTTGTACGCCTGCAGGAAAGCGGTTTTTTCATCACTGCTCAACGGCGCGAGAAAGGGCCGCAATGCCGACGCCTTGAACCACTCCACTACCGCCGCGTGATCCGCCAGCGGATGCTGATAAGTGGTGCGCCACACATCTACGGCACTGCAATGCTTACTCAGCAGTTCGTAGTAGTAGCTGGCGGTGTGCCGCTCATTGTGTTTGACCGCGCCGATCTTCGCGGACCATGGGCCGTCGGCCGCGACTTCGCGGGCCAGCCGGTGAGCAGGCTCGTCAAGGTTATCCGGTGTTTGCACCGCCAGCGTACCGCTTGGGTTCAGTTGGTTGATCAAGTGCGGGTAGAGCGTGGCGTGGTCGGGCAGCCATTGCAGCGAGGCATTGGCCAGGATCACATCGAAACTCTGTGCCGGACTCCAGGCACCGATATCTGCCAGCTCGAAGTTCAGCGCCGGCAGGCGCTTGCGGGCGTCAGCCAACATGTCATCGGAGCTGTCCATGCCGATCACCTGCGCCTCGGGGAAGCGTTTGGCCAGCACTTCAGTGGAGTTGCCCGGGCCGCACCCCAAGTCAACGGCTGTGCGCACGTCAGCAGTGGGAATGGCCGCGACCAGATCACGGACGGGGCGAGTGCGTTGCTGTTCGAACAGCGTGTATTGCTTGGCAGACCAGGTCATCGCAATTTTCCTTGTTCTAGAGATGAACGACAGCCTAAAACTTGTGAGCCATGAGAACAAATAGCCGAATTGATCGCCGCCCCTGTTAAAAGCCTGTCCGTGAGCGGAAAACTTGGCGCTGTCGCCGCACGCCTCGCCTGTACGGACTAGAATTATTATCGACCCGAACAGATTGAGTCTTCTTAGGGTCATCAACTTAACGCCAGCGTAGTGTCCACGGACGATTTTTCTGGCCTCCATCAGCCAAAAATCATTCACACGTCAATGGAGCTGAGCCATGGCCTATTTGAAAACTCGCGAGGGTAACGATCTTTACTACAAGGACTGGGGCAGTGGTCAGCCCGTTGTGTTTTGCCACGGCTGGCCGCTGAACAGCGACAGTTGGGAGTCTCAAATGCTGCACTTCGCCAACCATGGTTTTCGTGCCATTGCGCATGACCGCCGCGGGCATGGCCGATCAAGTCAACCGTGGGCCGGCAATGACATGGATCACTACGCAGATGACTTGGCGCAACTGATCGAGCACTTGGATCTGACCGCCGTGATTCTCTTCGGTTTCTCCACCGGGGGCGGGGAAGTGGCACGCTATATCGCACGGCACGGCACTGCACGCGTGGCCAAGGCAGGGTTGATCTGCGCCGTGACGCCCCTGATGTTAAAAACCCCCAGTAATCCGCAGGGGACGCCGATAGATGTTTTCGACGGCCTGCGCGCCGACTCCATTGCCAACCGTTCGCAGCTCTATCTTGACCTCGCAAGCGGACCATTCTTTGGATTCAACCGAACAGGGGTCGAGCCGTCGCCAGGCTTGATCAATTCGTTCTGGATGCAAGGCGTAATGGGAGGGCACAAAAATACGTTTGACAGTATCGAGGCTTTTTCGGAAACCGACTTCAGGGATGATCTGAAGTACTTCAACATCCCCACGCTGATCATCCATGGAGGCGACGATCAAATTGTACCGATCCAAGCTTCGGCCCTGGAGAGCAAGCGCTTGATCCCACACGCCCAACTGCTGGTATACACAGGCGCCCCTCATGGGTTGACCGACACGCACAAGGAGCGAGCCAATCAAGATATGTTGCGCTTTGCGCAATTGTAGTCGGCAGCAGTACACAAAAAAACGCGCGGCCTTAGGCAGCGCGTTCTTTTGCAGCGAATCGCTTCGATGTGGCCTAGAACGGAATATCGTCATCAAAACTGTCGAAATCCTGGGCCGGTTGCGGCGCAGCCTGTTGTGGCGCTGGGCGCGACTCACGCTGTGGCTGCTGGGCTGGCTGCGGACGCGACTGCTGTGGACGCGGTGCCGAGTTGGACATGCCGCCCTGGCCCTGTTGGTCGCCCTGTGGACGGCCGCCCAGCAGTTGCATGGTGCCTTGCATGTCGACCACGATTTCGGTGGTGTAGCGCTTGATACCGTCTTTTTCCCACTCGCGGGTTTGCAGCTTGCCTTCGATGTATACCTGCGAACCTTTGCGCAGGTACTCACCGGCGATCTCCGCAACCTTGCCGAACATCGACACGCGGTGCCATTCGGTCTTCTCGACTTTCTGGCCGGTCTGCTT
>Ga0160440_100469_pt1 | contig 13361 bp, 5 predicted proteins | sample HID1971I_E1MG_FD_108277 | JGI IMG/M metagenome (GOLD analysis project Ga0160440, IMG submission 108277) | Enriched millipede-associated microbial communities from UW Madison campus, WI, USA - HID1971I_E1 MG | ecosystem: Host-associated > Arthropoda: Insects > Digestive system > Unclassified ... | reverse complement strand
GCGCACGGCCGCGCACTCACAACGGAGCCGGCGCACGATACCAGTTTGCGTATATGCGCAAAAGTGATGTTTGGGTATATGTAAATAACCAAAATGACTAATGAGAACTGTTATCGCCATACCCACATTTGTCATGCGGGCAATCATGATCTTTACTGTGGTCGAGTCTTAGTGCCGTCACCTATAAAACCGACAAGAGGCGATGCAATGAGCAATTCCACCAAAGCCCGTAAACCTGACAGTACCGTGGATGCCTGGGCCATTCTGTTCCTGATCATTCTGGTGGTCGGGACCGCCGTGTTCTGGGTCAGCCACCAGTAATAAAGAGGGTTGATTGGGCCTCGATTGGCTGTCGGATTGCCACTATCATGACGATCCGTTTTCCAGGTTCGAGCAACCATGTTGAAGGTTTTGATTGCGTGTGTGTGGCTGGCAATATCGGCGCACGGGGCGATGGCCCAGGCCGCGTCGGTGGTGTTTCTCAACCCAGGCACTTCTACCGAAACCTTCTGGGTCAGCTATGCGCAATTCATGCAGGCCGCTGCCAAGGACCTCGGCCTGGATTTGCGCGTGCGTTATTCCGAGCGCGAGGCCTTTAAAACGTTGGCACAGGCTCGCGAAGCGTTGTAAGGCAGAGAGCGGCCCGACTACCTGGTGCTGGTGAACGAGCGTTCAGCCTGCAACTGCTGCTGCGCTAAACGCCGGCCAGGTGCAGCACCAGCTTGACGATGCCGAACAGCGTCAAGGCAAATACCACGGTGAACAGGATGCCCAGCACCACAAAATGGCTGGGTTTGCCATGGGTAAAGTCGCGGGCGCGGTTCTTGCCGCTTTGCACGCCGAAGGCGGCGGCCATGACACTGTGGAGCATTTGCCAGAAGGTCGGTGGTTTGTTGTCGATTGGATCGCTCATGAGAACCTCGTCAGGTGCAGCGTTCTCTAGAGCATAGACAATGCCTGGGGCAGGGCGGCTTTACGTGCCTTCTTTAGCCGGTTGCACTCTTATGTATGCACCACCGTCCATGGACCGCGCCCAGGTGCTTGCCGCTCAAGCATCCGATGCCGCAGCCCTGTCCATCTTCGCTTCATTGAGTCATTGGCGTGCATCCGCACCGCGTATTGGCGATGCGGATGGGGAGCTTATAGCGGCGTTCACTCAGCCCCGGGGAGGTTCCAAGTCAAGGAACAGTTGCTTGTCCAGCGGCGGCCTGATCGTGGCTTTATCCAGGTTGACCACGGCGCGGTTTTCAGCAACAGCCCTTTCGATCAATTGTTTGCGCGTGAGCAACCGCTCGGCCGGAAGCTTCAAGTGGCCGAAGCTGTGCTGCGCAGCGGGCGTTTGGACGGTGGGGTAGTGGAAATGCGCGTACCACAAGACATGGGGGGTGCCTTTCTCGTACACCGCGTATTCGCTGAGAAAATCCCCGGCAGCCAGTGGCTCACGACTCTTGGCCAAGTTGATATCGACAAAGCCGTGGCGCCATAGATAGGCAACATTGGATGCCTTGGGCAGCTGTCGCTTGTAGCCCTCGGCACACACCTCACGGGCGAGCTTTTGCGCAGACGCGGCCTCGTCCCGGTACTGCTTGATCAATTCGGCGGCGTTGGCTTGGCTGGCATGATCGCGCTCGATCTCTTCGGCCAGGGCTTCGATTTTGCGCGCATGCTGGCTCAGCATGTCATCCCAGTCCAATGGGCTGAGCGTTTCACGTCGGGCCGGGTCTTGAAGTTTTCTCTGTTGGGCGCGAATCGTGCGTTCGATACCTGCCCGTTGGGCCATCACGGTTTCGGCGCTTTGCCTGATGGTCTTCAGTGCGCGAACTTTTGCGGCTGTCGAGGGCGTGGACGGTTTTGGTGTATCGACTTTGGCCCACACACCTTCATTGACATGTTCATGGTAGGTCTCGACAGTTTGGCCGGTGAGCGGATCCTTGATGTCGACAAAGCTGCCGGGCATCGCTGGGTCTGCGGGGCGCAAGTCGCCCACCAGAGTCATGTGCTTGCGCGTCTTGAACACTCTGCGGCTGGCGGGTTTCGGCCGGGTGGGGGCAGCTACGTTAGGCACGTGGGCGAAGCCTTCCTCGGCGAGAATCACATCGGCCAGTTGCGCTTCCAGGCTGGTGCGGGCGATCACCAGTTGGTCGAGGAGCTCTGTGCGATAGGCTTCGCGCACAAAGCCTGAGCCCATGTCCGTGAGGGCGTTGACCGCGTTCTCCATGCGCTCATAGCGTTCGAGCGCGCTCTTGAGGACCTCGATTTGTTCGCTCGTGGAGTAGCCGCTGGTGGTGCGCATTTCCGTATGCGCCAATACGCTGGTGGTGTTCTTGGGGTCGGTGAGCTCATTGATAAAAGGCAGCTCCGCCGGGCTTCGCGAACCATGGGTGCGATCCAGCACCAGTTCGGCAAGGAACATCAGGATATTCTGTTCGACGGTGACGGCGGACAGGTATTGGTCCTCGGGATGCTCTTTCAACAGGAACTCGCGCAGTTCCGGATCCGCCTGCTTGAGTGTGGTTTCGATTTTTTCGGCCGGTTCGAGCATCTCTCGCAAGGCTTCGATCTGCAGTTTTCGGGTTTCGAGGAACATTTGGTAGGCGTAAGGAATGCCCTCAGGCAGTTCACGGTTGACCCGGTCAAACAGTTCTTCGGCATTTTCGCCCTGGTCGGTTTCAAGGATGTCGGTAAACTTTTGCAGCTTGGCTTCGAACACCGAGCCCCAGTAGTCATAAAGCGATCTGGCCGCGACATTGCGGGTTTTCTTATGTCTTGCGTCGGTGTTATCGGCCTCCATCAGTTCGCGGCCCTTGTCCTGGATCTGTTGCATGGTCGTATTGCCCAGCTCGGCGTCTTTCTGGTAACGCTCGAAGGCGATGTCCCACTCCAGCTTGGCCTTCGTCGCCATCGCACGCCTTTGCTCATGGCGCGCAGCGAGCTTGTCCTGCAAGCCAGGGATCTCACTCGCCGTGCGCAGCCTCAACCAGTCCTCGCGTAGCTTTTGTTTTTGATTGACCAGTTCGACACGCGCCTTGTCCAGCGCTGACTTGAACGGTAGCGAAGCCATCGCCCGGGGCAGGAACTCCAGGTTCAGTCGCGCAAGGTCTGCCTCCAGCACCTTCAAGCGATCACGATGCTGGCGCTCCCATCTTCCACGGCGCTCCCTGGGCATGCCACCCTCCAGCCGCGCCTTGCGTTCCAGGCGCCAATGCCCCTGGCCGTCGCCGGTCAGCTTGAAACCGGGGCGCAGGGGGTGTTGTGGGTCCACCAGATAGACCTCGCCGAAGCCGGGCACCACGCTGACCTGGAACAACAGCCCGCCCAGGCTTGCATGCCAGGTTTCGCCAATGCGGTACAAACCCTTGAATGGGCCGCTGGCCTGGGCGACGGGCAATGGGTCGGGCCAAGGTACGTGCAGGTCGAGCAATAATTTCAACAATTTCGCACCGGCCTGGGGGCTGGCAATCGAGCGGCTGAAATCCAGCGGGGTAAGCCCGGTGGCGGGCGGTTCACCTGGCAGCGCCACCTCACCATGACGTACCTGAGGCGCAGCGGGCGCCTGGACCTGATGCGCAGGGCGGCGCCAGGCGGCCAGCGCTGGTGGGGCGTCCTCGTGTGCCTGCGGTGGGGTGCGCGGCGACGGGCTGGCAGCGTGCAACAGCACCATGGCGGTGTTGAGCAATAGGTCGATCAAGGCCAGCTCGCGAGTGGTCGGGTCGCGGCTGTCCAGGCCCGCCAGGTCTTGCTGCAGGCTGCCGACCAGTACCAGGAACCAGCCGGCCAACATCGCCGGGCCGCGGGTCAGTGGCAACAGCAGGGTGTTGAACAGCAGCCAGGCGCCCTCCATCACGATGGCCCAGCGGCTTTCGCTGTTGGACACCGACTCGCGGTCCGCCAGCTCCACCAGGGCCCGCGCGGTGCTGCCAAACAAATGGCTGAGCAGTTGGCCATTGACTTGCGATTGCAGCCATTCTTCGGCGCCTTCATCCACCGCCAGGGTCGCGGGCTCGGGCTTGTCCGGGATGGCGAACTCATCCCCGGCCAGAAAGCGAATGATGTGCGGCTCCTTGATACCTCCATGGGCGTAGATCGGTCGCGCCTTGTCGCTCAGCCAGGTCAGCACGCTGGCCTGCAGGTCACCGGGAGCGGCCAGCGCCTCAAGCAGTGCCTGGCGCGTGGGGTACTGATACAACGCGTCGGTGTACAAGGGGCGATACAGCAAGTGCGGGCCGATGCTGGCGTCTCGGGGCTCGATGATGAAGACGTTGTTGACGGTGTCTGGTGTGGCACCGGCCTTGCGGCACAGGGCCAGGGGCCGCAGGACGATCTCCTGGCCGTCGACAATCCGGTCGTTCGGTGTCTCGCCCATCAGGGCGTTTACATAGCGGTAGCCCTGGGTGGTGACACCGTATTGCTGCCTGATCGCGAATTCCAGTGCCATGCGCGGCAGTTGCACCTTGAGTTCGCGAGTAAAGAGTTGTTCCCGACGCCGCGCATCGTCGCTGTCGGACAGCAGCAGGTCCTTGATCGTCTGTGGGTAGGCCGTACCGATGTCGACCCGCTGGATCAGGCCCGAGGAGCCCAGCACGTAATCGTCAGTCAGCCATGGCGGCAGCGTGCCGCCATTTTTGGATGACAGCGTCAGCGTGCCTTTGGGTTTGCCGGCGAGGTTTTTCACTGCCAGTTCGGTCAGTGAAAGCCTGACGTGGTCGATAATGCCCGCGCCACCTGGGTAGCCGGCGGCCACGGCAAAGTCCAGCAGCACGTCGTCGGGGTCGTAGTCGCCATGGTCGGCCTGCATCTGCTTGCGCAGGGCTGCGCGGCTGAAATCATGCAGGTTTTCGATGCCCTCATTGTAGGAACGCCCCTGGTTGACCCGCAGTACCGTGGCCCCCTGCTGCAAGTGCAGGTGGTAGGCGAAACGGTCATCGGCATCTGCCTGCCGGAGCCAGCCAGGCAGTTGGGCGCCGATCTGCTGCATCAGCGCCGGGTTGCCTGCCGGCGCTGGCAGGAACAGCATGGCCGGATCCGTGAGCAGGTCCAGGCGCCGGTCTACCTGCGCTTCGCTGACGCCGCGCAGGTCGACGGCGGCCAGGTTGTCGAGTTGCTGGTTGAGGATTAACCCGGCCTGTTGTTCGAACAGGTTGCCGTTCGGTTCATTGCGCCGCCACGTCAGGCTATCGAACTGGAACTGGCGTTGCAGGCGGCGGCTCCAGGCCTGGCCAAATGCGTCCAGTGAGTCGAATGCCTCAATCGCCCCGGCCACGCCGCACAGCAACACTTGCTTGTCGCGTATCAGCAGCAGGTCCGGCGTCAGCAGGCGCACTTCTTGCGCGGCCCTGGCCAGTGTGGTTTCGATGAAATACGCATAGGTGGTGGGCGTGGAGCGTGGCAGGCGTTCCAGACGCCCCGGCCAGGCCGCGGCGACCGCCAGCATGTCGCGCTGGGTGTCGCTCAGGCTTGAGGCGGCGACGGCGGCGGCGGTCATCTGGCCCTGGAGAAACTCTCCCAGCCATTGCCAGCGACTGCGGCCATGGCTATCGGCCTGGCTCCAGTAATCGGCCAGGTCCTGCTGGAACGACAGATACAGCGAGGCGCGCAGTTCGTCGATAACCTGCGCAATCACCTGCATGTCGACGTCGGCCAGGCCGCTGCCCGGTGCGGGCGACAAGTAATACGGCAGTTCACCGCGAGGGCTCAGGTCAAGTAGCTGAGGGTTGAGAACGTGGTCGAGGGCCACATGGGCCAGCAAGGGAAAGGCATAGCCGCCGCTGGGCGTAGGGCTGGCCAGCTTGAGCGTGAGCAGGTCAAATTGCAGGTTCGGGTAGCGTTCGCTGATACCCGTGCGCAGGGCCTTGAACACCACTGAAAACAACGCCGGGCGCGTGGCGAAATGGGCGTGGACTGCCTGGCTGGGCAATTGGCCCAGGGCCGTAGGTGAATCGGACATGGTGAAATCCTTTTTCCTGTGTGAATCCGGCTGGGTTAGCTGCCGGGTCAGCGGACCGAGGATCGGTCCTGCACAGGAAAACGGATTTTGTGGTCACGGGTGCGGCATCGGGATACCGCACCCCTTGGCCAATGGCCTAGTTGTCGTACCGCAGGTCAGGCGCCAGCCAGCGCTCGGTCACAGTACCTCCAGCCCCAGGAACAGCTCCTGGTCGAGTGGTGGCCTGATCTCGGCTTTCTCGAGGTTGACCACGGCACGGTTGTCGGCGCGTGCTTGTTCGATCAGTTCCCTGCGGGTGAACCGGCGCTCGGCAATGGTTTTCAGATGGCCGAAGGCAGGTTGCGAGGCAGGTGTATCGGCGGCCGGATAGTGGAAGTGGGCGTACCACAACACGGTGTCCTCAAAGGGTTTTCCGGCATTGATCTGGTTTTTGTCGCGGATTGCATACTCGGTCAGAAAGTCACCGGCCTTCAAACTGACACGACTGCGCACCAGGTTGATATCGACAAAGCCATGGCGCCACAAATAAGCGACATTGGCGGCTTTCGGGCGCTGCCGCTTATACCCTTCGGCGCACGCCTCGCGAGCGTGTTCTGTGGCGGCATTCGCGTCAGCCAGATAAGCATTACGCAGTGCGACGGCCTCTGGATTGGCGGCGTGGTTGCGTAGGAGTTCCTCGGCGAGGGCTTCGAACTTCGCTGCATGCTGGCTCAGCATCACATCCCATTCATGGGGGTCGAGGCCCTCGCGTCGGCTGGGATCCTGAAGCTTGCGCTGTTGGAAGCGAATGCTTGCATCAATACCGGCCCGCTCGCCTTTGACGAGCGCTGCCTGCTCTTTGATCGCTTTTAACGTGCGGCCAGCAGCGGCGCTCGGCTGGGGTGGTTGCGCGGGTTTGACGATGTTCCAGACGCCTGTATTGGCGTGTTCATGGTAGGTGGCGACGGTTTGCCCGGTGAGCGGGTCCTTGATGTCGACGAAACTGTCCTCGACACCTGGCTCGTTCGGACGCAGGTCACCCACCAGGGTCTCCCGGTCATGGGTCCTGATGACCCTGCGGCTGGCGGGTTTCTGTCGGGCGTCTCGGTTGGAGGCTTGCCTAGGGACAAAGCCTTCTTCAGATAGGATCAACTGGGCCAGTTGCGCTTCCAGGGTAGTGCGGGCCACGCTGAACTGCTCCAGGAAAGAGCTTCTGTAGTGTTCTCGCACAAGCTCGGAACCCATTTCAGATAACGAGTTAACGGCGTTTTCCAGTCGTGCGTACTGCTGGAGCGCATCCTTGAATACGTCAATTTGTTCGGCCGGTGAGTAACCGCTGGTGGCTCGTATTTCGGTATAGGTAAGTATGGAAGTCGTCGCTCGGCGATCGGTGAGTACCTTAAGGAAAGGACGCTCCCTTGGGATATCTGTGTTTCGAGCACGATCGACTATCAACTCAACAAACGCCAACAGCATATGCTGCTCTATAACGACCGAGGAAACAGTGTTGTTGGACGTGATTTTGCTCGTGAGCCGAGCCCTCAATGCCGGATTGGCCTGTTGCAGGATGGCTTCAATTCTTTGTGCAACGCTGAGCATTTCCTTGAGCACTTGCAGGCGCTGCGTCGCACCGCTGATGAACTCCTCGTAGGCGTCGGTGATGTGCTTGGGCAGTTCTTGGTCGACCCGTAGCAGTAGCTCGGAGAGGCTTTCGCCGCGTCCGGTTTCCAGCGTGTTTTTGATTTTCTGATGCAGATTCGAGTAAGACAACAATAAGTGACTGTGAATGTTGTCGGTCGCGATATCTCGTACCTGCGTGTATTGAGCCTGCGTTCTGTCCAGATCCAACAGTTCTCTGGCCATGGCCAGAGACTTTTCCTGGGTGGAAATATACGCTTGGGTGTTTTCCTGGTAATTGTCGACTGCAATGCTCCAAGCGCTTGTGGCACGTGCTGTCGAGTTTTTCCTTTGCGCATGACGCTCAGTGATTTTGGGGCGCAGTTCGGGAAGTAATGTGGCGCTGCCGAGCCTTTCCCAGTCCGCTCTCAAGGCTTGCTTGTGTTCTGTCAGTTGAACCCGAGCCCTTTTCACTGCGTCTGTAAGTTGTTGCGCCTGGGGCGCCAATGCACTTGCTTCAATACTGAGGGCTTCCAATCCTGAGCTCAGCTCCTCCAATCGTTTCTTGCGTTTTCCTTGCCATTCACTGAACCGTTCTCTAGGCATGCCTCCCTCCAGCCTTGCGCGGCGATCCAGCCGCCAATTGCCCTGTCCGTCGCTGGCCAGTTGGAAGCCCGGGTGCTGCGGGTGCTGTGGGTGCACCACATAAACTTCGCCAAAACCCGGCACCACGCTGACCTGGAACAGCAGTCCACCCACACTGGCGTGCCAGGTCCCATCAATGCGGTAAAGCCCCTTGAGGACGCCGCCTGGTTCTGCGACCGGTAAAACGTTGGGCCACGGTAGATGCACCTTGACCAATGCTTTGAGCAACGCTGCACTGGCTTGGGGGCTGGCCAGCGAGTGGCTGAAATCCAAGGCGGTGTGGCCAGACGCCGGGGGCTCACCGGGCAGCATCACTGCGCCATGGCGCACCACCGGCTTGCCTTGCGGATGGGGCAGGCCCGGCCGGCGGCGCCAGGCTTGCAGATGCTCTGCGCGACGCTCGGTCGGGCCAGGCGTGTGCGAGGAGGCAGCGTGCAGCAACACCATCGCGGTATTGAGCAACAGGTCGATCAGTGCCAGCTCGCGGGTCTTGGGGTCGGTGCTGTCCAGGCCTGCCAAGTCTTGCTGCAGGCTGCTGACCAGCACCAGGAACCAGCCTGCCAGCATGGCCGGCCCACGGGCCAGCGGCAACAGCAGGGTGTTGAACAGCAGCCAGGCGCCTTCCATCATGATGGCCCAGCGGCTTTCACTGTTGGACACCGACTCGCGGTCGGCCAAGTCGACCATTGCCCGAGCGGTGCTACCGAACAGGTGATTGGGAAGGTTGCCATTGATTTGCGACTGCAACCATTCCCCGGCACCTTCATTGATGGCCAGCGTGGCGGGCGCCGGTTTTGCAGAAACGCTGAACTCGTCCCCAGGCAGGAAACGAATGATGTGGGGTTCGCGCAAGCCGCCGTGATCGTAGATGGGGCGGGCCTTGTCGGGCAGCCAGGTCAGTACGCTGTCTTGCAGGTCGCCAGGCTCGGCGATCGCCGCCAACAGCGCCTGGCGCGTTGGGTATTCGCGCAGGGCGTCGGTGTACAGCGGCCGATACAGCAAGTGCGGGCCGATGGTCGCGTTGCGCGGTTCGATAATGAAAGCGTTGTTGACTTCATCGGGCGTGGCCCCGGTTTCGCGGCACAGGGCCAGGGGGCGCAGGACGATCTCCTGCTCGTCGACGATTCTGTCCGAGGGCATGTCACCCATCAACGCCTTCACGTAGCGATAACCCTTGAGGGTCACGCCGTACTGTTGGCGGATCTTGTATTCCAGCGCTTGCAGGGGCAGATGCACCTTGAGTTCGCGGGTAAACAACGCTTCCCTGCGCCGTGCGTCGACGCTATCGGACAACAGCAGGTCCTTGATTTTTTGGGGGTAGGCAGTACCGATGTCGACGCGCTGGATCAATCCGTTGCTGCCCAGCAGGTAGTCTTCGGTCAACCAGTGCGGCAATGGTGCGGCAGTTTTGGACGATAGCTCGAGCGTGCCTTTGGGTTTGCCCGCCAGGTTTTTCAGGGCCAGTTCCGTCAGTGTCATCTGCACATGTTCGATGATGCCGTAGCCGCCCGGATAGCCGGCCGCGATGGCGAAGTCCAACAGCACCTCGTCTGGGTCAATGTCCCCATGATCGACCTGCATCTGCGTGCGCAATGCGCTGCGGCTGAAGTGCTGGATGTTATCAATGCCTTCATTGAACGAACGACCCTGGTTTTGTCGCAACACCTGCGCCATGTCCTGCAGATGGCGATGGTAGGCAAACCGATCGGCGGCATCGGCCTGCCTGAGCCATTCGGGCAACTGATCGATAACCTTTTGCAGGGGCGCGGCGGCGGCAGTGGGCAGTGGGAAAAAAAACAGCGCCGGGTCCGTTAGGCGTTCCAGGCGCCGCTCAAGGGTTTCTTCGTCTTGCCCTTGAAACGTCAACGCCGCCAAGTCCTCCAGCTGCTGGTTGAGGATCAGGCCGGCCTGCTGTTCGAAAACATGATTGTCCGGTTCGTTGAGCCGCCAGGTAATGCTGTCGAACTGGAACTGGTGCTGCATCCTCTCAACCCAGGCTTGGCCGAAAGCATCCATCGAATCGAACGTCTCGACAACGCCGGCCACGCTGTACAGCAACACCTGTTTTTCACGCACCAGCAGCAGGTCAGGGGTGAGCACGCGGACTTCCTGGTCGGCGCTGGTGAGTGTGTTTTCAATGAAATAGGCATGGGTGCTGGACGATGAGCGCGACAGGCGTTGGGCCAGCACTGGCCAGGCAGCGACGGTCGCCAGCATGTCGCGCTGGGTGTCGCCCAGGCTCGACCAACCAGCTGCCACGGCGGTCATTTGGCCGTTGAGCAGTTCGCCAAGCCATTGCCAGCGACTGTAGCCGTGACTGTCGATTTGGCTCCAGTAGTTCGCTAAGTCGTGCTGGAAATGCAGGTAAAGCGATGACGGCAATTCATCGATGATCTGTGCGATCACCTGCATGTCGATCAGCGGTGGGGTATCGGGTTTGAGGATGGTGGGTATTTGTTGGGTCAGGTAGTAAGGCAGTTCGCGCGGTGAGTGCAGATCAAGTAACTGTGGGTTCAGTACATGGGCGATAGCGACTTCCATCAACGCCTTGTAGGTGTAATGGCCAGAGGGGTGTGGGCTGGCTAGTTTGACCGTGAGCAGGTCCAGTTTGAGCGATGGGTAACGTTCCAGGATGCGCCCGCGCAGTGTGTTGAACACCACCGAAAACAAGCGCGGGCGGGTAGCGAAATGTTCGTGTACGGCCTGGGCAGGCCTTTGGCTCAGGGCCGAGGTTGGCAAGGGGGGAGTCGGGTCGGACATGACGATTTCCTTTTCGCGTGTGCAGCCGGTTTTTGGCTGCCGGCTCAGTTGACCGGTAATCGGTCTGCGATAGGAAATCCCATAGTGCGGCTACCGGTGCGTTACGGGGATACCGACTGCAACGATGGGCGCCATGATCCTCTGTCATTCGGTTTCAATTACACAACAGAGCGCCCTGAAGCCGTCGCCCCGCAGAGCCTGCACGGCGACTTTCTGAACACCCCGGCCCTCAGTTGTCATATCCCAGGTTCGGTGCCAGCCAGCGCTCAGTCACGATAAGGTCTTGGCCCTTGCGCGCGGTGTAGCTGGCCACCTGGTCCTTGTCGACCTTGCCCACGGCAAAGTACTGCGCCTGCGGATGGGCGAAATACCAGCCACTGACCGCCGCCGCCGGGAACATTGCGTAGTGCTCGGTGAGGAATACACCGCTGCGCCCGGCGTGCATTTCCCGGGCCTCTGGGTCCAGAAGTTGAAAGAGCTGGGCTTTCTCGGTGTGGTCCGGGCACGCCGGGTAACCCGGGGCAGGGCGGATGCCGCTGTACTGCTCCTTGATAAGCGCCTCGTTGTCCAGTTGCTCGTCCTTGGCGTAACCCCAGTGTTCTTTACGCACTTGCTGGTGCAGCCATTCGGCGCACGCTTCGGCCAGGCGATCAGCCAGGGCCTTGACCATGATCGAGTTGTAGTCGTCGCCGGCATCTTGATACGCCTTGGCGACTTCTTCGGCGCCGATGCCGGCGGTGGTGATAAACCCGCCGATGTAGTCGGTCACGCCGCTGTCTTTAGGCGCAACGAAGTCGGCCAGGGAGAAGTTCGGCTTGCCGTCGGTCTTGATGATCTGCTGGCGCAAATGATGCAGCCTGGCGATCGGCTGGCCGTCGTCGCCGTAGACCTCCAGGTCATCGTCCTGCACCTGGTTGGTAGGCCAGAAACCGAACACGGCGCGGGCGCTGATGAGTTTCTCGTCGATCAGCTTCTTGAGCATTTCCTGGGCATCGGCGTACAGCGCCGTGGCGGCTTCACCGACCACCTCGTCTTCGAGGATGCGCGGGAACTTGCCGGCCAGGTCCCAGGAGATAAAGAACGGCGTCCAGTCGATGTACTCGGCCAGCACCTTGAGGTCGATATTGTCCAGCACCTTGGCACCGGTGAAGGTCGGCTTGACCGGGGTGTAGTTGCTCCAGTCGAACTGTGGCTTCTTGGCGATGGCCGCCGGGTAGCTCAGGCGCTCGGTGCGCGCACTGCGGTTAGAGGTGCGTTCACGCACGTCGATGTATTCCAGACGGGTCTTCTCGACGAAGCCGGCCTTCAACTCCTTGGACAGCAATTGCGTGGCCACACCCACCGCACGGGAGGCATCGGTGACGTAGATCACCGCGTCGTTACTGTACTTGGGCTCGATCTTCACCGCCGTGTGCGCCTTGGAGGTGGTGGCGCCACCGATCATCAGCGGCAGGTGGAAGTCCTGGCGCTGCATCTCACGGGCTACGTGCACCATCTCGTCCAACGATGGAGTGATGAGCCCGGACAGGCCGATGATGTCGCACTTCTGTTCCTTGGCCACCTGCAGGATCTTCTCCGCCGGTACCATTACGCCCAGGTCGACAATGTCATAGCCGTTGCAACCGAGCACCACGCCGACGATGTTCTTGCCGATGTCGTGCACGTCGCCCTTGACCGTGGCCATGAGAATCTTGCCTTTGGCTTCGGGCTTGTCGCCTTTTTCCAGCTCGATGAACGGGATCAAGTGGGCCACGGCCTGCTTCATCACCCGGGCGGATTTCACCACTTGGGGCAGGAACATCTTGCCGGCGCCAAACAGGTCGCCGACGATGTTCATGCCGGACATCAGCGGGCCTTCGATCACTTCGATCGGGCGTGCGAACGACTGCCGGGACTCCTCGGTGTCTTCGACGATATGGGTGGTGATGCCCTTGACCAGCGCGTGTTCCAGGCGCTTGTTGACTTCCCAGCCACGCCACTCCTCGGTTTCGGCTTCCTTGACGCTGCCGTCGCCCTTGTACTTGTCGGCGATGGCGAGGAGGGCGTCGGTGCCCTCCGGGGTGCGGTTGAGCACCACGTCTTCCACCGCGTCACGCAGCTCGGCCGGGATCTGGTCGTAGATCTCCAGTTGGCCGGCGTTGACGATCCCCATGGTCAGCCCGCTGCGAATCGCATATAGCAGGAACACCGAGTGGATCGCCTCGCGCACCGGGTTGTTGCCGCGGAACGAGAACGACACGTTGGACACGCCGCCGGAGGTCAGCGCGTAGGGCAGTTCGTCACGGATATACGCACAGGCGTTGATGAAATCGACGGCGTAGTTGTTGTGCTCTTCGATACCGGTGGCGACGGCGAAGATGTTCGGGTCGAAGATGATGTCTTCCGGCGGAAAGCCGACTTCATTGACCAGGATGTC
>Ga0160440_100468_pt1 | contig 13395 bp, 12 predicted proteins | sample HID1971I_E1MG_FD_108277 | JGI IMG/M metagenome (GOLD analysis project Ga0160440, IMG submission 108277) | Enriched millipede-associated microbial communities from UW Madison campus, WI, USA - HID1971I_E1 MG | ecosystem: Host-associated > Arthropoda: Insects > Digestive system > Unclassified ... | reverse complement strand
ATTTTCTATGCCCATTTCTTCGGCCAGCTGGAGCAGGTCGGTAATCGGCTTTTGCTTGAGTTCAGTCAGATTCATATAGGAATGACGTAATCATTTTATGGAGGGGGGAAATTAAGCTTTTGGCTTAATGAGGCCGCGCCGCAGAGAAGGCGACAGGATCGCGTACTAATCGAAAAGGAATGCGTCGGCGACGGCTTGCAGGGGGCAGTGGAGAAACCAGTGCGGGGCCGAATGTACCACCTGAATTTCTGAGCGTCTAGCCCTGTTTCACGAAAAAGCCCCGCGATTTGCGGGGCTTTTTCGACAACGCTTAAATGTTCGCGTCGAGGAAAGCTTGCAGCTGGGACTTCGACAGTGCGCCCACTTTAGTGGCTTCGACGTTACCGTTCTTGAACAGCATCAGCGTAGGAATGCCGCGCACGCCATGCTTGGCTGGGGTTTCCTGGTTGTCGTCGATGTTCAGCTTGGCGATGGTCAACTTGCCTTCGTAGGTGGTTGCAATGTCGTCCAGGACCGGAGCGATCATTTTGCAAGGGCCACACCATTCAGCCCAGTAGTCAACCAGCACCGGGCCTTGAGCCTTGAGTACTTCGGCCTCAAAGGTCGCGTCGGTGACGTGCTTGATAAGATCGTTGCTCATGGATGTCTCCGGAATGTAAGCAAAAAAAACGTTGCTCATCATAGCTGCCCTTCCCCCATTCAGGAAGCCGCGTCTGATTGAGTCTTGCTATGGCGCTGCATGAGTGTGGGTATAACCCATTCACGACGTGACGGGCGTCACGAATGCTATGCCGGTGCGCAACGCCGCATTGCGTACGTGCTCCTGCATGGCTTTCTGTGATGTCGCACTGGCGCGTCGGGCCAGGGCCCGCAGGATCTTGCGGTGCTCCTGCCAGGTCTCCATGGCTCGTTCCGGTCGGATGAACGGTAGTTTCTGGCTCTCCAGGAACACCTCGGCGCTGGCACTGAGAATGCTCACCATCGCCTGGTTGCCGCTGGCCAGCAGGATGCGCTGGTGAAACTCGAAGTCCAGACGGGCGGCCGCTTCGAAGTCTCCAACCTTGAGCACGTTGCGCATCGCCGCAACATTGTCTTCCAGGCTGTCCAGCTCATCAATGGTCAGTGTTACCGCCGCCAACCCCGCCGCGAACCCCTCCAATGCGTAGCGCAACTGGAAGATATCCAGTGGCGTGGCCTGCGCCGCAAAGGGCCAGGCGAACCCCGGCGCGTCTTGCAGGCCTTGCACGAACACGCCTTTACCCGGCTGCACGCTGACCACGCCCAAGGCACTCAGGGACGACAATGCCTCGCGCAACGACGCCCGGCTCACCCCTAATTGCACCGCCAGGTCACGCTGGGAAGGCAACGCATCGCCCGGCCCGAAGCCCTGCTCCTTGATCAGCTTGCGGATGGCTTGCAGGGCCGCCTCCGGTACGGCTTGGGCGATGGAATTCATAAAAAACCAGGTTTCCAGGTCACTGTGCCGCTAGTTGTAAAGCTATTTACAACCGGCTGCAAGCCACGCCCCAAAGGGGCTCGCATAGTTTTGTCGACGCCCGAAAAGGGTGCGAAACGGGCGACAACTGTTCAGACCAGTAAGACCGCCGCCGCCCAGCAAATCCAAGCGTTGCAGGCCATTACAAGAGGAATGGCATGGGCTGTGCACTGAGCAAATCCAGAAAATCCCTTCGCCTTTCTCGGAGAGTTGTCATGACCAAGCGCTACAGCGCCCTGCTCACTGCCCTGTTTGCCAGCCTGATGCTGAGCCAGGCTCCCGTCCAGGCTAATGGTCTGGATGACATCGTCGCCCGTGGCACCCTCAAGGTCGCCGTGCCCCAGGACTTCCCGCCATTTGGTTCGGTCGGCCCCGACATGCAACCACGGGGGCTGGACGTCGACACCGCCAAGCTGCTGGCCGACCAGCTCAAGGTCAAGCTGGAGCTGACCCCGGTCAACAGCACCAACCGTATTCCGTTCCTCACCACCGGCAAGGTCGACTTGGTGATCTCCAGCCTGGGCAAAAACCCCGAGCGTGAAAAGGTCATCGACTTCTCCAAGGCCTACGCCCCGTTTTACCTGGCCGTGTTCGGGCCGCCCGAGGCCGCCATTGGCAGCACCGATGACCTCAAGGGCAAAACGATCAGTGTGACCCGCGGCGCCATCGAGGATATCGAGCTGACCGCAGTGGCCCCCAAGGAAGCCACGATCAAGCGCTTCGAGGACAACAACTCGACCATCGCCGCCTACCTGGCCGGCCAGGTCGACCTGATCGCCAGCGGCAATGTCGTCATGGTCGCCATCAGCGAACGCAATCCCAAACGCGTACCTGCGCTGAAGATCAAGCTCAAGGATTCACCGGTGTACGTGGGTGTGAACAAGAACGAGCCGGCGTTGCTGGAGAAGGTCAACCAGATCCTGGTCACGGCCAAGGCTGACGGCAGCCTGGAAAAGAATGCACTGCAGTGGCTGAAAGAACCGCTGCCTGCCGATCTCTGAAGCGGAGCTGACAGATGGCCTATCAATTCGACTTTGTGCCAGTGCTGGCCAATACCGACCTGCTGCTGCGCGGCGCACTGTTCACCCTGGAGCTGACGGCCATCGGCGCGATCCTCGGGGTTGCCCTGGGCACCGTCGGCGCCGTGGCACGGGCGTGGAAGATCCAGCCGTTTGCGTGGATCTTTGGTGTGTATGTTGAATTGATCCGCAACACCCCCTTCCTGGTGCAACTGTTCTTCATATTTTTCGGCCTGCCGTCCCTGGGGTTGAAAATCACTGAGTGGCAAGCCGCGGTACTGGCAATGGTGATCAACCTCGGCGCCTACTCCACCGAGATCATCCGCGCCGGGATACAGGCGATCCCACGCGGGCAACTGGAAGCGGCTGCAGCGTTGGCGATGACGCGCTTCGAAGCGTTCCGCCACGTGGTGTTGCTGCCGGCGCTGGGCAAGGTGTGGCCGGCCCTGAGTAGCCAGATCATCATCGTGATGCTGGGTTCGGCGGTGTGTTCGCAGATCGCGACTGAAGAATTGAGCTTTGCCGCCAACTTTATCCAGTCGCGTAATTTCCGTGCATTTGAAACCTATGCCCTGACCACCCTTGTTTACCTGTGCATGGCGCTGATGATTCGCCAGTTGCTCAACTGGATAGGCCGGCGGTTTGTGATGAGGAACAGCCGATGAGTGAGTTCACCTTGTGGGACATCGTGCGCAACCTGTTCACCGGTCTGCAATGGACGCTGCTCTTGTCATTGGTGGCGTTCGTGGGCGGCGGCCTGATCGGCCTGCTGGTGATGACGATGCGCATCAGCCGTAAAGCGTTCCTGCGCAATAGTGCCCGCACCTATATCGAACTGTTCCAGGGCACGCCATTGTTGATGCAGTTGTTCTTGGTGTTCTTCGGTGTTGCTCTGCTTGGCGTGGATATATCGCCCTGGCTGGCAGCGGCAATCGCCCTGACCCTGTTTACCAGTGCTTACCTGGCCGAAATCTGGCGCGGCTGCGTGGACTCCATCGCCCATGGCCAATGGGAGGCCTCCGCCAGCCTGGCCCTGAACCCACTCGAGCAACTTCGCTATGTGATCCTGCCGCAAGCGCTGCGCATTGCCGTCGCGCCCACGGTGGGCTTTTCGGTGCAGGTGGTCAAAGGCACCGCCGTGACCTCGATCATCGGCTTCACCGAACTGACCAAGACCGGCGGCATGCTCGCCAATGCCACCTTCGAGCCCTTCATGGTCTACGGCCTGGTGGCCCTCGGTTATTTCCTGCTCTGCTACCCCCTGTCCCTCAGTGCGCGCTACCTGGAAAGGAAACTGCATGCCTCTGCTTAGAATTTCTGCCCTGCATAAATATTACGGCGACCACCATGTGCTCAAGGGCATTGACCTGACGGTGGATGAAGGCCAGGTGGTGGCGATCATCGGCCGCAGCGGCTCGGGCAAGTCCACCTTGCTGCGCACTCTCAATGGCCTGGAGTCGATCAATGACGGTGTGATCGAAGTGGACGGCGAATACCTGGATGCCGCCCGCGCCGACCTGCGCAGCCTGCGGCAGAAAGTCGGCATGGTATTCCAGCAGTTCAACCTGTTCCCGCACCTGAGCGTCGGCGAAAACGTGATGCTGGCGCCGCAGGTGGTACAGAAAGTGCCCAGGGCCAAGGCGGCACAGCTGGCGAGGCAGATGCTCGAGCGGGTCGGGCTGGGCGAGAAGTTCGATGCCTTCCCCGATCGCTTGTCCGGTGGCCAGCAGCAACGGGTGGCCATTGCCCGGGCATTGGCGATGTCACCCAAGGTGCTCTTGTGCGATGAGATTACGTCGGCCCTGGACCCGGAGCTGGTCAATGAAGTGCTCAGTGTGGTGCGCCAACTGGCCCAGGACGGCATGACCCTGATCATGGTCACCCACGAAATGCGCTTTGCCCGGGAAGTCGGTGACAAACTGGTGTTCATGCATCAGGGCAAAGTGCATGAAACCGGCGACCCGAAAATGTTGTTTGCCAACCCAGGAACCGCCGAGCTTGCCAATTTCATTGGCTCGGTGGAACAACCGAGCTGACCAGCTCAAAGCTGCCCTGCCCCTCCAAGTGGATTTCACTGCGGACCGCCAAGGCATCGGAGGGCAGTTCGGCATGGATATCCACCAGGGCCGTGAGTCGCCGACCGACCACCGACCGGCCGCCTGCGTGCGCTACCACCGCCTGGCCGGGCAGCAACTGGCCGCTGGCTGGTGCGCCAGGCACATGGGCAACCGCCCAATCGACGGAGCGGCCATCCACCTGGGCATTTTTGAGGCTCAACCGGTAACGCCCCTCGCGGCCAAACCGAAAACCCTGCCCATCGGCGGCAACGCCAACAAAACGCAGGGCCATGGCCGCTGGCTCAATGCAGAGTACATTCACGCTGATCGAGCGGACCGTCAGCGCCACTGTGGTGCTTTCAGCCTCTGCATGCCTGCGTATCGGGCCATAATCGATGCGCGGCTGACTCAGCGATAGGCGACAGTTTTCAGCCAACGCATCAGACGGCGCCAGCAACGTGCAACATAGCGCCAAGGGCAGGCTTGCAGCCTTAACCACCTTGGCAAACCGCCGATGCGGCTTCATAGAATTTGTCATTGCCTGGCTTGGTCTCGGGGTCAATGTTCAACAAGCAAGTGGAAGAGTCCGGCAATGAAACCCGCAGGGTTTGCGACTCAGTGACGTCGTTGAGGAAAATCATGCCCTCGCCCACCACGCTGGTGATGAAACGATTGCCTTTGCCGAATACCGAGGCGCCCTGAGGTAATGGCCGGCCGTGCTGATCGTTCGCGGTCACCAGCATTCGACGCACTTTCACTACGTCGAAATCCACGGAGTTGAACGAGCCTCGACCCGCGGCAAGTACCTGGGTGCCGTTTTTCAGGTCCACCCGCTTGGGCAACGATTGGGTCTGCACCTCGACTCGGCTGTTGGTGTAGGCCGGCAGGCCCGCGATCACGGCTTGCCCGCTGAAGTCGGTCCAGACCGGGCCCTGTGGTGTCTGGACTTTCGCGGAACCGATATCGCCGACCGAAACGACGCCGAACGTGTCCTGTACGGTATAAGGCGAGAAGGTCAGGCCACCTTCGTGAGCCACTGCACCGCCCTGCAACTGCCCCGTGTAGCTGGTGCCCAGGGGGTCGCGACTGACGCCCAGGCCCACCCGGGTATAACGTGGCAGCAGGTCAACCTGAGCACGCACCGATTGCTCCCTGGCCCGGATGTCGCGCTCGACGCCGACTTCGTAATTCACATACTCGTTGACCCTTTCGCTCAGCGCAGTCCCCGCGGTGAACTGGTCTCCACGGCGACTGGTGAAGCTGCTTACACGACGATCCCCACCCAGCGGCACACTGACCTGTAACCGCAAGGACAGGTCGTTATCCAGAGAACTGTCAGGCCCACTGCCGGCAAATGAAGAGTCACGGCGGGCCCGTTTGCCACCCACTTGCGAATCCGCGATGAATGCAACATCGACGCGGCCAAACGTCTTGTTCCATGAGGCGAACACATGCTCGGTGGTTTGCCCGCCAAATTGAGCACTGCGCGTGTAGTTCAGAGAAAATATGCCCAGGATGGCGTCGTTCCAGCTCATGCCCGCCGTGTATTGGTGTTTGAAGTACGAGTCCAGTTCATCGGTTCTGAGCGAATGCCCCACTTCAGTGACTTCGCGGTAACCGCGCGTTTGGGTGGTTGCACTTAAGTTGACATCGATATTGGCGACCACCGGGCTGCTCACGGACAGGCTGCTACGTGAACCGGACACAGCCTTGTGGCTGTCTCGGGACAGGTTATGTCGTGCGTTAACCGAAACCCGCTGGAAAAACACACTGCTCAGGCTGCCACCCACCGCCCAATAATCATCGGCACTCAACAAGCCAAAACCCGCAGACGAATCGCGCCCCAGCCCCCAGGTGCCGCTGCCCATGGCGATCAACGGTGACGGGCCCTCTTCACCTGCCGTTCTGCGCAGTTCGCCAAGCGAGAAATAATAGCCAGGCGCCGCCGGGGCAGCCCCCGCGAACGACGCCGCCGGCACAACAAAACTGCGCTTGGCGCCCCGCACGTCAATCACACTGACGTCAAGATCACTGGTGCCATTGAGCAGGGGCAATCCGGTCAACCGGAACGGTCCTTCGGGCACCAGGGTACTGTGGATCAACACGCCGGACTGGCGCACCTCAACCCGGGACTGGCTTTGGGCCAAACCATCGACCACCGCATTGTTGTTGCCTGCGGGTATCCGGGACTGCCCATCGGGAAAAAACTGCAAGCCGGAGAGCTGGATGCCACCAAACAGCGGGTTATTACTGGACAGTTGGCCCGCCTGGAAAGTCGAATGCAACGCGGCGATGTCCCGCTGCGCATAAGCATGCAGATGTTCAGTGCGCGTCTTGCCGTTGTCAGACACATAGAACTGGCGGCTGCGGACGATCCAGTCTTCCAGGTTGAAACCCGCTTCGGTATAGGCCGACACGAACCGTGTGGGCCCGCTGCGCGAGTGGCTGTCATACCCCAGCACGTCATAGTTGAACAAGGCCGCCGCTCCACCCCTGGAAAAACTTCCGGCCTCCCACTGCGGCTCACGCAGGGCCTGGGTGGGCACCACGAGCACCACTTCGTCAGTACCGGGCCGCAGGCGCACCATCGTCGTCGGGAACTGCCCGAGGAAATCATGACAAGTCTGGTCCGGCGTGACGCCTTCCAGAAGAACGCCCCGGGGCTTGACTAGTCCAGCCTTCTCCAGCAGCCCAGGGGTGAAACACAGCCCCCCCTGTGCGTCGAACCGGGCATCGACCAGTCCAAGGGGGTTTCCATTGACGCGCAACCCCACCACCTTGACGCCTTCGCGGAAGCGCGCCGCACTGCGAAAGTAGTCGGAAACCTTGGGGTCTATGCCGTGGGTGGTGAGCGCTGCAAGATCGAATCCCTCGCCGATCTCCAGCGCAGCCACGAGACCAGGCAAGCTCCATAGCGCCGCAAACCCGACGAGCAATGTGGGTTTGCAAGGCCGCGAAGGGGCGGCGACACGGTTATTCAGAGGCATCATCATGGGTCGATCAACCCTCATCGGTGTTGATCGGAGCCCGGTAGCTATCGACCGAAAACCCATAGACCGTTGCTGGCTGAATCTGAACTTGCGCGGTGCCGTCCAAGGCTGCGTCAACCTTCGCCACCAGCACCTCGCCCGGCAAGATGTAGGTACGCGGCAACATGGCCGAGGTATTTCCTGGCAGCAGTTGTACGTCCGGCGCCAGGCGCACGACATAGGCGCTGTCGTTATGGACGGTCAGTTGTTGCCCCGCCCGCTTCCACTTCAGCAACTCCCAAGGCGTGTGGTGCCGCGCCAGCCCCTGCGGATGCAGGATCAGCGGCAAATTCTGACGCAGGGTAATGCCGATGGTCGCACCACCCGCGGCCCGAGCCTGGGGGATGCCCTCGAAGGAGATACGCTTGAGCCGTTGGGTCTTGAGCGGCTCCTTCAAGGTGCTGATAAAGCGCACCAGCTGCGTCTCCCCTGCCTCCACTCGAGTGATAGGCGGTGTGACAATCAGTAGCGGCTCCAGGTCCTCAGGCACGTTTTCAACAACAGAATGAAGCAGCGCCGGTGCCTCGTCAGTATTCTTGATATTGATGGTGGCTTCACCGTCTTCTTCATATAGCACCACCACCGTTGTTTCCGGCAACATACCGTCCGCCGTGGCAACAGCGCTGAAACAAACACTCCACAGCAGCGCAAAACTTATTAAAAAAACACGCACTCGGCATTCTCCGCAACTCATGAAGTTGACGATCTGCTATCAACCGCCCACAGAAAAACAGCCAATAAGAAATAGTGGTTTCTTGATCGGCTGTTTTCAGTTGTTTAGATGTAACTCAATACCAGCGTGGCGCGACCATCAATGGAAACGTCGCGGCTCAGATCCAAGTCCTGAGCCCTGTTGATTACCGCCTTCACTGCAAGTGTGCCGGTCAGTTGGCTGATAGAGGCCGGTGTGATAGTCACGCTGTTACGCCAAGAATACTGGCTTGGCGACTGGGCAACTTTGCCATCACTGTTCTGCCAGGCCCCCAGGCCTGTACGCATGATCGGATGCAGCACCGTTGCGGAAGACCGCAGGTCCCTGAGGGTCACAGAATAACCACCGGTTCGCCGGCCTCCCACCATGCCCAAGCCAAAGTTTTGCGCTTCGCTAAAGCCTGCCCCCAGGATACCTGTCACCTTGCTGCCCGCTTGCAGGTCAGTAAGGGTGAGCCCGAACCTGGCCGGTGTGGCGCCGCAATTGATGACAAGAGAAGTGGTCCTCTCCTCGCGCGGGTTGAACGACGTGCGGGACAACTCGCCGGAGCGAATCGTACCGTAGTCGATGATGCCACTGCCTGCCAGACTGAGATTGCATGCAGCGGGGGTAATGGTGCCCCTGACGACCAACTGGGCACTGGTGGTTGCCTGGGCACTCAGGGTCGCAGCCAGGCACGCAATGCCTAAGGTCAATCCAATAATTTTTTTCATGTTTGTCCTGTCACTTGAAGTTCTCAGGCGCTCTTTATTTTCGGTCTTGGCGACTCCGTCGCCCAACGCCTTATCTTCCGTAATACAAAACTATAAATAAATAACACCTAGGCAGAATTGCCGAGTGACAGTCTGGCGCCTTGGCGCTTAGCAATTGAATCAGACAACACGTCATTTATTGTGGTATCGGGTTAAATCAAGCAATAACCTTTATCCATTAGCAGAGTAGTCCCAAGCAAGGTATCGGACAAAGAACTATTCCAACCCCTGTAAGCAAAGTCATGGGTATCTTGGCAACCGCATATGATTAAATACTCTTACCCCCCGAAGCACCTCTTCAACGGCCACATACAAATTTCTCCTACATTTATAATGAAACACCCTTACAGACAGCATTCATAAAATTACCGAAGCACAACGCGTTGGCGTCAGCGGTCGATCGTGGCACGATGGCGAGGTTATCGACCGAGATCCCCAAACCATGCCGCAATCCCAAGCCAAGAACCTGTCCTTGATCGCCGCCATCGACCTGGGCTCCAACAGCTTTCACATGGTCGTGGCCAAGGCCCAGAACGGCGAGATCCGCATCCTCGAGCGGCTCGGCGAGAAAGTGCAACTGGCCGCAGGGATCGACGACGAGCGCAAGCTCAATGAAGAATCCATGCAGCGCGGGCTCGATTGCCTCAAGCGCTTTGCGCAACTGATCAACGGCATGCCTACTGGCGCCGTGCGCATCGTCGGCACCAACGCCTTGCGCGAAGCTCGCAACCGCAACGAGTTCATCCATCGTGCCGAGGACATCCTCGGGCATCCGGTGGAAGTCATCTCGGGCCGTGAAGAAGCCCGCCTGATCTACCTCGGCGTGTCCCATACCCTGGCCGATACTCCCGGCAAACGCCTGGTGGCGGACATCGGCGGCGGCAGCACCGAGTTCATCATCGGCCAGCGTTTTGAACCGCTGCTGCGTGAAAGCCTGCAGATGGGCTGCGTGAGTTTTACCCAACGGTATTTCAAGGACGGCAAGATCACGCCGGCGCGCTATGCCCAGGCCTACACCGCGGCACGGCTGGAGATCATGAGTATCGAACACGCCCTGCACCGCCTGACCTGGGATGAAGCCATCGGCTCGTCCGGGACCATCCGCGCCATCGGCCTGGCCTTGAAAGCCGGCGGCCATGGCACTGGGGAGGTGAATGCCGAAGGTTTGGCGTGGCTCAAGCGCAAGCTGTTCAAGCTGGGGGACGCGGAAAAAATCGACTTCGACGGCATCAAACCCGACCGACGCGCCATTTTCCCCGCGGGCCTGGCGATTCTCGAGGCTATCTTCGACGCCCTCGAACTGCAACGCATGGACCACTGTGACGGCGCCCTGCGCGAGGGTGTGCTCTATGACCTGCTGGGCCGTCATCACCACGAAGACGTGCGCGAGCGCACCCTCAGCTCGCTGATGGAGCGTTACCACGTCGACCTGGAACAAGCTGCTCGTGTGGAGCGCAAAGCCTTGCACGCTTTCGACCAGGTCGCTGAGGATTGGGACCTTGAAGACGGTGTCTGGCGGGAGCTGCTCGGCTGGGCCGCCAAGGTGCATGAAGTGGGCCTGGACATCGCCCACTACCACTACCACAAGCATGGCGCCTACCTGATCGAGCATTCGGACCTGGCCGGTTTCTCCCGGGAGGACCAGCAGATGCTCGCGCTGCTGGTGCGCGGCCATCGTCGCAATATTCCCAAGGACAAGTTTGCCGAGTTCGGCAAAGACGGCATCAAGCTGATCCGCCTGTGCGCGCTGTTGCGCTTTGCGATCCTGTTCCACCACATTCGCGGTACCCAGGAAATGCCCCAGGTGAAACTGCATGCCGTTGGCGACAGCCTTGACGTGGTGTTCCCCAAGGGCTGGCTGGATGAAAACCAGTTGACCCAGGCGGACTTCGCCCAGGAAGCGGAATGGCTGACGCGGGTGGGGTTCAGCCTGAACCTGCGCTAAAAAGCACACCGATAGATAAATGTGGGAGGGGGCTTGCTCCCGATGGCGGTGGCCCTGCCGACTAATGCGTCGACTGATTCACCGATATCGGGAGCAAGCCCCCTCCCACATTTTTTAGACATCGCTGGTGCTGGGGTTTAGTTCACCGCAAGAATCGGGCTACCCAGCTTCTCCAGCAACGTCGCCTGCGCGCTGCGCGGGTTCTGGTTGCCGGTCGGCGTGTTACGCACGTAGCGACCGTCCGACTGCAGGCTCCAGCTGTGGGTGTTGTCGGTGAGGTAGCTTTCCAGCTCCTTCTTGACCCGCATGATCAGCTTCTTGCCTTCCACCGGGAAACAGGTCTCCACCCGCTTGTCGAGGTTGCGCTCCATCCAGTCGGCACTGGAGAGGAACATCTGCTCTTCGCCGCCGTTGAGGAAGTAGAACACTCGTGTGTGCTCCAGGAAGCGACCGATGATCGAGCGCACGTGGATATTATGCGACACGCCGACAATACCCGGACGCAGGCAGCACATACCCCGCACCACCAGGTCGATGCGCACGCCGGACTGGCTGGCTTTGTACAGCGCACGGATGATCTTCGGATCGGTCAGCGAGTTGAATTTGGCAATGATGTGCGCCGGTTTGCCGTCGAGGGCGAACTGGGTCTCGCGGGCAATCATGTCGAGCATGCCCTTCTTGAGGGTGAACGGTGCATGCAGCAGCTTCTTCATGCGCAAGGTCTTGCCCATGCCGATCAACTGGCTGAACAACTTGCCGACGTCTTCGCACAGCGCGTCGTCGGACGTCAGCAGGCTGTAGTCGGTGTAGAGCTTGGCGTTGCCGGCATGGTAGTTGCCGGTACCCAAGTGGGCGTAGCGCACGATCTCACCGGCTTCACGACGCAGGATCAGCATCATCTTGGCGTGGGTCTTGAAGCCAACCACACCGTAGATCACCACCGCACCGGCCGCTTGCAGGCGGCTGGCCAGTTGCAGGTTGGACTCTTCGTCAAAACGCGCACGCAGCTCGATCACTGCGGTGACTTCCTTGCCGTTGCGCGCAGCATCCACCAGCGCATCGACGATTTCCGAGTTGGCGCCACTGCGGTACAGGGTCTGGCGCACGGCCAGGACATGCGGGTCCTTGGCGGCCTGGCGCAGCAGGTCGACCACCGGGGTGAAGGATTCGAATGGGTGCAGCAGCAGGATGTCCTGCTTGCTTATCACGCTGAAAATGTTTTCGCTGTTTTGCAGCAGTTTCGGGATCTGCGGGGTGAACGGCTTGTATTGCAGCTCCGGGTGGCTGTCCAGGCCGGTGATGCTGAACAGGCGAGTCAGGTTCACCGGACCGTTGACTTGGTACAGCTCGGACTCGGCCAGGTTGAACTGCTTGAGCAGGTAGTCCGACAGATGTTTCGGGCAGGTATCGGCGACTTCCAGGCGTACAGCGTCGCCGTAGCGCCGCGAGAACAGCTCGCCGCGCAGGGCACGGGCCAAGTCTTCGACATCTTCGGAGTCCAGCGCCAGGTCGGCGTTGCGGGTCAGGCGGAACTGATAGCAGCCCTTGACCTTCATGCCCTGGAACAGGTCATCGGCATGGGCATGGATCATTGACGACAGGAATACATAGTTGTCGCCAGCGCCGCCTACCTCCTCGGGTACCTTGATGATCCGTGGCAAAAGGCGCGGTGCCGGGATGATTGCCAGGCCAGAGTCGCGACCAAACGCATCGATACCTTCCAGCTCAACGATAAAGTTGAGGCTCTTGTTCACCAGCAACGGGAACGGGTGCGTAGGGTCGAGGCCGATGGGGGTGATGATCGGGGAAATCTCGTCACGGAAGTAGCGCCGCACCCAGGTCTTGATCTTGGCGGTCCAGTGGCGACGACGAATGAAGCGGACCTGATGCTTTTCAAGCTCCGGGAGCAGGATGTCGTTGAGGATTGCGTATTGGCGATCCACATGGCCGTGCACCAGCTCGCTGATGCGAGCCAGGGCTTGGTGCGGTTGCAGGCCGTCGGCACCGGCTTGTTCGCGGGCGAAGGTAATCTGCTTCTTGAGCCCGGCGACACGGATCTCGAAGAACTCGTCCAGGTTGCTGGAGAAGATCAGCAAGAATTTCAGTCGCTCCAGCAACGGGTAGGACTCATCCAGCGCCTGCTCCAGCACGCGGATGTTGAATTGCAGCTGTGACAGCTCGCGGTGGATGTACAGGCTGCTGTCATCCAGGTTGGTGACCACGGCCACCGGCGCCGGCGCAGGTGCTTCAACGACCACCGCAGGCGCGGCCGGCTCCAGTTCCGGCGGGGTCTCGGCGACTTGTTCAACCACCGGGTGAGCGTCTTTTACAGCCACTTCTGAGAGTCCTTCGGTATTCATCGAGTGTTCCTGTGAGGGCTATTGTT
>Ga0160440_100460_pt1 | contig 13611 bp, 13 predicted proteins | sample HID1971I_E1MG_FD_108277 | JGI IMG/M metagenome (GOLD analysis project Ga0160440, IMG submission 108277) | Enriched millipede-associated microbial communities from UW Madison campus, WI, USA - HID1971I_E1 MG | ecosystem: Host-associated > Arthropoda: Insects > Digestive system > Unclassified ... | reverse complement strand
GGCCAGAAAACTGCCCAGCGCATGGCCCTGCAACTGCTGGAGCGTGATCGCAGCGGCGGCACCCGCCTGGCCCAGGCCCTGAGCCAGGCCATGGAAGGCGTGGGCCACTGCCGCCAATGCCGCACCCTCACCGAAGAAGAGCTCTGCCCGCAATGCGCCGACCCACGCCGTGACGACACCTTGCTGTGCGTGGTGGAAGGGCCGATGGATGTGTATGCGGTGGAGCAGACCGGTTATCGCGGACGCTACTTCGTGCTCAAGGGCCATCTTTCGCCGCTGGACGGGCTGGGGCCGGAGGCTATCGGTATTCCGCAACTTGTTGCACGAATTGAAGCGCAGGGCACTTTTACCGAAGTGATCCTGGCGACCAACCCGACCGTGGAAGGTGAAGCCACGGCGCATTACATTGCCCAGTTGTTGACCAATAAAGGCTTGATCACCTCGCGTATTGCCCATGGTGTACCGTTGGGTGGCGAGTTGGAGCTGGTCGATGGTGGCACCTTGGCCCACTCGTTCGCGGGTCGTAAGCCGATCACGCTCTAACATCCGCAGCAGGATCAAGTGTGGGAGGGGGCTTGCTCCCGATTGCTGTGTGTCAGTCGACAGAGTTATTGGCTGATCCACCGCTATCGGGAGCAAGCTCCCTCCCACAGTAGTTTTGTGGTGTCAGTGATAACTGTGTATGGCTTGATAACCAAGCAAGCGCTTGGTAAGTTTGCTCCATCTCGCCATGGAGCTTGCCGATGTCTGCCTATCAGGAATACTTCGATCCCAGCCACCAGTTGGTCCGCGACAGCGTGCGCCGTTTTGTCGAGCGCGAAATGTTGCCGGGTATTGAGCAATGGGAGGAGGCTGAGAGCTTTCCCCGCGAGCTCTATCTCAAGGCGGGCGCGGCGGGCATTCTGGGGATTGGTTATCCGGAATCGCTAGGCGGCAGCCATGAAGGCGATCTGTTCGCCAAGGTGGCCGCCAGCGAAGAATTGATGCGCTGTGGTTCCGGTGGTGTGGTGGCGGGGCTGGGCTCCCTGGATATCGGCCTGCCCCCCATCGTCAAATGGGCCAGGCCCGAGGTGCGTGAGCGCGTGGCGCCCCAGGTGTTGAGCGGCGAGAAGATCATTGCGCTGGCCGTCACCGAACCCAGCGGCGGCTCGGATGTGGCCAACCTGCAGACCCGTGCCGTACGCGAGGGCGAAGATTACCGCGTGTGCGGCACCAAGACCTTTATCACCAGTGGCATCCGTGCCGATTTTTATACCGTAGCGGTGCGCACCGGCGACCCGGGCTTTGGCGGCATCAGCCTGCTGATGATTGAGAAAGACACGCCCGGGTTCACTGTCGGCCAGCCGCTGAAAAAGATGGGCTGGTGGGCGTCGGACACCGCTGAACTGTTCTTCGACGATTGCCGCGTACCCGCCGGCAACCTTATCGGCGCTGAAAACATGGGCTTCGCCTGCATCATGGGTAATTTCCAGAGCGAGCGCCTGGCTCTGGCTCTGATGGCCAACATGACCGCGCAGTTGGCCCTGGAAGAAAGCCTCAAGTGGGCCGCCCAGCGCGAAGCATTCGGCAAGCCCATCGGCAAATTCCAGGTGCTCAAGCATCGGCTGGCGGAAATGGCCACCGCCGTGGAAGTCTCCCGGGAGTTCACCTATCGCCAGGCCGCCAGGATGGCCGCTGGCAAGAGCGTGATCAAGGAGATTTCCATGGCCAAGAACCTGGCCACTGACACGGCTGATCGGGTGACCTATGACGCAGTGCAGATATTGGGTGGGCAGGGGTATATGCGTGGCAGCCTGGTGGAGCGGCTGTATCGGGATAATCGGATTCTGTCGATTGGTGGGGGGACGCGGGAGGTGATGAACGAAATCATCAGCAAGCAGATGGGGCTTTGACCGGCGGTGTTCTTTCGGGCCCCATCGGGAGCAAGCCCCCTCCCACATTCTTGATTGTGTTCACAAGTCAAAATGTGGGAGGGGGCTTGCTCCGATGAGGCCAGTCCTGACAAAGACTATCTTTCAGTCAACCCAAACTGCGTCAGGCAAAACGTCGGAATCCCCATGTCTTCCAACCGCTGCGACCCACCCAGCTCAGGCAAATCAATAATCGCCGCGGCTTCAAAGATCTTCGCGCCCATGCGCCGCACCAGGTTAGCCGCCGCGATCAAGGTACCTCCGGTGGCGATCAGGTCATCGAACATCAGCACCGAATCCCCTTCGCACAGGCTGTCGGCATGCACTTCCAGGAAGGCTTCGCCGTATTCGGTCTGGTAACCCTCGGCAAGCACGTCCGCCGGCAGCTTGCCCTGCTTGCGAAACAGGATCAGCGGCTTGTTGAGCTGGTAGGCGATGATCGAACCAATCAGGAAACCACGCGCATCCATTGCGCCAATATGGCTGAAGTCGGCCTCGACGTAACGCTGTGCAAAGCTGTCGGCGACCAGGCGCAGGGCGCGGGGCGATTGGAACAGGGGAGTGATGTCACGAAAGATAACCCCAGGCTTGGGGAAGTCGATGACGGGGCGAATCAGGGATTTGATGTCGAACGAATCGAAAGTCATCGTCGCAGAGTCCTGGGCGGAAAACGGACTCGAAGTATACCTGCGGCCTCGCCGATTGGCGCGGCCGCAGTCTGGATCAGACCTCCAGTGAACCGCCGGCCAGTGCGCACAGCTGGATCGGATCAAGGATATGCACTTCCTTGCCCTCGGCGGCAATCAGCTGGTTCTGCTGGAAGCGGGTAAATACGCGGGACACGGTCTCTACGGCCAGCCCCAGGTAATTGCCGATTTCATTGCGCGACATGCTCAGGCGGAACTGGTTGGCCGAGAAACCACGGGCGCGAAAGCGCGCCGACAGGTTGACCAGGAATGTAGCGATGCGCTCGTCGGCGGTTTTCTTCGACAGCAGCAGCATCATTTGCTGGTCGTCACGAATCTCGCGGCTCATCACGCGCATCAGCTGGCGACGCAACTGCGGCAATTGCAGGGCCAATTCATCGAGGCGTTCGAAAGGGATTTCGCACACCGAAGTCGTCTCCAGCGCTTGGGCCGACACCGGGTGAACCTCGGTGTCCATCCCCGACAGCCCGACCAACTCGCTGGGCAAGTGGAAGCCAGTGATTTGTTCTTCACCGCCATCGCTTAGGCTGAATGTCTTCAACGCGCCCGAACGTACTGCATAGACCGAATCGAACTTGTCGCCCTGGCGAAACAGGAACTCGCCTTTTTTTAGCGGGCGCCCGCGTTTCACGATGTCGTCCAGCGCATCCATGTCTTCCAGATTCAGCGAAAGTGGCAGGCAGAGGGGAGCCAGGCTGCAATCCTTGCAGTGAACCTGGCTGTGAGCGCGCAGTTTGGCTGGCTCAGACATTTCTTAAATCCTTGTGGGAAAACACACATAAGACGTAAGGGTAACGCACTGGGGGGCACCGAAGCCAGCATGTACAAAAAACCTGGCGGAATATAAAGATTTGCCCGAGGCGGCCGATAGCACTGCCATCGAATATGAACGCGGGTGGCTCAAACCATGTTATCCCTCAGTACTCAACTCGCCTCGCGCACCCAGGTCCAGGCAATGCCCGAAGCCAAGAAGGCGGTAGACTCCGATGTTGCCGCGATCCCGTCGACGGATGCAGCCAAGCCTGCCGTTTCAGTGACCATTTCTGGTGCCGCGATGAAAGCTGCAGCGGCGGAGAAAACCTCAAACAGTGATATCGATGACAGTGGCCTGGCGGACAACGTCAAGAACCTGCTGAAGATGATTCGCGAGATCAAGAAACAGATTGCCGAGAAACAGGCTGAGATGGCGGCGGTGATGGCTGATAAAAACCTCTCGCCGGAACAGGCACGTGCCCGGCTTTCGGGCCTGCAATCGGCGTTGAGCGCACTGCAGGCCGGGTTGACCAGCGCTCAGGCGTCGCTGGCCAAAGCCATGAAAGACATGAGCGGCGCCGATGCGATCAAGACTGCCGGGCTGGCGATGAAGTAACCACCGTCAGATGACCCGCGAAAATCGCTGCCTGTTCTGGTGCTCCAGATAGGCATCGAACACCATGCACACCGAGCGCACCAACAAGCGCCCGGCCGGCAGCACACGAATGCCCAGGGCATCCAGCTCGATCAAGCCATCGGTCGCCATCGTCTCCAGTTGCGGCCATAGCTCGGTGAAATAACCGCGAAAATCGATGTTGTAGGTCTGTTCGATCCCTTCGAATACCAGGCTGAAATTGCAGATCAACTGCTGGATCACGTCCCGGCGCAGACGATCATCCGTGGTACAGACCAGTCCACGGCTGGTCGCCAGCTGCGCGCCCGCCAAGGCATTCTGGTACTGGTTCAGATCACTGCTGTTTTGACAGTACAGGTCGCCGACCTGGCTGATCGCCGACACTCCAAGCCCAATCAAGTCGCAATGCCCGTGGGTGGTGTAACCCTGGAAGTTACGCTGCAACCTGCCTTCTTCCTGGGCAATGGCCAATTCGTCGTCTGGCAAGGCAAAGTGGTCCATGCCGATATAGCGGTAGCCGGCCTGGGTCAATTGCTCGATGGTGGTTTGCAGCATCAGCAGTTTCTCAGCCGGCGAGGGCAGGTCGTCGATGTTGATCCGCCGTTGCGGCATGAAGCGTTCTGGCAGGTGCGCGTAGTTGAATACGGACAGGCGGTCCGGCTGCAAACGGATGACTTCCTCCACGGTGCGCGCAAAATTCAGCGGAGACTGCTTGGGCAAGCCGTAGATCAGGTCGATATTGATCGAGCGAAATTGCAGGGTGCGTGCCGCATCGATCACCGCGCGGGTTTCTTCCAGGCTTTGCAGGCGATTGACCGCCCGTTGCACGTCGGGATCGAGGTCTTGCAGGCCGATGCTTACGCGGTTGAAACCCAGCTCTCGCAGCAGGCCCATGGTGGCCCAGTCGGCTTCGCGTGGATCGATTTCGATACCGTAGTCGCCTGAATCGTCATCCAGCAAATTGAAATGTTGGCGCAGGCAGGCCATCACCTGGCGAAGTTCGTCGTGACTGAGAAAAGTGGGCGTACCGCCGCCCAGATGCAGCTGCTCAACCGTTTGCTTGGGGTCGAGGTGACAGGCCACCAGCTGGATTTCCTGCTCCAGGCGTTGCAGGTAGGCCTGGGCGCGGCCGCGGTCCTTGGTGATGACCTTGTTGCAGGCGCAGTAGTAGCAAATGTTGGCGCAGAACGGCACGTGCACATATAGCGACAAGGGCCGCACGGCCTTGCGGCTGTCACGCAGCGCGTGGAGCAGGTCAAAGGTGCCGACCTGGCTGTCAAATTGTACGGCGGTGGGGTAGGACGTGTAGCGCGGCCCCGCCAAGTCGTAGCGGTGAATCAGATCTGTGTCCCAACGAATGGCGTCGAGCATGCGGGCGGTCCCCGGGAATGGCTAGTGGGCCGAGTCTAGGGGCAGGGCTGGGCAGGCATCTTGATTTGCATCAACGGGGAGCGGCGCTATGCCACATGGCCTTTAATGCCCCATTAGCCAGTGCTGATGCGGGCCCGGCAGCGTCCAGATACCGAAGATCATTACCAGCAAGCCCCCGGCGACACGCACGCTGCGCTTGCGCAATAACGCGGTCACGCGTTCGGCCGCCAACCCGGTGGCGAGCAGCACCGGCCAGGTGCCCAGCCCGAAGGCCAGCATCAGTAATGCACTGTCCAGCGCATTACCCTGGCTCGCCGCCCAGAGCAGGGTGCTGTAGACCAACCCGCACGGCAACCAGCCCCACAACGCGCCCAGCAGCAAGGCGCGCGGCAGGCTGGATACCGGCAGCAGACGGTTGGCAACAGGCTGTATATGCCGCCACAGGCCACGTCCGAGGCTTTCGATACGGGTCAGGCCGCTCCACCAGCCGGCCAGGTACAGGCCCATGCAGATCAGCAGCAGCCCGGCGAGCACGCGCATGAACATCGCCGCCGGGCTGTTGGCCACTGCCCAGCCGGCCAGGCCAATCAGTAACCCCGCCGTTGCATAGCTGAGGATGCGTCCCAGGTTGTACGCCAGCAGCAGGCGAAAGCGGCGGCTGCGTTGCGCCTTGGGGATCGCCAGGGTCAGCGCGCCCATCAGCCCGCCGCACATGCCCAGGCAATGGCCGCCGCCGAGCAGGCCAAGGATCAGCGCCGAGACCAGCAGGGGCGCCAGCTCAAGCATGGGGTGGGGCTTTGGGCGGTTGCTCGGGGCCGTTGGCTTCGTCGACGGCGGCCAGGTGATTCGGATCCTGATCGTCGAACAACACGCTGTGGGCCGGACCATCGAGGTCCTCGTACTGGCCGCTGTCCACGGCCCAGAAGAAGATGTAGATCGCCACACCCACTAACAGCAGCGCCGCCGGAATCATCACGTATAGAGCTGGCATCTGCACTCCATGCCCACGCGGCTCAGGCCGGCAGCGGGCGGGTTATCAAGGTGGTGCCGGTGGCTGGCGCGCTCGGCAGGCGAGTCAGGCGCAAGGCGTTGAGCACCACGGTCAATGAGCTGAGGGACATGCCGATCGCCGCCCAGATCGGGGTGATCCAGCCCAGGGCGGCAAACGGCAGCATAAGGCCATTGTACAGCCCGGCCCACAGCAGGTTCTCAATGATTACCCGACGAGTGCGTCGCGCCAGGCTGAAGGCCTGCACCAAGGCATCCAGGCGGTTGGACAACAGCACCGCGTCGGCACTGGTTTTCGCCAAGTCCGTGGCCGAGCCCATGGCTACGCTGATATCAGCGGCGGCCAGCACCGGCACATCGTTGACGCCATCGCCGAGCATCAGCACTTTGCGACCTTCCTTGTGCAGATTCTGTAGCACCCGCAGCTTGTCGTCAGGGCGCAGGCCACCGTGGGCTTCGTCGATGCCCAGCTCAAGGGCGACACTGGCGACCATCGGCGAACTGTCCCCCGAGAGCAGCAGCGTACGCCAGCCGCGCGCCTTGCAGGCGGCCAACAAGGCCGGTGCATCGCTGCGCAGGCGGTCGTCCAGCACGAACCAGGCGAGTGCGCCGTTACGATCGCCCAGCAGCAGCCATTGCCCGGCTTCATCCGGCGCCGCCGGCATCGCGCAACCACTGAGCGCGCAGACAAACGCCGGTTGGCCGATACGCAAGTGCCGCTCACCCACGCGACCTTCCAAGCCTAGGCCGGGGGAACTGAGCACTTCGTCGGCGGCCAGCGGCGCACGCCCAAAGGCGCGGGCGATCGGGTGTTCCGAGCGGTTCTCCAGGGCGGCCGCGAGGCTCAGGCATTGGTCGCTGTCCAGCGCGCCCAGGGGCCGGATGGCGCGCAACGCCAGGCGCCCTTCGGTGAGGGTGCCGGTCTTGTCGAAAATCACCGTATCGATCTGGTTCAGGCCCTCAAGCACATGGCCACGAGTCAATAGCAACCCAAGAGTGTGCAAGGTGCCGGTGGCAGCAGTGAGGGCGGTCGGCGTGGCGAGGGACAGCGCGCACGGGCACGTGGCCACCAGCATCGCCAATACAATCCAGAACGCCCGGGATGGGTCCAGCTCCCACCACAGCAGGCCGATCAGCGCGGCGGCGATCAACGAGCACAGCAGGAACCACTGCGCGGCGCGGTCGGCGATCTGCGCCAGGCGGGGCTTCTCAGCCTGGGCGCGGTCCAGCAGGCGCACGATGGCGGACAACCGTGTGTCATGGCCCAGGGCGCGCACTTCGACGCTCAGCGCGCCTTCGACATTCAGAGTGCCAGCGGTGACGCTGTCACCAATCCCCCGGGGTTGTGGCAGGTACTCGCCGGTCAGCAGGGATTCATCGATGCTGGATTGGCCGTCGAGAATCACGCCATCCGCCGGCAGCACCGCACCGGGGTGCACCAACACGCGATCACCCAGCGCCAACTCACTGAGCAGGATGCGTTCGCTCTGGCCGTCATTTTTCAGGCGCAGGCAGGAGGCAGGCAACAGGTTGACCAACTGAGCGGTGGCCGCTGCGGTGCGCTCCCGGGCGCGACGCTCAAGGTAACGCCCAGCCAGCAGGAACAGCGCAAACATGCCCACCGCATCGAAATACAATTCGCCCACACCGGTGATCGCCGTCCAGATGCCCGCCACGTAGGCGCCGCCAATCGCCAGGGACACCGACACGTCCATGGTCAGGTGGCGCGTGCGCAAGTCGCGCAGGGCGCCCTTGAAGAACGGTGCGCAGCTGTAGAACACAATGGGCGTGGTCAGAAACATCGCGACCCAGCGCAGGATCACATGCAGCTCCGGGCTCAGGTCGATATTGAATTCCGGCCAGGTGGCCATGGTTGCCATCATCGCCTGGAACCACAGCAAGCCGGCGACGCCCAGTTGGCGCAGGGCCAGGCGGTTCTCGCTGGCCAATTGCTCGGCGGCGCGGTCGGCGTGGTAAGGGTGGGCGGCGTAGCCGATATGGCGCAGTTCGCTGAGCAGTTGGCTCAACGGCAATTGCCCATCGGCCCAGCGTACCTGCAGGCGGTGGTTGGACAGGTTCAGCCGGGCCTCGGCTACGGCGGGCAGGCTGCGCAGGTGCTTCTCGATCAGCCAGCCGCAGGCGGCGCAGCTGATGCCTTCCATCAACAGGGTGGCTTCGGCAAGGTCGCCTTCGTGGCGCACAAAGGGTTTTTGCACATCGGCGCGGTCGTACAGCGCCAGCTCATCCACCAGTTGCACCGGTAATGCCTCAGGGTTGGCCGAGGCTTCGCTGCGGTGCTGGTAATAGCTTTCCAACCCACCGGCAACGATGGCTTCGGCGACCGCCTGGCAGCCCGGGCAGCACAGTTCGCGGCGCTCGCCGAGGATTTGGGCGGTAAACCGGCTGCCGGCGGGGACGGGCAGGGCGCAGTGGTAGCAGGGGGTGGTCATGGTTCAAGGTCTTTGGTGGCTGGGAGGGCCTCATCGCGGGCAAGCCCGGCTCCCACATTCGGTTGCGTTTTCCTGTGGGAGCGGGCTTGCCCGCGATGCGCTTAGCGCGGCTTTTTTACTGCTTCAGGTCTTCGGCACCCTGCAACGGCTCGTCACCCAGCAGCAAGTCCTTGTCATGGCTGACCTCTTCCTCTTCGAACATCCGCCAGGTCTGGTCACCTTCGACGCCGAGCAATTCCACGAAGCGCCGGCCTTCGACCTTGTCGGCGACCTGGCCGATATAGCGGCCCTGCCCAGTGTCACTACGGGCCAGGACGATCTTGCGATCCTTCTCCGGCTGGGTTGGGGAAATCAGGTTCAGTTCCAGGGTAGCCGGGCCGCTGTTGCCGGTCAGTTGCAGTTCGACTTCGCCGGTCAGTTCATCCAGGTGCAGCCTGGCGCGCAATTGCAGGGTCTGCGCCAGTCGTTCGCGGTCCAGGGAGCGGTTGATGCCTTTGCCGGCTTCGTAGTAGTTGTCGTTGACCAGGTTGTCCGGGTTGTTCACCGCGATGGTCACCATGGACAAGGTCAGGGTCACCGAGCAGGCCAGGATCGCAATGATGATCCAGGGCCAGAGGTGCTTGTACCAAGGGCTTGCGGCAGTGGCTGAGGACATTGGTTCTATTCCCTGTTAACGGACTTGTGGGCCGATGAATCGGCTCTTGGCTTCAATATGAACGCTGGTGTCATCGGCGTCCTTGAGGATGAACGTCACCTCGTTGGTGCTCGACGGCAACTGCTCCGGCGCACTCGACAGCTCTACCGGCATGCTGACGATATCGCCGGCAGCTACCTTGATTTCGCGTCGGCCTTGCAGCTTGAGGTCCGGCAGGCCGGCGGCGTCGAGCACGTAGGTGTGGTCGCGCTGGTCCTTGTTCATGATCTTCAGGCTGTAGACGTTCTCGATGCGCCCTTCGGCGTTTTCGCGGTACAGCACGCGGTCCTTGCTGACATCGAAGCCGACCAGCGAGCGCATGAAAAATGCGCCGACCAGCAGGCTGATCATTGCCAGCAGCACCAGCGCGTAGCCGATCAACCGTGGGCGCAGCTTATTCGTCTTCTGCCCGGACAGGTTGTGCTCGGTGGTGTAGCTGATCAACCCGCGGGGGTATTCCATCTTGTCCATGATGGTGTCGCAGGCATCGATACAGGCGGCGCAACCAATGCACTCGATTTGCAGGCCGTCGCGGATATCGATACCGGTCGGGCACACCTGTACGCACATGGTGCAGTCGATGCAATCGCCCAGACCCTGGGCCTTGTAGTCGACGCCTTTTTTGCGCGGGCCGCGTACTTCGCCACGGCGTGCGTCGTAGGAAACGATCAAGGTGTCTTTGTCGAACATCACGCTCTGGAAGCGCGCATACGGGCACATGTAGATGCACACCTGTTCGCGCAGCCAGCCCGCGTTGCCGTAGGTGGCGAGGGTGAAGAAGCCCACCCAGAAATACGACCAGCCGTCGGCCTGGCCAGTGAAGAAGTCGAACACCAGCTCGCGGATCGGCGAAAAATAGCCGACGAAGGTCATGCCAGTGGCAAAGCCGATCAACAGCCACAGCGTGTGCTTGCTGAACTTGCGCAGGAACTTGTTGGCGCCCATGGGCGCCTTGTCCAGCTTGATGCGCTGGTTGCGGTCGCCTTCGGTGACCTTTTCGCACCACATGAAGATCCAGGTCCACACGCTTTGCGGGCAGGTATAGCCACACCACACACGCCCGGCGTACACGGTGATAAAGAACAGCCCGAAGGCCGCAACGATCAGGATGCCCGAGAGCAGGATGAAATCCTGGGGCCAGAAGGTCGCGCCAAAAATGAAGAACTTACGCTCCGGCAGGTTCCACCACACAGCCTGGTGGCCGCCCCAATTCAGCCACACCGTGCCGAAGTAGAGCAGGAACAAACCGGCGCCACCGAGCATGCGCAAATTACGGAACAGCCCGGTGAAGGCGCGGGTGTAGATTTTCTCTCGCGAGGCGTAGAGGTCGACGCTGTTGCTCGAGTTTTTGGCAGGCGGGGTAACGTCATGTACCGGTATCTGGTTGCTCATCATTGCATCCCACGGCGGTGGAGATTTGCCTCGGCCAGTACGTGCCAGCCGGGGTCAAATTGGGGGGTGTTGCAGTGGCCTGATGATACGCCCCCGAGGGTGTGTAAGGGGTGCGACCTTTGGTCGCGTTGGGAGAAATCAATTGATGGTGTACGTGATCTGGATCAATTGACTTGTAAAGTATGGACGCTTTTTGCAGGCAGGCAGGTCATTCGTCTATGGATTAATCGGTATCCCCCTGAAGCTGAGGTCGTTGACGTTGCGTGTGATGCCCACGAAGCAGCGCTTTGGCGGCGGTCAGCGCATCACGTTCGTCGGTTTGGCCTGACACATTCAATATGTATGCAGTTCATCAGCGAAATTTCCAGCACTTACAATGCGCACTGGTTGCGGTTGATGCTTTTAATTAACTTGTACCTGTGTTTGAACTTCGTCCACCACGGACGTTCTCGGTTTAATGGATACAAACACGCTTACAGGTTCTCGTTTTTCTGGCGGAACTGTTTGGTGGGGGTTTTAACTAATTCACTGTCCATCGAGTGCGATGGGCTAAATTATTTTAGTTGAGGTGTTAAATGATTATTGATGACGCTGCTCGGCTGTCAGCTAATTTAACTGGGTTGGCCGACTTGCCGTTGGGGCTGCCGGCTCCCGATCATGGTGTGCCACATTACGCGAATACGCTAGAAAGTTTTCGCACTCAGCCATCGTTTGGGGGGAATCTGGTACCTCAGGATTCCAAGGTGATAGAGGGCGAGGTAGTGGAAAGACTATTGCGTAATTTCAATGTGTTTGAAGAGCCCAGCTCCCCGGGAACTATTACGGTGGGTACGCTGATGGATATTGTCAGCGGGCGTAAATCTGGCATCTCAGCCGACAACATTGAACTGGCCAAAATGATTTTTATAATGCCCGGTCTTTTGAGTAAGCTTGATAGCATGAATGTTTTTAATAAAGTCGATTTGGAGAATTTGAATGGCATCATTGATAGGCGCACTTTAGAGCAGTTGGATATCTATCATGCGCCATTGCGTAACGCACGGCGGGCGTTTTTTAGAACAGTAGTATTTTGATAGAACAGGCAGGGGTCGCCTTTTAGCACCCTGTAGGCTTGTACGCATGGGCTGGAACTGGAACGACGAAAATGAACACTCATTTATCACCCAATGCCCATGGTGGGAGTGGGATTACATACCAGTAAGGTGACCACGTGATTATCGTTCCGAATCCTGCGACTTATAACGTTCCAGGCCCTGCGCCCCTGCCTGCCAGCGAGACACGTGCAACGTTGCGTGAAATGTCCAATCTTTACGCCGGCCTGGACCGGTATGAGCTAGCCAGGACCTTGGGTGATAACTTCGAGCGGTTTGTGGACCCTGAAGCCCCGGGTTTTTTGACGCTGGATTATTTGCAGTACATAGCCTTGGGCTTGGCTGGTAACCAGTTCACCCTGGCGGACCAGGTCCTCGTCCTTGAGGTCCTCAACCGCGCTGGCTTCGCGGCTTCCCTGGACTTGGACGAAAAAGGTGAGAGTAACCGCAAGTTTGATCGGCAGGATATCCATAATTACCAGGATGCGCTGTTCACTGAACATGAGGAAAGAACTGCCGGCCCGGACGCTCGATAAAGGCCGCTGCTTAGCATTAACAGGTAGTTGTAACAGCCATCTACAAAAAAGCCCCGCCAGTTTTCACTGCGCGGGGCTTTGTTGTTTTCGAGGTTTTACTGTTCTTCGGCCTTCTTATCCCCATGGGACAAGCTGTACACATAAGCCGCCAGCAAATGCACCTTATCGTTCCCTTGCAGTTGCTCCTGCGCCGGCATCTGGCCTTGGCGACCATAGCGAATGGTCTGCTGCAGCTGGGCAAAGCTCGAACCGTAGATAAACGCCCCCGGATGAGTCAGGTCCGGCGCGCCCATTGCAGGCGTGCCTTTACCGGCCGGACCGTGGCAGGCCACGCAGTTGGCGGCGAAGAGTTTCTCACCGTTGGCTACGTCGGCCTTGGCGCCTTCCGGAAGCTTGCGGCCGTCGAGGTTGGTCACCACAAAGCCCGCGACGTCAGCCACCCCTTGCTCGCCGATGACTTCGGCCCAGCCTGGCATCACCGCGTGGCGGCCTTGCATGATGGTTTGCTTGATGGTCTCCGGCTCGCCGCCCCAGCGCCAGTCGGCGTCGGTCAGGTTGGGGAAGCCGTACGCGCCCTTGGCGTCGGAGCCGTGGCACACTGAGCAGTTGGAGGCGAACAGGCGGCCGCCCATCTTCAAGGCTTGCGGGTCCTTGGCAACTTCTTCAATGGGCATCGAGGCAAATTTGGCAAAGATCGGCCCGAACTTGGCGTCCGACCTGGCCATTTCTTTTTCCCACTCATGCACACCGGTCCAGCCGGTCTGGCCGTTGGCGAAAGCGGTTTGCTTGTCGTTATCGAGGTAGTTGTAACCCGGCAGCAAGCCCTTCCAGTTGCCCAGGCCGGGGTACAGCACCAGGTAGCCAAGAGCAAAGACGATGGTGCCGACAAACAGCATGAACCACCATTTGGGCAGTGGGTTGTCGTACTCCTCGATGCCATCGAACGAGTGGCCGACGGTCTCGTCCGTTTGCTCGGTGCGCTGGCATCGAGGAGTACGACAACCCACTGCCCAAATGGTGGTTCATGCTGTTTGTCGGTACCATCGTCTTTGCTCTTTGCTACCT
>Ga0160440_100459_pt1 | contig 13714 bp, 7 predicted proteins | sample HID1971I_E1MG_FD_108277 | JGI IMG/M metagenome (GOLD analysis project Ga0160440, IMG submission 108277) | Enriched millipede-associated microbial communities from UW Madison campus, WI, USA - HID1971I_E1 MG | ecosystem: Host-associated > Arthropoda: Insects > Digestive system > Unclassified ... | reverse complement strand
CAGGCGTGTTGCTTCCAGACCATCCATTACAGGCATCTGCATATCCATAAGAATTAAGCTATAGGCTTTTTCGTGAGCAGCCTCCAAAGCAGCCTGACCGTTCCTGACCACATCCGGCGAATAGCCCAGCTTTCGCAGGGTAGCCACGATTACATGCTCGTTCATCAAATTATCTTCCGCGACCAGCAAAACATGAGGATACTTTTCACTGAAATCCAAACTTAGCTTTTTTGCAACATGCTGTTCGGCATGATCAGATTTATTCGCCTGCAGTGCATCAAGAATATGTTTGCTTAAAATATGTTGACGAATCGGCTTGGTCATCACAGAAGAAAATAATCCCTGTTCATTATCCTTGAATTCCCCGCCTATCGAACTGAGTAAAACAACAGGAATGCCCGGATGTAAGCGACGAACATGCCCGGCAAACATAACCCCATCCATCTTAGGCATCTGCATATCTGAAATGATCAGGTCTATCCCTGAATCGCTGGCAAGCAATTCCAATCCTTTCTCACCTGATTCTGCCAGTATGGGTTGCAAGTTCCAATGCTCCAGCTGCCTTTTCAATATGGTCAGATTGGTGACATTATCATCCACCACCAGTATCCTTTTACCTTCCTGATCAGCCATATCATATTTGATATAAGGTGTCAATGGCTTATTACCTGCTTGTGTCTGTACAGTAAATGAAAACGTCGATCCCTCACCCGCCTCACTGCTTACATAGATTTCACCGCCCATTAAACGTACTAACTTTTCAGATATAGCAAGTCCGAGCCCAGTGCCACCATATTTACGGGTTGTCGATGAATCTATCTGACTAAAAGCTTTAAACAATCTGTTCAGTTTATCGTCTGGTATTCCAATTCCGGTATCCCTCACATCAAATTTCAATACTAAATTACCCTCACCTGATTTTTTTTCCAGGCTAACCTCTACACAAACCTCTCCGTCTTCCGTAAATTTCATGGCATTCCCCACCAGATTGATCAGGATCTGTCTCAGACGCATTTGATCGCCCACAATCTGCAACGGTACTTCCGCCTCAATATCATATACCAAATCCAGCCCAAGAGCTGCAGCTTTAGTACCAAACATATCCAACACATCTTCAATACACTGCCTCAGATTAAAATCCTCGCGCTCCAGTTCCATACTGCCCGACTCAATCTTAGAAAAATCGAGGATATCATTGATCACATTCAGCAAGGTATCCCCGCATGTGGTGATGGTTTCGGTAAACATCCGCTGCTCTTCTGTCAGGTCACTCTCTTTTAGCAACATCGCCATTCCGATTACACCATTCATCGGTGTACGGATTTCATGGCTCATGGTTGCCAGGAAAATACTTTTGGCCTGATTGGCCCGTTCCGCTTCCTCCCTGGCCTTACTCAGTTCCAGATTCGATGCCATGAGTTGCTCATTGGCTTTCGCCAGCACTTCTTCATTGTGCTTCCGTTCCTGGCTCAATTGCGCTTCCTTCTGCAACTCGGCCATTTGTATCGTCTGCGCCACTTGCTGCTCGTTGTATTTCTTCAATAGATAACCCCACAATCCGCAAATAAGAAAAATACTGGCCGCCAGCAAAATATGGATTACAAAGGTCTGCAAATCAAAATAATCCAGCTTGGTAAAATAAATCTCTTCAACACCTGAGTTTTGGATATATCCAAAGACGGCATGATGGATCATCACCACCAGCACCATAGGGATCTGCAATTTCCAGTTCTGGTAAGTGATCAATATGGCACTTCCTATAAATGCAAAAAAGTGCATCTCAAAAAGCCCATGCATCTGATAAATGTACTGGGCCATAAAGACACCAAGCACTGAGCTCAGGACATACTGATACAGATCAGAGGTGGGCAACAGGAATTTAACTGAATAATAGGCCAATAATGAAATACCTCCCACGCCGATACCAATCAGCCAGGTATCATAAAAAAGAGCGAATACCAGTCCAAGGGCGAAATATCCAGGAAGGAAATAATCCATCAATCGATCTGAGCGCTCTTTCACGCTATATTCAAGCATTTTGGCGGGCTGATCAAGAAATGGGATTGATGATTTTATCATGTTGATTTAAAATGCTAATTATTACATCCTGGCAGACTACAACCATAAGCTTGCAATGCCAGGGAACTAAAACTCAGGTTTTTTTGCTGCTTTAATAAGCCTTCTAAAGCGATTTTCGCAAAATTTGTCTTTTCATCTGTACAATAGCGGCTTACGTTATAGTTTCCCCGGTAAAACAGATGATGATCTTTATCCAATAACACCAGCTGCGGAGTAGAATACACGCCACAGGCTTTGGCCAGTGAGTCGTCAAAGGAAACAGGGATATCCATATTAAACTTTCCCTGAATGGCTTCATCTCTGAATGTCTTATTACTCATTACGACCACTCTGAAATCAACCTCATCGCCATATGCTTTCATCAGGGCATTAACTTGTTTTATATTAAAACGGGAGCAGGGGCAATCCGGATTAAAGAAATGCAGAAACACTGGCTTATCATGATCATTTGTCATTGCTCCTTCCAGAGAAATCAACTGACCGGTCGGGACCCGTTTATAATCTTCAGGAACCGGGGTCGGCAATTGATAAACCCAGTCGTTGTACCAAAACAAGGCACCAATTGCAGAAAATAACAGTAACAACCAAAATATAACCAGTCCCTTTTTAATGTTCAACATTTAGATGCAAATTTTGCTCACCATATATTACGTAATTAGGCATTTTTTAGATTACGAAAATAGCGATTAAATTTAATCTGATAAAATGGGGCCATCTAAGCCAACAATAAAGTTTAGGGACTATAATGCTATATACCTAGATTTCTCCCCAAGCCACTCCCAGTGCTAATATTAAACCTTTCTACTTTTCTGGCATCCTACAGACAAAACCAAGAACCAGACCGAGTGAAGAATTATTTACAATTCATATTGCTCCTGCCTTTGATCATTAAAGCCCAGGATCTAAAACCCAATACACTTGCTCCGAATCCCGCTGCAAAAGGTTTCAGCGCAAAAGCAGACCAGTATCTCCAGACCTTATATAAGCAGGGCAATTTCACCGGCAACGTCCTTGTCGCCCATCAGGGCAAAATCCTTTTTCAAAAAGCCTATGGCTGGGCCAACCAGGCCAATAAATCGCCCAATACTTTGCAAACGAAGTTCAGGATAGCCTCTGTATCCAAGCAGTTTGCCGCCACCCTCATCATGCAACTGGTCGAAAAAGGTAAACTACAAGTCAGCGACCCCCTGAGCAAATTTCTTCCGGATTACCCCAAAGGGGATTCGATCACCATACGCCAGTTGTTGTCCCATACCTCGGGCATCCCCGAAATGACGAAGCTCCCTGGCTTTATGAACAAAAACATTCCCGCAGCCAACCTCTATCAAAAGATCGATTTCTTTAAATCCGCACCTCTGAATTCCAAACCGGGCAGCAAATTTGAATACGCCAATTCCAATTATCTATTGCTCAGCGCTATCGCCGAAAAAGTAAGCGGCATACCCTATGAAAAACTATTGCAGCAGGAAATCCTGGACAAAGTCCCTATGACAAACTCGGGGGTCAATAAGAACGACGGGGAGATCAAAGGTGTCGCCCAGGGCTACGTCCAACTGGGCAATGGACAGTGGAAAACCGCAGCGCCAAGGGTAGCCAACGCAGCTTATGGCGCAGGCGGCATGTACAGCACCGTCAATGATCTCTATCTATGGGACAGGGCACTATACACCCAGGCTCTACTATCAGAAAACACAAAGAAACAATTATTTAAGCCTGTCAGAAACAACTATGGTTATGGCTGGCTGATCCGCAAAAGTATGGGCAAAACAGAATACAGCCACAACGGCAAGACGAATGGCTTTCTATCCCTCATCTCCCGTTTTCCGGATGATGATGCCTGCATCATTGTCCTGTCCAACAGCACTTCTACCAAACCCGGCGAGATCAAAACTGAACTCGCCCGGCTCCTGTTTAACTAAGCTATTTGAACTAAATGCCTTTAACTACACCATTTAGCCAGACTGTTTTAGCTATCCTGTTTTAAAATGACATCCAATAAAGCCTTTGTTTTTTTGATGCCTTCATCTTCCGACAACTTGCTGCCTTCATACTCAATCCCTACGATACCGGTCCATTTGGCATCCTGCACCATCTTAAAGATCCGGCTGTAGTCGATCTCAATTTCATTGCCCTGGGCATCAAAGTCGTGTGATTTTGCACTTAAACCTTTCGCATAAGGGAGCAATTCAGCGATCCCTTTATACCTGTCATAGCTTTTCTGCGGACTAATCTTAAAATTACCAAAATCCGGCAGGGTGCCGCAATACGGATTGTTTACCTGCTTGATCAGGGAAGAAAGCCATTGTCCGTCAGAAGAATAGCCACCGTGGTTTTCAACGATCACATTGATCTTATTTTTCTTTCCATATTCAGAAAGTCTGCCGAGGCCGTCGACCGCAGCTGATTTAACTTCTTGTTCCGTACCTTTGCCAGCAGCATTGACCCGGATAGATTTACAGCCCAATGTCTTCGCCGTATCGATCCATCTATAGTGGTTTTCAACCGCTTTGGTACGGTTTGCTTGATTCAGGTCGCCCAGATTACCTTCTCCGTCGACCATGATCAGATGGTTTTGGATGCCTTCATTGCGGGTCATGTCCTTCAATTCTTTTACATAGGCTTTGTCAGTCTCCTTACCGTTAAAAAACGGGCTTACATATTCTACAATGTGGATGCCGTAATCGTTTTTAGCTTTTAAGGGGAATTCCATATTGGTCATTTTTCCTGCTCTAAGCGTACGGTGCAAGGACCATTGGGCGAGAGAGATGCTGAAAAATTCTTTTTTGGCTGCGCCAAATACATCCAGCGGAAGTACGGATGAAAATCCTGCGGCGGCGGTCAGCAAGCCTAAATCTTTTATAAAATCTCTGCGGCTATTGGTGCTCATATATTCAGTTTAAATGGTTTGAATTTTTGGTTAAGGTATGAATTTCCTAAAATAAATAAATTTTCATTGTTTTACGGATTTCACAATATTGCTTTTCTGATTTCACAATAATGATACAGTTTGCTTGTTAAAAGGGAATAGTAGATCGCTTTAAACGTTATGCTAAAGCGGTCGTCATTGCGAGGGAAGCACAGCGACGAAGCAATCTCATCATGATAGTTTTTTGAGATTGCTTCGTCGTTCCTCCTCGCAATGACGAAATGCATGTCAAGTTGCTTATATGCGAGCATACTGACATACGGCCGTTCCTGCTCGTGACGAACGCGCTAGTTCGCAGCAACATCCCGAACAAAACATGATAGACTGTTATCGACCTTTGATAAAAAATGTGTTAACATAGAGGTTGATATGTTATCATTTCTTAAACAATTTTTATACAATATTCATACATAGTTGACACAATGTTTATACAATCAATTATTGTATAAACTGTGTTTTTATATTGTTTATATAAACACTAAATATACTCTTTATAAGAACCTCAGTGCAATCGCATATCCGACACAGGTATCCATCACTTAATCCCTAAAAAAACCAAACCAAATGATCGGGTACAAAATTTGCTGTATAGAATATATTACCACTAAACAAACCTTTTTTGGTACCTTCATACTCAAGCAAACATTAATAAATGACTTCGAAACCCTCTTTTTGGCAGCGCATCGGTATTCAGGATTGGTTTATACCAACAGACGGGAGCACGCCAGTCGCCGCTAAACCGCTTACACCAAACAACGTATATACATACATTATCAAACAATTTGAGGCATCCGTAGCAGAATTGTCCTTCTCGGAGCGCAGTGTCTTCTACCACGAATACATCATCTGCCTCAATGGCGATGACTATAAAGAATTTTCAGACCATAAAAAAGGCCTGCTCGGCCTGATCGCACAAGAATCTGTAAAAAACTTTTACACCATACTAAAAGGACATGCAGAAGCAGGAAAAACCATCGAGCCAGCCAGCAATAAATGGGTGTTCCGCTTTGTCTCCCACCCCGATTACCGGCCCGGGGACATAGGCTTTATCGGGAAGCTCCTGCCCGACAGCAGCCCCAAAGAAGAAAACTTAAGAGTGACTTTTATACCGCGTCAAACCGGACTTGCGCAGACATTTGATGTCAACAACGACATCCTGCAGGATTTTATTTATTACAGCGAAGGCTATTATGAAATCCCTTTTACAGACACCTTCAAGCCTGCGGCCGCAGTAGAGCAGCCTGTAAGCAGAGCGGTACTGGCCCGATTGGAGACCACGGTGCCCGACAGGGCCTTTGCAGGCCAGAAACTGGAATACCTGATCCGCACAAATGAGACCATCGTCTCCGGCAATGAAGAAAGCAGCCAGGCGGACAATATCTTTAAGATCCCTTCTGAATGGGTAAACGCCCCGCATTTGAAAATAAGATTTGATCAGGCTGAAGAGCAGTTTTACCTGGCCTCCTTCGGGGAGAAAACCATACTCAATGAGGTACTGGTAGCGCAAAGCGATATCGATGCACCGGAATGGACCGCATTGCCGCTCAACTCCAGGATCATCCTGAACGGAATCATCGGCATCAATATATTTAAATCCTGATCTATGTCGCAACTCCTGTCTATTGCGTTATTTATACTGTGCCTGGTCCTGCTGATCGCACATTTTAAAGACATCAAAAAATCACCAGACTCCAATGGATAAAAATTATTTTGCAATTACAGACACCGGAAAGGTGCGCGATAACAATGAAGATGCCTTCATTGCTGAAAAAACTGCAGATAAAGATCTGATCATTGCCTGCGTGATTGACGGGGTGGGCGGTTATGCCGGAGGCGAAATCGCTTCCGAGATCGCCCGGTATTCCATCATGGAGCACCTGATGTCGCCCAGGGGGAAGTTGACCGACCTGATGAAAACGGCCATCATCAAAGCCGATGAGGAGATCCTTGCGGAGAAGCGCAAAGCAAAAGAATACGAAAATATGGCCTGCGTACTCACGCTGGTCCTGGCCGACCTGCCGAACAACCAGTTTCATTATGCCCATGTGGGCGATACCCGGCTGTACCTGCTTAGAGACCATACGCTGGTAAAAATATCTAAAGATCAGTCGTTTGTAGGCTTTATGGAAGATAGCGGCAGGCTCACCGAAGAACAGGCCATGCAGCATCCGAAGAGAAATGAGATCAATAAAGCCCTGGGCTTTGGCAATGGCCTGTCCGCCCAGGAAGACTATATAGAACTTGGGCAATCGCCTTTCCTGCCGGGCGATCTGCTGCTGATCTGCAGCGACGGACTGTCGGATATGCTTCCCCGTCAGGACATCACGGAGATTTTGATGGGAGAAGGTAGTCTGCAGGAAAAAGGGCAGCGCCTGATCCAGGAGGCGAACAACAATGGCGGCCGCGACAACATTACGGTCGTATTGGTTAAAAACGATAAAGAGACGCAGCAACACGATGTGGCCAGGCCTTCGGTGAAAAACAAAATAGTTAAAGAAACGCGTGTGGAGACCATCATCTCTCCTACGCCAGTGAGCGTTCCCCGGGAGGACAGAATCGTCCCCCCAATTGTTCCGGCAGCTTCGCCTGAGAAAAAATCGGGGCGCGGTGCGTTGCTGCCCATACTGTGCCTGCTTCTGCTTGCCTCTACGCTTTATCTCCTTTGGGATAAATATACCACCAAGCCTCAGCCTGTGGACAATCCTGAACTGCGCAGCGTAAAACCGCCAAGGTATCCCCAGGAAAAACTATTGCAGGATACACTAGATAACCTTCAGGGCAATACGCTGATCCTGTCGGACTCCCTGTTTAAGTCGCCCATCCTGATTACGGAGCCTTTACAGATCAACAAAGACACCGTCTACATCATCGCGGAGAACAACACCGTCATCAAACGGGATGTTTCCTTCAGGGAGATCCCGATCCTGATCGGCGCGGGCAGCAAACACGTATCCCTCGAAAATTTCACCTTCGAAGACTTCCCTACAGCGATATCGACGCAGAGCAATGCACTGGTCTTTAAAAATGTGCGTTTTGTCAATTCGCCAAACGCGGTACAGGGCAGTTTCAGTTTCCCTGCGGGGAAATACATCAGCGGCAAGATCCCCCGCAGCAAGTTTACTATAGATTCCTTACCTCTACCTTCAAACAATTAGAATGCGCTACATCAACCTACTGATCGCTATTGTTTTAGGGGCTTTGTTCTATACGCTTTACAGCAAGCAGCAGCAGGGCTTTGAGGAGGTGGTGGGCCGTTTGAAAGACGGCACCATGATGAACCTGAACGCAGGATCGGCCGGGCCTTCCATGAAAAAACTCCTGGAAAAGGGCTATTATTTTGAGGATAAAAAAGATGTGGCGCTGATTGAATCGGTGGTGACCAAGGGCATACAAAAGTTTAAAAAACCCATTGACAATATGGGGGAACTGAACAAAAGCAAGTTTTTCGTGCCAGCCGAAGAGGCTTTGCGCTTTGGGGGCAAGAATTTTAAAAGACGGGCACAGGACTCTAAGGCGCTGCTCGGTTTTACAGGAGCAGACTCCCTGCGCTATGCTCAGGAAAAAACCAACCCGCCTAAACTACCGGCACAGGCCGATCTGCGCAGCGGGCCGCACAGCATCCGGGGGAAGATCATCGACTCTCTAAAACGCCCTGTGGCCGGGGTGCTCATCAGGATGCAGCTGATCCTGCCGCAGGACAGCACCTTTGGAGAAGAAGGGCGACAGGAAAAGACGCCGCTGAGTGTGTATGCGCGCAGCGATGCGGAAGGCAGCTTTGCCTTTGTGAACCTGCCGGCCGACAAAGCCTTCAATGTGCTCCCGCTACAGCCGGGATTTCAGTTTGGCCGCTCACAGGGCGTACAGGAATTGCAGGGCGATGCGAAATTTACCTTCCGGCAGCACCTGCATACCATCCGCCTGTTCTCTGCGCGGGATTTTAAGATCCTGAAGAAAGAAAAGTCGCTGATCGTGCGTACACCGGAGGAATATAACCAATGGTTTATTATAATCACGGCCGCTTTCTTTGCAGGCTTTTTAGTGCTGCAGCTGGCGCTGAGCCGCAAATCTGTACCGACAGACAAAATTATCCTGCCGGTCATCATGCTCATGACGGGCTTCTCCTTTCTGACTTTATTAAGCTTGCAGGACCCACTGAGGGACCGCTTCCTGGCCAGGGATTCCCTGCTGTTTTTTGGAGCCGGGATTGTGCTGATCCTGGTCATGCTGCGCATCAATTTCCGCAAGCTCACAATAGATTCCCGCTTTTACCGCATGCTGGTGCTCAGCAAAAGCTCGGGCAAGGCCAATGGCTGGCAGTGGGCAGGCTTGTCGCTCGCACTCCTGGCGCTGACCATCGTGTTTGGCAGCGGGCCGGAAGGCAGCGGCGTGAAGGTCAACCTGCTGGGCGTGCAGCCCAGCGAGGTGGTCAAGTATGCGCTGATCCTGTTCCTCGCAGGCTTCTTTGCCAGCAATGAGCAATTCATCTCCACCTACCTGACCTGGCAAAAGCGCTGGTACTTCTTTTCTTTTGCCCTGGCGGCCATGATCCTGGCCATCCTGCTGTACCTGGCGCTCGGCGACTTAGGCCCGGCCATGGTGGTCTGCTTCACCTTCATTATCCTGTTCTCCTTTTCGAGGGGCGACTTCCTGATGATGATGGCGGCGATTGTGGCCTATACCCTGGCCTTATGGTTTTTAAATATCTGGCTCGCTACGCTGATCACCGTCGTCCTGTTGGCCTCCGTGATGCTGTCGAGCAAAAAAAGAATGAGCGAATCGGCCATTATGGTCATGCTCGTGATGGCGGGCTTCCTGCTGATCGACCAGCTGCCTTACCTCGATAAACTGATCCCCGGACCGGTAAACCGCCTGACGGAAAGAAAGTCGATCTGGCAAGATCCCTGGAGCAATGAGGTCTATGGCGGCGACCAGGTGGCCAATGGCATCTGGGCGATTGCCGGGGGAGGATTCAGCGGACAAGGACTGGGTGAAGGCTTTGCCAAAAACATTCCGGAGGCCCATACGGATATGATCCTGCCCGCCATAGGCGAAGAATTTGGCTGGACGGGCATCGTGGGGATCTTTCTTTTGTTCCTCGTCTTCCTGAACCGCGCAGTGACCATCGGGCGGCAAACGGGCACCCCCTTCCTCTTTTACCTTTCTGCGGGGATCGGCATCAGCATGTTTGTGCAGTTCCTGCTCATTGCGGGCGGCTCTACAGGGGCCTTGCCATTGTCGGGCGTAGCCCTGCCTTTCATCAGTTATGGCGGTTCGTCGCTGGTGGCCAATATGGCCGCGGCGGGGGTATTGCTGTCCATCTCAAAGATCAGGGGCACGAAGCTGCAAATGGAATACATCAGCAAGCAACAGGACCATAACCTGGTGCCTGCCCTGCTATCGGCCAGCATAGCCGTGCTGCTGCTGGGCATCACGGTCTCCAAATACCTCATGCTCAATGAAAAATGGGTGGTGCAACCGGCACTAGTGGCCGACCGCAGCGGCATGCGCATGTTTAGCTACAACCCACGCATCTCCATCCTGATGGATAAGCTCGAAGCGGGGGAATTGCTGGACCGCAAAGGCCGCATCCTGGCCAGCAGCAAACCTGAATATATTAAGAAACAAGCCGGGCTTTTGAAATCGGCCGGCATCAACTACCGCCTGGATTCGGCCATGCATAAGCGGGCAGATCGGTTTTATCCTTTCGAGGAGCAGACATTTTTCTGGACGGGCGATGCCAATACTGGGGTATTCAACGGCAGCACCAATGGGTATTTTGCGGAGTATGAACATGCGGCCGAGCTGAGGGGCTTCCATACACCCGTGGTTTCTTTCAATACCAAAGCCAACCGCTACCAGGAAAACCGTTTCCTGCCCAGGGGAGTGAAAGAAATGACGGTTAGCAAAAGGGATTTTAAGGCCCTGGCCCCACTCCTGCTGGCGGGGATCAATAGTCAGGAAGTGGCCGCTTTTAAGAAACGCAACCGGAATGTACAGCTTACGGTAGATGCAGGCCTGCAATCGGCCATACAACAATCGATGGCGGCCGATGATTCCCTAAAGAAAAGCAGGGTATCGGTAGTCATTATGGAAGACCAGACGGGTGATGTACTCGCCTCGGCCGTGTACCCCCTGCCTCCTGTAAAGGACTGGGATATGCTGACGATGAGTGTGGCGGACCAAAACAAGCTATCGGGCTGGCATACGAATGTCGATCTCGGCTTTACCCATGCCACCCAGCCGGGCTCTACCGCCAAACTGGCTACGACACTCGCCGCCTTTAATAAAATGGGCATGTCTGCTGCAGAACGGGTGTTTCCTGTCGCAAGCCGGGAGCGTATCCGGACCAAAGGCATCGAACCCGATGAAACGGGTATGATCTCCCTGGAGCGCGCGCTAGTCAAATCCAACAACGTATACTTCATTAAACTGGCCAATGAAGAGCAGCTGGAGAACGATATGGCGGCAGTATATATGCAGACGGGTATGTTCCTGAGGGGACTCGGTGGTTATTATTATGACCGGCCCGTGCTCAATAAAAAGCAGGAAGAGGAATGGTTTTCCATATGGAAAAAGACGGAATTCAATACCAAACCGAAATACGATCCGTTGAAAATCAGAAAGGGGCGGTCGAAAGGCATCTCGGGCATGGCCTGGGGACAAGGGGAGCTGATCGCCACGCCGGCCTCGGTGGCCAGGATGGTGGCAGGCATCGCCAATAAGGGCGATATGATGCCCAATCGGTACGTGTTGAAAATAAGCGACTCGCTCAGCAGCGTAGGCAAAGCGGTGAAAATCGCACAAAAACCGGCCTATGCAGAGCTGATGACCGACTACATGCTGAAGCAGAGTGCCAATAAGAAATATACGCTCGGCATCACAGTGGCCGGAAAGACCGGAACGCCGGAAAGGATCTGGAAACAGGAGCAGATCAACGACGGCTGGTATGTATTTTTCGCGCCAAAGAAATCGGGCAGCGGGCATGTAGTGGTCTGCATTCGCGTAGAATCTACCAGAGGTTCCAGCAAAGCTGTACTTTTGGCGGGGCAGCACGTGGTACCGGCCTTACTGAAACAGGGATATATTAAAGACTTTAAAGAGAAATAGAAGATGTTCAACTTATTTAACAGGAAAGCCGCAGAAAAACCAGGCGACGTGAAGGCCGTCCGGGAAGCGTTAATCGTCTTCATCAAACAGGAATTGCAGAAACTGGAGGGCGGGGAAGGCGGCAACATCAGGGGCTTCCAGCTATATATCGCCTGCGCAGCGGTAGAAAAATATATGTATGAATCTGCGGTATTTACGGAAGATCCCGCACGCTTCAAAAATGAGGTGCAGCGGGTGGCAGATGATTTCGCGATCGACCTGCCGGAGAAATGGACTTTGGATACGGTCTTTGCAGATATACTACCCGCCGGATTGCCGCGGGCAGAGCAGATTGAAGCGGCTTTGGAAGTGAAAACCCATGAGATCAAGGTGCTGGAAAAACCCGAAGTGGCTTATATTAAAGTGCTCACGGGAGAGACCGAGCAACCTGAATATAAGATTACAGCGGCACAGGGCCGCATCAATATCGGCCGGGACAGGCAGGCGCAGGTGAAAGACGGCCATGTCAGGCTGAACGACATTGCCTTCCCCAGCGACAGCCGCAGTGCGGAAAATAAATATGTGAGCCGCCAGCATGCCCATATCGACTGGAACAGCGAGACGGGCACGTTCATGCTCTTCGCCGATGAGGGTGGCATCCCGCCGGGCAATAAACTAAAGATCAGTTCGGCCGAAGGCCACCAGCCGGTCAAGATTACTTTTATCGAACTCGGGCATGAGCTCCGGGAAGGCGACCAAATCATTTTAGGCGATTCAGCTGTTTTAACATTCAGTTACCATACAAATTAACACATGAGTAAAATATTCACCATCACAGAAGGATTAGAAAACCTCGGCGCCATGCGCACCGGGGGACAAGGCTCGGTCTATAAGGCCAGGCGCATAGGACCGATGATTTCGGCTGTGAAGATCATCCCCACCCCTATCCATACCGAAGATACGGAAGACAAGAACTACCGCAATTTTCAGAATGAGGTACAGAAACTGAAAAAGGTCAACGAGATCCCCAACCCGAATGTGGTGAAGATCCTGAATTCAGGGCTCACCGAAAGCGGCTCTTTTCCATTTATCGAAATGGAATATATTGAGGGGCCAGACCTGGAGGAGCTTTTGAGTCCGCCGCACAGCCCGGTATTCACCATCAGGGAGACCATCAAACTGGCGGAGCAGCTGGCCAATGCGCTGGCGCATTGTCACCATGTGGGTGTGAAACATGGCGACATCAAAAGCAACAACGTGAAGTTCAATACTGCTACGGGCAACTACATCCTGCTCGACTTTGGACTGGCGATCATGTCGGACGAGCAGCGCCGCAGCAGCGTACGCCATGCGGGTGCGGTAGAGTTTATGGCACCGGAGCAGCACGATGGGGAAATGTTTTTCCAGACCGATGTATACAGTTACGGGGTGATCCTGTATGAGCTGCTTGCCGGGAAGGTTCCTTTCCCTTTGGTCAATAAAGGCGAAAACTCGAGAAACTCGGTAATGCTGGCGCATATGGAAAAGCAGGTGCCTGATCTGCTCGCCCTGCGGAGAAACCATTTGCCGGAGAACTGGTCGGACGACATCAAAGCGCGCGAAATGAACGTGCCTGCCTGGCTG
>Ga0160440_100455_pt1 | contig 13874 bp, 8 predicted proteins | sample HID1971I_E1MG_FD_108277 | JGI IMG/M metagenome (GOLD analysis project Ga0160440, IMG submission 108277) | Enriched millipede-associated microbial communities from UW Madison campus, WI, USA - HID1971I_E1 MG | ecosystem: Host-associated > Arthropoda: Insects > Digestive system > Unclassified ... | reverse complement strand
TCCATCTGCAGGGCGGAGATGCCCTCAGCGGTACCAGCGACCTTGAAGTCCATGTCGCCCAGGTGATCTTCGTCACCCAGGATGTCGGACAGAACGACGAAGCGATCGCCTTCCTTGACCAGACCCATGGCAATACCGGCCACCGGCGACTTGACCGGCACGCCGGCGTCCATCAGGGCCAGCGAGGAACCGCAGACCGAGGCCATCGACGAGGAGCCGTTGGATTCGGTGATTTCCGAGACCACGCGGATGGTGTACGGGAAGGCTTCCAGCGACGGCATCACTGCCAGCACGCCGCGCTTGGCGAGGCGGCCGTGACCGATTTCGCGACGCTTCGGGCCCATCATGCGGCCGGTCTCACCCACCGAGTAGGGGGGGAAGTTGTAATGGAAGAGGAAGTTTTCCTTGTACTCACCGGCGACGGCATCGATGACCTGGCCATCACGGGCGGTGCCCAGGGTGATGGTCACGATGGCCTGCGTTTCACCGCGGGTGAACAGCGAGGAGCCGTGGGTACGCGGCAGGATGCCGGTCTTCACCGAGATCGGGCGGACGGTGTCCAGCGCACGGCCGTCGATGCGGACCTTGGTGTCCAGCACCGAGTTGCGCATGGTGCTGTATTCCAGCTCGCCGAATTCCTTCGACAGCTCGGCCGGGTTCCAGCCGTCAGCGGCCACACGGCCAGCCAGCGACTCGGTCACGTCCTTCTTGATCGCCGAGATGGCGTCACGGCGCTGCAGCTTGTCGCGCACCTGGAAGGCTTCGCCCAGACGCGGGCCGATGGCTTCCTGCAGGGCGCTGATCAGCGCGGTGTTCTTGGCCGGGGCTTCCCAGGTCGACGGCTTGGTGCCGGCTTCCACGGTCAGCTCGTTGATCGCGTTGATGACCTTCTGCATCTCGCGGTGACCGAAGGTCACAGCGCCCAGCATCACGTCTTCGGACAGCAGCGCGGCTTCGGATTCCACCATCAGCACGGCGTTGGCGGTACCGGCGACAACCAGTTCCAGCTCCGAATCCTTCAGTTCGGTCACGGTCGGGTTGAGGATGTACTCACCGTTCTTGTAACCCACCTTGGCGGCGGCGATCGGACCCTTGAACGGGGTGCCGGCCAGCGACAGCGCAGCCGAGGCGCCGATCAGGGCAGCGATGTCGCCATCGATGTCCGGGTTCAGCGACATCACCGTGGCGATGATCTGAACTTCGTTCTTGTAGTCTTCCGGGAACAGCGGACGGATCGGGCGATCGATCAGGCGCGAAATCAGCGTCTCTTTTTCGGTCGCGCGGCCTTCGCGCTTGAAGAAACCGCCCGGGATACGGCCACCTGCGTAGAACTTCTCCTGATAGTCGCAGGTCAGGGGGAAGAAGTCCTGGCCCTCACGCGCGCTCTTGGCGGCAACGGCGGAGACCAGCAGCACGGTGTCGTCGAACTTGACGATGACGGCACCGCCGGCCTGACGGGCGATTTCGCCGGTTTCAAGCGTGACGGTGTGCTTGCCGTACTGGAAGGTTTTGGTGATTTTTGCCACGGGGGTTTCCTTGGATGATGCTTTCTTCAATGGACCGCGGGCGACCCTTGCCGCCGACGGGTGACCGGTTGTCCGGCCCATACGTTTGATGCGGTACTGCCAAAACAAAACCGCGGCGCATTCCTGCGCCGCGGTGGGGGTTCGTGCTTAGCGACGCAGGCCGAGCTTTTCGATCAGGGCCTTGTAACGCGGAGCGTCTTTCTTCTTCAGGTAGTCGAGCAGGCTGCGGCGACGGTTGACCATCTGCAGCAGACCACGACGGCTGTGGTGATCCTTCTTGTGGGTCTTGAAGTGGCCGGTCAGCAGCTCGATGCGGGCGGTCAGCAGAGCGACCTGGACTTCCGGGGAGCCGGTGTCAGCGGCGCTGCGCTTGTTGTCTTCAATGACCTTCTGGGTGTCGATCGACATATCTGTTTTCTCTTGGATGCGTGGCCCGCAGAAACGTCCCATTGACGTACCGCGCGACTCGCCGTGAACGAAAGGATGAACCCGCAGAACGCGGGAAGCCTGAAAAGGCCGCGGAATTGTAACGTCAGCGGCCCTCCGGAACAAGGACCGGGGTGTGATGCCCGGCCGGGCCGGTCAGAGGTTGAACAGGCGCTGCGGGGCCAGCAGACCGGTCTCGTCGACCTGGCCCAGGCCCTGGATCGCCTCCCCGGGGCCGAAGACCACCACCCCACCCTGCGGCCAGCTGGCGTCGCGGATCCGCTGCCCCACGCGGAAGCGAGGGGTCTGCTCGTCGTCCAGCGTCACCCGGGGGTAATGGGCCAGACCTGCGTCCAGCGGCAGCAACAGGGCCTCCATGCCGGCCTCATCGCCCTGCTCGGCCAAAGCGCGCAGGGTGTCCAGGGTGACCATCGGCGCCTCACGGAAGGGGTCCACCCACAGCCGGCGCAGGCCGGCGATATGGGCGCCACAGCCCAGTGTCTCGCCCAGATCGCGGGCCAGGCTACGGATGTAAGTGCCTGAACCGCAGGTCACCCGCAGCGACAACCGGGTCGCCTGCTGCGCCAGCACCTCCAGCGCATGCACCTCGACATCGCGCTCCGGTGCCTCGATCGCCTCGCCACGGCGCGCCTTCAGGTACAGCGGCTCGCCGCCCTGCTTGAGCGCGGAGTAGATCGGGGCGCGCTGGCGGATGCGACCGCGTAGCGGTGCCAGCGCCGCCTCCAGTGAGGCCGCACTGATGGCCGGGACCGGCCGCTCGCGCAGCACGGTGCCATCGGAATCATCGGTATCGGTGGTCTGGCCCAGCACCACCTCGGCGTCATACGCCTTGGCCGAGCCGAGCAGCAGGCCCGCGATCTTGGTCGCTTCACCGAAGCACAGGGGCAGCAGACCGGTGGCCAGCGGATCCAGGCTGCCGGTATGGCCCCCCTTCTCGGCGCGGTACAGGCGGCGGGCCACCTGCAGGGCTGCGTTGGAGCTCATGCCGGTCGGCTTGTCCAGCAGCAGGATGCCATCCAGGCGGCGGAATGAAATTCGGGGTGCCATGCATTCAATTCAAAACGGCGCCGTGTGGCGCTGCCGGTCAATCCGGCCTCCGGCGGAGCGGTCGCACTGCGACAGGCCCCACCCCATAAGACAACAGCCCTTTCGGGCTGTTGGTCCATCAGGCTTTCTTGTCGCCTTCGTCGTCTTCGCCGTCGTCATCGCCCTGCCGGCTTTTCTCTGCCGCCAGCGTATCGGGCAGATCACGCAGGATGTTGTCGATGCGCTCGCCGCGATCCACCGAATCATCGTAGTGGAAGTGCAGCTCGGGCACGTGGCGCAGCTTCATCGCACGCGCCAGCTCCATCCGCAGCTCCCAGGCCAATTCCTTCAGGCCTTTCATGGCCTCCACCGAACGTTCGGGCATCAGCGCGGTGACGAAAATCTTGGCATGCGCCATGTCACGGGTGATTTCCACGTCGGAGACGCTCACCGAAGGCAGGCCGTGTACACGCACGGCGTTGTGCACGAGCGTCCCCAGTTCGCGGCGGATCTGGGCGGAAACACGGTCGGTTCGATGGAAGGTCTTTGGCACGGTAGGCGGACTCGTCTTGAAGGGTGATGCGTAAGCGAAGAAGCCGGACCGCATGAAGCGGCCCGGCCTGGAACATTACAGGGTGCGCGGCACTTCGATACGCTCGAAGCACTCGATCTGGTCACCCGGCTTGACGTCGTTGTACGCCTTCACGCCAATACCGCATTCGGTACCGTTGCGGACTTCCTCGACGTTTTCCTTGAAGCGACGCAGCGATTCCAGCTCGCCTTCGAAGACCACGACGCTGTCGCGCAGGACGCGGATCGGCTTGCTGCGCTTCACCGTACCTTCGATGATCATGCAGCCTGCGACCGCACCGAACTTCGAGCTGCGGAACACGTCGCGGACCTGCGCGATACCGATGATCTCTTCGCGGATTTCCACGCCGAGCAGACCGGAGGCCACCTGCTTCACCTGATCGATCACGTCATAGATGATCGAGAAGTAACGCAGATCCACACCGTTGGACTCGATGATGCGACGCGCGGAGGCGTCGGCACGCACATTGAAGCCGATCACGGTGGCCTTGGAGGCAACCGCCGAGTTGGCGTCCGACTCGGTGATGCCACCCACGCCGGAGTGAATCACGTTGATGCGGATGTCGTCGTTGGACAGCGCGACCAGTGCCTGGCTCAGCGCCTGCACCGAACCCTGCACGTCGGCCTTGATCACCAGGTTCAGCACCTGCTGGCCATCGCCCTTGCCCAGGGTCGCCATGATGTCTTCCATGCGGCTGCCGGCCGACTGCACCAGGCGCGATTCACGGCGCTTGGTTTCGCGCTGCTGCGCGACGTCCTTGGCCAGACGCTCGTCTTCCACCACGACGAAGTCATCACCGGCATCCGGCACGCCGGACAGACCCAGCACCTGCACCGGAATCGACGGGCCAGCCTGGTCAGGCTGTGCGCCTGTTTCGTCGAACAGGGCGCGCACGCGGCCGTACTGGATACCGCAGACCAGGTAATCGCCCTTCTTCAGCGAACCCTGCTGCACCAGCACGGTGGCGATCGGGCCACGGCCCTTGTCCAGCGAGGACTCGATGACCACGCCGGTGGCGCGACCGTCGGCCACGGCCTTCAGTTCCAGCAGTTCGGCCTGGATCGAGATTGCGTCCAGCAGGTCGTCGATGCCCAGACCGGCCTTGGCCGAGATCTCGACCATCTGCACGTCACCGCCGAAGTCTTCGGAGACGACCTGCTCGGTGAGCAGCTCGTTCTTGACGCGCATCGGATCGGCGCCGGACTTGTCGATCTTGTTGATCGCCACGATCAGCGGCACACCCGCCGAACGGGCGTGCTGGATGGCTTCCTTGGTCTGCGGCATGACGCCGTCATCGGCCGCCACCACCAGCACCACGATGTCGGTCAGCTTGGCACCGCGGGCACGCATGGACGTAAACGCCGCGTGGCCCGGGGTATCCAGGAAGCTGATCACACCCTTCGGCGTTTCAACGTGGTACGCACCGATGTGCTGGGTGATGCCACCGGCTTCGCCCGTGGCGACCTTGGTGCGGCGGATGTAATCCAGCAGCGAGGTCTTGCCGTGATCGACGTGGCCCATGATCGTGACGACCGGCGGACGTGCCACCGGCTCGCCCTGGTTGCCACCGGCCAGCGCCAGCAGCGCGTCTTCGGCGTCGTTGGTGTTGGCACGGATCACGTTGTGGCCGAGTTCTTCGGTCACCAGCGCGGCGGTGTCGTGGTCGATGGTCTGGGTGATGGTCGCCATGACGCCCATCTTGAACAGCGCCTTGACCACATCGCCGCCCTTGACGGCCAGCTTCTGGGCCAGATCGGCGACGGTGATGGTGTCGCCGATGGTGACGTCACGCACGATCGGAGCGACCGGACGTTCGAAGCCATGGGCACCACCGCCGCTGCGCGACTGGTTGCTGTCACGGCGGCTGCCGTGCTGCACGCGCCCGGTCGGACGACCACGCGAGTTGCTGTTGTTGCCGCGGCGGGCGCGATCGGCGGCCGACAGATGCAGCTGACCGGCGAAACGGTTGCCACCATCGTCGTCGCGCTTGGCGCCCGGACGGTTGTTGTTGTTCGAGTTGCGATCGTCCGAACGCGGCGCCGGACGGGCAGCCGACGGTGCAGCCGGACGCGCGTTGCGGGCCGGTGCATCGGCAGCAGACGGCTTGGCCGCAGCCGGGGTCGGGGCCGGCGGTGCGTTCTTGGCCGCTTCAGCAGCGGCTTCGGCCGCCTTGCGCTCGGCTTCGGCACGTTCCTTGGCGTCGATTTCTTCCTGACGCTTGCGGGCGATTTCTTCGTCGCGCGCACGGTCCTTCTCGGCCAGTGCGCGCTGCTCGTCCAGATTGCGCTGGCGGGATTCCTCCAGCTTGCGCAGGATGTCGGCGCGCTCCTCATCCGCGGTCATCGGCTTGCCGCTGGCGTCCTTCATGTAGGTACGCTTCTGGCGCACTTCCACGTTGACGGTGGTCTTGCTGCGGCCGGCGCTGACGGTCACTTCCTGCAACTTGCGACGGTTCAGGGTGATCTTCTTGGCGGCTTCGTCGGTGCTCTCGACGGGCTGCTCGGTCTTGCCGTGCGAGCGACGAAGGAAGCCCAGGAGCTTCACCTTTTCGGTACTGGTCACGACCTGGTCGGGACCGCTGAACTTCATGCCGGCTTCGGCAAGTTGTACGAGCAGTTTATCGACCGGGGTGTTGACCAGTTCGGCAAGCTTGCGGATGGTGGTTTGCTGCGACATTCGGATCCTATGATCTGGTTGGCGCTCCCTCGAAACGTGCGAAGGCAGCGCGGAGTCTAAGCCCTGAGCGGGTCAGGGCACTGTTCATCGCTGGCTCATTCGCCGCGCTCCAGGCGGGCGATCTCCTCGGCTCGGGCGGCAAGGATCAGGGCGGCGGCGCGCTCCTGGTCCATGTCCTCGATGCCGAACTCGAGGATCTCGTCGGCGGCCAGGTCCGACAGGTCCTCACTGGTACGCACGCCGTGACCGGCCAGGGCGTAGGCAGTTGCCTCGTCCATGCCTTCCAGGGCGAGCAGGTCTTCCGACGGCGAGCCGTCTTCCAGACCTTCTTCCACCGCGAGCGCTTCGTTGAGCAGCGCATCGCGGGCACGGGCACGCAGCTCTTCGACGATGTCTTCGTCGAAGCCTTCCACGGCCAGCAGTTCGCCGACCGGGACGTAGGCGATTTCTTCCACGGTGTTGAAGCCTTCGGTCACCAGGATGGCGGCGATTTCTTCATCCACTTCCAGCTTGTCCATGAACAGCTGGCGGGCAACGCCCTGCTCTGCCTCGGACTTGGCGGTCACCTGGTCCTGGGTCATCACATTGAGCTGCCAACCGGTCAGGCGGCTGGCGAGGCGCACGTTCTGGCCGCCCTTGCCGATCGCCTGGGCCAGGCGCTCTTCCGCCACGGCCAGGTCCATCGAGTGCTTTTCTTCATCGACGATGATCGACTGCACTTCCGCCGGCGCCATCGCATTGATGACGAAGTTGGCGGGGTTCTCGTTCCACAGCACGATGTCCACGCGCTCGCCATTGAGCTCGTTGGACACGGCCTGCACGCGCGAACCGCGCATGCCGATGCAGGCACCGATCGGATCGGTACGCGAATCGTGGGCCAGCACGGCGATCTTGGCGCGGTCGCCCGGATCACGTGCACAGGCCTTGATCTCGACCAGGCCCTGGCCGACTTCCGGCACCTCGAGCTTGAACAGTTCGATCATGAATTCCGGGGCGGCGCGGCTGATGAACAGCTGCGGGCCACGCGGCTCCGAACGGACTTCGGCCAGGTAACCGCGCACGCGGTCGCCAGCGCGCAGTACGTCGCGCGGAATGCCCTTGTCCTTCGGGATGAAGGCCTCGGCGTTGCCCCCCAGGTCCACATAGATGTTGCCGCGCTCGGCGCGCTTGACCACACCGGTGACCAGTTCGCCAACGCGATCCTTCCACGCATCGACCACCTGCTGACGCTCGGCCTCGCGCACGCGCTGGACGATCACCTGCTTGGCGGCCTGTGCGGCGATACGGCCGAAGTCCGGGTTTTCGATCTGTTCTTCGATGAAATCGCCGACTTCCACGCCATCGGCTTCATCGATGGCGTCCATCAGACGGATCTGGCGGTCCGGAGACTCCATGACCACGTCATCGGCCACCACTTCCCAGCGGCGGAAGGTTTCGTAGTTGCCGTCCTTGTGGTCGATCGACACACGGGCCAGCACTTCTTCTTCCGGGTAACGCTTTTTGGCAGCCGAAGCCAACGCTGCCTCGATGGCATCGAAGATGACTTCGCGCGGGACGCCTTTTTCGTTGGCGACCGCATCCACTACCAGCAAAAGTTCCTTGCTCATTGGCTCACTCCGCGCGCGGCTTTTTGGCCGCCGGCTCGTTGGATGGTTTCTTGTTCGCCTTGCCACCCTGTTTGGGTGCCGGGCCAGTCGGTTTGGTCGGAGCCAGGCCGAGGGCGGCCCAGTCCGGCATGATGCGCGCCTTGTCGATATTCTCGATGTCGGCGGTAAACGGGGCATTGTCGACCTTGAAGGTGACCGTGCCTTGTTCGATATCCACGGCGAGGATTTCGCCCTGCAGACGACGACGGCCGTCCTGCGGCAGCTTCAGCGTCACCTTGGCGGATTCGCCGACGGCGCGCTCGAACTGGTCGCCGGTGAACAGCGGGCGGTCCACGCCCGGCGAAGACACTTCCAGCGTGTAGTTCGCCGTGATCGGGTCTTCGACGTCCAGCTGGGCAGAGACTTCGCGGCTGACGCGTTCGCAGTCGTCGATGTTGACGATGCGCTCGGGCTGTTCGGCCAGCGGCACGTCGATGTACAGGCGCAGCGTGGCACCACCCGGGGCGGTCAGATATTCCACGCCCAGCAGCTCGAGACCCAGCGACTGAACGGTGGGGGCGAGCAGATTCGCGATTTCGGTTGCCTTGTCGCTCACAGTCGGCCTTGATTCGTTGAAAAGAAATACGGTCTGGTCCACGGCTTGGACCACCTTCCGGAAACAACAAAGGGCCCGTTGGGCCCCTGTCCGGTACAACTCCGGTCATGCTGGATTCCGGTGCAGATGCGCACGTGGTGCACGTCTGCGAGCCCAGCGTTCCGGGGGGTCACGGCGGCCTGGGTACAGGTTGCCGTTCCTGGAAGCCGGTCGCGGGGCCTGTTCATATCCGTTGAGGGGATATGAGTAGACAGTCCGCTAAGCCACTGATGATAGCCGTTGCACCGCGCTGGTGCAATGGTTGGGGTGGTTTGTGGTGCCTGTATTCGGAAAGCTGAACGGCCAAAGCGGGCTGTTTGGGCTTTCGTCCAGGGCATCGGTATGGGCAGGTCCGCGGGACGCGCCGTGAACCCGTCCATGGGGGCTCATGGGCGACATCCATGTCGCCCCAATGGTCCCGCCAACCTGCCCACCCCGCTGCCTACGGAAATGGCTGGCCAGTCATTGAGGTCACAAGCAACAGCAGAGCAACATTCCAAACGACTACTTGTCACTAATCCTGGGTGCGCTTCAATCATCGTTGGCGCAACCGCAACAGGAGCCGCCGCCCGCGCTCTGCCGCCTTTCCACCGTCGCGCCGACGATGTCGATGCCACAACGAAAAAAGCGACCTCGTTGCCGAGATCGCCTTTTCGTCTACTGCATCTGCACTGCAGATTTTCTGTGGTAGCGGGGGCAGGATTTGAACCTGCGACCTTCGGGTTATGAGCCCGACGAGCTGCCAGACTGCTCCACCCCGCAGCAGAAGCGGAATTGTAAGGGAGTTTGAGTTCCCGTGCAACCCCTTTGAAACATTGGCTGTGCAAAAGCCCCTAGGCCAAAGCCAAACAGGCAATACGATCCAAGCCCTGGAACGAAAAAAGCGACACCGTATCCGGTATCGCTTGATTCGTCTACTGCCTCCGGTTTGCACCGGAGCTATATGGTAGCGGGGGCAGGATTTGAACCTGCGACCTTCGGGTTATGAGCCCGACGAGCTGCCAGACTGCTCCACCCCGCAGCAGAAGCGGATGAGTGCGGAAGACCCGGGGGACTTCATAGCAACGATATTCTGGCGAAACCGCTGCATCAACAACTCAGGAGATGAATATTACACGAGTTGCGCACGTTTGTATCGTTTTTTACGAAATATGTGCAAATGCCTGCTGGCACCACACCATGATCGGGTTCCATGCCACGCCCAGGGCCAGCAGCGCCAGAGCGTTCACGCCCAGCACCACGCCCAGCACGCGGTCGTTGTTGGCCGGCAGCGGCTCGCCCACCGGCTCATCGAAGTACATGACCTTGATGACGCGCAGGTAGTAGAAGCAGCCGATCACGGCGCAGATCACGCCGACCATGGCCAGCCACAGCATGTCGCCCTGGATCGCGGCACCGAGCACGGCCAGCTTGGTCCAGAAGCCCAGGAACGGCGGGATGCCTGCCAGCGACGCCATGATGCACAGCACCAGGCCGGCCATCCATGGGTTGCGGGCGTTGAGGCCCTTGAAGTCTTCGATCTTCTCGGCTTCAAAGCCATTGCGCGACAAGGCGATGATCGCACCGAAGGCGGCCGTGGACATGATCGCGTAGCTCAGGGCGTAGAACAGCGCCGCCGAGTAACCGCGCTCGCCACCACCGGCCATGCCCATCAGCAGGAAGCCGATGTGCGAAACGGTCGAGAAGGCCAGCATGCGCTTGAGGTTGGTCTGCGCGATCGCCATCAGGTTGCCGATCACCAGCGACAGCGCGGCAAGGCCACCGATCAGGTACTTCCATTCGTCGGCCAGCGGACCCACGCCCATTTCCAGCAGGCGGTAGGCCATGCCGAACGCAGCCAGCTTTGGGGCCGAGCTGATGAACAGCGCGACCGGTGCCGGAGCGCCCTGGTAGACATCGGGCAGCCACATGTGGAACGGGGCGGCACCGAGCTTGAAGGCCACACCGGCGATCATGAACACCGCGCCGGTCAGCAGCAGCATCTTCTCTTCGGTATGCGGAATGGCCGCGTTGATGGCGTCCAGGTGCAGCGAGCCGGTGGCGCCGTAGATCAGCGACATGCCGTACAGCAGCAGACCCGAGGCCAGCGAACCCAGCACGATGTACTTCATCGCCGCTTCCGAGGCCAGACCGTTTTCACGGTTGCTGGCGACCAGGGCGTAGGAGCACAGCGCCAGCAGTTCCAGGCCCAGGTAGACCATCAGCAGGCTGCCGGCCGAGACCAGGATCATCATGCCCGCGGTGGCGAACAGGATCAGCACCGGAATCTCACCCTGATAGAGCTTGCGCTCGCGCAGGTAGCTCCAGCCGTAGATCAGGGTCAGGCCGCTGCACAGCACGATCACGGTCTTCATCACGTCGGCCGCGGTGTCGCGGACGAACATGCCGTGGAAGACCTCGCCCTGCCCGCCCACTCCGGTGGCGAGCATGAAGAACACGACCGCCAGCGCGGCGATCGAGAACAGGTGGGTCCAGATCTTGTTCTTCTCACTGATGAAAAGATCAAGCATCAACAGGGCGAACGCACTGCCGACCAGCACCAGCTCGGGAGCGAGCGGCGGGAGGTCAGCGGCGGTCAGTGGCAACAGCGGCGAGGTGGTCATCATCAAATCCTGGAATCAATACTCTCGACGGCCCGATTACAGCAGCTTGCTGGATGCGATCTGCATCGCCAGCTTCGCGATCGAGGGCTCCATCAGGTCGGTCAGCGGCTTGGGGTACAGGCCCAGGGCAAGGGTGCCCACGGCGAATACACCCAACACCAGCCACTCGCGACCGTTGATGTCCTTCAGTTCGGCGACATGGGCGTTGGCCACTTCACCGAAGAACACGCGCTTGTACAGCCACAGCGTATACGCCGCGGTGATCACCAGGGTGCTCGCCGCGCCGAGTGCCAGCCACGGATTGCGCTGGAAGCTGGCCATGATGATCATGAACTCACCCACGAAACCGCTGGTACCCGGCAGGCCGGCATTGGCCATGAAGAACAGCATGGCGAAGGTGGCAAACCAGGGCATGACGTTGACCACGCCGCCGTAATCGGCGATGCGGCGGCTGTGCATGCGGTCGTAGAGCACGCCGACGCAGGAGAACATCGCGCCGGACACGAAACCGTGCGAGACCATCTGCACCATCGCACCCTGCAGGCCCAGGCGGGCCGCATCCGGGTTGCCGGCATCGCGCACCAGCCACATGGCGATGAAGGTACCCAGGGTCACGAAGCCCATGTGCGCGATAGACGAATAAGCGATCAGCTTCTTCATGTCGTCCTGCACCAGGGCGACCAGGCCAACGTAGATCACCGCCACCAGCGACAGCGCGATCACCAGCCAGGCCCACTCATGCGAGGCGTCCGGCACGATCGGCAGGTTGAAGCGCAGGAAGCCGTAGCCACCGATCTTCAGCGCGATCGCCGCCAGGATCACCGAACCGGCGGTCGGTGCTTCCACGTGGGCGTCCGGCAGCCAGGTGTGGACCGGGAACATCGGCACCTTGACCGCGAAGGCGATCAGGAAGGCGAAGAAGATCCAGGTCTGCTCCTTGCCCGACAGCTGCAGCTGGTACAGGTCGGCCAGCTGGAAGCTGCCGCCCTTCAGGTACAGGTAGATCAGGGCCACCAGCATCAGCACCGAGCCGAGGAAGGTGTACAGGAAGAACTTGAGCGCGGCGTAGATGCGGCGCGCGCCGCCGCAGGCCCCGAAGAACAGGAACATCGGGATCAGCATCGCTTCGAAGAACACGTAGAACAGCATCGCGTCCGTCGCGGCGAAGATACCAACGGTGACACCTTCCAGAATCAGGAAGGCGGCCACGTACTGGTTCACGCGCTTGTCGATCGCGCTCCAGGCCCCGATCAGGGCCAGCACCGAAACCAGCGTGGTCAGCAGGATCAGCGCAATGGCGATGCCGTCGACGCCGAGGTTGTAGCCGATGTCGTAGGCGGGGATCCAGGCGCGGGTCTCGACGAACTGCAGCGCGTCGATTCCCGTGTCATAGCCGCTGAGCAGCGACAGGCTGGCCACGAAGGTCAGCACCGCCACACCCAGCGACGCCCACCGGGCGGTCTGGGCATCACGGATGGCAAGGATCAATGCACCGCCGATGATCGGCAGCCAGATGAGAACACTAAGTAGGGGCCAGTTCGACACGTCTTCTTATTCCGTACAGGTCATCAACGCAGGTAATGCATCAGGACGCCCAGGAGGGCAATCAGGCCGATGATCATCGCGAAGGCGTAGTGATAGAGGAAACCGGATTGGGTGCGACGCAGCAGGTTGGCCGCCAGATCGATCAGGCGCGCCGAACCGTTGACCACCACACCATCGACCACATTCGTGTCGATCGCGCGCGAAACCTTGCCGAGCTTGATACCGCCGCCGGCGAAACCGCCGATCCAGAGCTTGTCGAAGCCGTACTTGTTCTCCAGCACCGACACGATCGGCGAGAAGGTCTTGCGGGCCTTGCCAGCCAGTTCCGGCTTCCACAGATAGAACAGCGCCGCCAGCAGGAAGCCGACCACCGTCAGGATGAAGGCCGGGGCCATCATGCCGTGGATAGCGAAGGCGACCGGGCCGTGGAACTCTTCGGCCAGCGCACCGATGGTGTTGCGTGCGGGGTCGTAGAAATCAACGATGCCGGTGAAGAACGAATGCACCTGGCCCGGGATGGCGGTCTCGGCATGGTGGCCGGCCCAGTCGGTGCCGTACAGCATCGGACCGATGCTGAAGAAACCGATGACCATCGAGGGGATCGCCAGCAGGATCAGCGGCAGCGTCACCACCCACGGGGTTTCGTGCGGCTCATGGGCGCCATGGCCGTGGCCATGATCGTCATGATGCGCGTCGCCATGGTGGGCATCGGCTGCATGCGCGTCGGCGCCGTGGTGACCGTCATGGCCATGGCCGTGATCGTCATGCGCATCGCGGAAGCGCTCCTTGCCATGGAAGGTCAGGAACAGCAGGCGGAAGCTGTAGAAGCTGGTGACGACCACGCCACCCAGCACCGCCCAGTACCCGTAGGTCGCCACCCAGCTCGAGGAGACATGCGCGTGGTGCTGCGCGGCCTCGATGATGGTGTCCTTGGAGTAGAAGCCGGAGAAGAACGGGGTGCCGACCAGGGCCAGCGTACCGATCCACATGGTGATGAAGGTGATCGGCATGTACTTGCGCAGGCCGCCCATCTTGCGCATGTCCTGCTCGTGGTGCATGGCGATGATCACCGAGCCCGCGCCGAGGAACAGCAGCGCCTTGAAGAAGGCGTGGGTCATCAGGTGGAACACGGCGGCCGAGTACGCCGACACACCCAGCGCGACGGTCATGTAACCCAGCTGGGACAGCGTGGAGTACGCGACGACGCGCTTGATGTCG
>Ga0160440_100453_pt1 | contig 13900 bp, 9 predicted proteins | sample HID1971I_E1MG_FD_108277 | JGI IMG/M metagenome (GOLD analysis project Ga0160440, IMG submission 108277) | Enriched millipede-associated microbial communities from UW Madison campus, WI, USA - HID1971I_E1 MG | ecosystem: Host-associated > Arthropoda: Insects > Digestive system > Unclassified ... | reverse complement strand
TTTGGCGCGGCGAGCTTACCATGGCACCCTGATCTTTTGCCGCGCCAAACCGGCCGTTTGCGCCGATCGTGCTTGCATCTGCCGGCCCCGATCAGTACAAAACGCCCTGAGCCGTGCGGCAACGCTGGATCCACCGACCGCCGGCCAAGATGCCTGGACCTGAGGAAGTAAGTAATGAAGAAGTGGCAATGTGTAGTCTGCGGCCTGATCTATGACGAAAAGGACGGTTGGCCGGATGATGGGATCGCACCGGGCACCCTCTGGCAGGACGTTCCGGAAGACTGGCTATGCCCTGACTGCGGCGTGGGCAAAATGGATTTCGAAATGATCGAAATCGGCTGATTTTTAGTTTAAGAAACGTACTACAAGGAGAAAGGAATGAACGCACCTGTCGTGATCATCGGCACAGGATTGGCCGGTTACAACGTAGCCCGGGAGTTTCGCAAGCTCGACAGCGAGACCCCCTTGCTGCTGATCACCGCGGATGACGGGCGCTCTTACTCCAAGCCCATGCTCTCCACCGGTTTTGGCAAAAACAAGGAAGCCGACGGCCTGAGCATGGCTGAACCCGGCGCCATGGCCGAGCAGCTCAAGGCCGAAGTGCGCACCCACACACGTGTCAGCGGCATCGACCCGGGCCACAAGCGCCTGTGGATCGGCGAGGAAGCGGTGGCCTACCGCGACCTGATCCTGGCCTGGGGTGCAGAAACCGTACGCGTACCGGTCGAAGGCGACGCGGCTGAACTGATTTTCCCGATCAATGATCTCGAAGACTACGCGCGCTTTCGCGCCGCCGCTGCGGGTAAACGCCGCGTGCTGCTGCTCGGCGCCGGCCTGATCGGCTGCGAATTCGCCAACGACCTGATCGTTGGTGGTTATGAAATCGACCTGGTCGCGCCATGCGAGCAAGTCATGCCGACCCTGCTGCACCCGGCGGCAGCCGCAGCAGTGCAGGCTGGATTGGAGGGCATTGGTGCGCGTTTCCACCTGGGCCCGGTGCTCAATCGCCTGCAACGCACCACTGACGGCCTTGAAGCGCACCTGTCGGACGGTGAAGTGATCCAGTGCGACCTGGTGGTCTCTGCCATCGGCCTGCGCCCTCGCGTAGACCTGGCTGCGGCCGCCGGCCTGCAAATCAATCGCGGGATTATGGTGGACCGCCACCTCAAGACCTCCCATGCCAATATCTACGCCCTGGGCGACTGCGCAGAGGTCGATGGCCTGAACCTGCTGTACGTGATGCCGCTCATGAGCTGCGCCCGCGCCCTGGCGCAAACCCTGGCCGGTAACGCCACCGCCGTGAGCTACGGGCCAATGCCGATCACGGTGAAAACCCCGATCTGCCCACTGGTGGTATCACCTGCGCCACGGGGGACCGAAGGCGTGTGGAGCGTCGAAGGGCTGGGCGGCGATATCAAGGCCCTGTGTCGCGACGCCAGCGGTCGCCTGCTGGGTTACGCGCTGACCGGCAGTGCTGTCATGGAAAAACTGGCCCTGAACAAAGAACTTCCACCGTTGCTGGCGTAAATACCGGTCGTTCTGTCGGAATCAGCACGTTCAAGCCCCGAGAAAGGTCGCCGCGAGACTGGCGCGGCGCCCGAGGGCATGCCATCCTCACTCCCGTCTGCCGCAGAGTAGAGCCTGCGGCGCCTTGGGCGCTGCTCCAACAGAGAGCAGCACGGACATAACAACAAAAAACCGTCAAAGAGGCTTCATATGCGTAAACCAGATCTCGCAGCCGCCATCGCTGAAAAAGCAGACCTCACTAAAGAGCAGGCCAACCGCGTACTCAACGCCGTTCTCGAAGAAATTACCGGCGCCCTGCACCGCAAGGACAGCGTTACCCTGGTTGGCTTTGGCACCTTCCTGCAACGCCACCGTGGCGCCCGCACCGGCAAGAACCCGCAAACCGGTGAGCCAGTGAAGATCAAGGCCAGCAACACCGTTGCGTTCAAGCCGGGCAAGTCGCTCAAAGATAGCGTCAACCCGTAACTAGTGAGGCCGTCTCGAAGGGAGGCGGGCGGTAAAAAATGGGTACGCCGACTGGGTCGGCGTGCCCATTTTTTTTTGGCAGAGAAATTCGCGGGCACAAAAGTAGAAGGCTTATTGCATTGTTGCGAGAAATCGCGGTCGAGGTTGTATCAGGCCGAACGGCATCGGTTTTTTAAAATTATTCGATTGATTTGGAACCAAATTCTGACGATTGACACATATAGCGCGAGATAGCAAGGAATGCGCTCTCTAAACGTATTTTTTAGAGGTGTATATATGAAAGTTGATCAGGCTTTAGTTCCGTCTTCTTACCTGCTACCCGAACAGAAAAAGACGCAAGAAAGCGGTTCCCCGGCTTCGGGGCAAGCTGAGGTAACCCCAGACCGCTCCAAAGTTGAATCTGAATCAAGTGTGACTAACGAGAAGGCCTTTAAATACCCTGCTGCAACGCCTGAAGAGATAAATGCTAAAAACAGACGTGCGGATAAGGCTGTTGCTGATAGCCTCACTTCTGAGGAGGCCACTGCACTGAGCTCTGGAAGCGATGGAAGAGCCGGGAAAGTTAAAATTCCGGTCAAAACTAAGGCGGGTACAACTAAAACGGGCACAACTAAAACGGGCACAACTACGTCGGGAACAACTACGTCGGGAACAACTACATCGGGTAAAAATCCGACGGTTACAACTACAAAGCCTAAGCCTAAGCCTAAGCCTACAAGCGCTAAACCGCAAACAATTAAGCCCGTCGGATCTGGAAATACAGCGAGTAAGCCAAATAGTAACATCAATACAATCAATAATTTGCAAGATAATATCAATCTGCCGCCACCCCCCCCCTTCACCTTCTTCAGCGGCAGGTACTTTTAAGAATGCCTTGATAACGTCAGTTACAAACAACGGCGTCAGCTCATTCTTTAATGTAGGAGCGCAGATCACGTCTGACTACTTCAGTAAAAAAGAGGCGGCGCAGGCTGAAATGCCTGGAGCAACAGTGCAGAACGAGGACGGTACGATTGGCACTGTAGATCCTTTAGCGACGCAGGAACAAATAATGGATGCTCGGCTAAAAGGTGCTAAAAACTCACTTGAGTTTGCCACCGTCATGATGTCTTTTCTCAGCGAAGGTAAAGACGGCAGTGCTTTCGAGGATGTCGACGACGCGCCAGATGCTACTCCAGAGGAACGTATGGACAACCTTGAGGAAAGGATGGACATAATGGAAGAGCATTTGCCGGACTTAACCAAACGTTATAAATTCGAGTACGATCCTTATGTGCCTGCTGACTCATCCGAGCCACCGACTGAAGAGGCTCGTATGGACAATATTGAAAGACGCTACACGTACATTTTGAAAAAACTCAAGGCAGCGCGGGCCGTGATGGAGTCAAACGCATAATAAGCATAAGCGTTAACTTGAAGTGAGATGGGCGTGAGGTTGAGAACAGCGTACAGATTTATCGGGGTGGTTTTTTAGATAAATCTGTCCGCGTTCAGATACCTCGGCCAAGAGGTCTGAATAAATTTTTCCCTCTCGCTTGTTTCGCCCAGAAGGTGGCGAAAGCCCAGGTTGACATGAGCTTCAAAAGTGTTAAAGGGAACCGTGTTAAGCCCGGGTTATGACTTTTTTAAAAATCTTGAAGTAGTGCAATGAATTGTTTGGTAAATTCCGGCCCTTCATACGCCTCAAGATTTTTGATATTGAAAAGGGCACCTCGTTGCGTGGTAAGTTTTTGAAGTCGGCGCATCAATAGTTTATTGGTTTGATTGTCTGGCTCGGACGCTATCGAGGCGAGCGCTTTGCGCGCGCGAACAGATACATCTTTTAAAAAAATGTGCTGGGTGTCCGCGGGGGGGGTAATCTGTAAAAGATCACAGTTCTCAAATGTTACCCAATCCAGCTTGCACAGTTTAAAGTCAGCAAGAAGAGGGGTGTTGGGTTGATCGGCTATGAAAGCTACTTCTTGTAGCTTTCCCGAAAACTTAATGGAAGTTATTTTGCTGGCGCTGAACGTGTTGTCAATGATTTTGCACTGGGTAAATGTGCAGTTGCTGAACTCGCAGTCTTTCAGAGACGCCTCTTTGAAGTTGCATTTTATGAACGTGCAATCCTTGAATTGGCTGTTGCTGAAGCCCGATCCCTGAAAGTCGACAGTCTTGAATGAGCAATTGGTCAGCAGGGTTTTATTGAAAAATCTTGAGCCGGAGAAATCACTCTTCTCAAACATACAGCTCTCCAACACGCATTGATCAAAAATCGGATCGGAGAGTTTCGCATCTTTTAATTTACAGTCGATGATGCTCTCTTTTTCAAAGAGCGTTTTTTTAGGTAATACGAGCCCGTCCTGCTGTACGCCGGACAACACCGTTGATGGCATTTTGTTACTCACCATAATATCCCTTCATAACCATTGCCCCAGTCCCCATAACGCCGCTGATGCGTGCCTCTTTTCCAATCAGCCTTCGTCGTAAGGTCCCACCAGGTTTTAGTTTTAGTTTCATACACATCGGGAAGACGCTGTCCTGACTTCGATACCTCCAAGTGACCCAGTGATGGGTCATTTTTCACCCTGGTTTTGAAGTTTGCATCAATTCGCTGCCCTACATACCGACGATAGCGAGAACGTGCCTGTCCGAGATCACCTCTGTCATAGGCCCGTTTAACTGCCGCTCTCTGTCTCGGGGTCAACGATCTTTGTGGGTTACTGTAGATAGCCTTTCTAGCCGCATTGGCGTGTGCCTGAAGCTTAGCAGTGGTTGAGCCGCACGGGGCCCATCCCAGCGGATCGATCCATCCGTAAGGGTTAGGAGAATACTGATAAAGGTTAAAACCTCCTGCCAGCCCGACAGGGTCTGGCGTTGTAAAACGGCCCACATCGGGATCATAGAACCGAAATGTATTGAAATGCAGTCCCGTTTCCCGGTCTAGGTACTGCCCTTGAAACCGTAGGTTTTGCTCTTCAATGTAATGGGGTTCCCGAACCTCCGCCAATGTGCGGCCCCACACCTCATAACACGCCTGCCAGGTAACTTGTCCATCGGCCTCGGTCAGTTGCTCCGGGAGTCCGTTCAAATCATTGTGGTAGTAACGGATTTTTTGCAATGACCCGCTGCCGTCGATTCGGGCCAGAGGTTCATAGCCGTCCCCTTCGTATATATAAAGACTGGTCTGGCTGTGTTTGTACTCCTGTAAAAGGCGTAAACCATCCCAGATGAAATCCGTCTGGCTCAACAAATGGTCATTGTAATCGTGCTCAGTTTTCTTGATGCGCCGTCCGAGTGGGTCATAAGTCATTCTGACCACGTTGCCGTTGTCATTTCGCACTTCAACCAGCCGACTTTCAGCATCGTAGGCAAAACACTGCAAGCCATGAGCAGCGCTGCGCTTCTCGATCATCCGACCTAAAGCATCGTATGCATAACGTTTGTCTTGATAGGTAAGTAGGCGATTATGCCGTACGAGACCACCATGATTTGGGCTGTCCAGCAGATTGGCTGCGGCGTCATAGGCATAGGTTTCGGTGCGGCCAGCCTGATGGCTTAAAAGAATCCGATCGGTACTGTCGTAACCCAGGTGCTCTTGGCGATCGTGCTGGCGGTCAACGCGACGTCGGCCGATCACATTATCACTAGGGTCGTAGCTGTAATCGGTCTCGACCAAAGGCGGCAGTTGCCAAGGCTGATCGATGCTGCGGCGCTGGCGTGAGCGAACCCTGCCACTTCGATCGTAGGCGGTACTTGTCTTGATTTGGCCCTGAGTACGCTGCACTTGGCGATGCAAGCGGTCACGTTCGAAGTCGCTGATGACTTTGCCATCGATATTCAACTGATGCAGGTGACCGCTGCCATAGTAGAGCCTGTTCAACCATCGACCGTCGGGTAAGCCGGTCTGGATCAGGTTTCCCAGTTCATCGTAACGATGCTGCACAGGCCCTGCCGAGCTTTGCTCTTCAAGCAGTTGCCCCAGCGCGTCATAGTTGAAACCGAGTACCTGTTGGCGACCGTCAGGGGCGGTGAAGGTGACACCGACCAGTTGGTCGTTCAGGTCGTGCTCATAAACGGTGGTGCCGTCCGCGGTGGTTTTACTGACCAGGCGTCCACCAGGATCGCGCTCGAACTGGTGCGACAGCGGCGTTACCGGCTCGCCCTCAGCCCCCGGTAGATAGTCCACGGCGACAACGTTGTCCAGTGAGTCGTAGGTGTAGCAGCGCCGGGTTTGATCCAAATCCTGCTGCTGCACCATACGGTCAGCTGCGTCCCACTCAAAGCGATAGCTTTCGCCATTCTCATTGGTCAGCTTGCACAGTCGTCCGTAGGCATCATGATCGAATTTGACCGAACGGTTATGCGCGTCCCAGCGTTGTTTGACCAGGCCGCGAACGTCATAGGCATAGCGTGTGGTGCTGCCGGCAGGGTCAACGTGAACAATCAGAGAACCGCTGGCGCTACGTTGAAACTGTTCGACGCGGCCGTCCGGTAGCTGACACTCCAGAAGCAGCCCCTGAAGACCGTACCGGTAACGCACTGATTCACCTTCGGCATTGGTCTGCATTAGCAGATTGCCGAAGGCGTCGTACTGATAGCGCGTTGGATAACCCGAACAATCTACCTCTTCGACCAGTTGACCCCACTCGTTCCAATGTAGTGTCCTGGTTTTCTGCGTCGCATCAATGATGCGCACTGGCTGCCCGAAACCGTCATACACGTAGCGGGTGCAGTGTCCGAGGGGGTCGATTTCTTCGATGCAGTTGCCACGCTGATCATAGCGATAGTGCCAACTGTTACCCGCCGGGTCGGTTTCCACTTGGGGCAATGCCCAGTGTTCCAGCCACTGCGTGCCGCTGGTTCTGGCCAGTGGGTCGATGACTGCACTCAAGTTGCCTGACGCGTCGTAGTTGAAGTGCCACTGGCCGTCTTGCGGGTCAATGGCACCCACCAATTGGCGTTCTTCGTTCCAATCGAATTGCCAGGTATGGCCCAGGTTATCGACGTAGCGAGTGATCTGGTACTGCGGGTTCCAATGCCGGGTGCCGACCCGCATAAGCCCGTCAGTGACGTGGGTGATACCAGCGTCCAGATCGTAGTCGAACGTGTATTGATCACCTGCATCGCTCCAGTGGCGACTGACGCGCCATTCCGGGCCTTGCGGTCCAAGCACCTCAGCCCATTGGTAGAAGCAGCGCAAACCACTTGAACGCTGGTGTTCGATCATGCGCCGCGCGCTGTCGTAGGCAAAGCGCCTTTGGGTCACGCCTTGTGCATCCATGACCTCGGCCAAGTCGCCGTTGTGGTCATAGCGATAGCTGACCAGCACGTCGCTGCGCGCGTCAAAATGCTCTTGGCGCAAGTAACGTCGTTCGATATGGCTCACGCGCCGTGGGTGTTGGGCCGAATAGTTCAGTTCGACGTGCATTAAGTCGTGGGTATCGCGCAGGCGATACAGCCGCCCCTGAGTGTCATAGTCGAGAAAGATTCGCCCTTCGTTGCGATCACCCAGCAACTGCAGGCGCATCCGAAAGCCGTTCAGCGGGTCGGGCTCGAACAGCCGATACAGGCCGTCGATACTCTCGATCAAGACCGCGCCGTCGCCGCTGCGCCTGACCACAAGACCCTCGACTGGGTCGAACGCCCCGCCTGACAGGGGGACGTAACCGATATCCAGGCGGCGTCCCTGCTCATCGATGTAAAACAGTTTTTCGTCTATATCGATCTCGACGGATACCTCATAGGCGACGCTCCATCCCGCACCAAAGAGTCCGTCGTTCCGTGTATCGAGACTGCTGTAGAAACGCTGCCAATCCATTGGGAGCAGGCCCGCAAGCACAAAATCCAGTTCATCCTCATCGCCTAGAATCTTGGCACCGGTCGCGCTGTGCACCGGGTTAGGCGAGCCGTTCATGGCGTTTTTGAGGGCAGAGGTTATCTTGCTGGTCCCATAGGAGACGCCTGCCCCTACCAGCACACTGCCGAACAGGCAGGGTAGTTTGCTCCAGAAACATCTCACGTTGCCGCGCAGCATCAATAAAGCAGTAATCGCCAGGCCCACCCCCGGTGTTTTCCCACTCCGAATCTCCTGCACCACAATGGTCTCGCCACCAATGCGCACATCCGGAGAAATCAGGCCCTCGGCCGTCCCAATCTTGGCATCGCAGGTACTGCGATCACCGCTGCGCGCAGCAGGCTGGCCATTGATGAATACCGAGCTGGAACCTTCGGCAATGAATTGCAGCGGCATGGGCGGGTGCTTGTTGCACGCCACGGTGTCCAGTGGGCAAGGCTTGGTGCCGGGGGCGGGGGAGGCGACGGTCGGGCGCCACAACTGCGAGAAAAACTCGCCGGCCATGTCCAGGAAGCTGGGGGCCGAGGGTTCGCTGGGCGGAACTGAAACAGCGGTCATCTTGCCAGCTGCGCGGGCAGCCTTTTTACCATTGATGAAGACGTTTTCCGAGCCGCTGGTGATGAAGGCGTCGATCACTGGCGGAAATACCCAGTTGGCGGCGGACTCGCACCAACTGGATATTTTCAGGTCGGCGCCCGTGAGTCCTGCGGTGATACCGACGACAGCACCGACCACCAGCACCAGGGCAACGCCGCCGGTGGCGATGGTTGCGCCGGTCGTGATGGCAACCGCCGCCGCGACGGCAAGACAGCCCACGTAGGTGATCGCCGCATAGGCGGCCACTTCCAGCACACCTCCGAGAATATCGGCCATCACCGAGGTGTGCAGCAGTGCGTCGCCTTCTCGGGCAGCCCAGAGGTCATCACTCATTGCTCAGGCTCGACTCAAGGCGTAGCGCAAAAGGTGAGCGTGTTTTTCAGCGTTGCCCAATGCGCCGCCTCGGCAGGCCCCAGGGGCTGGGTCTTGACGTAACTCAGGGCGACCAGGTTGCGTGTGCCGGGTATCTGCATTGCCAACTGATATTGGTAAATATTGTCGCTGCCCTTGTTGAAACGGTTCTGCACTTCAAAGGCGTCGATGTCCTGCGCCGGCCCGACCTTAACCGCCTGGGCCGGGGAATAGCGAAGGTCCTTGACCTGCTGTTCGAGTTTTTTCAGCTGGCCTTCGAAATTGCTTTGCAGGCTCTCGCCGTCCGCCAACGGGCTGCGGCTCACCACCAGGGTAGTACCCAGCTTGGCGAACTTGAGGATATTGATCGAGGTGTCTTGTACCTCAGTGTCCGGCAAGGTGAACTGTGCTTCGTTGATCAGGTAATTCATGGTGAAGAAATCTCGTTATTGACCAGCGCCGGGCTTGCCGGGGAATTTTGATTCGACGGCGGACTTGATCGTGTCTTGCACGCCTTGGGCGCCGGGCGATGTGCCCTTGTCGCTGCCCAGGTTGATATCCAGCTTGCCCTTCGTCTGGATCTTGCTGCTGCCGGTGGAAAACAGGTTGAACGAGCCACAGGTCAGGTTGATGTCCCCGCCTGCCTTGAGCTCGATCACACTGTCCCCGCACACCAGGCGAAGACACTCTCCGGCTTCGATGGTGTAGTGGGTGGCGGCGCTGTCCGACTTGGCCCCACCCACAATCACGGTATCGTTGTTGCGCACCACCCGCAGGCGGTTACTCCCGATGGTCACCGTCTCGTTGTGGCCAATGCTCTTATTGCGGTCATGCCCCACCGAGTGGCTTTCATCCACCTCCACCACGATGTCCTGGTTGCGTTCGGCATGGATGTACAACTGCTCCAGCCCCTTCTTGTCCTCCATGCGGATTTCATTGAAGTTGGCCGGTGTGCCGCCTTTGCTCGAGCGGCTTTTTATGCCGCTCTGGGTCGCGTTTTCCGGCAGATCGTAGGGCACGGTCTGCTCGGCGTTGTAGACGCGGCCGGTGATGATCGGACGGTCGGGGTCGCCTTCAAGGAAGCTGACGATCACTTCCTGGCCGATCCGTGGAATCTGCATCGAACCCCAGTTCTTGCCGGCCCAGGATTGCGACACACGAATCCAGCACGAGCTGTTCTCGTTGGACTGGTCGTGACGGTCCCAGTAGAAGTGCACCTTTACGCGGCCGTATTGGTCGGTCCAGATTTCTTCGCCCTTGGGGCCGACCACCAGGGCGGTCTGCGGGCCTTTGACGATGGGGCGGTGGGTGTTGGCCAGCGGGCGGAAACTCTGTTGGGCGTCGATGCAGGTCAGGCTGCTTTCGAACTGCGCCGAGCCCGAGCCACCGCCGCTTTCCAGGCTTTCCTGGACGATGTAGTAGCGGCAGCCGACGATCAGGTATTCGCGGTTCTGGTCCTGGCGGCTGAAGCCGGTGAGGCTGAACAGATGGCCGGAGCCCAGGCCCCGCGCATTGCCGGCGAACTCGATCTGTTCATGCAGCGTTTGTAGCGCTTCGATGCGGGTGCGGGCGTAGTGTTCGCCGTCTGCGCTTTGCACATAGGTGCCCGGGTAGTCGTACAGCGGGTAGTCGCCGGCGGTGTGCGGGCGTGGCATGGCCGAGCGCACGTCGATGCTGGCGCTGGGGCGCTGGAAGTCGTAGTCGTTGAGCTCCAGCGACCCGGGCTGCACCTCCTGCGCCAGGTGCCAGTTGTGCATATGGTCGCGTTCGCGCTGCTGCTCGTCCTTGGGGTAGTAAGGGATCGACGCGTAGCCTGGTACGGTGGTGTGGGCGCCGTAAGCGTCGGCCAGCACCAGCACATGGCGGTCCTGTTCATGGCGGAAGAAGTAGTAGATGCCTTCCTGTTCCATCAGACGGCTGACGAAATCGAAACTGGTCTCGCGGTACTGCACGCAGTATTCCCACTCGCGATACGGTCGGCTCAGGGCATCTTCGAAGTCGGAAAAGCCCAGGTCGCGGAATACCTGCTTGATGATTTGCGGGATGCTCAGGTTCTGGAAAATCCGGCAGTCGGAGGTGCGGCTGAGCAACCACAGCCATGGGCGTAGGGTCACCTGGTAACTGGCGAACTGGCCCTGGTCGATGTTCTGGCTGCAACGGGCGACGATTCCGTGGAAATGCCGCTCGCCGCCGTCGGCCAGTTGCAGGCCCACGCTCATGGGTTTGCCGAGCAACTGGTTGAGGTCGATGTTGGCGTCCAGGGACGTCAGTTGCAGCTCGTAGTTGAACAGCCGGCCGAGCTCTTCACCGCCGCCCATTTCATTGAGCAACAGCACATCCGGCCCGAGGGGGCTGGTGATCTTGGCCAGGCGTGAGGCTTGGTTGAATAGCATCGGTTAACCCGTAAATGACTAAATAACTGAAGAAACCGAGTCCAAATGTGGGAAGGGGCTTGCTCCCGATAGCAGTGTGTCAGTTATGCATTGGGTGACTGATTCACCGCTATCGGGAGCAAGCCCCCTCCCACAATTTTTATCGAATTCCGTCAGGTCAATCGCTGAAGTCGTAGTGCAATTCATTATCCCGACTGCTGATCCGCACCCCCGCCAGCGCCTTGCCTTCGAGCATGCGCGTGAGGAACTCGCGGCTCATGTCCGGCAGCAGGCTGTTGGTGAGGATGGTGTCGATCATGCGCCCACCGCTTTCGGTTTCGGTGCAGCGCGAAACAATCAGGTCGACCACTGCGTCGTCGTAGTCGAACGCGACTTTGTGGGTGCTCTCCACGCGCTTCTTGATGCGGTTCAGTTGCAGGCGCGTGATCGCCTTGAGCATCTCGTCGCTCAGCGGGTAGTAGGGAATGGTCACCAAACGTCCCAGCAGTGCCGGCGGGAAAATCTCCAACAGCGGCTGGCGCAGGGCCTTGGCGATCTCTTCCGGCTCGGGGATGTTCGCCGGGTCTTTGCACACCTGGGAGATCAGCTCGGTCCCGGCGTTGGTGGTCAGCAGGATCAGGGTGTTCTTGTAGTCGATCACCCGGCCTTCGCCGTCTTCCATCACGCCCTTGTCGAACACCTGGAAGAAAATCTCGTGCACGTCCGGGTGGGCTTTTTCCACCTCGTCCAACAGCACCACGCTGTAGGGCTTGCGCCGTACCGCTTCGGTCAGCACGCCGCCTTCGCCGTAGCCGATATAGCCCGGTGGCGCGCCCTTGAGGGTGGACACGGTGTGGGCTTCCTGGAATTCGCTCATGTTAATGGTGATCACGTTCTGCTCGCCGCCGTACATGGCTTCAGCCAGGGCCAGGGCGGTTTCGGTCTTGCCCACACCCGAGGTGCCGGCCAGCATGAACACGCTCATCGGCTTGCTCGGGTTGTCGAGGCCGGCGCGGGAAGTCTGGATGCGCTTGGCGATCATCTGCAGGGCGTGGTCCTGGCCGATGATGCGCTTTTTCAGGTGCTGGTCGAGGTTAAGCACGGTCTCCAGTTCGTTGCGGGCCATGCGGCCCACCGGGATGCCGGTCCAGTCGGCGACCACCGAGGCCACCGCCTGGTAATCCACGGTCGGCAGGATCAGTGGGGTTTCACCTTGCAGGGTGGTGAGGCGCTGTTGCAGATCGACCAGTTGCGCACGCAATTCATCGTTGCCGCTGTCCACCACGCCGGCTTTTTCGCGCAGGGTTGCACGGGTAGCCAGCAATTCATCTACCAAGGCTTTTTCTTCACCCCAACGGCTTTCCAGCGTGGACAGGCGCTCACGCTCGGCGCTCAGCAGCGCTTCGCTATTGGTTTGACGCGCACCAATGGCAATGCCGATCGCATGCTCTCGGGCGATGATTTGCAGCTCGGTCTCCAGCGCTTCGATACGGCGACGGCTGTCGTCCACTTCCGCTGGCACCGCGTGCAGGCTGATAGCGACGCGGGCGCAGGCGGTATCCAGCAGGCTCACGGATTTGTCAGGCAACTGGCGCGCCGGGATGTAGCGGTGCGACAGCTTCACGGAGGCTTCCAGGGCTTCATCGAGGATCTGCACCTGGTGGTGTTTTTCCATGGTCGAGGCCACGCCGCGCATCATCAGCAGCGCCTTGTCTTCCGACGGCTCGGCAACCTGCACCACCTGGAAGCGGCGGGTCAGGGCGGGGTCTTTCTCGATGTGCTTCTTGTACTCGGCCCAGGTGGTGGCGGCCACGGTACGCAAGGTGCCACGGGCGAGGGCGGGCTTGAGCAGGTTGGCGGCGTCACCTGTACCGGCAGCACCACCGGCACCCACCAGGGTATGGGCTTCGTCGATAAACAGGATGATCGGCTTGGGCGACGCCTGCACGTCTTCGATGACTTGGCGCAGGCGCTGTTCGAACTCGCCTTTCATGCTGGCGCCGGCTTGCAGCAGGCCCACGTCGAGGCTGCGCAGTTCTACATCCTTCAGGGCCGGTGGTACGTCACCGGCGACAATGCGCAGGGCGAAACCCTCGACCACGGCAGTCTTGCCTACCCCGGCTTCACCGGTGAGGATCGGGTTGTTCTGGCGCCGACGCATGAGGATATCCACCAGTTGGCGGATCTCTTCGTCACGGCCGACGATAGGGTCGAGCTTGCCGCTGCGGGCCTGTTCGGTCAGGTCGACAGTGAAGCGCTTGAGGGCTTCCTGCTTGCCCATCGCACTTGGCGCCATCGCGCCACTGGCTTCGCCCGGCACGGCGCCGGCATTGAAACCGTCGCTGGCAGTCAGTGCGTTTTCCGGCGAGTCACCGACATATTCGTCAAAGCGCTCGCTCAAGGCTTCGGCCTTGATCTTGTCGAACTCGGCCGACAACCCCAGCAGCGCATGGCGCAGGCTCGGCGTCTTGAGAATACCCAGCACCAGATAGCCGGTGCGCACCTGGCTTTCACCGAACATCAGGCTGCCATACACCCAGCCGCGCTCCACGGCTTCTTCCACATGGGAGGACAGGTCGGTGATCGAGGTGGAACCGCGTGGCAGGCGGTCCAGGGCTTCGGTCAGGTCTCGGGCCAGGCGCGCCGGTTCGACGTTGAACTGACGGATGATGCGGTGCAAGTCCGAGTCCTGTAGTTGCAGCAACTGGTGAAACCAGTGGGCCAGTTCCACATACGGATTACCCCGCAATTT
>Ga0160440_100447_pt1 | contig 14105 bp, 15 predicted proteins | sample HID1971I_E1MG_FD_108277 | JGI IMG/M metagenome (GOLD analysis project Ga0160440, IMG submission 108277) | Enriched millipede-associated microbial communities from UW Madison campus, WI, USA - HID1971I_E1 MG | ecosystem: Host-associated > Arthropoda: Insects > Digestive system > Unclassified ... | reverse complement strand
CTGCTCAACAAACTGGACGTGCTCCAGGACCGTTTCGAAGAACTGACCGCCTTGCTCGGCGATGGCGAGGTCATTTCTGATCAGGCCAAGTTCCGTGCTTATTCCAAGGAATACGCAGAAGTTGAACCCATTGTAGCTACCTACAAAAGCCTCACCAAAGTGCAGGCCGACCTTGAAGGCGCCCAGGCGCTGCTCAAGGACAGCGACCCTGACATGCGTGAAATGGCCGTGGAAGAAGTCCGCGAAGCCAAGGAAAAGCTCGCCGAGCTGGAAGGCGACCTGCAACGCATGCTGTTGCCCAAGGACCCGAACGACGGGCGCAACGTGTACCTCGAAATCCGTGCCGGCACCGGTGGCGACGAGGCCGCGATTTTCTCCGGCGATCTGTTTCGCATGTACTCGCGCTATGCCGAACGACGCGGCTGGCGGGTCGAGATCCTGTCCGAGAACGAAGGTGAACACGGCGGCTATAAAGAAGTCATTGCACGGGTCGAAGGTGACAACGTCTATGGCAAGCTGAAATTCGAATCCGGCGCCCACCGCGTACAACGTGTACCGGCGACAGAGTCCCAGGGCCGTATCCACACCTCGGCGTGCACCGTGGCGGTGCTGCCCGAGCCGGACGAGCAGGAGGCCATCGAGATCAACCCGGCGGACTTGCGCGTGGATACCTACCGCTCATCCGGTGCGGGTGGCCAGCACGTCAACAAAACCGATTCGGCAATCCGTATCACTCACTTGCCGTCGGGCATCGTGGTGGAGTGCCAGGAAGAACGCTCCCAGCACAAGAACCGTGCGCGGGCCATGTCCTGGCTGTCGGCCAAGCTGAACGACCAGCAGACCAGCGCCGCCGCCAACGCGATTGCCAGCGAGCGCAAGCTGCTGGTGGGCTCGGGCGACCGTTCCGAGCGTATCCGTACCTACAACTTTGCCCAGGGCCGGGTCACCGACCATCGGGTCAACCTGACCCTATACTCCCTGGACGAGATTCTCGCCGGTGGCGTGGATGCGGTGATCGAGCCGTTGCTCGCCGAATACCAGGCCGATCAACTGGCGGCGATAGGTGAATAAATGACCATCATTGCCAGCCTGCTGCGTGCCGCCGACCTGCCCGATTCGCCGACTGCGCGCCTCGACGTGGAGTTGCTGCTGGCCGCTGCCTTGGGCAAGTCGCACAGCTACCTGCACACCTGGCCGGAAAAGATCGTCAGCAGCGAAGATGCGCTGACCTTTGCCGGCTACCTGCAGCGCCGCCGCAGCGGTGAGCCGGTGGCGTATATCCTCGGCCAGCAGGGCTTCTGGAAGCTCGACCTGGAGGTCGCGCCGCACACGTTGATCCCGCGTCCGGAAACAGAACTGCTGGTGGAGGCCGCCCTGGAGTTGCTGCCCGCCACGCCCGCCAACGTCCTCGACCTGGGCACCGGCAGTGGCGCCATCGCCTTAGCGTTGGCCAGCGAACGCCCGGCCTGGCAGGTCACGGCCGTCGACCGCGTGCTGGAAGCAGTGGCCCTGGCCGAGCGCAACCGCCAGCGCCTGCACCTCAATAACGCCACGGTGCTGAACAGCCATTGGTTCAGCGCCCTGCAAGGCCACAGCTTTGACCTGATCATCAGCAACCCGCCGTACATTGCTGACAATGATCCGCACCTGGTGGCCGGCGATGTGCGTTTCGAACCCGCCACCGCCCTGGTGGCGGGCCCTGATGGGCTGGACGATTTGCGCCTGATCATCCAGCAGTCCCCAGCTCACTTGCGTGCCGGTGGCTGGTTGTTGCTCGAACACGGCTACGACCAGGCCCCGGCGGTGCGCGACCTGCTGCTGAACCAGGGTTTTGAAAGCGTACATAGCCGTATCGACCTCGGTGGTCATGAACGTATCACCCTGGGGCATCGCCCATGCTGACCGACCAGGAGCTGCTGCGTTATAGCCGGCAGATTCTGTTGCAGCATGTCGACGTCGACGGCCAATTGCGCCTGAAACAGAGTCGCGCGCTGATCGTCGGCCTGGGTGGCCTGGGCGCACCGGTTGCGCTGTATCTCGCCGCCGCCGGCGTGGGCGAATTGCACCTGGCCGACTTTGATACCGTCGACCTGACCAACCTGCAACGCCAGATCATCCACGACACCGACAGCGTGGGGCAGACCAAAGTCGATTCGGCCCTGCGTCGCCTGAGCGCGATCAACCCGGAAATCACCTTGGTCGCCCATCGCTCCGCGCTGGATGCCGACTCGCTGGCCGCCGCCGTCGCCGCAGTGGACGTGGTGCTTGATTGCAGCGACAACTTCTCTACCCGCGAGGCGGTCAACGCTGCCTGTATCGCCGCCGGCAAGCCGTTGATCAGTGGCGCGGCGATTCGCCTGGAGGGGCAATTGTCGGTGTTCGATCCACGGCGCGCCGACAGCCCGTGCTACCACTGTTTATATGGGCATGGCAGCGACACCGAACTGACCTGCAGCGAAGCCGGGGTAGTCGGGCCGTTAGTGGGCCTGGTCGGCAGCTTGCAAGCGCTGGAAGCCTTGAAACTGCTGGCGGGTTTTGGCGAGCCACTGGTGGGCCGGTTGTTGCTGATCAATGCCCTGACCACGCGCTTTCGCGAGCTGCGCGTCAAGCGTGACCCTGGTTGCAGCGTCTGCGGGCCCCAGCATGGTTAAGGGTGCGCCCATCGGTGTGTTCGACTCCGGCATTGGTGGCCTGACGGTGCTGGAGGAAATCCAGCAATTATTGCCCCATGAGTCACTGTTGTACGTGGCCGACTGTGGGCATATCCCTTATGGCGAGAAAACCCCGGCATTCATTCTCGAGCGTTCCCGTTCCGTCGCTGAGTTTTTCCGCGAGCGCGGCGCGAAGGCGTTTGTGATTGCCTGTAACACGGCCACCGTCGCCGCCGTTGCCGATTTGCGCCGGGACTACCCCGATTGGCCGTTGGTCGGCATGGAGCCTGCGGTCAAGCCCGCCGCTGCCGCCACGCGCAGTGGCGTCGTCGGTGTGCTCGCTACCACCGGCACGCTGCAAAGCGCCAAGTTTGCCGCCTTGCTCGACCGCTTCGCCACCGATGTGCGAGTGGTTACCCAGCCGTGCCCGGGCCTGGTGGAGTTGATCGAAACCGGCGACCTGGACAGCCCTGTCCTGCACAAGTTGTTGCAGGGCTATGTCGAACCACTGGTCGGCGCCGGTTGCGACACCATCATCCTGGGTTGCACCCACTATCCCTTCCTCAAGCCACTGCTGGCGCAGATGCTGCCCCCCAACATTATCCTCATTGATACCGGCGCCGCCGTGGCGCGCCAGCTCAAGCGCTTATTGGGTGAGCGCGACCTGCTGGCCGCTGGCGATCCTGAACCTGCACAGTTCTGGACCAGCGGTGATCTGTTTCACTTAAGAAATATCCTACCGACACTATGGAAACAGCCCGGAATTGTGCGAAGCTTTGCTTCGTGAAAATTTCGTGAAATGCGCTGAAAAAAGCTGAACTTCCGTCTATGCCTCAGCTTCTATAGCCAGTTAGCCTGTTTAAAACCATATAACTTCGTTCGGAAAGGATGTTTCTTATGAAGCGCTTGTTCTGTTTGGCTGCGATTGCGGCCGCTGTGTTGGGACACTCTGTTTCAGCCCAGGCCGCTGGCCTGGAGTTCGGGTTGGGGAGCACCAGTGATTCGACGTTGACCTATCGATTGGGCCTGACCTCGGATTGGGATAAGAGCTGGATGCAAAGCAACGTTGGCCGTCTGACCGGCTACTGGAGCGGCGCTTATACCTATTGGGAAGGTGATGACCGTGCAGGGGCAAGCAGCCTGTCGTTCTCGCCGGTGTTTGTGTATGAATTTGCCGGCGAGTCGGTCAAACCTTATATCGAAGCCGGTATCGGGGTGGCACTGTTCTCCCGCACCCGTCTGGAAGACAACAACATCGGCCAATCTTTTCAGTTCGAAGACCGCCTGGGTTTCGGCCTGCGCTTCAACGGCGGGCATGAAGTGGGCATTCGCGCCACGCACTATTCCAACGCCGGTATCAGCAGCAATAACGATGGGGTAGAGAGCTACTCGTTGCACTACACCATGCCGCTGTAAGCAATGTAGGAGCGAGCTTGCTCGCGAAGAACGTCAACGATAACGCAGTGAATCTGGGTTGACGTGGTGCGTTCAGATTTTTCGCGAGCAAGCTCGCTCCTACAGGTCAGCGATAGACCGTGGCGATACCTTCGCGCTCTTCCAGGCATTCCGGCGCACCCATCTCAAACTCCCGGCAGATCAATGGCCGAAGCGCGTAAATCGTGCACATCATCGTGTCCCGGTCCAGCGCGGCGCACCAGCCGTCGTCCAGGCGCAGCATCACTTCACCGCCCCAATCGTCGGTATCGATAAAGCGCTGCGGCACGCCGGTGTCGGTGATCAGCATGACCTCCAACTGGCAGCAGCAGGCCGCACACGTCGAGCAGGTGACGGCAGGTTCGGTGATTTGAATATGGGGGATGTTGGTCATAGGCGCGCAGTGTAAGGCAAGTCGGTCAGGTGCGTATTAAAGCTCGGACGGGCGTCAATTCTCCAATCCACGTGCGACCCTATGCAGCAAGGGAAACAGCATGGCCCATAACAACGCCAGGCCGGTCAATGTGGCTGGGGTTGCGTAGCCAAAACTCACCCCCGCCAACTGGCTGCCTGCGTAATAAGACAGAGGCCCGCCCACCGCGCCCAGCAGGCTGGCAAGCCACCAGGGCCGTGCGCTCCAGGCCAGGCAATGGCGCAAGGTCGTGGTCAGCAATGCCCATAACAACATCAACCAGAATGGAATCATCGGCCCGGGCTCGCTGAAGTGGAAAACTCCCAGGGTGCGTAATAGCGTGTCCAGCAGCGTGCCTGCGAGTGTCACTGTCACGATAAGCACGCCGTCATCCGCCGGCGAACTTATCCACAGCCAATGGATTCCCAGTACCGCCAAGCCCACCAGCAGCCACAGGCTATCGCCGCCGAGCACGCAGGCAAACCAGCCGCACTGGAACAGCACAGCGTTGGCCAAGGGTTTAAGCACTGAAGCGCCCGAGCAACGGCGGGTTGATCGCCGCCGGTTTGGCCAACAGCAATTGCGCCGTACCAATGGTGCGTTCCATGAAGCCGCCCTCGCAGTAGCACAGGTAAAACTCCCACAAACGCAGGAAGTACTCGTCGTAGCCCAATTCGGTGAGGCGGCCATGGGCGCGACGAAAGTTCTCATGCCACAGGCGCAGGGTGCGTGCGTAGTGCAGGCCGAAGTCTTCCATGTGCAACAGGTTCATGTCTGTGTCGCGGCTGACGATCTGCAGCATGTTTTGTACACAGGGCAAGGCGCCGCCAGGGAAGATATAGCGCTGGATAAAGTCGACGCTGCGCTTGGCCTGCTCGAAGCGTTGTTCGCGGATGGTGATGGCTTGTAGCAGCATCAGGCCGTCGGGCTTGAGCAAATGGGCACATTGCTTGAAATAGGTGGGCAGGAAGCGATGGCCCACTGCTTCGATCATTTCGATCGATACCAGCTTGTCGTACGTGCCGGTGAGGTCACGGTAGTCGCTTAGCAGCAAGGTCACTTGATCTTGCAGGCCCAGTGCCTGGATGCGTTGCGCGGTGTAGGCGAACTGCTCCTTGGACAAGGTCGTGGTGGTGACCTTGCAACCGTAGTGCTGCGCCGCATACAGCGCCATGCTGCCCCAGCCGGTGCCGATTTCCAGCAGATGATCGCTGGGCTTGAGCGCCAGCTTCTGGCAGATACGCGCCAACTTGTTCAGTTGCGCCTGTTCCAGGGTGTCATCGGGCGTCAGGAACTGCGCCGCCGAGTACATCATGGTGGGGTCGAGGAACTCTTCGAACAGGTCGTTGCCCAGGTCATAATGGGCGGCAATGTTTTTCTGCGCACCCTTGCGCGTGTTGCGGTTGAGCCAATGCAAGCCTTGGGTGAACGGCCGGGCCAGGCGTGCCAGGCCACCCTCCATGGCGTCGAGAACGTCCAGGTTGCTGACCATCACCCGGACCACGGCGGTAAGGTCCGGGCTGGTCCAGTAACCGTGGATAAACGCTTCGCCGGCACCGATTGAACCATTGGCCGCCACCAGGCCCCAGGCCGCCGAGTCGAGAATCTGGATCTCCCCCAGCAGGTGCGCTTCCCGGGCGCCGAAGACTTGCCGCTCGCCGTCTTCGATGATCACCAACTGACCATGACGCAATTGGCTGAGCTGGCGCAGCACGCCCTTGCGTAACAGGGCGGCGGTCACACCGTTGACGTTCAGGCGGTTGGCCTTGACCGATAAGCTAGGGGATTTCATGGTGGCGATCCTTGGTGTACCCGACTGCGGTGCGAGAGACGCCGTCGGCGGCTCGGTGGGAAAAAATCGGTGTGCGCTTGAGCAACAGGCGCAAGGCTTGCCAGTAGATCGCCAGGCAAGTCTTGGCAGTCATCCAGGGAAAACGCCATAAATAACCATGCAGGCTCGCGCGGCTCAGAGGTTGGCGTTCCAGGCTCAGGGTGGCGTCGAAGAGTTTTTGCGTGCCCTGCCAGTCGGCCATGTGCACGCCGAGCCTGGCGGCGGGCGGGCTGAAACTCATGCGGTATTCAAGGTCGCGAGGCAAAAAGGGCGACACATGAAAAGCCTTGGCCACGGCGAAATGCTGGTGCTCATCGGCGGCGAGCGCCTGGGCCGGCAGCACGTAGTGATAGCGCTCGCGCCAGGGGGTGTTGGTCACTTCACACAGGATCGCGGCCAATCGTCCGTCGGCCTCGAAGCAGTAGAAGAAACTCACAGGATTAAAAGCCAGGCCCCAACTGCGGGCCTGGGTCAGTAGGCAGATAACGCCCTGGGGTGTACGCCCCAGTGCCTTGCCGACTTCGTGGCGCACGGCATCGCTCAAGCTCATGCCGTGGCGGGTGAATTCACGCAGGTAGTCCTGCTGGCGGAAACCGAAGGGCGCCAAGCGACTTCGGCCGGCCAGGGGCGACAGCCCAAGCACTTCATTCTCTTCACTGAGGTCCAGGTACAGCAGGCCGATGCGGTAGCGAAAGGCGTGGGCCTTGGGCGCAAACCGGCGATGGGCGATCCAGCCGCTGTACAGGGCGCTGTTCACAGGGTTTCCCCAAAGGCTTGGGCTACGCGCAGGGCGCTGACCACACCGTCTTCGTGAAAGCCGTTGGCCCAGTAGGCACCGCAGTAGAAGGTGTTGCGCGCACCGTGCAGTTCTTCCCAGCGGGCTTGAGCGGCCACGGCGGCCAGGCTGTACTGCGGATGGGCATAGGTGTAGCGCGCAAGGATCTTCAACGGGTTGATCATCTGCGTCTGGTTGAGGCTGACGCAAAAGGTGGTGGCGCTGTCGATACCTTGCAGAATGTTCATGTCGTAGGTCACAGCGGCCTGGGGCTGCTGCTTGCCGGTCAGCCGGTAATTCCAGCTGGCCCAGGCCAATTTGCGCTCGGGCAGCAGGCGCGTATCGGTGTGCAGCACCACGTCGTTGTTGGCGTAGGGCAGGGCGCCGAGGATCTCCTGTTCAGCCTGGCTGGGATCGGCGAGCAAGGCCAGGGCCTGATCGCTGTGGCAGGCGAACACCACACGGTCGAAGGTTTCGCTGCCGGCGGGACTGTGGATAACCACGCCATCGTCCATGCGTTGCACCTTATGCACAGGGCAATTGAGTCGTATCTGTTCGATAAAGCTGCGGGTCAGCGGTTCGATATAGCAGCTGGAGCCGCCTTCGATCACGCACCATTGCGGGCGGTTGCTCACCGAGAGCAAGCCGTGGTTCTTGAAGAAGCGCACAAAGAACTGCAGCGGAAAGTTGAGCATGTCGACCAGGGACATCGACCAGATCGCCGCGCCCATCGGCACGATGTAGTGCCGGATAAACCTGGGGCCATAACCGCCGGCTGCGAGGTAGTCGCCGAGGGTCATCTCGGCGCTGATGCGCTGCGCTTGCAGGTCCAGGGGGGCCTGGCGGTTGAAGCGCAGGATATCGCGCAACATGCCCCAGAAGCCCGGCGACAGAAGATTGCGGCGCTGGGCAAACAGGCTGTTAAGGTTGTTGCCGTTGTACTCGAAACCGGTGCTTTGGTCGCACACCGAAAAACTCATCTCGGTGGGTTTGAATTGGACGCCAATCTGGCCCAGCAGGCGGATGAAATTAGGGTAGGTCCAGTCATTGAACACGATGAAGCCTGTATCCACCGCATAGCTTTTTCCCTCGACCGTCACGTTGGCCGTATGGGTATGCCCGCCGATGCAATCACCCGCTTCGAACAACGTAATGTCGTGGCGGCGGCTGAGCAGATAGGCGCTGGTCAGCCCGGCGATACCGCTGCCGATGATGGCGATCTTCACAGATCGTCCTTGTGCGGCGGTGGGCTGCGCAGCATGCGCTTGCCGATGATCAATTGCGCCCGGTTGGGCAGCTTGGACAACGGCCACAGGGTGGCGATGAACATCGCCGGGAAAGCGATCTCCAGCGGGCGCTTTTCCAGTTTTGCAAAGATATGCCGCGCTGCCTTGTTGGCGGACCAACTCAGGGGCATCGGGAAATCATTGCGCTCGGTCAGCGGCGTGTCCACAAAGCCAGGGCTGATCACCGTGACGTCGATGTTTTCCGGCGACAGGCTGATGCGCAGGGATTCGAACAGGTAGCGCAGCCCGGCCTTGGACGCGCCATAGGCTTCGGCGCGGGGCATTGGCAGGTAAGTCACGGCGCTGGCTACGCCCACCAGGTGCGGGGTAAGCCCGGCACGCAACAGCGGCAGCGTGGCCTCGATGCAATAACTGCTGGCCAGCAGATTGGTGCGCACTACGTGCTCGATGATCGAGGAGTCAAATTGCCGGGCGTCGACATATTCACAGGTGCCGGCATTAAGGATCACCGTGTCCAGGGCACCCCAGGCCTCGCCGATACGTTCACCGATCTCGCGCACGGTCTGGCTGTTGGTCAGGTCGCCGGCCACCACCAGCACTTGCCCCGGATAGCGATGGGCGAGCGCTTCCAGCGGGCCTTTGGTGCGGGAGCTGAGTGCCACGTGGGCGCCGCTGTTGAGCAACTCCACGGCCAGCGCGGCACCGATGCCGCTGCTGGCGCCGGTCAGCCAATAACGTCGGGGTGCAAGGCTCATCCCATTCTCCTTTTCAACCAACTGACGATACGTCCGAGTACCGGTACGTGTTCATAGAGCAGGGCACCGGCATCGAAATAGTCACGATGACGATAGACCTTGTCGTGCCACATCAAATGGGAACAGCCCTGCACTTGAATCACCTTGCCGCCCGAGAGGCGCGGGTGGCGAAACTTCATGGTCCAGCGCAGGTAACCTTCGCCTTCGGCCACGGCATCGAAGCCGTGGAAGTCGAACTGCAGTTGGCTGACGTTGCTGTACAACTCGGTGAAGTAGCGCCGCAGCGCAGGCAGACCATGGACTTCATGCAGTGGGTCGGTAAACGCGATGTCCTCGCTGTACAGGCTGTCGAGCAGATGCAGGTTTTGCTTGTCCAGCGTGGCGAAGCTGTGGGCGAAGCGGCGCAGGAAGTCACTCATGATCGGCCATCTCCTGGCGTGAAGGCAGGCTGCGAAAGGCCGCCAAGGCACGCTCCCGGGACTGCTTCAGGTCGACGATGGCCGGCGGGTAGTCTGCCGCGCCAAACAAGCCGGCCGCTGCGGGGTTATGCACCTCTTTTTTGTTCAGAGCGGCGAGCTCCGGCAGCCAGCGCTTGATGAAGAGGCCGTCGCCGTCGAATTTTTCCGATTGGCTCAGCGGGCTGAAAATCCGGAAGTACGGTGCCGAGTCGGTGCCGGTCGATGAACTCCACTGCCAGCCGCCGTTGTTGGCCGCCAGGTCGCCGTCGATCAGGTGCCGCATGAAGAAGCGCTCACCTTCGCGCCAGTCGATCAGCAGGTTCTTGGTCAGGAACATCGCCACGACCATGCGCAGACGATTGTGCATCCAACCGGTTTCCAGCAGTTGGCGCATGGCCGCGTCGATGATCGGCAGGCCGGTGCGCGCCTGTTGCCAGGCGGCCAAATCCTCAGGTGCGTCGCGCCAGACTAGCGCTTCGGTTTCCGGGCGAAAGGCGCGGTGCCGGGATACCCGGGGGTAGCCGACCAGGATATGTTTGTAGAACTCGCGCCACAGCAACTCATTGATCCAAGTGATGGCGCCGATGTCGCCGCTCTCGAACTCGCCCTGGTTGGTTTGTAGCGCGGCGTGCAGGCACTGGCGCGGCGACACCACCCCGGCGGCGAGGTAGGCGGACAACTGGCTGGTGCCGGGTTTGGCTGGGAAGTCGCGCTCGTCCTTGTAATAGCTGATCTGCTGGTCGGCGAAGGCGTCGAGACGGCGACGCGCTTCGTCTTCACCGGCGGGCCAGAGGGCGCGCAAGCTGTCGCTGGGCGGCTCGAAACCTGCCACCGTTGTCGGCACAGGATCGCTTTGCAACTCAAGCCTGGCCTGTGCCTTGGGCGTTGCCACCAGGCGGGGCAGGGCAGTGTGCAGGCGGTTGTAGCAGACTTTGCGGAACTGGCTGAACACCTGGAAGTAGGTTCCGGTCTTGGTCAGTACGCTGCCCGGCTGGAACAACAGCTGGTCCAGATAGCTGTGAAAGGTCACCCCGCTCGCTTCCAGGGCCTTGGCCACGGCAGCATCGCGCTGGCTTTCGTGGATGCCGTATTCCTCGTTGACGTGCACCGATTCAACCGACAGTTGCCGGCATACTTCGCTCAGCACTTTCGGTGCCTGGTCCCAGGTCGCCGCGTGGCGGATCAGCAGCGGGATGTTCAGTTTGTCCAGCGCCTGGCCCAACTGCCGCAGGTTGCGCAGCCAGAAGTCAACTTTGCACGGCGCGTCATCATGGGCCAGCCACTGCTCGGGCGTGACCAGGTAAATGGCCGCGACCGGGCCGCGCTGGCTCGCGGCAGCCAGGGCTGTATTGTCGTGCAGGCGCAGGTCGGTGCGCAGCCAGATCAAATGCATTTAGACAATTCCACGCTGGATCAGTAACTGGTGGGCCGACAACGGATCTTCGGCCACGGACAATTCAGGGATCTCAAGGGTTAATGCGGCCAACTCGGCGTGGTGGATGCACACCGTTGAGCCGGCAATCAATATTGGGCAACTGACGCCGCCCAATAGTTTTGTGAGTGCCGACAAATGGAGGGCCTTGCTTGAGTACAGCAGCACGGCACGCGGTTGCAGATGCTCGACCGCCAGTGCCAATTCGCCGGCCGGCAGCGGCCAGTCAAATACTTCCACTGGGCAATCGGCACTGCTGGCCAGCCAGGCGCTGAGCCACAAGTGCGGTTCCAGTGGCAAGTCGGAATGGTTGATCAGCAGCAGCGGTGCGCCGTGAAGCTGGCGATTGTTGTGATAAATCCGCGCGCCGAACTTGCTGCGCAGCCAGGACAGGAAAAACACCCGCTCCATCTGCGCGCCGAACTGGCCCTGCCAACGCTGCTCCAGCTCCCTGAGCAGCGGCAGCATCAATTGTTCGCACAAGGTACGCGGCGGGTAGAGCGCCATGGCTTGGTTGAAAGCATCGTCGACCCGGCGTTCCGCCAGCTCGCTGATGGCACTGAGCAGATGCTGGCGCAGGCTGTGCCATTCGTTTTCCATCGGCTCGGCATTGGGTTGGGCCGAATCGATCAAATCCTTGACCTGGCTGACCGGCACGCCGCGATTGAGCCATGTGAGGATGGTATGGATGCGTTGCACGTGTCCGGCGCTGAACAGCCGATGCCCCTTGGGCGTGCGCTGGGGCACGATCAGGCCATAGCGGCGTTCCCAGGCGCGCAGGGTCACGGCGTTGACGCCGGTCTGGCGTGCCACTTCGCGGATCGGCAACCAGCCGTTTTCCAGGGCCAGGGCAATGTCTTCGCCGGGTTCGTCGAGCAAGGCAGGGTTCATGGGTTAGATCGCATTACGCAGGCTGAGGTTTTCCGGGTGCGGTTGCAGGTAGGCCTGTTGCGCGATGTAACGGTCCGGATGTTGGCGAAAGTGATGCTTGAGCAGGGTCAGCGGTACCACCAGCGGCACAATGCCGTGGCGGTATTGGCCGATGACGGTCTGCATTTCCTGTTTGTCATCGTCGCTGATGGCCTGCTTGAGGTAGCCGCTGATGTGTTGCAGTACGTTGGTATGAGTGCCGCGGGTGGCGCACTTTTTCAGGCCTGCCATCAGCTCGCTGAAGTAGCCGTGGGCCAGTGCCTGCAGATCGACTTCCTTGCCCATGCTGCCGAGCAAATGCCCCAGGCTTTTGTAATGCGCGGGGCTGTGGGCCATCAGCAGGTATTTATAGCGCGAGTGGAACGTCAGCAGGCGGTGGCGGGTGAGGCCCTCGGCCAGCAATTGCTGCCAACTGGCGTACACGAAAACGCGGCTCAGGAAGTTTTCGCGCAGTACCGGATCATTCAGGCGGCCGTCTTCTTCCACCGGCAGGTTGGGGTGGCGTGCGCAGAATGCCCGGGCGTAGATACCGCGCCCGCCAGCGTCGACAGGCGTGCCGTTGTCGCGGTACACCTTGACCCGTTCAAGGCCGCAGGACGGCGACTTCTGCATGAAGATGTAGCCGCACAGGTCGGTGTGTTCGCGGGCCATTCGCTGGCCGTAGTCGTCCAGAGGCTGCGTGACGTTGAGTTCACGGTTTACTGTGCCAACGGCCTGCGGCGCGGCAGGATCGCCCACCAGGCGGATCGGCTCCCGAGGGATGCCCAGGCCGATGGCGACTTCCGGGCAAAGCGGCACAAAATCGAAATAGTCGCTGAGGGTCTGGGTGCACAGCAGGGATTGCTTATGCCCACCGTTGAAGCGCACGTTTTCACCCAGGAGGCAGGCACTGATGGCGATCTTCGGTTTTGCATTGCTGGACATAAGCAAACCTCTGCAAGAATCCTGTACAAGTCGAATAATCCGTACAACTAATCTCATCATAGATTCGATGTTGTACAAGTCAATTAATTTGTATAGGTTTTTACAGGCGAGCTATTTCCAGCCCATATGCCAGGCCTCAGGGTCCTTCAACGTTTGCCAGGGCAAGCGCTCAGCGCGTCGGGTCAGGATGGCCTGCAGTTCGATCTCCAGCACAGTGCCTTCTTCATCACGAAATATTTCAGTGACCAGAAAGTGTTTTTCCTTGTGGCGGGGCTGTGCTGCCGTCCATTTCGACAGCAGCAGTTTGGCGGGGTTGATACGATTCATTGCGAGTGTTCGATCAAGCGCCGCGCCGCTTCCTGACCGCTGAGCCAGGCACCCTCCACGCGGCCGGAGAGGCACCAGTCACCGCAGACGAACAAGCCCAGATCGGCGTCGGCCAGCACCCCGAATTCATGGCTGCTGGACGGCCGGGCGTAGAGCCATCGGTGTGCCAGGCTGAATGACGGCGCGGGCATGGCGCAGTGCAGTAACTCAGCGAACGCACCGTGCAAGTGTTCGATCACCGCTTCCTTGGGCAGGTCCAGATGGGCCTTGCTCCAGGCGCTGGTGGCGTGCAGCACCCAGGTGTCGAGGGTGGTGTCACGCCCGGGTTTGCTGCGGTTGCGCGCCAGCCAGTCGAGGGGGCTGTCTTGCACGAAACAGCCTTCCATCGGCGTATCCAGGGGGTGATCGAAGGCCAGGGCAATGGCCCAGGTCGGGTCCATCTTCACCCCGGCCGCAGCACTCGCCAGCTTGGGCGCGGCGGCCAGCAGGGCAGTGGCCTGGGGCGCCGGTGTGGCGATGATCACGTGGCTGAAGGGGCCGTAGCTGTCACCATCGGCGTCGAGCAGGTTCCAGTGATGCGTGCCCTGGAACACCTCAGTGATACGGCAACCGAATTCCACCGGCAAGTCATCAAGCAACGCGCGCGTAATGGCGCTCATGCGCGGTGTGCCGACCCAGCGGATCTGTTCATCGGGAGAGGGCGTCAGCTGGCCGGACTTGAAGTTGTAAAGTTGGGGCTTCCACTGCTCAGCCCAGCCGTTGCTTTGCCAGCGCTGCACTTCGTTGACGAAGCGCCGGTCACGGGCGGTGAAGTATTGCGCGCCCATGTCCAGCGCACCGGCGTCACTGCGCTTGCTGGACATGCGGCCACCGCTGCCGCGGCTTTTATCGAAGAGTTGTACAGCGTGCCCCGCGTCTTGTAACGCTCG
>Ga0160440_100446_pt1 | contig 14214 bp, 13 predicted proteins | sample HID1971I_E1MG_FD_108277 | JGI IMG/M metagenome (GOLD analysis project Ga0160440, IMG submission 108277) | Enriched millipede-associated microbial communities from UW Madison campus, WI, USA - HID1971I_E1 MG | ecosystem: Host-associated > Arthropoda: Insects > Digestive system > Unclassified ... | reverse complement strand
GGCGCCAAGTACGACATGGGCCTGTTCAAGGACCCGTACCTGCGCATCGGCAAGGCCGAGGATGACCCGGTCGACACCTACGCCGACAGCCGCCTGCACCGCGCCGAGGCCCGGGATATCGCACGCCGTAGCCTGGTGTTGCTGAAAAACCACAACGAAACCCTGCCGCTGAAAAAATCCGCGACCATCGCTCTGGTCGGCCCGCTGGCCAAGGCCCCTATCGACATGATGGGCAGTTGGGCCGCTGCCGGCCGGCCTGCGCAATCGGTGACCCTGCTCGACGGCCTGAACGCGGTGATCGGCGAGAAAGGCAAAGTGATCTATGCCCGCGGTGCCAATATCACCGGCGACAAGGCAGTGCTCGACTACCTCAACTTCCTCAACTTTGATGCCCCGGAAGTGGTGGATGACCCGCGCCCTGCCCAAGTGCTGATCGACGAAGCAGTGAAAGCGGCGAAGAACGCCGACGTGATCGTCGCGGCGGTGGGCGAGTCCCGTGGCATGTCCCACGAGTCGTCGAGCCGCACCGACCTGAACATCCCGCAAAGCCAGCGCGACCTGATCAAGGCCCTCAAGGCGACCGGCAAACCGTTGGTTTTGGTGCTGATGAACGGCCGCCCGCTGTCGATTCTCGATGAGAGCCAGCAGGCCGACGCGATCCTGGAAACCTGGTTCGCCGGCACCGAAGGCGGCAACGCCATCGCCGACGTGCTGTTCGGTGACTACAACCCGTCGGGCAAGCTGCCGATCACCTTCCCGCGTTCGGTGGGGCAGATTCCCACCTACTACAACCACCTGACCATTGGCCGGCCGTTCACCCCAGGCAAGCCGGGCAACTACACCTCGCAGTACTTCGATGACACCACAGGTCCCCTGTTTCCATTTGGCTATGGCCTGAGCTACACCACGTTCAGCCTGGCGGACATGGCGCTGTCGTCCACCACCCTGAACAAGACCGGCAAGCTCGACGCCAGCGTCACGGTGAAGAACACCGGCAAGGTCGATGGCGAAACCGTGGTGCAGTTGTATATCCAGGACGTGGCCGGCTCGATGATCCGCCCGATCAAGGAGCTGAAGAACTTCCAGAAGGTCATGCTCAAAGCCGGTGAAGAACGCACGCTGCACTTCACCATCACCGAGGAGGACTTGAAGTTCTACAACGCCCAACTCAAGTTCGCGGCGGAACCGGGTGAGTTCAATGTGCAGATCGGGCTGGATTCCCAGGATGTTCAGCAACAGACCTTTGAACTGCTCTAACGCCTGACGCGGTCAAAAAAATGCGGGAGGGGGCTTGCTCCCGATAGCAGTGGGTCAGTCAATGAATCTGTTAACTGAAACACCGCCATCGGGAGCAAGCCCCCTCCCACATTTGACCTCATTGTTCTTGTTAGCCGCGCCGGTCGAGCAGATTGACCACCAACCGATCAATCCACCCCCACACCCTCTGCTTCACACGCCGCCACAACGGCCGCGCTTTCCATGCCTCCAGGCTCACCGCCTGGCTCTGGGCAAAATCGGTTTCGAAACTGGCCACCACCGCCGCCGTCAATCCCGGGTCCAACGCTTCGAGGTTGGCTTCCAGGTTGAAGCGCAAATTCCAGTGATCGAAATTGCATGAACCAATGCTCACCCAATCATCCACCAGCACCATTTTCAGGTGCAAAAAGCACGGCTGGTATTCAAAGATCTGCACGCCTGCCCGCAGCAGACGCGGGTAATAACGATGGCCGGCGTAGCGTACTGACGGGTGATCGGTACGTGGCCCGGTGAGCAGCAAACGCACATCCACACCCCGCCCTGCCGCCCTGCGCAAGGCACGACGCACGCTCCAGGTCGGCAGGAAGTAAGGCGTCGCCAGCCAGATCCGCCCCTTGCTGCGGTTCAAGGCGCGGATCAGCGATTGCAGGATATCCCGGTGTTGACGGGCGTCGGCATAGGCCACACGACCCAGGCCGGGGCCCATCGCAGGCACCTTGGGCAGGCGCGGCAAACCGAAATGGGTCGCTGGTTTCCATTCACGGCGCGCCGCGTTGGCGTGCCATTGACGGTCGAACAGCGCCTGCCAGTCCAGCACCAGCGGGCCGCTGATCTGCACCATCACTTCATGCCAGTCGGCGCTGTCTTGCCCTGGCGTCCAGAACTCATCGGTGACGCCCGTGCCGCCGACCACGGCGATACCCTGGTCGATCAGCAACAGCTTGCGGTGGTCACGGTACAGGTTGCGCATCCAGCGCCGCCAGTTCAGGCGATTGTAGAAGCGCAGCTCCACGCCAGCATCGATCAAGCGCTTGCGCAGCCCGAGGGTAAACGCCAGGCTGCCGTAATCATCAAACAGGCAGCGCACTTGCACACCACGCTCGGCGGCCAGCACCAGCGCCTGCACCATGGCGTCGGCACAGGCCCCGGCTTCGACCAAATACAATTCAAGATCGACCTGCTGCTCGGCCCGGGCAATGCCCACCAGCATCTGCGGGAAGAAACTCGGCCCGTCGATCAGCAATTCGAACTGATTGGCGCTGCGCCACGGGAACACTGCGCCGCTCATGTCAGCGCGCCGTGAAGATCAGTACCGCACCCACCGGCACCGACAGGCTGATCGACTTAAGCCCGGCAGCCTTGCGCAACGCCGCTACGCCCGGCGCCAGGTCGAAATCCTCGGCATGCAACACCACCGGCTCCAGGGTCACCACCTGGAAGCGCCGCTCATCCAGGCGCGTGGCGAGCAATTCGGCGCTGTAGGTCTGGGTCTTGCCATGCAGGGTAACGCTCAGCGGCAGGCGCAATTCCAACTGCGCGCCGGGCGCCAGGTCGTTGATCGGTTGCAGATTGATCTGCGCGCTGATCAACGCGTCGGGGAAGGTCTTGATCTGGAACAGCTCCTTGCGCATGCGCTCGTCGCGCAGCGGAATGCCACTGTTGATCGACTCCATCTCCACTTGCAACTGCGCCGCGCCCTTGGCGTCGACCTTGCCATGCAACACCAGGAAGCGATGCACCTCGGCAATCTCGGTGTTTTTGGTGGTGACGAAAGACAGGCGCGAGGATTCGTTATCCAGGTACCAGTCGGCGTGGGCAGGCACGCTGGCACAGGTCAGCAGGGCGAAGACCAGGGGTTTGACATTGAACATAAAGACTCATGGGGCAAAAAACCTGGGCGAACATTAAGCGCAATCTCACGAACGGCGCAAATCCAATGTGGGGGGCTTGCTCCCGAAGGCGGTGGACCAGCAACTCATCCAGTGGCTGACACCCTGCTATCGGGAGCAAGCCCCCTCCCACATGGGTCCGGCGGCGACTGTTCAGGCCAATGCCCGTTGAACTTCGCAGATCGTTTCTTCAAGGCTGGCCATATGCAGGTTCAACACCCGCTCCACCGGCGCCTGATGCATCGGCCAATGCAAGGCCATGCTGCCCACCAACCGGCCATGGGCGCGCACCGGCAACGCCACCGCCCGGATCAGGAACGGCAGACGCACCGGGTATTCCCAATAGCCCTCGGTACGCTGGCCGAACCCCTGGTGCTGGGTGTGCTCGCACGCATGGTATTGCTCATCGGCGGCCACCCGGTCGCGGCCCGCCAGGCGTTGCACTTCATCAAGGGGCAGTTGCGTCAGGCACGCCTTGCCCATCGCCGAGTGGAACAGGCTGGCGTACTGGCCGACGATCTGGCAGTTGTTCGGGTACAGCTTGCGCAACACACTGGGAATCGCGCTCTCCATGACTTCCAGGCGCTCGCCGTCGAAACAGGACAAGTCCACCACCAAGCCGGTGCGTTCGCTCAGCTCCACCAACCACGGCGCCGCGCTTTCCACCACCTGGCGCCTGAAGCGTTGCTGGGTATCGCCAAACAAACGTCGTGCACGCAGGCGGTAGCGCCGATCGCTCAGGCCGCGATAGACCCAGCCCTGTTCCTGCAAGGTCAGCAACATGCGCGACACCGTGGCCTTGGGCAGGCGCGTGAGGTAGTGCAGTTCCTCCAGCCCCAGGGCCTGGTGCTCACCCAGCAACTCGACGATTGCCAGTGCGCGCTCAACCGAGCGTACGGTGCCTGTGTCCATGTTCGATCTCCCTGTTGCCGGTGGATGATCATTTTCACAGCAAGATGCAGGCCCGGTCGCGGCTCAGCCGGTCGCTGCAAGACATTCCGGCGGCCGGCGTCGTACCCATTGGGTCAGCTGTTCATGGGCATAGGCCAATTGCAGCACGGCGCGGTCCGCCTGGGCCGGGCCGATGATTTGCAGGCCCATGGGCAGGCCCCGGGGGTTGAAGCCCACGGGGATGCTCATGCTCGGCAAGCCGGCCAGGGTTGGGCCGATCACCACTTCCATCCAGCGGTGATAGGTGTCCATTTCGCGCCCGGCCACATGGCACGGCCACGCTTGTTGTGCATCGAAAGGGAACAGTTGAGCGGTAGGCAGCAGCAGGAAATCGTAACGCTCGAACAACTTGGTCAGGGCTCTATACCACTCGCTACGATCCACCGACGCCTGGTACACCTGCTGGGCGCTCAAGCCGAGGCCGCCCTCCACTTCCCATTGCGCTTCAGGCTTGAGCAGTGCACGTTTTTTCGGGTTGGCATAGGCCGCGCCGAGGTTGCCGTGCACCAGCCAATGGCGGTGTACCAGCCAGCAGCGCCACAGTCGAGCCATTGAAAAGTCCGGCTGGCAGCTTTCTACTTCGCAGCCAAGCTCGGCGAAGTCACCCAGGGCGGTTTCGCACAGGCTCATCACGCCGTCTTCCATCGGCAGATAACCGTTGTAGTCCCCCAGCCAGCCCAGGCGTGCGCCTTTGAAGTCGCGCTGCAGCGGCTGGCCCAGCATCGCGGGATCATCCTGGGATGACAACGGCGCCCGTGGGTCGTAACCGGCCTGGATGCTCAGCAACCGCGCCACATCCGTCACGCTGCGGCCCATCGGGCCTTCGGTACCCAACTGCTGCACGAACAGTTCCGGCATCGGCCCGTGGGGCACACGCCCCTGAGATGGGCGCAAGCCGAACACATTGTTGAACGCCGCCGGGTTGCGCAGCGAGCCCATCATGTCGCTGCCATCGGCCACCGGCAGCATGCGCAGCGCCAGGGCCACCGCCGCCCCGCCGCTGCTGCCGCCGGCCGACAGGCGCGGGTCATAAGCATTGCCGGTGGTACCGAACAGCGTGTTGTAGGTATGGGAGCCCAGGCCGAACTCCGGCACGTTGGTCTTGCCGATGATGATCGCGCCACTGGCCCGCACCCGCGCCACGCTGATGGCGTCTTCACTCGGCACATGCTCGGCAAACAACGGTGAGCCCAGGGTGGTGCGCAAGCCTTGGGTCGCCGCCAGGTCCTTGATCGCCTGGGGCATGCCGTGCATCCAGCCGCGGGACTGGCCGTGGTCCAGCTCACGATCACAGGCTCTCGCCTCGGCCAGCACGGCATCGCTGTCGCGCAACGACACCAGTGCATTCACCCTGGGGTTAAAGCGCTGGATCTGCGCCAGGTACGCCTGCATCACCTCTTCACACGACACCTGCCGCCCATGGATCGCTCGCGACAGTTGCGTGGCATCCCAATCAACAATACTCAAGGCTTCACCTCGCTTGAAAACGGCAGCGGTTTTTTCGCCCGCGGTGCCTCCTGCATGCAGTAAGTGCCCAACAGCGTCAGCACGCAAGCGAACAACACATAGAACGACGGCGCCACCGGTGTGCCCAGCACCTTACTCAGCCAGGTCACGATCAACGGTGCAAAACCACCGAACACCATCACCGCTACGTTATAGGCCACCGACACGCCGGTGGAGCGCACCTCGATGGGAAACTGTTCGGCCAATGCCGTCGGTGCCGGGCCGAAGAACCCGCCAATGGCGGTGCACAGCATCACCTGCATCACCAGCAAACGCTCGATGGACGGCGCGGCGGCCACCCAGACATAGAGCGGGTAGACCATCACGAAGAAGGCCAGGGTGAACGCCATCAGCACCGGCCGCCGCCCCAGGCGATCCGAAAGCAGGCCGGACAACGGAATCACCACGGTCATCAGCGCCACCGCAAACATCTGCACCATCAGCACCTCGTCCAACGGCAGGCCGAGGTTCTTGTGGGCGAAGGTCGGCATGTTCACCAGCACCACATAGAACGACACCGTCGCCCCACAGGCCAGGCCCATGGACACCAGGATGCTGCGGCGATGATCACGCAACACATTCATCAGGCTCGGCGCCGGGCCGGTGGCGTTTCTGCGCGCCTCAATGAACTCTTCCGGGTCTTCCATGTGCCGACGAATCCACAACCCCACCGGGCCGATCAGCAAGCCCAGCACGAAGGGCAGGCGCCAGCCCCACAGGTCGAGGGTTTCGGGGGAAAAGAAATGCGTGACCAGCGCTACCATCGCCGCCCCACCAAACACCGCCAGGCACTGCCCCACTAGCTGCCACGAGCCGTACAAGCCCTTGCGATGGGCCGGCGCACTTTCTACCAGGAACGCGGTGGCACTGGCGTATTCCCCGCCGGTGGCAAAGCCCTGGAGCATGCGCGCCACCACGATCAGCAGCGGCGCGCCCATGCCGATGGCGGCATAGTTTGGCGCAAAGGCGATCATTGCGATGGACACCGTCATCAGCCGGATAATCAACTGCATCGCCGCCTTGCGGCCTTTGCGGTCGGAGTAGATACCCAACAGGATGCCGCCCACCGGGCGCATGAAAAAGCCCACGCCAAAGGTGGCCAAGGCCATCAGCAGCGAAGCGTATTCATCCTCGGAGGGGAAGAATTGCCGGGCGATGATGCTGGCCAGAAAGCCATAGACGATAAAGTCGTACCACTCCAGCGCGTTGCCGATCACGGCCGCCACCACTTGGCGGGTGCGGGAGACGCCAGGTTTTGAAGTCTGCATGAGGAACACTCCATTCAACCGATAAGGGAAAGGGTCCAGCGGCAGAAAAAAGGTGTTGATGTAGGAGCGAGCTTGCTCGCGAAAATCGTCAACGATGACGCAGCGCTTTCAGGTAGCCCGAGTCGTCTGTTGGTTTCTCGCGAGCAAGCTCGCTCCTACGGGTATTCGGATCATCCAGCTGGTTTCAACCAGCTCTCGGCCAGCGCGCCCCAATAGGCGGCGCCGGTCAGCAGGATGTCGTCGTTGAAGTCATAGGCGGGGTTATGCACCATCGGCCGCGATACGCCATTGCCGATAAACAGGTAGCTGCCGGGGCAGCGTTGCAGCATCCAGGCGAAGTCTTCGCTGCCCATCAGCGTGCGGGTGTTGCCGTCCACGGCGTCGGCGCCGAGCAAGGCTACGCCGACCTGGCGGGCAAACTCGGTTTCTTCGGCGTGGTTGACCAGCACCGGATAGGCCGGGCGGTGTTCGATCTGCACCGTGCAGCCGAAGCTGGCGGCCTGGGTCTGGATGATCGCGTTGACCCGCTCGAGCATCTGCTCGCGCACCTTGGGGTTGAGTGCGCGCAGGCTCAGGCGCAATAACGCTTGCTGGGGAATCACGTTGGCCGCCTGACCGGCCTGCAAGGCGCCTACCGTGACCACGGCGGCTTCCTGGGTGTCGATATTGCGCGCCACCACCGTCTGCAGGGCCATGACCATACTCGCGGCCGCTACCAACGGGTCCACGGTCAAGTGCGGCATGGAGCCATGGCCGCCGACGCCTTCGAGGGTGACAGTGAGCAAGTCCTGGGAGGCCATCATTGGGCCAACTCTTAACCCCAAATGCCCTGCTGGCAAGCCCGGCATATTGTGCATGCCAAACAACCCATCACAGGGAAAACGCTCCAGCAAACCCTCCGCCAGCATCGCCTCGGCACCGCCCTGGCCTTCTTCGGCGGGTTGGAAAATCAGATTCAGCGTGCCGTCGAATTGCCGCGTCGCCGCCAGGTAGCGGGCAGCGCCGAGCAACATGGTGGTATGACCGTCATGCCCGCAGGCGTGCATGCAACCGGCGTGCTGGCTGGTGTAGTCCGCGCCGGTGTTTTCGATGATGGGCAAGGCGTCCATATCGGCACGAATGCCCAACGTGCGCGAGCTGCTGCCGTTACGCAGCACGCCGACCACACCAGTCTTGCCGATGCCGGTATGCACCTCATACCCCCACTCCCGCAAGGATTGCGCGACCAGTGCCGAGGTACGGTTCTCTTCAAAGCCAAGCTCAGGATGAGCATGGATATCGTGACGCACAGCGTGCAAGTCGCTGGCAACGTCGCTGAGCCAATCCAGGATGTGCTGGTGTGGGCGCATGGTGATTCTCCTCACAGGCGGGTGTTCCCGTTCTTGTTGGCGACACACCGCCAGCTAACCGCGATGTGGGCGCGAGGACAATCAAAGGTGGTTCCACCCAGTGGAACCTAAGGCCAACCATTTTCTTAAAATCTCTGGAGATCATAATGTGGGAGGGGGCTTGCTCCCGATGACTGAGTGCCAGCCAAAACATTTCTAACTGACCCGCCGCTGCCATCAGCATGCTCGCTAAACACAACAGCCATTTGCCACCGGTTGCGAGGGCGCCTGCATAGCGTTAATCTCCCACCGTCGCTGCTCATCAGTGACCGGGCCTGGAAACCCGATGCTTAAGGACGCTACAGCGTCGTCAAACAATCAGCAGGCGCTTTTTTTATGCCTGCAGTTTGTGCTTTATGGCGGCTGTGCGTGGGAGACCTTCGGGTCTGCCGGGTTCCTTTTGCCTCGGTTTCCAGCCCGCGTACAGCTGCCACCCTTCGCCTGGAAACGTAAGTGGCAGCTCTTTTTGTTCATGCAAAAGGACTCTGCTATGCCAAATGCTCTATCAGCCGAAACCATCGGCGCCGCCACCTTCGCAGACTGCGGAGAAAACAAAAGCCACCTGAAACTGTTCCGCGTCAACGCCGGGGTTCCGCTTGTAGAAGCTCTCGAACACGCATCTCACGTGCTCTACTACGCCAAAATGCTCTCCCTTGAAGCCGCCATGGACCCAAGGGCCGAGAGGTTTGCGTTCGCCTCGCATTACTTGGGCGAAATGGGCAAAGCCATCATCGACGACCTGCTGCTGGCGATGCAGCCAGGCACTCCACCTGCGCAGTAATTAATACGCGCCCGGTGCACGGCATCGGGCGCCGCAATCCCTTCAGATTTATACGACGAAACTCACGGAATCGTCCGACTTTACCCTCAGCAAATCCCTCTCCAAAGTTTGGCTTGTCGCTGACTTCCTCGTTCTCGTTTACCTCGATTGAGGAAGGTGTGGCAACAACGACTTGGATGATAAGGGGCAAGAAAATGAGCAAAGGGCACTATGTTGTTTTAGGGGACCAAACGACGTGCGGCGGACGAATTCTCGAGGGTGATCCAACATTCAAGTTACATGGCCTTCACCGTGCTCTGGAAGGTGCTCGGGTCACTTGCGGAAATCATGCCGGAAACTTCCGGATCCTAGGCGGCATTTCCAATATGAGGCGCAATGGAAAACGTGTTGCTGGCACGCTGGATAGCGTGAGCAGTTGCCCCTGTGGAGCCCGGTTGATTCCTTCGGTGTTAAAGGCCACCTACGAAAAGCGAGAAGCAGAACCGCCAGCGAGTCAGCGGGTTGCTCAACCGAATGAGGCAGCTGTAAACGGCAACCCAGAAACGCCGTCTCAATCAGCTTTCACGCCTTCCGGTCGTACAGTGCCAACGGCATTCAACGGGGCGCTGGGTCAGGAACCAGGCTTCTACATCGTGCCCAAGAGCATGTCCCGCGAAGCATTGGAGACCACACTTTTTTCGACGATTGATCCGGCTGTGATGCGTAAGTTTCAATCACTGAATCCCAATACCGGCAACGTCAAAGCCGGCTCAATGATCGTGCTCAGCGATCCGAACAACACCTCCTGCACTTATCAGGAAGCGCAGTTGATGCAGGCCGCTCAACAAGTCGATGCCTCCCTGGATTCCCTTACGCCGGACGAGGCCGACTTTCTGTATCGACACGGTGCCGAAATCGCCAGCTTCATAGGCCATACCTCAACCTGGCTCGGCGTCAGCGCGGTGGTGATGGAAAAACACCTGACCAGCCTGCGCGACGCCCTTCAAGCCATCGAGCACTTGCATCAAGAAAACTATCGCCAGCACGGCCACCTTAAATCGACGCAGTTCTTTGCCGATCGTCATCGGCTGATGAACCAGCTGGATGCCCATTTACTCAACTCCACGCGCTTGCGTGGCCAGACAACTTTGGGCGATCACCCGAAGTTGAAAACGGCCCTGGGAATTTCCAGCCGCAGCCTGGTGCATCACTGGCACAAAGCGGGTGGACCGGGGCAGATTCCGGGGTATGCCGCTCATGTGGAGGCGGTCAGTCGTGCCACGAAGTATATGAAGGCAGGTGGTTACATCGGTATTGGTCTTGGCGGTATCTCCTCGCTGCTAGCTATTGAGCAGGTGTGTAACGGGGATTCTGGGGCTGCGTGTGAGAAGGTTAAGTTTACTGAGGGAGGAAAATTCGCCGGTGCCACCGCAGGCGGTACGCTGGGCGGACTGATGGCCAGATCTGCCAGTAGTTCGATTTGTGTGGCGCTTGGCGTCTCTACAGGTATAGGGGGCGTTGTCTGTGTCGCCGCCCTAGTAGGAACTGGCACTTGGGCAGGCACCACTTACGGCGGTAGCGGTGGCGAAACATTGGGTGAAAAATTGTATGAGAAAACTCTGCCATGACCATCGAGGAATTTTGGAAGTCCTGGCTACTTATCTGGCTTCTGGCCGGGCCAATTCTGATTGCAATTGTGGCTGTTACATACAGTCTGTACCTAAGCCACCATCATCTGGGCGCCATGAAGGAGGCTTTAAGGAACAGTCGTTATATTTATCCGTGGGGGTCGAGCCTGGGTAAGCGGGGTTTGATTTGGTCCCTTTTGGAAATATCAAAAATCGCTGGGATGATCCTGATGCCAAGGGCATCACTTCGCATGGGTGAGCTTGACCCCATTGATCTTGAAAACTTCCCTCCTTACCTTAAACGTCGACTGAAAGTCGTAACGGGATTAATAGTGGTGGGGGTTATTTGGCTGGCGGCCATATCTGTGTTGATAGAGTTTGAGTAAGGTAATAGTTCCCAAGTTGAAATCGGCTCTCGGCATATCCAGTCGCAGCTTAGTGCACCATTTGGACAAGGTCGGTGCGCCGGGTGGCGGGATCGCTGGCGAAGCTATGGGGGAGAAAATCTACGAGGTTACTCAGCCATGACCAGCATCGACACCTGGGCCCCCTGGATTGCGATCATTTTTATTGGTACCCCTGGTCTCCTCGCAATTGCCGGTACTGGATGCAGTCTTTACCTGAGCCGCTACCACCTAGACGCCATAAGGGAGGCCTTAAAGAACAGCCGTTATATTTATCTTTGGGGGCCGAGATTAGGGAGGCGGGGCTTGATTTGGTCCCTATTGGAAATTTCGAAAATTGCCGGAGTGGTTTTGTGGTCAAAGGCATATATCCGTATGGGAGATATAAACCCTGCCGATCTTGAACATTTCCCGCCTCATCTGAAAAGGCATCTGATTGCCGATACGGCACTGATGCTTGCCTCTTTAGCGTGGCTGATACTTGTAGTCATTCTGTTGAAGCTCAAGTAATACAACCGGACTTACCAAGGTCCCTGACAGGTCAGCTTCTGCTAATAAACCTGCGTTTCATTCATTTAAACCTTGGAGTCTTTGCTACCGAGATCACCTTTACAAAGGCGAAACAAATGGGAGAAGTCATTTATGAGGCAACAACGTGAGCGTTAGTACAGCGGATACAATATTCCTATGTGTCAGCTTGATCGGGTTTGGCGGCACAGTAATTGCCCTAGGCATGTTGCTGCATATTGCCTATACCAAGATGGAGCTAATGCTGAATTGTCTAAAAAATTGTCCTGCCGTGATCATGCTATCAGGCTTAATTCACGGTGGTCCTTTGGGGAGGCTGGTTGTTTTAGGCAGGATTTTCAGCGTCATAAGCACGCCACGCCTTTTTCTACCTGACGGCGGAGCTTGCATTGAAGATATAGATAAATTCCCCAAAGCACTCAAAAGGCGCTTATCTATCCTCAATAAATCTTTATATATCTTCACTTGGATGTTTTTGTTTTGCTGGCTAATATTTCTTGTTAAATGGACCGCCATGCCCCCTCTTCACTTGGGCGTGGCAGTGCTGACCATCATAGCAGTGCCGATCTGGGCTTTAGCTTGTTTATGGATGGGAAAGAAACATGGCAGCTCAATCATTCTTGGGTTCAGGCATAGCTCTGCCATTACAATCAGAGCCAGACTCAACGCTACCAGCTGGACTGCAACCATAATATTTATAGTAGCCACATCAATAATAATTACATGCAGTCGATTCTTTGTAAGTCGCGGCACACTTGAACCGCAGGAACTAAAAAACCTCCCTCAACACCTTAAACTCAAGCTGTTCGGTTTTTTTATTTCAGAAATCATATTACTTTCCTGCTTGCTGGGGCTGTATCTGCTTAGCGAATGAAACATTCAAACAAGGGCGGAGAACAATATTCGACACAAAGCTATACGCCGATCATGCAGCGTTTCTGGCAAACCCGCCTGATCAGCTACCTCACGGCACCAAGCGACACCCCTGCCGCTCCCCCAACCACCTTGCCGTATGCGTACGCCCCAACCCACTCGCCGTCACTTCACTGCGCTCAGGCGTGTCGATCAACGCACTGGTCGGCACGTACTGCTTCACATACCCACGGCAATACTGCGCCGGGTTGTTTTCCACATACCGGCACGAGCAATACTCCTTGGCGGTGTACGCCGCGATGATGTCGGGGAAGGCTTGCAGGTTGACGCGCTCATGCCACACCCAGCCCAGCAGGGCGAGCAACAGCAGCAGAAACAGACTGGTAAACGGCCGACGACGAATCATGGCTGCACCGCCGCCAGTACGCGCTTGAGCAGTTCGTTATGGCGGTAGCTGCCGTCGCGGTCATCGCCGTAACGTACGATCACCAAGTGTTCGTCCGGCAGCACAAACAGCGCTTGGCCCCAGTGTCCCAATGCGGCGAAGGTGTCAGCAGGAGCATCGGGCCAAGGTTTGGGCGCGCCTGTGTTGAGCCACCACTGGCCGCCGGGGACGGCTTCATCCTGGCCGCTTTTGTATTTGTCGAACGGCTGGCGATTGAAGGCCACCCATTCTTTAGGCAGCAACTGTTGCTCACCCCAACGCCCCTCCCGCGCCATCAGCAGTCCAACCCTCGCCAAATCCCGGGCAGTGAGGTACGCATAGGACGAAGCGACGAAGGTTTCATCGGCATCGGTTTCCCATGTCGCATTGCGAATGCCCAACGGCTTGAACAACGCATCCCACGGATAGCTCATATATGCCTTGTGGCCGAGCATGCCTTTGAGGGCCGCAGACAAGATGTTGCTGTCGCCACTGGAATAACGAAACGCCTGGCCCGGGGCAGCAGCAGCGTCGGTACTGGCGGCAAACTCAGCCATATCGCCACGGCCTCGGGTGTAGAGCATCGCCACCACCGAGGATTTCAGCGGCGCGTATTCATAGTCTTCCTGCCAGTCCAGGCCCGAGGCCCAGTGCAGCAGGTCGGCCATGGTCACCTTGGGATGCTGCTTCATCGGCGGGTAGAAACGCGCAACGGGGTCGCTCAACTTGAAGCGGTTTTCGCCGTAGGCGACTCCAAGCACCGTGGCCATCAGGCTTTTGCTCACCGACCAGGTCAGGTGCGGCGTGCTGGCGGTGGATGGCGCGGCGTAGCGTTCGTAGATGATTTCGCCGTCACGAATGACCAGCAGCGCATCGGTACGAATGCCTTCGCGGCTGGTGTCGTCACGGGGCGGGAAAGCGTAGGCGTCCAGTGCATCGACAGCGGGGCCATTGAGTGGTGCGCCCATGGCCCAATCCTTTTCAGGCCAGGTTTCGGCGCGGGCGGTAACGGTGACAAACAGCAGGGCAACGCACAACAGGCCTCGGACCATGGACGCAAACTCAAGGGGGGGCATTCAAGCCCGCGAGCCTAGCGCAGGCCAATGACAGATTTGCTACACAGGGTCTGTCATCCAACCGTCACCGTAACTTCATGGAGATGACACCGAGGCTACATAGCCTGACTTTGGACAACAAAGTCGACTGGCCGTACAACCTGGCCGGCACTCGGAGACTCGCTATGACTCAGATCGCCCGCATCAGCGACAAAGGCAATGAACGCCGTCTGCAAGCCGAACGCCTGGTGGGCGCACAGGCTTTGCAGGAAGCCCAGGCCCT
>Ga0160440_100442_pt1 | contig 14466 bp, 10 predicted proteins | sample HID1971I_E1MG_FD_108277 | JGI IMG/M metagenome (GOLD analysis project Ga0160440, IMG submission 108277) | Enriched millipede-associated microbial communities from UW Madison campus, WI, USA - HID1971I_E1 MG | ecosystem: Host-associated > Arthropoda: Insects > Digestive system > Unclassified ... | reverse complement strand
TATGGGGTGCAGGTCAACCATGACGGTGTCTTGGGGATTCTGGCACTGATCTTTTGGTCGCTGATCTGGGTGGTGTCGATCAAGTACATGCTGTTCGTGCTGCGCGCCGACAACCAGGGCGAGGGCGGCATCATGGCGCTCACCGCACTGGCGCGGCGAGCGGCCGGGGAGCGTGCAAAACTGCGCAGTTTCCTGGTGGTGTGCGGCCTGTGTGGCGCGGCACTGTTCTATGGCGACAGCATGATCACCCCGGCCATTTCCGTGTTGTCGGCCATCGAAGGCCTGGAGCTAGCGTTCGATGGCCTGGAAAAATGGGTGGTGCCCATCGCATTGATTGTGCTGGTGGCGCTGTTCCTGATTCAGAAGCACGGCACCGATCGCATCGGCAAGCTGTTCGGCCCGGTGATGGTCACCTGGTTCCTGGTGCTGGGAGGGCTGGGTGTGTACGGCATCCTGCAGCAGCCCGAAGTGCTGAATGCACTGAACCCGGCATGGGGCGTGCGCTTCTTTATGGTGCACCCCGGTATCGGCGTGGCGATTCTCGGCGCGGTGGTGCTGGCCTTGACCGGTGCCGAAGCGCTGTATGCCGACATGGGCCACTTCGGCCGCAAACCCATTGCCCGTGCCTGGTTCATCTTGGTGCTGCCGGCGCTGGTACTCAACTATTTCGGCCAGGGCGCCATGCTGCTGGGCGATCCGGAAGCCGCACGCAACCCGTTCTACCTGCTGGCGCCGAGCTGGGCGCTGATCCCGCTGGTGGGCTTGTCCACACTGGCTACGGTGATTGCATCCCAGGCGGTGATCTCTGGTGCGTTCTCATTGACCCGCCAGGCGATCCAGCTTGGTTACATCCCGCGTATGCATATCCAACACACCTCCAGCGCCGAGCAGGGCCAGATCTACATCGGCGCCGTGAACTGGTCGCTGATGGTGGGGGTGATCCTGCTGGTGTTGGGCTTCGAGTCCTCCGGCGCCCTGGCTTCGGCCTACGGCGTAGCGGTGACGGGCACCATGCTGATGACCACGATCCTGGTGTCGGCGGTCATGCTGCTGCTGTGGAAATGGCCACCGGTGCTGGCTGTGCCGGTATTGCTTTGCTGCCTGTTGGTGGACGGTCTGTTCTTCGCGGCCAATGTGCCCAAGGTGATCCAGGGTGGCGCCTTTCCGGTGTTGGCGGGGATCGTCTTGTTTGTGTTGATGACCACCTGGAAGCGCGGCAAGCAATTGCTGGTCGAGCGCCTCGACGAAGGCGGTTTGCCGTTGCCGATTTTTATCAACAGCATCCGCGTGCAGCCGCCCCATCGCGTGCAGGGGACTGCGGTATTCCTCACCGCACGCCCGGATGCGGTGCCCCATGCGCTGTTGCACAACCTGCTGCATAACCAGGTGTTGCACGAGCAGGTGGTGTTGCTGACGGTGGTCTACGAAGACATTCCAAGGGTGCCCGCCGCACGGCGCTTCGAGGTGGATTCCTACGGCGAAGGCTTCTTCCGCGTGATCCTGCACTTCGGTTTTACCGACGAGCCGGATGTGCCCGAAGCACTGAAGCTGTGCCATCTGGATGAGCTGGATTTCAGCCCGATGCGCACCACCTATTTCCTCAGCCGCGAAACGGTTATCGCCTCGCGTATCAAGGGCATGGCCCGCTGGCGCGAAGCCCTGTTCGCCTTCATGTTGAAGAACGCCAACGGCAACCTGCGCTTCTTCAAGTTGCCGGTAAACCGCGTGATCGAGCTGGGCACCCAGGTCGAAATGTAAGGCGCTGCACTACGGGAGCCGGCAATCGGCTCCCGCTTTCCTTTCTGAACCCTGTGCTATCGATAGTTGTCGACTAGGCTGGTAGGAGCGAGCTTGCTCGCGAAAAACGTCAACGATAACGCGTTAATGCTGGATAAACGCAGCGCCTAAGAGGCCTTCGCGAGCAAGCTCGCTCCTACAGAAATGTCTAGAAACCCAGAAGAGGTGCGCCATGAGTCAGCTGCTCGAACCCTATACCCTGCGCCAATTGACCCTGCTCAACCGCATCGCGGTCTCGCCGATGTGCCAATACTCAAGCGACGATGGCCTGGCCAACGACTGGCACCTGGTGCATCTCGGCAGCCGCGCCGTGGGGGGCGCCGGGCTGATTTTCACCGAAGCCACCGCCGTGACGGCCGACGGGCGCATCACCGCCCAAGACCTGGGCCTGTGGAATGACGCCCAGATCGAACCGCTGCAGCGCATCACGCGCTTTATCGCGGCCCAGGGGGCGGTAGCGGGTATTCAGCTGGCCCATGCCGGACGCAAGGCCAGTACCCATCGGCCCTGGATCGGCAAGCATGGGAGTGTCAAGCCGGGGGAGGGCGGCTGGGTGCCGGTGGGCCCATCACCGATTGCCTTCGACCCGAATCACACCCAGCCCAAGCCACTGGACGAAGGGCAGATCCAGCAAGTAATCGCCGATTTTGTCGCTGCCGCCAAGCGCGCCTTGACCGCAGGCTTTGAAGTCGTGGAGATCCATGCTGCCCATGGATACCTGCTGCACCAATTTCTCTCGCCGATCAGCAACCAGCGGCAGGACCACTACGGTGGGTCGTTCGAAAACCGCATTCGCCTGGTGCTTGAGGTAACCCAAGCCGTGCGCGCCGCATGGCCTCAGGAGTTGCCGCTGTTTGTGCGGGTGTCGGCCACCGATTGGGTAGAAGACGGCTGGAACCCGGATGAAACCGTGGAGCTGGCGCGCCGCCTGAAAGACCTGGGCGTCGACCTGATCGACGTGTCGTCCGGGGGCACCGCCGCCAATGCCGAGATCCCCACCGGCCCCGGCTACCAGACGCGCTTCGCCGAGCGGGTACGCAAGGAGTCGGGCATCGCCACCGGCACGGTCGGCATGATCACCGAACCGGCCCAGGCCGAGCACATCCTGCGCACTTGCCAGGCTGACATTATCTTCCTGGCCCGTGAATTGTTGCGCGACCCGTACTGGCCGCTACATGCCGACGATGACCTGGGTGGGCGCAAGGCCATCTGGCCGGCGCAATACCAGCGGGCGACCCATCGCGACCAGCCGATCCATGAGTCGGATCTGCGCGACTGATCTTGCACACGGCCCTGCCAGACCCACCCTGACACGGTGGGTTTTTTCTTGCCCGCGTTTGAAGGAAGGCTGATCCTTGGTGGTCGTGAAGCAGGAGACCCCTATGCTGGTGGAACGCGCATTAACCGAAAACGATATCCCCTTGCTGGCAACCATCGACCGTACGGAACTGATCCAGGCGTGCTATCGCATGGATCGCGGCGAACTGGTGTTATATGCCGCGCACCATGATATGCGCGGCTGGCCCGAAGGCGAGGCCGAGCAGGATGCAGTGGCTCTGCGGGCCTGCCTCCAGCGTGGCGGATGGTTGTGGGGCGTATTTGACGGCCAGGCGCTGGTCGCCGCAGCGGTGGTGGATAATCGGACTTTCCATCATCAAGGCCTGCTGATGCGGCAGTTGAAGTTCCTGCATGTCAGTCACGCGGCCCGTGGCTCGGGCCTGGGCAGTCGATTGTTGGTGCTGGCCTGCGAGCACGGCCGGCAAGTGGGAGCTCAAGCGCTGTATATCTCGGCCACGTCGTCGCGTAACACCGTGGACTTTTACCTGCGCCATGGTTGCCGACTGTTGCAGCAACCTCATGCTGAGCTGTATGCACAGGAACCGTTAGACATTCACCTGTATCGACCACTGTGTGAGTAACGGCTGTAGGGTTTTATTACCCAGGCTATTTTTTTAAGTTAATACTCTAAAAAAATCCCACGTGCGACGAGATAGTTTCTAAGATTAGGGTAAGTCTGGTTCCTGGCCCAGGGAGGCAGGTTGCTTGTCCACGAAAGCGTTGCGCTTCGGGGAGTTGGTAAGTGGGCACCAGGAGTATTTGACTGATATCAGGAGTAACAGTCCATGGCCAAGTCCTATGGCGTAGCGGGTGCGGTGGCGTCTTTCCTCAGCCGCCGGATGTCCTTGCGGGATCGCAGGTTGAGTTCGGATGAAATGGAGCTGCTAGCCCAGTATCGGGCGCTGACCGAAAGCGATCAGGTGGCGATGCGGTACTTGATTGGTGCGATGAAAAGCGTATCGCGCTTCTGAGCTATATACGATCACTCCCACGTTCTCGCGTGGGAATGATCGCGAAGCTCACCTCAGGTGTACTTGCGCTGCTCCGGCGCAGGCGGGAAGTACTGGTAGAGCCAGGTTTCGCTCAAGGTTCGGTCCTGTGTGCGAATAAACAGGCGCAGCTCCACCGGCTCCACGCTGTCGCTGGTGGGGTACCAGTCGAACAGGATGCGATAGCCCTTGATATTTTCCAGCACCAGCACGCTGAAATCCTTTACCTCACCATGGGAGCAGGTCACCACCGGTTCGATGCCGGTGCCCGCCGGCAGGCGATCCAGGCCGCCGCCCTTGAAGTCGACGGCGAAACGCCGTGCCCACACCTGCGGGTAATGCTCGCCGGGCGCCCAGCCCTCGGTAAATCCACCCATGCCCGAACGAGTCGCGTCGACCTGTGCCAGCGGCGTGCTCACCGGCGGCAATGCGCTCCAGTACAGCTTGTAGCCATAATTGAGCGAATCACCGGCGGCCACGGGATTTTTCGGGGTCCAGAAGGCCACGATGTTGTCCAGGGTTTCTCCGGTGGTGGGGATTTCCAGCAGGTCGATCGAGCCTTCGCCCCACGCAGTGGTAGGTTCTACCCATAGGCTGGGGCGCTTGCTGTACCAGTCGACGGTGTCCTGGTAGCTGGCGAATTCATGATCGGTCTGCACCAGGCCGAAGCCTTTGGGGTCGGTGTCGGCGAATGCATTGAATTGCAGCTTGGCCGGGTTGTTCAGCGGGCGGCAGATCCACTCGCCATTGCCGCGCCACATGGCCAGGCGGTCCGAATCGTGGATTTGCGGGTGGATGGTGTCGCACATGCGCCGCTCGTGGGTACCGCAGCTGAACATGCTGGTCATCGGCGCGATGCCCAGTTGTTCGATGGCGGTGCGGGCATTGATATGCGCATCGATCGCCATCACCACCTGATTGGCCTGGCAGTCGATATCGAAACGGTAGGCGCCAGTGGCGCTTGGCGAGTCGAGCAGGGCATAGACCACAAAACGCGTGGCGTTCTTGTCCGGGGTTTCGAACCAGAACTGCGTGAAATCGGGGAATTCTTCGCGTTTTTTCGCGTAGGTATCAATCGCCAGGCCACGAGCCGAGAGGCCGTATTGGCCGGTGGAGTCCACTGCGCGGAAGTAGCTGGCGCCGAGAAACGACAGCACGTCATGGCGGTCCAGTTCCGGCGCCTTGAACAGCTTGAAGCCGGAAAAGCCCAGGTCGCCGGTCAGTTGCTTGGTGTCCACCGTGGTTTTTTCATAGTTGAACAACGAAGGGCGGAAATGCACTTCGCGGGCCTCGCGGGTCTTTGGATCGACACTGTGCATGCGCACCGGCGTCTTGAAGCCCATGCCGACGTGGAAGAACTGCACGTCGAGTTGGCCGTTCAGCTCTTTCCACAATGAATGGTTGCCGTCATAGCCAATGGCATTGAAATTCTGCGGGGTCATGCTTGCCAGGGTCGGTGGCAGTACCTGTTTAGTGTCCTGATAGCCACGGGTGGCCAATTGCTTGGCTTGCGCCTTGAGCGATTCGAAATCGAACGCCACGGCCTTGCCATCGGCGGCCCGGTTCCCGGCCCAAGCCTGCGCGGCCAACAGGCCACTGGCCGACAAACCGGTGTAAGCCGCAATGGCCATGGACGCTTTGAGCAAATTCCTGCGATGCATAAATACAACCTGTCGTGAACAATCCCGCGCCGTTCCTGGCACGTGCTGGATCAGAGAAAACGGTTCGGACATGCCTTCGGCCAAACGCAACGGACATTAAACAGACGCCGGATAGCTTAAGCGGTTCGATGCTTAAGGAAAAATGATTGATGGCGTGATGATGGCGTTGCATGTGCAACAAGACATTTCCAGCATGGCAGTCAAACGTTACATCTGGAAGCACTCTAGATCGTGGCTCTTTGGCACTTAGTTTTACGCTGAGGGCCTACTGTTCCTACCAACTCAAGTGTCTGGAGGCTATAAATGAATACCCGTGGATTGCTCGATCAGTTGCTCAAGTCTGGCCAGGACATGTTGCAAAACAAGGCTGGTGGCCAGGGGAAGTCCAATGACAAAGGCGCCCTGGGTGGCTTGCTCGGCGGTGGCGGGCTCGGCAGCCTGCTCGGCGGTGCCGGCGGCGGCGCCCTGGCAGCCGGGGCCATGGGCCTGTTGCTGGGTAACAAAAAGGCGCGCAAATTCGGCGGCAAGGCCCTGACCTACGGCGGCCTGGCGGCACTTGGTGTGATTGCCTACAAGGCCTACGGCAACTGGCAGGCCCAGCAGGCCAGCGCCCCCCAGGGCGAGCCACAAACCATCGACCGTCTGCCTCCGGCCCAGGTCGAGCAACACAGCCAGGGCATCCTCAAGGCCCTGGTGGCGGCGGCCAAGGCTGACGGGCATGTGGATGAACGCGAACGTGCGTTGATCGAAGGGGAATTCACCAAGCTGGATAATGACCAGGAACTGCAGCACTGGCTGCATGCCGAACTCAACAAGCCCCTGGACCCTGCGGACGTCGCCCGCGCCGCCAGCACCCCGGAAATGGCTGCCGAGATGTACATCGCCAGCGTGATGCTGGTGGACGAGGAGAACTTCATGGAGAAGTCCTATCTGGACGAATTGGCTCGCCAACTGAAGCTTGAGCCGGGGTTGAAGCTGGAGTTGGAAAAGCAAGTACGGCTCAACACATAAGTTAAGGCAGCCGGCACAACTTTGTAGGCCAACGGTAAGCACGATGTGAGGCGGGCCGCTCTTGATCTTTCCTTTGATCATGATCTCAGGCGTCCCGCCTCTGTATCCCGGCCGACCCCAAGGCCGTCATCGGGGGCAAGCCCCCTCCCACATTTGAACTGAGGACCGTCAGTTAGATCTGCGTGGGCTTTCGGGCCTACGAGGGAGCAAGGTCCATCGCCGCAGGTGATATCCATCCTACATTTTCATTCTGTGCACGCGCCCTCAAAAGCGTTGATAAACGCAGGCATCCGCTCAGCTATACTCCCCTCCATTTGAATGGCTCTGCGAGGAATTACTGTGAAGAACTGGACCCTGCGCCAAAGGATTTTGGCGAGCTTTGCGGTAATCATCGCGATCATGCTACTGATGGTGGTGCTCTCGTATTCGCGACTGCTGAAGATCGAAGCCAGCGAAAATTCAGTCCGTGACGATGCCGTGCCAGGGGTGTTTTTCAGCTCGATGATTCGCAGTGCCTGGGTCGACAGCTACCTGCAGACCCAGGAATTGGTCGGGATCCACGAGAACCAGAGGATTTCCGAGGAAGACAAGCAGGACTACAAGTCGTTCGAGGCGCGGCTTGAGCAGCACATGGCCAGCTACGCGGGGACGATCAATATCACCCAGGATCGCACCCAATTCGATGCCTTCGAAAAATTGCATCAGAGTTACAACGGGATTCTTGCCCAGGTCCTGGCGGCCCATCAAAACAACAACCCGGCTGAGGCGCTGAGACTGTTCAACGAGCAACTGACGCCTGCCTGGACCGCAGGCCGCATGAAGCTCAACGACATCATCAATGAGAACAAACAGGTTGCTGACAATGCCACGGCCGCCATCGATGATGCCGTTGCGGCCGCAAAGGTCAGCATGGGCGTCTCGCTGCTGCTGGCGATTCTCGCCGCCGCGTTGTGCGGCCTGTTGTTGATGCGCGCGATCATGGCGCCGATGCAGCGCATCGTCGAGATCCTCGAAGTCATGCGCACCGGTGACCTGAGCAAGCGCCTGAACCTGGAGCGCAAGGACGAATTCAACGTTGTCGAAACCGGCTTCAACGACATGATGACCGAACTGACCGCCCTGGTATCCCAGGCGCAACGTTCGTCGGTGCAAGTCACCACTTCGGTTACCGAGATTGCTGCGACCTCCAAGCAGCAACAGGCCACCGCCACAGAAACCGCAGCCACCACCACCGAAATCGGCGCCACGTCCCGCGAGATCGCTGCTACCTCCAAGGACCTGGTCCGCACCATGACCGAAGTGTCCACCGCCGCCGACCAGGCCTCGGTTGCCGCCGGTTCAGGCCAGCAGGGTCTGGCGCGCATGGAAGAAACCATGCACTCGGTGATGGGCGCCGCCGATCTGGTCAACGCCAAGCTGGCGATCCTCAACGAGAAGGCCGGCAATATCAATCAGATGGTGGTGACCATCGTCAAGGTGGCTGACCAGACCAACCTGTTGTCGCTCAACGCCGCCATCGAGGCTGAGAAAGCCGGTGAGTACGGTCGCGGTTTTGCCGTGGTAGCCACCGAAGTGCGCCGCCTGGCCGACCAGACCGCCGTGGCCACCTACGACATCGAGCAAATGGTGCGTGAGATCCAGTCGGCAGTGTCGGCGGGGGTGATGGGCATGGACAAGTTCTCCGAGGAAGTACGCCGGGGCATGTTCGAAGTGCAGCAAGTCGGCGAGCAGTTGTCGCAGATCATCCATCAGGTCCAGGCCCTGGCGCCGCGGGTGTTGATGGTCAACGAGGGCATGCAGGCCCAGGCCACCGGCGCCGAACAGATCAACCACGCGCTGGTGCAGTTGGGCGATGCCAGCAGCCAGACCGTCGAATCCCTGCGCCAGGCAAGCTTCGCCATTGATGAACTGAGCCAGGTTGCGGTCGGTCTGCGCAGCGGCGTGTCGCGTTTCAAAGTCTGATGAGCGATCTCGCGGCTAAGCGCGGCGCCGTTCCGGCAGCGAAAAAAGCGTTGTTCCTGGTGTTCCACATCGGCAACGACCGCTTTGCCCTGAAAGCCACCGAAGTGGCGGAGGTGCTGCCGCGGCTGCCACTCAAACCCATCGCCCATGCGCCCGTGTGGGTGGCGGGTATCTTCGCCCATCGCGGGGCGCTGGTGCCGGTGATTGACTTGAGCGCCCTGACCTTCGGCACCTCGGCCCAGGCTCGCACCAGCACACGGCTGGTGTTGGTCAATTACCAGCCGCAGCCCTGGAGCCAGGCGCGCTGGTTGGGGCTGATCCTGGAACAGGCCACCGACACCCTGCGTTGCGACCCCGCCGAGTTCCAGCCCTATGGCTTGGACAACCAGCAGGCGCCGTACCTGGGGCCGGTGCGCGAGGATGCCCAGGGCTTGATGCAGTGGATTGGCGTCGCCGAGCTGCTGACCGCTGAAGTGCGTGCCTTGTTGTTTTCTGCCGAGTTGAGTTTATGAGCAGCGACCCGCGTTTTTCGGCGTTCTTGAAAGAGCGCATCGGCTTGGACGTTGCCTCGGTGGGCGAGGCGATCATCGAGCGTGCCGTGCGCCAGCGTTGCCAGTCATCCCAGGCACAGTCGGTGGAGGCTTACTGGCAGCACCTGCAAAATTCCCACGACGAGCAGCAGGCGCTGATCGAAGCGGTGATCGTGCCCGAGACCTGGTTTTTTCGCTATCCCGAATCCTTTGCAACCCTGGCTCGCCTGGCCCAGGTGCGCCTGGCCGAAATCAAGCAAATGCGCGCCCTGCGCATTCTCAGCCTGCCGTGTTCTACCGGCGAAGAGCCCTATTCGATTGCCATGGCCTTGCTCGACGCGGGCTTGGCGCCCCATCAGTTCAAGGTGCAGGGGATGGACGTCAGCCCCCTTTCGGTAGAGCGTGCGCGGCGCGGTGTGTACGGCAAGAACTCGTTTCGCGGCGCCGATCTTGAGTTTCGCGACCGCCACTTCACCGAAGAGGCGGGCGGTTACCGCATCGCCGACCGGGTGCGCGAGCAAGTTCGCCTGCAAGTTGGCAACTTGCTCGACCCGACACTGCTGGCCAACGAGCCCACCTATGACTTTGTGTTTTGCCGCAACCTGCTGATCTATTTCGACCAGCCGACCCAAAAGCAAGTCTTTGACGTGCTCAAGGAACTCACCCACGTGGACGGCGTGCTGTTTATCGGCCCGGCCGAGGGTAGCCTGCTGGGGCGCCACGGCATGCGTTCGATTGGGGTGCCGCAATCTTTTGCCTTCAGCCGGCATGTAGAACAGACACCGCCGGCACCGGTATTTGTACCCATGCCCGCGCCAACGCCGCAACGCAGCGCGGCACCGATACCGCCCAAGCCGCGTCCGTTCAGCAAGCCCCGCCCGCCAGAGCCACCGGCCAAAGTGCCACACACCGATGCCGGCGAGCTGCTCAGCCAGATCGCGACCCTGGCCAATGAAGGCAAAAGTGCCGAGGCTCGTGCCGCCTGCGAGCGCTATTTGAGCAGCCATCCACCGGCCGCCCAGGTGTTCTACTGGCTGGGGCTGCTCAGCGATGTGGCCGGCAGCGCCCTGGAGGCCCAGGGGTATTACCGCAAAGCCTTGTACCTGGAACCGCAGCATCCGCAGGCCTTGATGCATCTGGCTGCGCTGCTCGAGTCCCAGGGCGACAGTGCGGGGGCGCGTCGTCTTCAGGCGCGCGCCGCCCGTAGCGAGCTGACAGTGAGTCCAAACTATGAGTAGCCCTGACGCGCTCGACACCGCAGGCCTGGACCTGACGCTGACCGATACCCAAGCCATCGACGACTGCTGGAATCGCATCGGCATTCATGGCGACAAGTCTTGCCCATTGCTGGCTGAGCACATTCACTGCCGCAATTGCTCGGTGTACTCGGCCGCCGCCACGCGCCTGCTGGACCGCTATGCGCTGCAGCAGGACGATCATCGCCCCCAGGCTGCCGTCGAAGCGGATAACGAGGCAGTCACCCGATCACTTTTGATGTTCCGCCTCGGCGAGGAATGGCTCGGTATTGCTACCCGCTGCCTGGTGGAAGTGGCGCCATTGCAGCCGATCCACTCCCTGCCGCACCAGCGTTCCCGGGCGCTGCTGGGCGTGGCCAATGTGCGCGGCGCGTTGGTGGCGTGCCTGTCACTGGTAGAACTGCTGGGCCTGGACAGTACCAGTGCCGGTGCCAGCGGCGCGCGTATCATGCCGCGCATGTTGATCATTGCGGCTCAGGACGGCCCGGTGGTCGTGCCGGTGGACGAAGTGGATGGCATCCATGCCATCGATGAACGCACCCTGAAGGCGGCGTCGGCCTCCGGTACCCAGGCCAGCGCACGCTACACCCAGGGCGTGTTGCAGTGGAAAGGCCGCAGCCTGCGCTGGCTGGACGAAGCGCAATTGTTGTCCGCCGTGACTCGGAGCCTCGCATGACCCCCGACCAGATGCGCGATGCCTCGCTGTTGGAACTGTTCAGCCTGGAGGCCGATGCGCAGACCCAGGTATTGAGCGCGGGCCTTTTGGCCCTGGAGCGCAATCCAACCCAGGCCGACCAGCTCGAAGCCTGCATGCGCGCCGCGCACTCGCTCAAGGGCGCGGCGCGGATTGTCGGCGTGGATGCCGGGGTCAGCGTCGCCCACGTCATGGAAGATTGCCTGGTCAGTGCCCAGGAAGGCCGACTGTATCTGCAGCCCGAACACATCGACGCGTTGCTGCAAGGCACCGACCTGCTGATGCGTATCGCCTCACCGGGCAATGATGTGGGGGCGACGGATATCGAGGTGTATGTGGCGCTGATGGAGCGCTTGCTTGATCCGACACAGCCCACCGCCATGCGTGCGCCAAAGCCCGAGCCTGCACCTATCGTTGAAGAAGTGCCGCAGCAACCGGAGCCCGCACCACCGGTCAGCAGTGAAGCGCCGCGCCAGAACAAACGCATGACTGAAGGCGGCGAGCGCGTACTGCGGGTGACGGCCGAGCGCTTGAACAGCTTGTTGGACCTGTCCAGCAAGTCCCTGGTGGAAACCCAGCGGCTCAAGCCGTACCTGGCGAGCATGCAACGCCTCAAGCGCATTCAAAGCAACGGCTTGCGCGCCCTGGATACCTTGGACGGCCAGCTCAAGGCCCTGGACTTGAGCCTGGAAGCCCAGGAGGCCCTGGCCGACACCCGTCGCTTGTTGAGCGAAGCCCAGGCGCTGCTGGCGGAAAAACACGCCGAGCTGGACGAGTTCGGCTGGCAGGCCGGGCAGCGTGCCCAGGTGCTCTACGACACCGCGTTGGCCTGCCGCATGCGCCCGTTTGCTGACGTGCTGGCCGGGCAGGTGCGCATGGTGCGTGACCTGGGCCGCAGCCTGGGCAAGCAAGTACGCCTGGAGATCGAGGGCGAGAAGACCCAGGTCGACCGTGACGTACTGGAAAAACTTGAAGCGCCGCTCACCCATTTATTACGCAATGCCGTCGACCACGGTATCGAAACCCCCGAGCAACGCGTGCTGGCAGGCAAACCCGCCGAAGGCCTGATCCGCCTGCGCGCGTCCCACCAGGCCGGACTTCTGGTGCTGGAGTTGAGCGATGACGGCAACGGTGTCGACCTCGAGCGCCTGCGGGGCGCCATCGTCGACCGGCACCTGTCGCCGGTGGAAACCGCACTGCGCTTGAGCGAAGAGGAACTGCTGACGTTCCTGTTCCTGCCCGGTTTCAGCCTGCGCGACAAGGTTACCGAAGTGTCCGGGCGCGGCGTAGGCCTGGACGCGGTGCAGCATATGGTCCGGCAACTGCGCGGCGCGGTGGTGCTGGAGCAGACGGCGGGGCAGGGCAGCCGCTTCCACCTGGAAGTACCGTTGACCTTGTCGGTGGTGCGCAGCCTGGTAGTGGAAGTGGGCGAAGAAGCCTATGCCTTTCCGCTGGCCCATATCGAACGTATGTGCGACCTGGCGCCCGACGACATTGTACAATTGGAGGGTCGCCAGCACTTTTGGCATGAGGGCCGGCACGTTGGCCTGGTAGCCGCCAGCCAGTTGTTGCAACGCCCGCCGGGGCAAACCCCATCAGATACCTTGAAAGTGGTGGTGATCCGCGAGCGTGACGCGGTGTACGGGATTGCCGTGGAGCGCTTTATCGGTGAGCGCACCCTGGTGGTGTTGCCCCTGGATGATCGCCTGGGCAAGGTTCAGGACATCTCTGCCGGGGCCCTGCTCGATGACGGCTCGGTGGTGTTGATCGTCGACGTCGAAGACATGCTGCGTTCGGTGGACAAACTGCTCAATACCGGCCGCCTGGAGCGTATCGCCCGGCGTAGCCAGCAGGCCAGCGAAGCACCGCGCAAGCGCGTACTGGTGGTGGACGATTCGCTGACCGTACGCGAGCTGCAGCGCAAATTATTACTCAATCGTGGTTATGAAGTGGCTGTTGCGGTCGATGGCATGGATGGCTGGAACGCATTGCGCTCCGAGGACTTCGACCTGCTTATCACTGACATTGATATGCCTCGCATGGACGGTATTGAATTGGTCACACTCTTGCGTCGTGACAGTCGCCTGCAATCGTTGCCGGTGATGGTGGTTTCCTACAAGGATCGTGAAGAAGACCGGCGCCGTGGGCTCGACGCCGGTGCCGACTATTATCTAGCCAAAGCCAGTTTCCATGACGACGCCTTGCTCGACGCCGTGGTTGAACTGATCGGAGGCGCCCGGACATGAGGATTGCGATCGTCAACGACATGCCTCTGGCCGTGGAGGCATTGCGTCGTGCCTTGAGTTTCGAGCCCGCCCATGAGGTGGTGTGGGTGGCCAGCAATGGCCTGGAAGCGGTGCAGCGTTGCGCCGAACTGACCCCGGACCTGATCCTGATGGACCTGATCATGCCGGTCATGGATGGGGTGGAAGCTACCCGCCAGATCATGGCCGACACGCCATGCCCAATCGTGATCGTCACGGTCGACCGCCAGGCCAACGTCAGCCGCGTATTCGAGGCCATGGGCCATGGCGCCCTGGACGTGGTGGATACGCCGGCGCTGGGTGTGGGCAACCCCAAGGATGCGGCCGCGCCGTTGTTGCGCAAGATCCTCAATATCGGCTGGCTGGTCGGCCAGCGCGGCAGTCGCGTGCGTGTCGAAACCCCGACGCAGCGCATCACTGGCAAGCGTCAACGGTTGGTGGCCATTGGTTCTTCGGCCGGTGGGCCGGCGGCCCTGGAGATCCTGCTCAAGGGCTTGCCGCGCAATTTCCCCGCCGCCATCGTGCTGGTGCAGCACGTGGACCAGGTGTTCGCCGCGGGCATGGCCGAATGGTTGAGCAGCGCCTCCGGCCTGCCGGTACGCCTGGCCTGTGAAGGCGAGCCGCCGCAAACCGGGGTGGTATTGCTGGCCGGTACCAACCACCATATTCGCTTGTTGAAAAATGGCACGCTAGCCTATACGGCAGAGCCGGTGAACGAGATCTACCGGCCTTCCATCGACGTATTTTTCGAAAGCGTTGCCAGCCATTGGAACGGCGATGCCGTCGGTGTCTTGCTGACCGGCATGGGGCGCGATGGCGCCCAGGGCCTCAAGTTAATGCGGGAACAAGGATATTTGACCATCGCCCAGGACCAGCAGAGTTCGGCGGTGTATGGCATGCCCAAAGCGGCAGCGGCGATCGACGCTGCTGTTGAAATTCGCCCACTGGATAGAATTGCGCCCCG
>Ga0160440_100439_pt1 | contig 14569 bp, 12 predicted proteins | sample HID1971I_E1MG_FD_108277 | JGI IMG/M metagenome (GOLD analysis project Ga0160440, IMG submission 108277) | Enriched millipede-associated microbial communities from UW Madison campus, WI, USA - HID1971I_E1 MG | ecosystem: Host-associated > Arthropoda: Insects > Digestive system > Unclassified ... | reverse complement strand
AAACTACCATTGAGAGCACGCTCGAACGTTATGAAGAAGACCTGACCCGTGTTGAGGTCTACCTGCGGGATGAGAACGGCGACAAGCCCGGTCCCCACGATTTAAGTTGCCGCCTGGAAGCACGGCCAAAGGGCCATCAACCGGTTTCCGTGTGCCATAAAGCCGATACGCTGGAACAAGCGATCGATGGCGCCGCCACCAAGCTGGACCATGCGTTGGAACACCTGTTTGGCAAACTGCAAGGCAAGCCTCGCGCTGCTGCGAAAACCCAGCCAATCAACAAAGTGAATGAAGACGCGCTTGAAGAGGAATTCCTGGAAAACGAAAACGCTGCAATCAACGGCTGACCGTTTTTTAAACCCCCACTGAAAACGGGCCTGCATATGCAGGCCCGTTTTCGTTCAGCCACGGAGCCTGAAGAAATACCGGCTCAGCGCGGCTAATCCGCAAGCCCCCAAGCCCGCAAAGAGCATGGCCCAACCGGCGCCGGTGCGCAGTGCCGTCTGCGCATCAACGGCGGTCAGCCCCGGCGCGTTCAGCTTGCCTGCTGCAATATGCTGGCTGAGCGCTGCCCACTCCAATGCCGTGTTGTCAGGCAGCACATTGGCCAGGTGGTGGCTGATCCCCAGCAACAGCACCAGGCCCATCAACGCAATGTTGAGTGCCAGGGTGATCAGTCGTGCGCTGAAGTCGATGCCCGACGCCATGCCCGCACGGTCAGCCGAGACGGCCCCGGTAGTGGTGTTGGTGGTGGGCGAGTTGGTCAACGCCAGGCCAATGCCGGCGATCACGCAACTGAGCAACACCAGTGCGGTGCTTGGCTGTGCGGCGACATTGACGGCGGCCATGGCCAGGAACCCCGCGCCCATCGTACCCAGGCCCAGGGGAATGATGCGTTCGGCGCCGAAACGCAGGGCCAGGCGTTCGGCCAGGGGCGGCACCAGCAGGGTAGGCAAGGTGTAGGCAAGCAGGGCGGCGCCAGTGGTCAGGGTGTCGTAACCCAAACCGGCCTGGAAATACAACGGCAGGTAAATCATGAACGGCCAGAAGCTGAAGTTCATGCCGATCGAGCCCATCAACGCACCGTTGAAGCGCTGGATACGGAATACCGAGAAATCGAACATCGGGTGTGGGCTGCGCAGTTCGAGCAAAATGAACAGCAGCATGCCTATCAAGGACAGGCCGGCCCAGCCGAGCATCGCCGGGGTGCCAAAGCCATACTCGCTGCCCTGGGTGATGAAATAGACCAGCGCGAACACCGTCATCGTCAAGGTCAGCATACCGGCGATGTCCAGGCGATGACTGGCCGGGTCACGGGATTCCTGCACGCTGGCATGCAGCAGCACCAAAGTGAACAGGGTCAGCGGTACGTGGACCAGGAACACCCAGCGCCAGTCCGCCACGGCCAGGATTAATGCCCCGACCATCGGCCCGAAACCCAGGCCCACGCCGGCAATCACTCCCCATATCGCGAAGGCTCGCGCTCGCGCCGCCGGCTCGCGGAACTGATGGGACAGGATGGCGAACTGGCAAATCATCATCGCCCCGGCACCAATGCCTTGGACGAACCGCGCCACGATCAGGGTCGACGCATTGTCCGCCAGCCCACAGGCCAGCGAGGCCAGGCCGAACAGCCACAGGCACAGCACCAGTACGCGCCGACGGCCGAAGCGATCGGCCAAGGTACCCGCCGCCATCAACACACTGGTGCAAGCCAGGGTATAGGCATTCATGATCCATTGGGCGTCCTGGAAACCGGTGCCTAGTTGCTGTTCAAGGGTCGGCAGGATGACCGGCACGCTGGAGATTTCCAGGCCGAACATCAGGGCTACCAGGCAGACGGCGGTGAGGGCCAAGCCATTTCTGGTGGTGCTTGGCGGGTGGAGGGCCGATACAGCAGCGGCGGGCGGCATGACAGGTTCCTTTTGAATAGGGGAGGGTTCTATTCTCTCGGGAACCAGATTCGTTATTTGTGATAAGTTTTCCATTAATAAGGGAATCACAGGCGACAATTGACTCATGGCCACCCCGCGTTTTGATGGCGTCGAGCTGTTTCTGCAAATTGTCGAGAGCGGTAACCTCACCGAAGCCGCCGAGCGCCTGAACCTCACGCGCTCGGCCGTCGGTAAAGGCTTGGCGCGCCTGGAGGCGCGGCTTGGCACATGTCTGCTGCAGCGCTCCACGCGCCGCCAACGATTGACCGAGGACGGGCAGGCGTACTACGAGCATTGCCTGCGCGCCTTGGCCGAACTGGAAGCCGCCGAATCGGTGCTCGAAAGTGGTCGGCAACAACCACGCGGGCGGTTACGGGCGAGCGTGCCGTTGGCTTTCGGGCACCACTATGCGGCTCCGGCGTTGTGGGGCTTGATGGAGCGTTACTCTGAACTGGAAATCGAGATTTGCTTCTCCGACCGCATGATTGATCTGGCACAGGAGGGCTTCGATATGGCTGTGCGGATCGGCACGTTGCCGGATACCGACCGCCTGAGTGCACGCCGCCTGGGACAGCAGGTCATGGGGCTGGCGGCGTCACCGGCGTATCTGCAGCGCAGGGGGAGCATTGAAAGTATGGAAGACCTGACCGTTCATCGCGGCATCGCGTATCGCAGCAACACCACGCATCGCTCGCACCTGGCCTCGCTGTTGGTGCTGGATGATCTCCAAGCGGTAGCCGATGCGGTCATCGCGGGCGTAGGGCTGGCCTGGTTACCGAGTTGGTTGATCGCCCACTATGCGTTGCGCGGGCAATTGCAGGCAGTGTTGCCAAGCTATCGCGAGCAGCCGGCGCCTATCCATGTAGTCTGGCCGACGGCGGTGCATATGCCGGCCAAGACGCGGTGTGCCATCGATGCGTTGGTGGCGGGTACGCCCAGTTGCCTGGCGGGTAGCTAGACCCTCGGATGTACTTCAATCCTGGACACACTGAATATCAAATGTGGGAGGGGGCAAGCACCCTCCCACATTTGGATTTGTTACGGTCTGCAGGTTGGAGGCAGATCAGAACGCAATGGACGTCTGCACATACACCGTACGCGGCTCACCCACGTACTTGCCCTTGTTGTTATCGTCGAACGAGCGGGTGTAGTACTGCTTGTTGAAGATGTTCTTCACCCCCACCGCCACATTCAAATCCGACAGTTGCGGGCCGAAGTCATAGGCCGCACGGCTGCTGAACAGCATGTAGCCGGGGATGCGCCCATTGGCACCGTCGGCGCTTTCGGCCTGGGTGTTGGCATTGTCGGCAAACTGGCTGCTCTGGTAGCTGCTGTCCACATTCAGCTTCCACGGGCCGTCGGTGTAACCCACACCGAGAGTGCCTTTGTGCTTGGACGAGAAGGGCACGCGGTTGCCTTTGTTCGGGCCGTCTTCGCGGATGGTCGCGTCAACATAGGCATAAGTGGCATACACATCGAAACCCGCCAGCGCCGGGCTCAGGCCGTCGAGGGCGTAGTTGATGCTCGACTCGATGCCCTGGTGGCGCGTCTCACCACGGGCGATCACCGTGTCGTTGGTCTGGTTGCTGTCGTACTGGTTGTCAAAGTTGATTAGGAACGCGCCGATTTCAGCACGCAGCGTGCCGTTGTCATAGCGCGTGCCGAGCTCCCAAGTGCGGGCTTTTTCCGGTTTGACTTCGCCGCTGTTCACGCGGTTGGGCATCTGGCTGTACTGCACGCTGCCGAATGAGCCTTCGGTGTTGGCGTAGAGGTTCCAGTCGTCGGTGAGGTGGTAGAGCACGTTCAGCGCCGGCAGCGCGGTGTTGTAGTCACCCTTGTATTTGACGTTGCTCAGGTTGTTGGTCTGCTGGGACTCGATCATCTCGTAGCGGATGCCCGGGGTGATGGTCCACTTGCCGATATCAATGCGGTCGTCGATGAAGAACGCATTGGCTTCGGTGCCACCGCGCGTGTCGCGGTCGTTGCGGCTGTCGGTGGTGGGGATTTGCTGATTGGCGGCGATTGGCGTGCGGTAGCGCAGTTCGTGGCCGGCTTCATTGATGTAGCGGTAGCCGACGCCCACTTCATGACTCGTGGGGCCGAGGTCGAAACCCTGGGCGAATCGGGTCTCGAGGCCGCGTACCCAATATTCGCGTGGCGACAGCGACAGGAAGCTGCCCTGGTCCAGATAACCGCTGCGCAGGGTCTTGGTGAAGAAGCTGTTGACCGTGAATTCGCGACGGTCCTGCTCGTAGCGATAGCCGACGTTGAACATGGTACGGCGGCCCCAAAACTTGTCGTAGGGGCGGGTGGACTGGTATGGATCGGCTTTGTAATCCTTGACGTTCAAGCCGCCGGGCATATCGGCCTGGCCTTCGTAGTACTGTGCCATGGCGTTGAAGCTGTTGGCGTCGTCCAGTTGGTATTTGCCCTTGAGGATCAGGTCGTCGATGCGCGTATTGCTGTTTTCGCGCCAGTCGCCGCCGCGGGTGCCGGAGTACAGCAGCGCGCCGCCCAGGCCATTGTCGGCAGTGCCGCCGGCCAGCAGGTTGCCGGTGGTCTTGAAGCCATCGTGGCTGGAAGACGGGCTGGTCTCGGTCTGCAACCCGCCCTTGACCGTGGGCGCATCCGGGATAGCGCGGGTCACGAAGTTGACGATGCCACCGACGTTCTGCGGGCCGTAGCGCACCGCACCGCCGCCGCGTACCACATCCACCGCGTCCATGTTGCCCATGCTGATCGGCGCAAAGGACAACTGTGGCTGGCCGTAGGGCGCAAAAGGCACCGGGATGCCATCCATCAATACCGTGGAGCGCGACGCCAGGCGCGGGTTGAGCCCGCGAATGCCGAAGTTCAACGCCATGTCGTGGCTGCCGGTGCCGTTGTTTTCCGGGGCATTGACGCCGGGGATGCGGTTGAGCACATCGCGTGCCTGGGTTGCGCCTTGGCGTTCAAACTCTTCACGGCGGATAACGTCACGGGCGCCGGGGTGTTCGAACACGTTGGTTTGCGCTGCGTCACCGAGCCAGTCGCCGACCACGTTGGAGGTTTGCAATTCAAGGGGGGCGGTGACGCCGGTCGGTTGCAGGCTGTAGGCATTGTCACCTTCGGCCCGGGCTTGCAGGCCGGTGCCTTCCAGTAATTTCTGCAGGCCGTCGGCGGCGCTGTAATTGCCCGACAGGCCGCGGCTTTGCATGCCGGCCGTCACTTCGGAACCGAAAGACACCAGCACCCCGGCTTCGCGACCAAATTGATTCAGGGCCGCTTCCAGGGTGGTCGGCGCGATGTGGTAGGTCTTGGTGTCGGCAGCCATCGCGGGGGGAAGGACGGTCAGGCTGAGGCTGGCGCCCAATAGGAGTTGGCGCAAGGTGCGGGCGAGAAGCGTCGGTTGCTGGGGCATGAAGGCGGTCCTGAGAAGGAAGGATCAAGGTGGCTTTCCTTCTCTGTCACGCCAGGTGCGGAAAACGGCTCACTTAAACGCAAAATAAATTCAGGCACGTGCCTGCACGGTCACCCAATAGCGGGTAAAGCGCCGCACTTTCACCGGCAGGCTGACTTCCAGCAGGTCGAGGATGCGTTCGCTGTCATCCAGCGGGTAGCTGCCGGACAGCAGCAGGTTCGCCACTTGCGGGTCGCAATGCAGCTGGCCGCGGCGATAACGCCCCAGTTCGCTGAGAAAGTCTTCCAGGCGCATATGCGCGGCCACCAGCATACCGTCGGCCCAGGCGCCGCTGTTGGCGTCGGTCGGGCGCGGGGTGTCCCAGCCTTTGCGGGTGAAATTCATCTGGTGCGCGGCCGCTACGTTCAGTGGCAAGCCACCGTAGTTATTGGGCGTGACCTCGACCTGCCCAGCCAACACTGCGAGTTGGGTATGGTCGTTGAACTGGCGCACATTCAGGCGCGCCGCCTGGCTGCTGAGCAGGCCCTGGCCGGTCAGCACGCGCAACGGCGTATTGCCTGCATGGGCGGTCAGCAGAATTTCGCCTTCGAGCAGGCGGATCAGCCGTTGCTGCCCATCGATATGCACATCCACTGCGCTGCCCGTGTTGAGTTTCAACTGGCTGCCATCGGCCAGTTGCACGGTGCGACGCTGGCCCACCGGGCTGCGATAGTCGGCGCTCAGCGGTGGCAGGATATGTTGCTGGCGCAGGCTCCAAACTGCTGCCGAACCGGCGCCCAGGATCAGCAGCAACTTCAGCGCCTGGCGCCGGCTGCGCAAGGTGGGGGCATTCAACGCCGCGTGGGCCAGGGGCGAGGGCATGCCGCGCAGGCGTTGATTGACCTGCTGGATCTGTTCCCAGGCGCGCTGGTGCTCGCTATGGGCATTCAGCCATTGTTGCCAGGCTGCTTGCTGGCGTGGAGTGAGCGCGCCTTGCTGCATTTCCAGCAGCCAGTGCACGGCTTGTTCGGCGACTTGGCTGGAGACGTTCATAACGCGAAGTAACAGCGCATGGCCGCTTTGGTCAGGTGGCGCTTGACGGTGGCGATGGAGATGCCCAGTTCAGCGCTGATCTGCGCGTAGGTCAGGCCATCGAGCTGGGCGAGCAGGAAGGCCCGCTTGACCAGCCTGGGCAAGCCATCGAGCAGTTGGTCCAGCTCCAGCAGGGTTTGCAGGATGATTGCGCGGTCTTCTTCCGACGGTGCGACGTGCTCGGGCATTTGCGTCAAGGCATCGAGGTAGGCGCGCTCCAGGTCCTGGCGGCGATAGAAGTTGAACAATACGCGCTTGGCCACGGTGGTGAGGAAGGCGCGGGGTTCGATCAGGGTCGGGGTGTCCCTTGAGCTGAGCACGCGGATGAAGGTGTCCTGCGCCAGGTCGGCGGCGTTTTCCGGGCAGCCGAGCTTGCGTCGCAACCAGCCGGTGAGCCAGTGGTGATGGTCGTTGTACAGAACTTCGACGGTATTGGACGGCTGCAACGCGATCACTCCGTAAGCATCGCCATGCTTTAGAGAACAAGAATTGTTCGCATTGTAGGGGCGGCGACGAGGTTCGGCAATCCGTCACGGCAGGTGATTCATCCGTTCTCTTTTGCTTATGAGAATATTTATCATTAATATTGCGCGCTGATCAGCTTGGCGTCTGCCGCATGAAAAGCAAAACCTCATTGCCCGTTTCCTACCGCCTCGCCGTCACCTCGCGTGTGCTGGCGGCTGTTATCGGCGGCTACCTGATGGCGTCCCTGGCCGCCATCTGCCTGGCGTTGTGGATGCCCACATCGCGTGCCGACGCGGTGGTCACCGGCATGATGAGCTCGTTTGTGTTCTACCTGCTGGCGGTGCTCTGGTGCTTTGCCTGCCGCACTGCGTGGCGTGCCTGGGCGGGGGTGATGCTGCCAAGCGCGCTGTTTGCCACCCTGGCCGGCGTAGGTTTGTGGATGGTGCGCACATGAAGGAGGGTTTTCGCCAAGCCATGGCCTGGCTGCATACCTGGGCCGGGTTGATCTTCGGCTGGCTGCTGTTCGCGATTTTCCTGACCGGCACCCTGGCCTATTTCAAAGACGAAATCACCCACTGGATGCAGCCCGAAGTGCAGGCCCATCCCCTGGATGACGGGCGCAGCCTTGCCGTGGCCCAAAGCTACCTGCAACAACAGGCGCCGACTGCGGCGAGCTGGTTCATCAGCTTGCCGACCAGCCGCGACCCAGGCTTGTCGGTGATGTGGCAAGACAAGGCCGAGCCGGGCAAGCGCGGCACCTTCATCCAGAAAATCCTCGACCCGGTCAGCGGCCAACCGGTGCAGGCCCGCGACAGCAAGGGCGGCGAGTTCTTCTATCGTTTCCACTTCCAACTGCAAATGCCTTACCCGTGGGGACGCTGGCTGTCGACCATCGCCGCCATGGTGATGTTTGTCGCGCTGATCACCGGCATCATCACCCACAAGAAAATCTTCAAGGACTTCTTCACCTTCCGCCCGCGCAAAGGCCAGCGTTCCTGGCTGGACGGGCACAACGCGGTGGGCGTGCTGGTGCTGCCATTTCATCTGATGATTACCTACAGCAGCCTGGTGATTTTCATGAGCATGGTGATGCCGGCGCCGATCATGGCGTCCTATGGCGACGACAGCCGGGCATTCTTCAAGGAGCTGTTTCCCAACACCGACAACCCGCCGGCCCTCGGCCAACCGTGCCAGTTGCTGCCGTTATTGCCGATGTACCAGCAGGCGCGGCAGCAGTGGGCGGGCGGCCATGTGGGACGGGTGGCAGTCAACAACCCTGGGGATGTGAACGCGTCGGTCAACGTGTTCCGCGCCGGCTCCGATAGCGTGGTGCATGATTTCGGCAATACCGTGTCGTTCAATGGCACCACCGGCGAGTTGTTGCGGGTTAGTGGCGAGCCGTCCCTGCCGGCGGTCGTCGGTGGCAGTTTCTACGGCCTGCACATGGGCCATTTTGCCGGCCCGGTACTGCGCTGGCTGTACTTTATCTGCGGGTTGGCGGGCACGGCGATGATCGGCACAGGGCTGGTGATCTGGCTCGGCAAGCGTCAGCTCAAGCACGCCAAGAGCGCAGTGATGCCGTTTGAATTGCGCCTGGTAGAGGTGCTGAATATCGCCAGCATGTCTGGCTTGATGATCGCCATCGCCGCGTTTTTCTGGGCCAACCGCCTGTTGCCGGTAAGTTTCGCCGCGCGCTCTGACTGGGAGGTGCAAGCCTTCTTTGTCGCCTGGGGCCTGAGTTTGTTGCACGCGATGCTGCGTCGCGGTCGTCGAGGCTGGGTCGAACAACTGAGCATCGGCGCGCTGCTGTTTGTGGCGATCCCGCTGCTTAACGCAATGACCACCACGCAGCATTTGGGCGTCTCGCTGATGAACGGCGACTGGGCCATGGCCGGCTTCGACCTGACCTGCCTGGCCAGCGGTGTGTTCCTTGCCTGGGCGGCGTGGAAGATGCAACGCCGTACCGCGTCGCAACCCAAAGCCGAACGTGCGCGTGGGTTGACGCTCAAGCAGGAGGCCGGCTGATGCTCCTCGCGCTGCTGATGTGCTACGCCGGGTTTACCGCGCTGTGCCTGTCCACCGACCGTCATCACGGCGAGCTGCTGCACAGCAAACTCACGTCGAAGCGGCGCTTGGGGCTGCGGCTGGGTGGATGGTTGCTGCTGATTGCCGCGATCTGGCCGGCGGTGCTGGCCGCAGGCTGGAGCCAGGGCCTGGTCGAGTGGTGCGCAGTGTTGATGCTCAGCGCCTTGTTGCTGGTACTGCTGTTGCCATATCGGCCAAGGCTGGCGCTGATTCTGGCAGGCCTCAGCCTGCTGGCCAGCCCTGTCGCGGCGCTAGCCCTGTCCTGAGCCTGCCATGATGATCAGCCCACCGCCGGAACCCCAGGACCGCCCGCACCCCGATGCGGCCGGTGGCCGCGCGCATTTCCTGCAGGTGTTTTTGTCCCAGCGTTCGCAGATGGAAGCGCTGGTCAGTCGCCGTGTCGGGTGCCGCGCCACGGCAGCCGACCTGGTGCAGGATTTGTTCCTGCGCTTCTGGCGTCGCCCCTTGGTGCAGGTTGAAGAACTCAGCACCTACCTGCTGCGCTGCGCCAGCAATATCGCCATCGATCACCTGCGTAGCGAAGGTGCACGAGTACGCAGCAGCGAAGGCTGGTTGCCCGAGCAATCAGATCACCAAGTCTGCGAACCCCAGGCCGCACTGGAGGCAGGCCACGATCTGCGCCACGTGGAAACCGCCCTGCGCAATTTGCCCGAGCGTACCCGCCAGATTTTCCTGCTTAACCGTATCCACGGGCGCAAGTATGCAGAAATTGCCAAGGCCATGGGGCTGTCCCAAAGTGCCGTGGAAAAACATATGATGCGCGCCCTCGAAGCCTGCAAGGCCAGCCTTCGTGAACCAACGCAGCCACGCACGCCAGGGAAAGCACCGTGAACATCACGCCGACACCCGCCCAGGAACAGGCCGCCCTTGACTGGCTCAGCCTGCTGCATGACCAGCCCAGCAGCGGCGACCAGGCTACGTTCAGCCGCTGGCTGCGCGCTGATCCCGCGCATGCCGAGGCGTACGCCCAGGCTCAGGTACTGTGGGAACTGAGCGAAGAGCCGGCGCGCAAGCTGGCCGATGAGGACGCGCTGGCCTTGCAGGCCTACCTCAATAAGATGAATTCCTCCAGGCGCTCCCGTGTACTGCGCTGGCCCGGCGCCCTGGCCATGGCCGCCTGCCTGCTGGCGATGGTGTCGATGGGCGCCGGTTGGCAGCCGTCGCGCTGGGTCGATGAGTTGGGTGCTGACTACGTGACGGCGCCGGGGGAGGTGAAGACCTTCACCCTGACCGATCAATCCGTGGTCACCCTTGACGCCGACAGCGCCATTGCCGTGGATTTCAGCCATGGTCAACGGCATATCCAGCTGCGGCGTGGCGCGGGATTCTTCAGCGTGGCACACACCGGCCAGTCCTTTGTGGTGGAGGCGGGCGGTGGTCAAGCGCAGGTGCTGGGCACCCAGTTTGAGGTGCGCCTGCAACCGGCCGGAGCCGAGGTTACCGTATTGTCCGGCCGGGTGGGCGTCACACCATCGGAACAGGGCCAGCAGCAGGTTTTGACAGCAGGTCAGCAAGTGGCCTACGCCGATGGCGTTGCCGATGCCATGCACGCTGTCGACAGCGAATCCCGCCTGGCCTGGCGCGATGGTTGGCTTAACTACTACCAGGCGCCGCTGGCCGATGTGGTCCAGGACTTGAGTCGTTATTACCCTGGCCGATTGCTTCTGCTCAATGAAGAGATGGGCGCCAAACGCGTCAGCGGCAGTTTCCCGAGCAACGACCCGTTGGCGGTATTGAACGCCTTGCAAGCGGTGCTGGGCTTTGAACAACACAGGCTGCTGGGTCGCATCATCGTGTTGCGCTAGACGCAGCGCCGTTCACCGAACCTTCATCGCAATCGCTAAAACCTGTCACCAAACGGTTACACGTGCCGTGGATCATCCCTGGGTTCCTGAGCAAGTGGTCAGGAAGAGCACCTCTGCCCCATACAACACAACAATGTCAGTAAGGGATCTACACGTGAACTACAACTCTCTTTATGCCCTGCTTCTGGCATCGGGCCTGGGCGGCTTTGCACCGCTGGTTATGGCTGATGACACCCAGGACGTAGGTTCGGTGAACGTTGCCGGCAAGCAGACCCTGGGCAACGGCCACATGATTCGCGAAGAAAGTGCCAAGGCGCGCTCGACGGTGACCAAGGAGGCCATGGACGAAATGTCGGCCACCGCCAACGCCATCGACAAGCTCAAATACACGCCGGGCATCAACGTTTCCAGCGATGACGCCAGCGGCACCAGCGGCACCAACTTCACTATGCGCGGCATGAGTTCGGACCAGGTCGGGGTGTCGGTGGACGGCGTGCCGATCAACGATTCTGGCAACTACAGCGTGTATTCCAACCAGTTGGGCGACCCGGAAAACCTTGCCGAAGTGTTCGCCACCCAGGGCTCCTCCGAGGCCGACGGCCCGCACATCGGTTCCAGCGGCGGCAACATCGGCATGATTACGATGCGGCCAACCAAGGAGGCGGGGGTTTTTGCCAAGCAGACCTTGGGTACCAATAACCTGCGCAAGACCTTCGTGCGGGCGAATACTGGCGATTTCGGTGGTCTCAAGACCTGGGTCTCGGCATCGCACCTGGAAGGTGACAAGTGGCGCGGCAAGGGTACCCTGCGCAGCGATAAAATCGAGTGGAGCAGCCTGTTCGAAGGTGACAACGGCAATTCCACGTTGGCCACGGTCAAGTACAACAAGCAGGAAAACTACAACTACAACAGCCTGAGCAAGTCGCAGTTCGACAATGAAGGACGGCGCAAGGACTACGCTGAAAGCCCGGTGTACAAGGCCGGTTTGTTGTCTGCGTCCTACAAGCTCAACCGCAACCCCTTTGAAAGCGTCAACGCCACGCTGACCCAGCGCTGGCAACTGCAAGACAACCTGTCGTTGACGGTCACGCCGTACTACTACTGGTCCAACGGTGGCAGCTTCAGCGGCCAGACTGCCTCCAACCTGGGGCCGAGATCCGACAAAGCCGGCAACTACGACCTCGGCAACCTGCAATCGGCCAACTACTATCGCCCTTCGTGGACCGAGACCTGGCGCCCCGGCGTCACGGCCAAAATGAAGTGGGACATCAACGAAGAACACAGCCTGGACTACGGCTACTGGTATGAACGCGCACGCCAGCGCCAGACCCAGCCGTTTATCGGCATCAACGGCGAAGGCGCGCCGGATGATGTGTGGGGCGACTACAACAGCGGCGGCCAGTTGGTCGACAAGAACGGTGCGACGGTACAAGGTCGTCACTACTACACCGTCACCCCATCGCAAAAGCTCTGGGTACAGGACAGCTGGCAAGCCACGCCGGACCTGAGTTTTGTCGGCGGCGTGGCCTACCAATACGTCGAACGTGACGGCAACAACCTCGGCAGCCTGTACGACAAGCCGGAAAAACGTAACACCCGTTACCACCAATTCCTGCCCAGCTTCAGCGCCAAGTACCAGGTCGACGAGAGCAACCAGGCGTTCTACAACGTCACCCGCAACATGCGCACGCCGCCCAACTATGTGCTGTACAACAAAGGCGACTCCGTCAGCCTCAAGTCCGAGTTGAGCTGGAACCAGGAACTGGGCTGGCGCTACACCGAAGACGACATGGCCTTGAGCGCGACCCTGTTCTACATCAGCTTCAAGGATCGCCAGGTGTCGACCACCGATGCCAGCGGCGACTACATGGTGCTTAACGTTGGCAGCGTCGCTAACAAAGGCCTGGAATTGGAATGGAGTGGTTTGTTGCCCCACAACTTCAACTACTACGCCTCGTACACCTACACCCAGTCCGAGCAGAAGGACGACCTGCTCAGCAAGAATGTGCTGTTGCCCACCTCTGGCAAGCAACTGGCCAACGTACCGGAAAACATGTTCAACCTGGTGTTCGGCTATGACGACTCGCGGTTCTACGGCAACGTAGCGGGCAAGTATGTCGGCAGCTTCTACGGTGATTTGACCAACAAGGAGAAGATCGAAGGCCGTACGGTGTTTGACCTCAATGCCGGTATCTATTTGCCGGTGGACAAGAAGGTCATCAAGTCGGCGACCCTGCGCTTGTCGATGCTCAACGTCTTCGACAAGGAATACCTCAGCTCGGCCCGCACCGTGGCGTTCAACTCGACACCGGTCAACGGCCTGGCGCCGAGCACGGCGTATTACAACGTAGGGGAGGAGCGCACGGCGATGGTGTCTCTAGAGGCCAACTTCTAAGACCACCACAAAACCAAATGTGGGAGGGAGCAAGTCGAATCGTCGCACCGCCCCTCCCACATTTGATCCACGGTGTTTCAGGAGCTGGGTTATTTCAGGGCCGCCATGATCGCATCCGGGTCGTAGTCGCGGATCAGTGTGCCATTGACGTCCACAAATGGAATTCCGCCACCACCCAACGCCTCATAGGCCTTGCGCGCCTGGGCGTCCTTCTCGATATCCAGCGCCTGGTAAGGAATGCCTTTCTGGTCCAGAAAGCGCCGGATCTGTTTGCAGTATCCACACCAGTCAGTGGAATAAAGCACCACACGCGCCGAGCTGCGTACCTGCTCCGAAACCACCTGGGACGGGTTGAACAGCCGCTCGACCTTGCCCCAGTTCTGGATCACCACCACCACCAGCAATACCAGCAGGACTTTCTTGAAGACCCCGCCCAGCATCAATTACGGCGCTTGAGCTGGTCGGTCAGTTGGGTCGGCAGGCCCTTGATGATCAAGGTGCCGGCAGCTTCGTCGTACTCGATCTTGTCGCCCAGCAGGTGTGCTTCAAAGCTGATGGACAAGCCCTCGGCGCGCCCGGTGAAACGGCGGAACTGGTTGAGGGTGCGTTTGTCCGCCGGGATTTCCGGCGACAGGCCGTAGTCCTTGTTGCGGATATGGTCGTAGAAGGCTTTTGGCCGATCTTCATCGATCAAGCCGGAAAGTTCTTCCAGGCCCATGGGCTCGCCGAGCTTGGCCTGGCTGCTGGCGTAGTCCACCAGGGTCTTGGTCTTTTCACGGGCGGATTCGTCAGGCAGGTCTTCGCTTTCGACGAAGTCGCTGAACGCCTTGAGCAGGGTGCGGGTTTCGCCCGGGCCGTCGACGCCTTCCTGGCAGCCGATAAAGTCGCGGAAGTACTCCGAGACCTTCTTGCCGTTCTTGCCTTTGATAAAGGAGATGTATTGCTTGGACTGCTTGTTGTTCTGCCACTCGGAGACGTTGATGCGTGCTGCCAGGTGCAACTGGCCCAGGTCCAGGTGACGCGAGGGGGTCACGTCCAGCTCGTCGGTCACCGCCACGCCTTCGCTGTGGTGCAGCAGGGCGATCGCCAGGTAGTCGGTCATGCCTTGCTGGTAGTGGGCAAATAGCACGTGGCCGCCGGTGGAGAGGTTGGATTCCTCCATCAGCTTCTGCAGATGCTCCACGGCGGTACGGCTGAAAGTGGTGAAATCCTGGCCACCGTCAAAGTATTCCTTCAACCAGCCGCTGAACGGGTGCGCGCCGGACTCGGCATGGAAGAAACCCCAGGCCTTGCCTTGTTTGGCGTTGTAGCTCTCGTTGAGGTCGGCAAGCATGTTCTCGATGGCGGCCGACTCGGACAGCTCGGAGTCGCGGGCGTGGAGAACTGCGGGTTT
>Ga0160440_100435_pt1 | contig 14815 bp, 13 predicted proteins | sample HID1971I_E1MG_FD_108277 | JGI IMG/M metagenome (GOLD analysis project Ga0160440, IMG submission 108277) | Enriched millipede-associated microbial communities from UW Madison campus, WI, USA - HID1971I_E1 MG | ecosystem: Host-associated > Arthropoda: Insects > Digestive system > Unclassified ... | reverse complement strand
ATGACCAACATCGGTCACTTCCGCGCTGCCGGTAAGCTGCTGGAGCAGGTCAAGGGCCAGCTGCCAACCCGCCTGTGGCTGTCGCCACCGACCAAGATGGACGCGCATCAGCTGACCGAGGAAGGCTACTACGGCATCTACGGCAAGGCTGGCGCACGCATGGAAATGCCGGGCTGCTCGCTGTGCATGGGTAACCAGGCACGGGTAGAGCCGAATTCGACCGTGGTGTCGACCTCGACCCGTAACTTCCCGAATCGCCTGGGTGACGGTGCCAACGTCTACCTGGCTTCGGCTGAGCTGGCGGCAGTCGCTTCCACTCTGGGTCGCCTGCCGACCGTCGAAGAGTACATGGGCTACGCAGCGAAACTGGACACCATGGCCAGCGACGTCTATCGCTACCTGAACTTCGACCAGATCGCCGAGTTCCGCAAGATCGCAGCAAGCGCCAACATCCCGGTGATTCAAGCTTAACGGTGTGTTGATGTGAAAGACGCCGCGTATCGCAAGATACGCGGCGTTTTTTATGCCCGTAATACTGTGGGAGGGGGCTTGCTCCTAATAGCAGTGGCTCAGTCAATTCATGGGTGACTGATACACCGCTATCGGGAGCAAGCCCCCTCCCACATTTGGATCTGTGTCGTCCTTGCAGGCCGTGTCAGGCCTTGAGCAAGCAGCGGATACACCAGCCAGGCTGTAATTCGGCATCAGCAACACCACCAAACAACTGTGGGAGCAAGCCCCCTCCCACATTTGGATCTGCTTAGCCCTTGCAGGCTGTGTCAGGCCTTAGGCAATCAGCGAATAGACCAATGCCGTAATGGCAACCAAGCCGACTGCCGTGACAAACACATTCGACGCCTGCCCACGGTACTTGGCCATGGCCGGAACCTTGCGGATCGCGTACATCGGCATCAGGAACAGGATCGACGCAATCACCGGCCCACCCAGGGTCTCGATCATGCCGAGGATACTCGGGTTGAGCGTGGCGACGATCCAGCACACCACCAGCATGAAGGCGGCGGTCATGCGGTCCAGGGTCTTCGGTGCCGGGCGGCGGCCGGTCTTGACCACCAGGCCCTTGAGGCCCTCGCTGGCACCGATGTAGTGGCCCAGGAACGACTTGGCAATCGCCACGAACGCAATCAATGGCGCAGCGAAGGCGATAGTCGGGTTGTCGAAGTGGTTGGCCAGGTACGACAGGATCGACAGGTTCTGTGCCTTGGCCTCGGCCAACTGCGCGGGCGACAGGGTCAACACGCAACTGAATACAAAGAACAGCACCATCGCCACCATCAGCAGGTGCGCGCGAGACAGGATCTGCGAGCTGCGCTCCTCGGCATGTACACCGTACTGGCGCTTCTGGTCCACCGCAAAGGCCGAGATGATCGGCGAGTGGTTGAACGAAAACACCATCACCGGAATCGCCAGCCATAGCGTATTAAGCAACGCCGAAGGGGCCGGCACTTCGCTGGCGGTGCTGAGAATGCCACCGTTCCAATGCGGAACCAGGTACACGGCCAGGAACAGCAAGGCGACGATAAACGGATACACCATCAGGCTCATGGCCTTGACGATCACCTGCTCGCCGCAACGCACCACGGCCAGCAAGCCGAGGATCAGCACGAACGCCAGGATCGCCCGGGGCGGCGGCATGATGTGCAACTGATGCTCCATGAAACTGCTGACGGTATTGGTCAGGGCCACGCTGTAGATCAACAGGATCGGGAAGATCGCGAAGAAGTACAGCAACGTGATCAGCGCACCGGCCTTGATGCCAAAATGCTCTTCGACCACATCGGTGATATCGGAGCCTTCACGGCCCGACAGCACGAAACGGGTCAGCCCACGGTGGGCAAAGAATGTCATCGGGAAGGCCAACAGCGCCAGGATCACCAGCGGCCAGAAGCCCCCCAGGCCCGCGTTGATCGGCAAGAACAAAGTACCGGCGCCAATGGCGGTACCGAACAGCCCGAGCATCCAGGTCGTGTCCTGGCGGCTCCAGCTTGTGAGGGTTGCAGGTGTCGTTGCATAGCGTTCGTCGACGCTATTGGCCTGATCATTCATCCGGTCGGATCTCCGCATTCACACGGCCAGGACGAGTCAGAAAAACCTGACAGGCAGCGCCCTGGCCATAACAAGGGCCGGATTGTCCGGGATTCTCTCGAATAAGCAAAGACTTAGCTGAGGAATGGCGGGGCGGCCGCCCCGATGGAACTGTTGCGCTGCGGCCCCGACAACGGCAATTAACTCTCATTGAGAAGATGCCAGGCCCGGCATGGGAGCAGAGGAATTCAAACAGCAGAGGCGTATCTGTACGTGAGTAAAAGAGAGAACACCTAAGTATCAATTAATATGAATATCCACAAGAAAAAGCCTATTTACATAACATTCAAATATTATTTTGGAAGTTACTTTTTATTACTAATGGTAGCTTTTGTTACAAGGGTTTACTCAAGCATTGAGAGCCGCCTTTATCACGTCTATATTCCAACCCAGCAAACCAAGACCGCCATAATATTAACTATCTGCCAGGTATCACTCCATGCAAAAACGCTCTGTTTTTTTCACAATCGCACTTCTTGCAGGGTTGCTCAACCCACTCGTGGCGCAAGCACAATCGACAGCGCAATATCCTGATATACGCGCATTCGGCACATCGCCCCAATGGTTGACCACCAAAGTTTATATCGAAGGTGCGCCTGATATAGACGTCAAGGATAAGTACCCAGGCGTGGTTGGCATCTCGATGTGGGATCCCGAACGCAACCGCTATGAATTCTTTTATACCGACACTGGTCTCTCGAAATACGATCACGGTGGTGGTGGATACTTCATGGTCACAGGCGACAGGAATACCCATATCCTGGTGCCTGACAAAGGCCCGCACAGGAGCATCGTCAGGCGGCTGGAAGTCCTGAACAATCAGGAATTCACTTATTCGCGGGAAGTACCTCGCGACATGGTGCAGACCAACGAAAACGTACGAATCTATGTGGTGCATGCGCCTTACACGGGGCCGATAAAAACCACCCCTACCCATTAACCGTATCCAACAATACTTCCCGCGCAGTGCCCGATCACTGACTTCCCCCTCAAAAAAAGAAGATCTTTACTTATGAACAACCCGCTCAAATCACTATTAATCTCTACTGTACTGACGTCCGCCTTTTTTTCAACCGGCGTTATTGCCCAGACTGCATCACCTGCAGCCGTCAAAGAGACTGCTGCTATTACCGCAGACAATGCACTGCTACTTACAGTGTTCTTGAGGCACGATCAATCACGTTCACTGAGTGAATTGAGGGCTCAACTTCATAAGCAGGATTTCTTCAAGTCATTCCCACCACCGGGAATAGAGGTTGTCAGCTGGAACATCACCATGGGCATCGGCCACATCATTGTGTTGCGCTTGCCCGCGTCCAAACTGGTGGCGCTCAACATGGCGCTGGAAAGTACCGCTTGGGGCCCTTATAAAACAGAGTTCTTTCCCAGCTACGATTACCGTGACATCTTCCAGGGGTTACAAAAGAAGGCCCAGGAAAGCAATTAATCCTTTGGCAACTACGCAGCGTCTCCTGGAACCGAAGCGCCGCTCCGAGATTGCCAATCGGTTCGGCGTTGGGCCCAGGCGTCTGTTCGACCAGGCAAACATTCTTTTGGCCCCCCGGTTTTAGTGCCACAAAAATCCCGCATAATCCCAGGATCGAACCCCACAGTAAGAGCTGCCCCATGCCCAACACTGTCCTGGTCCTGGTTGAAACCATCAACGAATACCTGCAAATCATCGAGAGCAACGACTTTCACGTGATCCTGGCGCCGACGCCCGCAGAGCGGGCACAGGCGATCAAGGCCCACGCAGGGCAGATCAAGGCCGTGCTGACCCGCGGGCCCCTGGGGCTGTACGCCGAGGAAATCGCAGCGTTGCCCTTGCTGGAGATCATCTGCGTGATCGGTGCCGGTTACGAGCATGTAGACCTGCAGGCGGCGAGCAACCGTGGGATCGTGGTGACCAATGGTGCCGGGGTCAACGCGCCTTCGGTGGCCGACCACGCCATGGCATTGCTGCTGTCACTGGTGCGCGGCATTCCCCAGACCGATGCGGCCGTGCGGCGCAGCGAATGGCCGAAGGTGATGCGCCCTTCCCTTGCGGGCAAGCAATTGGGGATTCTCGGCCTGGGTGCCGTGGGCTTGGAGATCGCCAAGCGTGCCGCCCTTGGCTTCGGCATGGAGGTCAGTTATCACAACCGCCAACCCCGCGATGATGTGGATTACACCTATTGCTCAACTGCCGTAGAACTGGCTCGCACGTCCGATTTCCTGATCCTGGCCACGCCCGGTGGAGCCAGCACCCGCCACCTGATCGATAAACACGCCCTGGATGCATTGGGCCCTAATGGCTATCTGGTCAATATCGGCCGCGGCAGCGTGGTGGTGACCGCTGACCTGGTGGCCGCGCTGGAACAACGGCGTATCGGCGGCGCCGCGCTGGATGTATTCGACGATGAGCCCAAGGTGCCGGACGCCCTCAAGCGCCTGAACAATACCGTGCTCACCTCCCACGTGGCCGGCCTGTCACCGGAAGCCGCTCACGACACGGTGCAACGGGTGGCCGACAACCTGGTGGAATACTTTGCCGGCCGCCCTGTACTGACGCCGGTCACGTTGCCAGCGCCCGCAAAATGACCAATCAGGCACGCTGATCACCCTTCAACACGCTAACCTATTAAACCGCCCCGACCTTGTCGCTGGGCGGTGGTGCGCATTAGATTAGGAAATAGTCCAAGGCCTTTAGAATAAGCAGAAGGGATAAGCATGGCGCTGAACGACCAATCGACCCAGATTCGCCCCGGCGAAGAGCTTGATGCCAGCCTGATCGATCCCTACCTCAAGGCTCATATCCCAGGCTTGCAGGGAACGCTCAAGATCAGCCAATTCCCCGGCGGCGCGTCGAACCTGACCTACCTGCTGGAATACCCGGGCCAGGAGTTCGTGCTACGCCGCCCACCGTTTGGCCACAAGGCCAAATCCGCCCACGACATGGGCCGCGAATACCGCATTCTCAATCAACTCAAGGATGGCTTCCCGTACTGCCCCAAGGCTTACGTGCACTGCACCGATGAGTCAGTGATCGGCGCCGAGTTCTATGTGATGGAACGGGTCAACGGCATCATCCTGCGCGCCGACCTGCCGGCCGAACTGGGGCTGGACGCGACCAACACTGAAGCCTTGTGCAAAAGCTTCATCGACAAGTTCGTCGAACTGCATCAGGTCGACTATGCGGCCTGCGGCCTGGCCGACCTGGGCAAGCCCGAAGGCTACGTAGCAAGGCAGATTCGCGGTTGGAGCGACCGTTACGAAAAGGCCTTGACCCCCGATGCACCAAAATGGGAAGCCGTGCGTGCCTGGCTCAATGACAAAATGCCCGACGACCACCCGACCTCCAGCATCGTGCACAACGACTATCGCTTCGATAACGTGATCCTCGACCCCCGCAACCCGATGCAGATCATCGGCGTGCTGGACTGGGAACTGACCACCCTGGGCGACCCGCTGATGGACCTGGGCAACACCCTCGCCTACTGGATCGAAGCCGCCGACCCGGCGCCGGTGCAACTGATGCGACGCCAGCCGAGCAACGCCGCGGGCATGCTCACCCGCCGCGAGTTCGTCGACTACTACGCCGAGCGCTCCGGCATCCAGATTGACAATTTCGATTTCTATTACACCTACGGTCTGTTCCGCCTGGCCGGCATTGTGCAGCAGATCTACTACCGCTTCTTTCACGGCCAGACCCAGGACAAACGCTTTGCGCAGTTCATCCATATGAACACATTGCTTGAGCAGATGAGCCTGAATGTCATCGGCAAATCCGCGCTCTGATTGCAACCACAAGGAACCCTCATGTCCAAGACCAACCTGTTCGACCTTGACGGCAAGATTGCTTTCGTTTCCGGCGCCAGCCGTGGCATCGGCGAGGCCATCGCCAAGTTGCTGGCCCAGCAAGGCGCCCATGTGATTGTTTCCAGCCGCAAACTGGAAGGTTGCCAGCACGTGGCCGATGCAATCATCGCCGACGGCGGCAAGGCTACCGCCATTGCCTGCCACATTGGGGAAATGGAGCAGATCGCCCAGGTGTTCGCCGGCATCCGCGAGCAGTTCGGGCGCCTGGATATCCTGGTCAACAATGCCGCGACCAACCCACAGTTCTGCAACGTGCTGGACACGGACCTCGGTGCATTCCAGAAAACCGTTGACGTGAACATTCGCGGCTACTTCTTCATGTCGGTGGAAGCCGGCAAGCTGATGCGCGAAAACGGCGGCGGCAGCATCATCAACGTGGCTTCGATCAACGGCATCTCGCCAGGTGTGTTCCAGGGCATCTATTCGGTGACCAAGGCCGCCGTGATCAACATGACCAAGGTGTTCGCCAAGGAGTGCGCGGCGTTCGGCATCCGTTGCAACGCGCTGCTGCCTGGCCTGACCGACACCAAGTTCGCCTCGGCGCTGGTCAAGAACGACTCGATCCTGAAAACGGCCCTGGCGCAGATCCCGCTCAAGCGCGTGGCCGCCCCCAGCGAAATGGCCGGCGCGGTGTTGTACCTGGCCAGTGATGCATCGAGCTACACCACCGGCGTGTCGCTGAATGTGGATGGGGGCTTCCTGTCCTGACATCGCCTGGGTTTCTTCGGATCGGTTTGCGCGTAACCTTGGCGCAGATCGATCTGTCCCAGGATGAAACATGGAACTGCACCTCGTCATCACCGGCCGCAAGGACCTGGCTGCCCAGCTTTACCAGCAGTTGCGCGAAGCCATCGCCACCGGGCGACTCTCGGCCGGTGCACAACTGCCTCCCAGCCGGCTGCTCGCCGAGCAACTGGGCATATCGCGCAAAACTGTCTCCGACACCTACGCTACCTTGACTTACGAAGGCCTGCTGGTCGGCAAGATTGGCCGGGGCACCTTCGTCAATGCGTGGGCGCCACAGCCCGACCGCGTGCAGAGCGCCACCGACTTGGCCTGCGCCGCCAACCTGGGCAAGTGGGCGGCACTGCCCTCGCCCATGCGCCACCCCACCGACGACAATATCCTACGCTACGAATTTATCGGCGGCGCCACCACGCGCAATCAATTCCCCCAGGAGGAATGGCGGCGCTGCACCCAGCATGCCCTGCGCCGTATCGCCCAGCACAGCGGTTTCTACAGCCAGCCCGAAGGCTTGCCCGCCCTGCGCAGTGCCATCGCCGGGCACATCGCGTTTTCCCGCGGGGTCAAATGCCTGGACCGCGACATCGTGGTCACCAATGGCGCCCAGCAGGCCCTCGACCTGATCGCCCGTGTGGTGCTGGAGCCGGGCAGTATCGTGGCCATGGAAGACCCGGGCTACAGCCCCGCACGCCAACTGTTCGTGGCCATGGGCGCGAGCGTCGCCAGTGTGCCGGTGGACGACCAGGGCATCCGGGTCAAGGACATTCCCGAGGGTACCCGGCTCATCTACGTGACCCCGTCCCACCAGTTCCCACTCGGCATGCCCATGAGCCAGCCACGCCGCGAAGCCCTGCTGGAACGGGCCATCGAGCTTGGCGCGATCATCATCGAAGACGACTACGACAGCGAGTTCCGCTACGCAGGCCGCCCCACCGACTCCCTGCAAAGCATGGACACCCGTGGCGTGGTGGCCTATGTCGGGACTTTCTCGAAAACCCTGCTGCCAGAGTTGCGCCTGGGCTACGCGGTGCTGCCGCCGGCGATTTATGCCGCGGTGCTCAAGGCCAAGCAACTGACCGACCAGCACTGTTCGACCCTGCCGCAATGGGCACTGGCCAAGTTCATCAGCGAAGGCTATTTGCTCAAGCATATCCGCCGCTGTCATGGTGTTTATGCCGGGCGCCGCCAACGCATCCTGCAACGCCTGGCCGGTGATCTGTCACCCTGGTTTGAAGCAGTACCCACGGTGGCCGGCTTTCACATGGCAGCGTTGTGCAAAGTGCCGGTGGATATCACGCTGCTGATAGAAATGGCACGCCAGGCCGAAGTGGGCTTGTATCCGCTGGACGTGTTCTACCACGACGCACCTGCTCGCCCGGGCCTGATCATCGGTTTCGGCGCCATTGAAACCCTGGACATCGACCCGGCGCTGGACAAGGTCCGCGACATCCTCCAGCAGATTGGCTAAGGTTTTTTCCGGCGCATTGGTCATTGGTGGCGTGCAGGCTACGGCGTAGGGTGAAGCGGTCTCGAACTACCTGGAACCCTCACCATGAAACGAATACTCGCCGCCACGCTGATGCTCGCGTCCCTCAGCGCCTACGCCCACGACCCGATGTACAACAAGGAAACGCTCGAGGTGCTGCAAGAGCACGCCTTGACCAACGTGCCCGGCAAGAAAGTCCTCATGCTGACCGTGGATTACGCCCCCGGCCAGGCCACGGTACCCCATAGCCACACCGGTACTGCCGTGGCCTATGTGCTGGAGGGCCAGGTCACGTCGCGGGTCAACGATGAGAAGGCGATCACCTACAAAGCCGGGGAATCGTTCTACGAACCTGCGGGCTCGCGGCACTTTGAGTCAAGCAATGCCAGCCAGACCCAACCGGCGAAACTGCTGGTGGTGATGGTGATGGATGACAAGGCTGAAGTGCTCACACCCCTGTCACAGTAACCCGCCGCACCGCTGAACCAATGTGGGAGGGGGCTTGCCCGCGACGACGTCGGCCCAGCAAACATTGATGTTGGCTAAGCCACCGCTATCGGGGGCAAGCCCCCTCCCACGCCCGATTCAAGGGCGCTTGAACGTGCACCGTTGCGCTTCGATGCGCGGGCGGCAAACGCAGCCTTCCAGATGATCATTGACCATGCCCATCGCCTGCATCAGCGCGTACATGGTGGTCGGACCGACAAAGGTCCAGCCACGCTTCTTCAGGGCATTGGACAGGCGCACCGAAGCCGGTGAGGTCGGATTGGCTGTCCAGTACGCAATGTCCACCACCGCCGGGCGCTCTTGCTCGGCGGGCTCGAATGCCCACAACCAGCGCGCCAGCGAGCCGGTTTCATCTACCAGCTCACAGGCCCGACGCGCATTGTTGATCGTGGAAACGATCTTGGCCCGATTGCGCACGATGCCCGGGTCACGCATCAAGCGCTCGACATCCGCCTCGCCATACTGCGCCACCCGGCGGAAATCAAAACCCTCGAAGGCCTGCCGAAAACGCTCACGCTTGCGCAGGATGGTGATCCACGCCATCCCCGCCTGGAAGCCCTCCAGGCAGATCTTCTCGTACAACTGGATGTCATCGGCCACCGGCACGCCCCACTCGTGATCGTGGTAATGGGGGTATTCGGGGGCGGCGTTGCGCCAAGAGCAATGGGCATGCCCTGCTGCGTCGGTGGTCAGTCCTGATTGGTCCATCCATCACCTCGTGTGCCGAGGGCGGATGATACGCAAAAAAATTCAAACCCCGCCAACCGCTCAAGCACCGGACTTACCGACCCACTGGTCAGACCGGGACCCGCCGACCGCCGAATATTTACTTGTGATTTGAAAAAAGCCAAGCGTAGACTGGCCGCGCACTGGACTTACCGGTAAGACCACAACAATTAAGCCCTGGAACCACCAGGGCACCGAATAGAGATCCTTCCCATGCTCAGATGGTGCTCGCGTTCGATTTTCCTGCAAGTCGTGATTGGCCTGATCCTGGGCATAGTCTGCGGCCTGGCCCTCCCCGAATTCTCCTCGCAACTCAAACCCCTGGGCGACGGCTTTATCAAGCTGATCAAAATGCTGATTGGCCTGATTGTCTTCTGCGTGGTGGTCAGCGGTATTTCCGGCGCCGGCGACTTGAAGAAAGTCGGACGCATCGGCCTCAAGTCGGTGATCTACTTTGAAGTGCTCACCACCGTTGCCCTGGTGCTCGGGCTGATCATGGCGTTCAGCACCGGCATTGGTAGCGGCGCCAATATTCATTTGGAGCAACTGTCGTCTGCTGGCTTGAACGAATTGGCCGACAAGGGCCAGCACATCAAGGGCACCAGCCAGTTCCTGATGGACCTGATCCCCAACTCGGTGATCGGCGCATTCGCCGACAACAACGTGCTGCAAGTGCTGCTGTTCTCGGTGCTGTTCGGTAGTGCGCTGAACCTGGTGGGCGAAGCGGCCAGCGGCATCTCGCGACTGATCAACGAGCTGAGCCATGTAATCTTCCGCATCATGGGCATGATCGTGCGCCTGGCACCGATTGGCGTGTTCGGCGCGATCGCGTTCACCACCAGCACCTACGGCCTCGACTCCCTGCAACATCTGGGCAGCCTGGTTGGGCTGTTCTATCTGACCTGCTTTGCTTTCGTCGCGCTGATCCTCGGCCTGGTGATGCGCCTGTCGGGCCTGCGCATGCTGCCGCTGCTCAAGTACCTGCGTGAAGAGCTGCTGATCGTGATGGGCACCGCCTCCTCCGATGCCGTGCTGCCGCAGATCATGCGCAAGCTCGAACACTTAGGGATTGGCAGCTCCACCGTGGGCCTGGTGATCCCCACCGGGTACTCGTTCAACCTCGACGGTTTTTCCATCTACCTGACCCTGGCCATCGTGTTTATCGCCAACGCCACCGGCACACCCTTGTCGATGACCGACTTGCTGACCATCCTGCTGGTATCGCTGATCACCTCCAAAGGCGCCCACGGTATTCCGGGCTCGGCGCTGGTGATTCTGGCGGCGACGCTCACGGCGATCCCGGCGATCCCAGTGGTCGGCCTGGTGCTGGTACTGGCAGTGGACTGGTTCATGGGCATTGGCCGTGCATTGACCAACCTGATCGGTAATTGCGTGGCTACCGTGGCGATTGCGCGCTGGGAGAAAGACATTGATATCCAACGCGCCAACAAGGTGCTGGACGGCCAGCAAGGGTATGCCTTCCAGGCCAAGAAACCGGTACTGCCGGCGCATCAGGAATTTTAATGTGGGAAGGGCTTGCCCCCTCCCACACTTTGATCTTCAACAGTTTGAACCTCGTATTCGCAACTTCAAGGAGCACACGACGTGATCAGCACTTCAACCGTCGTCAATTCAGTTGTAGAGAAACTGCGCGCCGCACTCAAGCGCGGCCAGTGGCGGCGCGGGGAAATGCTGCCCGGCCAGCGTGAATTGGCTGAACAGTTGGGCATCAGCCGTCCGAGCCTGCGTGAAGCCGTGATCGTGCTGGAAACACTCGGCCTGGTGCGCTCCATGCCCGGCAAAGGCGTCGTTGTGCTGGAAACCAGCGTCAGCGAGCCGCAATCGAGCGACGCCGTGGCCGATGCCAGCCTCGAAGACATCCTGCAACTGCGCTACACCCTCGAACCTTTTATCGTGGGCCTGGTGGCCCAATCCATCAGCAGCAAGGAAGTCGGCCAATTGCGCCTGACCTTGATGGACATGCGCGAAGCCCTGGATGCTGGCGATGCCGAAGCCGGCATGAACGCCTATATCGATTTCCACGAAGAACTGTTCGCCCTCACCTCCAACCCGATTTTCCAGAATGTGGTGCAGCAAACCAGCAACGCACTCAAGCAAAGCGCACAAGTGCTGCGCAACTCGCCTGAACACCTGGCTGAGCGTCTGCGGGAAAACGAAGCCGTGGTGCGCGCCATCCGCAACAAGAACAGCGCCCTGGCCAGTGCCGAAATGCGTCGGCACATTCTTCAGGAAGGCTTGCGCATGGGCATTCGCCTGAATATCCCGGACGACCATCTGGGCAGCTGATTTTTTGGAGGCAGGCCATGAATGCTCACGCTTTGCACTACGAAACCATCCTTGCGCCCCTGCGCCTGGTCGGCGGCAAAAAGCCTTCGGTGGATGACATCTACCCTCGACTGTTCGACGCCATCCTGGAACAACGCATCGCCCCTGCCAGTCGTTTTACTGAGGAAGGCCTGGCTGAAATCTTTGGTGTGAGCCGCAGTGTGATTCGCCGCGTGCTGGCAAAGCTATCCCAACAACAAGTGATCATCCTGCGCCCCAACCAACGCGCCCAGGTGGCTGCGCCGCACGCCCTGCAAACGCGGCAGATCCTGGAAGCACGGCGCATGGTCGAAATAACCTTGGTTCAACTGGCGTGCGCTCAAGCAAAGCCGTCGCAAATACGCCAACTGCGCGAACTGATCAACCGTGAACGTGACTGCATTGCCCGTGGACAACGCGGGGCCGCACTTCGCTTGTCGGGAGAATTCCACCTGCAATTGGCGGCGATGGCGAGGAATGCGCCACTGTCGCAATTCCTCAATAGCCTGGTGCCTTTGACGGCTCTGGCTATTGCGCATTGCCCAGGTACAGACCATACGGCCTGTACCTGGGAAGAACACACTGCGATTGCCGATGCCGTGGAGCAGCATGATTGCGCCACCGCTGTAGAGCGAATGACCCAACACCTGAATCACCTCCAATGCCGCCTCATCGCCCCTGCCCTAGATATATAGCGCCGGCTTACCGACATCTTTCCATAGTCTGGATTTCGCACTGATTGAGTGCTTCATGACTGGCATTGAAGATGATCATTGATCCAAAAGTTTACGAGAACCTGTACACCCTGGTCAGCCAATTGAACGAGCATAAGGCTTCTCTGACCGAGCCGCTAAAGACTTCATTGACCGAACTGACCAATGCCTCGAAAGCCATCGGAACAGCGTTATTCCAACAAGAACGCTTTGACGAGGCCGAGTTTTATTTGACGTTCCCTGGGCTGGCCGGCGATGCCGAAGCGCAATACGGCATGGCTATCTGCAGCGGTTACCAACTCGGAGCGTTCCGCTACCCGTTCCCGCGAACAGTGGGATGGCTCAAGCTCGCAGCGGCACAGGATCATGTCCTGGCCTTGATGTGGCTGGGTGATAGCCAATCGCTGACTAAGGCTAAGGCCCTGTCCACGGCGAGCGCAGCCCAGGGTGACATACAAAGCATGTTCAATTTGTATACCTTGACGGAGGACTTCACCTGGCTGACCAAGGCTGCCGAAACGGGCAACCCCAGAGCCTTATTCAAACTCGCCCAAACCTACCGGGAACACCCGGGACTGATGCCCAACGCCGTAGCGCGCACGGCAGAAATTGAAGTGCTGTGTCAAAGAGCCGCTGATAGCGGATATCCATTGGCACTCGCGGACCGTTTGTTCTCCCCGGCCTCAACCGCCACGATGGTTGAAAAGCAGCGAAGGCTTGCTCAATTGGCGTGGACAGGTGACCAGGACGGGTTGCTGGAGTATGGCTATGCACTTGCCGCGCTTGCACGAGACAAAACCAGGCCGGCTCGCACCTATGGATTGGCCAGAGACCTGCCCAAGGCCTATGCCGCGCTGAAGTTCGAGTGGGATAGAACGGCTAACACCAGGCCTGTTCCAGGGTTGGAAGAGACCCTCGCTTTCATCGCTCATCAGATGAATGCGACTGACCATGATGCCGTCCCAGCTATTGAGTCGGAGCTGGCAAGCAAAATAGCCTCGGCGCCTAAATACTACGAACCCAAGGTAGTTGTAGGTTACTCACCCAATTGATCGTGCCTTGGCCTGGAGCCTGACTAGCGCGGCTGAAAAAAAACCTCGTGTCTTACGACACGAGGTTTTTTGTGGTTTTAACGCTCTGCCAGCACCTTACAGCACCGACTGACCACTCAACGCCAGGTCCAGCAACTCCCGGTTGGCCACCGCGTACATGGCGTAGTCCGTGCCAACAGCAGCACGAATTTCCACCATCATCGCGCGCCAGCGATCAGCCATGTCCTGGTGCTGCTCAAGCCACAGGGCCACGCGGGCTTCCATGTCTTGTGGCGCGTCGGCCATTTGCAGGACCGAGATAGTGATCGCCCGTTGCTGCCAGTCCACGTCGTCGCGGAAGGCTTCGCGGGCCTGGGCCTGCCAGTTGTTGGCTACCGGCAGATCGCTGATCTGCTGCAGGTACCACGGCAGGTCCAGGGCGCTGCCGACGGCGAAGTAGGCCTTGGCCACTTCGGCGGCGTCATGCCCGGTCACGTCGGCGGCTTCGATGATCGGCAGCAAGGTGTACAGGTGGGTCGTACCGGCCACCATGCGCGCCAGCAACTCCGGCACACCGGCTTCGGTGTACGCCTGGTAGCGGGTCTGCCAACCTTCGCGGGTCGGACCTTCCAGCAACTCGTCGAGCTTGAGACCCAACGCGGCCAAGTGCGGACCGAAGTGCGCGGTGTCACGCCCGGCGTCCTGCTCGTTGCGACGGCTGCGCAGGAACCAGCGCGTAGCGCGACGGCCAAGGCGCATCAGCTCGTCCATCAGCTCCAATTGCACGTCGGCAGAGACCTGGTGGTCCAGGGCTTCGATCTGGCGGAACCAGTGCGGGAGGTGGAAGATGTCGCGCACGATCACATAGGCGCCGGCCACGTTCGCCGGGCTCATGCCAGTCGACTCCTTGAGGCGCTGCACGAAGGTGATGCCCATGTGGTTGACCAGGTCGTTGGCGATCTGGGTGCTGACGATCTCGCGCTTGAGGCGGTGACGACGCATGGCCTCACCGAACTTGGCCACCAGGCTCGGCGGGAACGCGGTCTCCATGTCACGGGTCAGGTACTCGTCATCCGGCACCTGCGACTTGAGCAGCGCCTCCTTGAGGTCGATCTTGCTGTACGAGATCAGCACCGACAACTCCGGACGAGTCAGGCCCTTGCCGGTAGAAGCGCGCTCGCTGAGCTGTTCCTCGGTCGGCAGGTACTCGATGGCGCGGTCCAGCTTGCCACGACCTTCCAGATCGCTCATCAGGCGTTTGTACTCGGCGGCACGCTCGTAGGCACGGCGCGCCGCCAGAGACAGGGCCTGGGTCTGCTTGT
>Ga0160440_100423_pt1 | contig 15183 bp, 14 predicted proteins | sample HID1971I_E1MG_FD_108277 | JGI IMG/M metagenome (GOLD analysis project Ga0160440, IMG submission 108277) | Enriched millipede-associated microbial communities from UW Madison campus, WI, USA - HID1971I_E1 MG | ecosystem: Host-associated > Arthropoda: Insects > Digestive system > Unclassified ... | reverse complement strand
TGGCCTGGTCTCCGATGACCTGATCATCAACCTCGTCAAGGAACGCATCAGCCCGGAAGATTGCAAGCACGGTTTCCTGTTCGACGGCTTCCCACGCACTATTCCCCAGGCTGAAGCCCTGGTTAAGGCGGGTGTGGAGCTGGACGCCGTGGTCGAAATCGCGGTTGAAGATGAAGAAATCGTCCAGCGTATTGCCGGCCGCCGTGTCCACGAAGGCTCGGGCCGCGTTTACCATATCGTCTACAACCCGCCAAAAGTGGAAGGCAAGGACGATGTCACCGGTGAAGACCTGGTGCAGCGCAAAGACGACACCGAAGAAACCGTGCGTCATCGCCTGTCGGTCTACCACTCCCAGACCAAGCCGCTGGTGGATTTCTACCAGAAGCTGTCCGCAGCCCAAGGCAAGCCGAAGTACAGCCATATCCCTGGCGTGGGCTCGGTAGAAGCCATCACCGCCAAGGTGCTGCAAGCATTGAGCTGATCCAGTCATCGGCTTTACCTACAACGGCCCGCTTGCGGGCCGTTGTTGTTTATACTGGCGCACTTTTTTTCCGACTTGGACACCTACACCGATGAGCACCCTGCTGGCCCTGGACACCGCGACTGAAGCTTGCTCCGTTGCCTTGCTGCACGATGGCAAGGTAACGAGCCACTACGAGGTGATCCCGCGCCTGCATGCGCAGAAGCTGTTGCCGATGATCAAGCAGTTGCTTGAAGACGCCGGCACCACCCTGGCGTGTGTGGATGCCATCGCCTTCGGTCGTGGCCCCGGTGCCTTTACCGGCGTGCGTATTGCCATCGGCGTGGTGCAGGGCCTGGCCTTTGCATTGGAGCGTCCGGTATTGCCGGTGTCCAACCTCGCCGTGCTGGCCCAGCGCGCATTGCGTGAACATGGCGCCACGCAAGTGGCGGCGGCGATTGATGCGCGCATGGATGAAGTTTATTGGGGTTGCTACCGCCAGACCGCCGGCGAAATGCGCCTTGTGGGTGTGGAAGCGGTACAGGCGCCGCAAGTGGTGACATTACCGGATGACGCCAGTGGGGATTGGTTTGGTGCCGGCACGGGCTGGGGTTATGGCGAACGCATCAAGGTGCAGTTGGCAGGACGGGACGCTGCGATGTTGCCCCATGCCGAAGATTTGCTGGCATTGGCACGGTTCGCATTCGAGCGCGGCGAGGCCATTGCGGCAGATCAGGCTGCACCGGTTTACCTGCGCGATAAAGTGGCGCAGACCAAGGCCGAACGCGGAATTATTTGACGTCAAGAATGTAGGCATTCGGTGGCAAATTTCGCCAATCGTCAGAATTTGCCGCAGTTTTTAAACCTTTTACGAATTATGTGTTCTAGTTATCACCAGAGCATTTGCGCACCACGGAAAGTGCCGCTAAATTGCCATCATTGATACCGAGTCTGCATGTATGCGTATAGACGGCTTTTCCTCACAGTCCTACCCACTCAAGCGTAAGCCGCGCAAGGCGAACGTGACGGTAGATGATTCGGTCGAGGATTCGCCGGACTTCATCGAAGTCCACTCTGAGTCGCCCTCCCGCGCCCAAAGTGCTGGCGGCGCCCGTACCAGCGGCGTTCCCGCCCGTCAGCAAGACATGGTCTTCCCCCGCTCCATGAGCAAAAGCGTTGCCACCGCCTTGGCCAGCTACCTGACCACTGCCGGTTTCGTCGAGTGGGATATGGAAGTTCTGGGTCTCGATATCCATATCTGATGGGGTTGCCTTACTACATCGGCTGCCCGTCCTGGAGTGAAAACGCCTGGCGCGAATACCTGTATCCCCTGGATGCTCGCTCCGGCGATTACCTCGGGCTCTACTCCCAGGTCTTCAACGCTGTTGAAGGCAATACCACATTCTATGCTCGCCCGTCGGCCGCCACAGTACAGCGCTGGGCTGACATCATGCCCGATGACTTTCGCTTCACCGCCAAATTCCCCGGGGATATCAGCCATGCCGGCGACTTGCGTGAGCAATTGCCGGCGGCCGAAAGTTTTGTCGGGCTGATGAGCCCTCTGGGCGCGCGCGTTTCGCCGCTGTGGCTGCAACTTTCCAAGGGTTTTACACCGCAACGCCTCCCTGAGCTGGCGGGGTTCCTTGATGGCATTGATCGTCCGCTGGCCGTGGAGGTCAGGCATGAGCAGTTCTTCGCCAAAGGCGACGCCGAACGCATGCTCAACCGCCTTTTGCGTGACCGTGGCGTCGAACGCATCTGCCTGGATCCCCGTGCCCTGTTCAGTTGCACCTCCACGTCGGCGGCGGTGCTGCATGCCCAGGCAAAAAAGCCCAAGGTGCCACCGCGCCCGGCGGCGCTGACCCAGTTTCCCCAGGTGCGTTTTATCGGCCATCCGCAGCTTGAGGCCAACGACCCGTTCCTGATCCCGTGGGTGGAAAAGATCGCCAGCTGGATCGAAGAGGGGCGTACGCCCTACATGTTCCTGCACACCTCGGATAACCGCCTCGCCGCACAACTGGCCCTGCGCTTTCACGCCAAGCTGATGGTGCGCCTGCCCGGTTTGCCGCCGCTGCCCACCTTGCACCGAGCGCCCGAAGCGGAGCAACTGGGGTTACTCTAAGGCTCCTTTTCTCGCCAGGAGTCAGTCATGGATGCCCAAACCCTACGCGCCGAAACCTTCAAGGCCCTGCATGAACGTGACCGCGCGTTTGTGATGCCCAACCCCTGGGATGCGGGCTCCGCGATCATGCTCGCCAGCCTGGGCTTCGAGGCGCTGGCCACCACCAGCGCGGGTTATGCATTCAGCCTGGGGCGGCCGGATGCGCAGGGCGCTCTGACCCTCGAGGACACCCTGCTCAATGCTGAAATGATCGCCAACGCCACCACTCTGCCGGTCGCGGCGGACCTGGAAAACGGCTTCAGTGATACCCCCGAAGGCTGCGCCCAGGCCATCTTGCGGGCGGCGGCCAGCGGGATTGTCGGTGGCTCCATCGAAGATGCCACGGGCATTGCCGTAGACCCGATCTATCCCTTCGATCTGGCGGTTGAACGTGTGGAGGCCGCCGTCGCCGCCGCCCGCAGTTTGCCATTCCCCTTCACCCTGACCGCCCGCGCAGAAAATCTCCTGCACGGTCACCTGGATCTGCCGGACACCCTCAGGCGCCTGCAGGCCTTTGCTGAGGCCGGTGCCGACGTGCTTTACGCCCCGGGCTTGCGCAGCGCCGAAGAGGTGCTGGCGGTGGTCAAGGCTGTGGCGCCTAAACCCGTGAATGTGTTGATGTCCGGTGGCCTTAAGCTCAGCGTGGCGCAGTTGAGCGCGATGGGCGTCAAGCGCATCAGCGTCGGCTCGGCCATGGCGTTGGCGGCGTATGGCGAGTTCTATCGCGCTGCCCGGGAAGTCCATGAACAGGGCACATTCACCTTTACCGAGCGTTCGATGTCTTATGCCCAGGCCACTCAATTCTTCAAGGGCTGAGCCGTGGGCGGGATAAAAGTGTTGGGTGCGTTGCTATTGCTGGCGTGCGCGTTCGCGCTGGGAGTTTGGCGGGGCTGGGTGCCGATGCCGGCTGAATGGAATCCCTGGGCACCTTTGGATGTGCGCGCCAGCCCGAACCTGCTGACGCGCTACAAGCTCAGCCGTTTGCAAGATGATCCGGCGCTGTGCGACCAGGTATTGCAAACCTCCGGCCTGCGGGTAAGTCGCCAGGCGGACACCGCGGCCGATACGGCGTGCCCCTTGCGCAATATCTTGCGGGTGCAGGGCGCTGACGTTGTCTTGAGCAGCAGCTTTCTCGCCAGTTGCCCGCTGGCCGTGGCGTTCGCCTTGTTCGAGCGCCACAGCCTGCAACCGGCGGCCCAGGCGATTTTTGGCCAACGGGTGAGTCGCGTCGAGCATTTGGGCAGCTTTGCCTGTCGCAATGTCTACAACCGAGCCGAAGGGCGACTCAGTCAGCACGCCTCGGCCAATGCCCTGGACATCGCCGGTTTTCGCCTGGCGGATGGGCGCAGCATCAGCGTGCTCAAGGATTGGCCGGGGGAGGGTGATGGTGCGCGGTTCCTGCGCCGGGTACGCGATGGCGCTTGTGATGATTTCAACGTGGTATTGAGCCCGGACTACAACGCGGCGCATCGCAACCACTTTCATCTGGATATGGGGCGGTGGTGGGTGTGTCGCTGAGATTTAAGCGGCCAGGCGCAGGTTTTGGGTAACCAGCGGGCGTGCCCAGTAGTAGTCAAAATCCAAGGCCTTTTGTTGTGCCACAAGCTCTTCTTCAGGGTACGGCGTAGCAGCTGGTGGCAACAGATCCAGTTCGAACTCGGCAATTGGCAAATGCAGTGGGCGTGGCTGCGGCGCCGGGCCTGGGGCTGGCAGCGGTTGGCCGGCATTCAGGACAATCGGCCGTACCCAGCCACTATCGAAATCCTGCAGGCGCTGCTGGGCGATGATTTCGTCTTCCGGGAACGGTGTCGCGGCCGGTGGCAGTAGCTCGGTTTCGAATTCGGCAATCGGCAGGAACAGCGGTTCGGGCGGCGCGATCTCGGTGTCTTTGACCTCGCACTCGCGTTGGGTGAGGATCTGCGACAACAGGTCGGCGCCTTCACTGGGCTCGACCGCTGGGTCCAGCGGTGCTGGCGCCTTGGCGGCCAGCGCCTGCGGCGTTTCACCGAGCTGCTCGGCCAATGCCCGGGCGAAGAAGTCCTGCCACACATGACTCACCCCGGCCAGCGCTTGGGTATTGCGCAGGCCGTAATGGTTGTGGGTCGGCAGTACACCGATGGTTAGAGGAAGAATGTCTGACATTTTTCTCGGTCGTCGCTCAGCTCTGGCAAAATACCTGACTGTTGTTTTTATCGGCCGTTTTTGGCCGATCCTTAATATTTTCGAGCGTAGCGATTGATGAGCGAACAACCAGCGGCCAGCCGCATCCAGGTCGAGGCGTTGGCCGACAGTTTCCAGGCCCGCGCCGAGCAGTGGGCTGCGCTGCTGGGCTTGCCCCTGCAGGTGGTGGATGCGGATTTTTCCCTGCAAGTCGGGGAACAGGGCCTGCAACTGCAACAGCTTGGGCCTGATGCGCCGGGGCCCGTGCGGGTCGACTTTGTCGAAGGGGGCGCGGCGCACCGGCGTCTATATGGCGGTGGCAGCGGGCAAATGATCGCCAAGGCCGTGGGCATCGCTCAAGGCGTGCGGCCCCGGGTACTGGACGCCACGGCCGGCTTGGGCAAGGATGCGTTCGTACTCGCCAGCCTGGGGTGCGAGATGAGCCTGATCGAGCGCCAGCCGTTGATCGGCGCCTTGCTCGAAGACGGTCTGGCACGCGCTGCGCAAGATGTTGAAGTGGCACCGATTGTGGCGCGCATGCAGTTGCTCAAGGGCAACTCCATCGACGTGATGCTCAATTGGGAGGGTGAGCCGCCGCAGGTGATCTACCTGGATCCGATGTTTCCGCACCGTGAGAAAACTGCCCTGGTGAAGAAGGAAATGCGCCTGTTCCGGCCGCTGGTAGGCGATGACCCGGATGCACCGGCGCTGCTCGCGGCTGCCCTGGCCCTGGCCAGCCACCGTGTGGTAGTCAAGCGCCCGCGCAAGGCGCCGTGCATTGACGGGCCGAAGCCGAGCCATGCGCTGGATGGCAAGTCCAGCCGTTATGACATCTATGCTAAAAAAGCCCTGAAACCCTGAGGCCGGCCGCTCCCACGCAGGCGCGTGGGAACGATGGGTTCAGGGCCTGAATGCGCGCATAAACAACCTCACCACCTCCTGCACATGCTCTTCGGCCTCTACGGCGCTCAGTTGCCCGCCGCAGCCGTACAGCAAGCGAAAATTCGCCGTGCCCTTGAGCAGGCAAAAGAAGTGTTCGGCTGCCTTGAACGGTTTATCGATGCGCAGGGCACCGCTCTGGTCAATCTTGCCGAGCAGGCGCTCCATGCCTTGCAGCATGCGCATGGGGCCGGCTTCAAAGAAGATCTGTGAGAGTTTCACGTCCTGATTGCCGGTGGTCATCATCAGGCGATGCAGGTTCACCGACTCCTCGCTGTTGATCAGCCGATGGAAGCCACGTGCGATGTTCAACAGCACAGTCTCGACGGGCATGCCTGCGGGTAGCTCGAAGTACATCACCGGCAATTGCTCTTCACACTTGGCCACCACCGCGGCAGTGAACAACGTCTCTTTGTCGGTGAAATGGCTGTATACGGTGAGTTTCGATACGCCGGCCGCCAGGGCGACGGCATCCATGCTGGTGTTCGCGTAACCGTTGCTCAAGAACAGGGACTTCGCCGCTTCGAGGATTGCCTGGCGTTTTGCCATGTCCTTGGGACGCCCGGGGCTGGCGGTGTTCACAGGATTGTCGGACATTTTTACCTTTAATACTGGACTGGCGAGTTTGGTATTAATAACATACCGGCCAGTATAATTATTCCTAGCTCTATTTGCGAAAGGTCCTTCAGCATGCGCAGCGCCGTCCTGCCCCTTGCTTTGCCTGTCAGTCTGGTCTTCCTGTTAGCCGCCTGCGGCCATGAAGAAGCGACCCAAACCAGCGTCCGCCCAGCCATGGTGGTACAACCGCAACCCTCGGCGCAGGCAATGGACAGTTACCCTGGCGAGGTGCGTGCCCGTTATGAGCCAGACCTGGCCTTTCGCATCGGTGGCAAAGTCAGCAAGCGCCTGGTGGAGGAGGGGGAGCGGGTCAAGGCCAACCAGCCGCTTGCCGAACTCGACCCCCAAGATGTGCGCCTGCAACTGGAAGCCACCCGTGCCCAAGTAGCTGCCGCCGAGGCCAACCTGAGCCTGGTGCGCGCAGAGCGTGATCGCTACAAGACCCTGATGGATCGTCAGATGGTCAGCCGTTCGCAGTACGACAATTCCGAAAACCTCTACCGAGCGGGTGAAGCACGCCTGAAGCAGATCAAGGCCGAGCACGAAGTCTCGAGCAACCAGGCCGGCTACGCCGTGCTGCGTGCGCCCCAGGACGGGGTGGTCGCTAAGCGTGCAGTGGAAGTGGGCCAAGTGGTCTCCGCTGGCCAGACCCTGTTCACCCTGGCCACCGATGGCGAGCGTGAGGTGTTGATCAGCCTGCCCGAACATGGCTTTGGCCGTTTCAAGATTGGCCAAGCGGTGTCGGTGGAATTGTGGAGCCAGCCGGATCAACGCTTCGCCGGGCGCATTCGTGAGCTGTCACCTGCCGCCGACCCGAAATCACGCACCTTCGCCGCTCGCGTGGCCTTCACGGGTGGCAAAGTACCCGCCGAGCTGGGCCAAAGTGCCCGTGTGTTCATACAAGCTGACGGTGTCATTCCACTGTCGGTGCCGCTGTCTGCCCTCAGCGCCGAGAATGGCGCGTCCTACGTCTGGCGCGTACAGCCGGACAACACGCTTGAGCGCACCCCGGTGCGTATTGGCGCTTTCGGTGAAAAAACCGTGCCGGTACTGGAAGGCTTGACCCCCACCGACTGGGTGGTTGCCGCAGGCGTGCATGTGCTCCATGAGGGCCAGCAAGTGCGCCCGGTGGATCGCTCCAACCGAGTGGTGAATCTGGCGGCCAAGGAGTAGTCCCATGGGTTTCAATCTTTCCGAATGGGCGTTGCGTAATCGCCAGATCGTACTGTTCCTGATGATCCTGCTGGCGGTGGTCGGCACCTTGTCCTACACCAAGCTTGGGCAAAGCGAAGACCCGCCCTTTACCTTCAAGGCCATGGTGATCAAGACCAACTGGCCCGGTGCCACGGCCCAGGAGGTGTCGCGCCAAGTCACCGAGCGCATCGAGAAAAAACTGATGGAGACCGGTGAGTACGAGCGCATCGTGTCCTTCTCGCGCCCCGGTGAATCACAGGTGACCTTCATGGCTCGCGATTCGATGCCTTCGGCACGGATCCCTGAGCTGTGGTACCAGGTGCGCAAGAAAATCAGCGACATCCGCCAGACCTTGCCGCCCGACATCCAGGGACCATTTTTCAATGATGAATTCGGCACCACTTTCGGCAACATCTATGCGCTGACCGGCGACGGCTTTGACTATGCCGTGCTCAAGGACTACGCCGACCGCATCCAGATTCAACTGCAGCGGGTGCCGGACGTAGGCAAGGTTGAGCTGCTTGGCCTGCAGGACGAGAAGATCTGGATCGAGCTGTCCAACCTCAAGCTCGCCACCCTCGGGTTGCCATTGGCCGCGGTACAGCAGGCGTTGCAGGAGCAAAATGCGGTCTCGACCGCCGGTTTCTTTGAAACCCCGAGCGAGCGCGTGCAGTTGCGGGTATCGGGCAATTTCAAAACCGTGGAGGAAATCCGCAACTTCCCGATCCGTGTTGGGGATCGCACCTTCCGCATCGGTGATGTGGCCGACATCCACCGTGGCTTCAATGACCCTCCGGCACCGCGCATGCGTTATATGGGCGCAGACGCCATCGGCCTGGCCGTGGCCATGCGCGACGGTGGGGATATTCTGGTGCTGGGTAAAGCCCTTGAAGGTGAATTCGCACGCTTGCAGAAGAACCTTCCAGCAGGCATGGAGCTGCGCAAGGTGTCAGACCAGCCGGCCGCGGTGAAGACCAGCGTCGGCGAATTTGTCCAGGTACTCGCCGAAGCATTGGCGATTGTATTGCTGGTGAGTTTTTTCTCCCTCGGTGTGCGTACCGGCATGGTGGTTGCCCTGGCGATTCCGCTGGTACTGGCGATGACCTTTGCCAGCATGTATTACCTCGGCATCGGCCTGCACAAGATTTCCCTCGGCGCCCTGGTCCTGGCCCTGGGCTTGCTGGTGGACGACGCGATCATCGCTGTGGAAATGATGGCGATCAAAATGGAGCAGGGCTACGACCGCCTCAAGGCTGCCAGCTTCGCCTGGACCAGCACCGCGTTCCCCATGCTCACCGGTACGTTGATCACGGCGGCGGGCTTCCTGCCGATTGCCACCGCGCAATCGAGCACTGGCGAATACACTCGTTCGATCTTCCAGGTGGTGACCATCGCGTTGCTGGCCTCCTGGGTGGCCGCCGTGGTGTTCGTACCCTATCTGGGGGAAAAACTCTTGCCGGACCTGGCAAAGATTCATGCGGCCAAGCATGGCGCCGATGGTCCTGATCCCTACGGCACGCCTTTCTACCAGCGCGTAAGACGTTTGGTGGAGTGGTGCGTACGTCGGCGTAAGACGGTTATCGTCCTGACCTTGCTGTTGTTCATTGGCTCGGTTGCGTTGTTCCGCTTCGTGCCGCAACAGTTCTTCCCGGCGTCCGGGCGCCTGGAGCTGATGGTCGATCTGAAACTGGCCGAAGGCGCCTCCCTGAGCAACACCGCCGACCAGGTCAAGCGCCTGGAGGCGTTGCTCAAGGAACACGCCGGCATCAATAACTACGTGGCTTATGTGGGCACCGGTTCGCCGCGCTTTTACCTGCCTTTGGACCAGCAATTGCCGGCCGCCAGCTTTGCGCAATTCGTGGTGCTGGCTAACACCATCGAGGAACGTGAAAGCCTGCGCACCTGGCTGATCGAAACCCTCAACGAGCAATTCCCCGACCTGCGCTCGCGGGTCACCCGCCTGGAGAACGGCCCGCCCGTGGGTTACCCGGTGCAATTTCGTGTGACTGGCGAGCACATAGAAGAAGTCCGCGCACTGGCCCGCAAAGTGGCGGCCAAGGTTCGCGAAAACGCCCATGTGGTCAACGTGCACCTGGATTGGGAAGAACCGAGCAAAATCGTCTACCTGAACATCGACCAGGACCGTGCGCGTGCCCTCGGCGTGAGCACCGCCAACCTGTCGAAATTCCTGCAAAGCTCCTTGACCGGTTCCAGTGTCAGCCAATACCGGGAGGACAATGAGTTGATCGAGATCCTCCTGCGCGGCACTGTCCATGAACGTACCGAGTTGTCGCTGCTGCCAAGCCTGGCGGTGCCGACTGACAACGGTAGAAGCGTGGCGCTGTCGCAGATCGCTACCCTCGAATATGGTTTTGAAGAGGGCATTATCTGGCACCGCAACCGCCTGCCGACAGTGACCGTGCGCGCCGATATCTACGGCAAGGAACAACCGGCGACATTGGTCCAGCAGATCCTGCCGACCCTCGCACAGGTGCGTGCCGAACTGCCGGACGGCTACCTGCTGGACGTGGGCGGCACAGTTGAAGACTCCGCTCGTGGGCAGAACTCGGTGAAGGCGGGCGTGCCGCTGTTTATTGTGGTGGTGCTGACGTTGCTGATGCTGCAGTTGCGCAGCTTCTCACGCACGGCGATGGTCTTCCTTACCGCGCCGTTGGGGTTGATTGGCGTCACGCTGTTCCTGCTGGTATTCCGACAACCCTTCGGTTTCGTCGCCATGCTCGGCACCATCGCCTTGTCGGGGATGATCATGCGCAACTCGGTGATCCTGGTCGACCAGATCGAGCAGGACATCAAGGCCGGCCTGGCGCCTTGGCAGGCGATCATCGAAGCCACTGTCCGGCGTTTTCGCCCCATTGTGCTGACGGCCCTGGCGGCCGTGCTGGCGATGATTCCGCTGTCGCGTAGCGTGTTCTTCGGGCCGATGGCCGTAGCGATCATGGGCGGATTGATTGTAGCGACGGCGTTGACTCTGCTGTTCTTGCCGGCGCTGTACGCGGCATGGTTCAGAATCAGGAAGGATGGGGTGTAAACCTGCGAATGTTTTGGTAAGCCGGGCGGGAACCTTTTTTTCACGCTTGCCACATATGGTTACCTGTTCGACAGGTATTTAATCCGGTCGATTTTTTATCGCCAGGATCAAGTTTCCAGAACATTCATAGAGGTGGAACTGAGATGCTACTACAAGCATTGGGTAACTTTTATACCGGGATCGGCATGCTGCTGGGTGGTGGTCTAAACCAGATGGGCTGCAACAAGCATTCGGATAATGATTCTGTCAGTCGGCGTGAGCTGACTGATGCGCTCGAATCCTTTAAATACGACAATTCACAGCCCAAGGGCAATATCACAATCAACAACAGCATTGCCAACGCCAATGCCAATAGCAACACCCAATTGGGACGCTCAATGCATTGAGTGAGCGTTTGTCACTTTTTTGTCATTGGATGAACGGCAAGCACTTCGCGCCTCGCGAAGTGTTTGCCGTTTACGATCAAGCAATGCTCCATGGGCCAGGCTGTTGGCTGGTTATCCGCGCCGATTTACATGCTGATGCAAACACCCAGCAGCTCAGTTGGAACGCCTGCGCCTGTTTCCCCGACTCAGAAATGCCTGATGGACAGGCAGAAGACTTGGCATCGCCATCTGGCGGCCAAGCCGTTTTCAATGAGTATATGGAGAGTTCTACATGTCGTTTTTTAATGCCATTGCAGCTTTCAAAGGGGCGTTTCTCGGGGCTTTGCTAGGTAATCATTTTCCCCGTGATGATGTTGGCACCACCCGACCCTACAGGCCTGATGAAGGGGCTTCGGGCCATCACCGTCCCCACTTCAGCCACACCCGCCCCGTGACGACATACCAGCATCAACAACCGGTCAGCGGCTATCACTCGCCCCACAGACCCTTGTACCCGCTTTTTCGTTGATCCATTAGTGGGCGTTGCCTGAAACAACTGCGCCAAGGCCGTTAGAAGCGGCCTTGGCGCAGTGGTAAACAGGTGCAGTTGAGGGTTACAGCGCCCCAAACACCTTTTTCGCCAGACTGGTGGCTGCAGCGGCCGGATTCTTGCGAATGGTCTCTTCCTGTTGCGCAATCATCTTGAACAACCCGTCCAGTGCCTGCTCGGTCACGTAGTTTTCGACGTTGGCGCTCTTGGCATCCACGGCACCGAAAGCTGCGGCCTTGCCGGCCAGGGCGTTGTACTGTTGGGCGACTCCGACTTTGTCGGTGGCGGCCTTGACGATGGGCAGGAACTTGGCGCGGATTTCCTCGCGGCTGCTTTTGTCCAGGTATTGAGTGGCGGAGTCCTGACCACCACTGAGAATGCCCTTGGCGTCGGTCACACTCATCTTCTTCACGGCGTTGACCAGAATCGGCTGGGCCTGGGTCACGGCGGTTTCAGCCGCCGCGTTCATGCTGGTTTCCAGCTGCGTGACCTGGTCACCCATGCCAAACATTTTCAGCTTGTCGGCGACTTTGCCGAGTTTGCCCGGCAGACCGATTTTCACTTCCGGGTTGTCGCTGAAACCACCGGGTTTACCCAGTTGCTTCACGGCGATCTGCGCACCCTGAGTCAAGGCATCCTTGAGGCCACCGCTGGCGTCGCCCTGGGACAGGCTACCGAGATCCAGGGCCATGGCATTGGCACCGAACATCAGTCCGGCGCACAGGGCGGTAAGGCCAAGAGTTTTACGAAACATGGGCGCTTCCTTATGACGTGGAAATTATTAATGTGCGACCGCATCAACCCGCAGGCGCAGCGGTTGGGGATCCTGGCCATTGAGGTGCACGGCGTGCCGCTCGGTGGTGATAAACAGTAGCTTGCCGTCCAGCTCGATGCGAGCGCTCACCGAGTAGGTGTGGCCAGGCTTGACCTGGGCCGGGTCATAGCTCAGGTGAAACGGCAGCGGCACCTGACCTTTGACCGGGCCTTTCTGTTCGGCAAGGGTCACGGCCGGAGCGTCCATCAGGGACACGTCTTGCAGGCTGACGCTCAGTGTGGCGGCAGGCGGCAGGGCAATGCGTTGCAGGTAGAACACTTCGCCGTCGAGGCTGGCCTTCGGGGTTGGGGTCATCGAGTGGCAGGCTCCGAGCAGGGCTGTCAGGCCAAGGAGGATGATCTTTTTCATGGTGCTGCTCCTTTTCAACGGCGCCGGAATCCGCCCGGCGCCTCAGTCAATCTAGCGGCTTTCTTTAGGGGGCACCGCATCCGCTTCGGCCGATGCCTCGGCGGCGCCATCCACGCGGTGCAAGGCGACCTGGCGGATCGACAGGCGAATATCGGCCGGCAGCACGCGTTTGGCCGCGCCTTCGGCCAGTTCGCCAAGCAGGTCGTGATAGCCCAGTTTGCCAGCTTCATCGCGGCGCAGCACATCTTGCTCCAGCAACGTCTGGATGAAATGTCGGAAAAGACTCTTGTCGAAGAATTCCGGGGCGTTGAGGCCGTGCAGGATCGACAGGCGCTGGGCCATGATCGTGCACAGGTCTTCCAACTCTTCGGCGCTGATACTGTTCTGGCCACTGTTGAGCAGCAGCGAGATCGCCATGTAGAAGCGCTGCAGGGTCTGGGCGATGCTCTTGGACAGTAGCGTCAGCAGCACAAACTGCCGCGAACTCGGGGCCGGGCGCAGGTACACAGCGTTTTCGAAGCGCAGCAGGCCTTGTTCGACAAACGCGTCCAGCCACTGGTCGACCACGGTGTCCAACTCTTCCAGCGACCAGCGAATAAACAGCTCCGATTGCAGGTACGGGTAGAGCGCGCGGGTGTAGCGCAGGATCTGTTCGCGGCTCATCCGCGAGCTGCTCTGGAAGAAGCTCGCAAGCAACGCCGGCAGGGCAAAAATGTGCAACACGTTGTTGCGGTAGTAGGTCATCAGGACGGCGTTCTGTTCGTCCAGGTAGACGATCTTGCCCAGGGCGTCGCTCTGTTCCGACAGCAGCTTCATGTCCTTGACGTGCTTGATCAGCGCCAGGCCATCGCCTTCCGGCAGGGTGGTATGGGGCGAGTAGGGCACGCGGCGCAACAGCGCCAGGTACAGGTCCAACTGACGCGCCATGGCTTGCTCATCCAGGGCCAGGCGTGTGGTCGACAGCAGTGCCAGGGCCACCAGGTTCACCGGGTTGATCGCTGCAGCTTCGTTCAAGTGCCGCGCCACCTGCTCGCCGAGGCGGTTGGTGGTTTCGTTGAGCCAGGCCGGCTTATAGTTCGGGCCCAGTTCCTGGGCGCGCCAATCCGGTTGTTCTGCGTCGAGGAATTCGGCCAGCTTGATCGGTTCGCCGAAGTTGACGGCGACTTGGCCAAAGCGCTGCTTGAGGGCGCCGACCACTTTGAAAATATCGAAGATCGATTCTTTCTTCTTGCTCGCGCCGCGCAGTTCGCCCAGGTAGGTGCGGCCTTCGAGCACGCGTTCATAGCCGATATACACCGGTACGAACACGATTGGCATGCGCGAGGAGCGCAGGAAGCTGCGCAGGGTAATCGCCAGCATCCCGGTTTTCGGTTGCAGCATGCGCCCGGTGCGCGAACGGCCGCCTTCGACGAAATACTCCACCGGGAAACCCTTGGTGAACAGGGTGTGCAGGTATTCATTGAACACCGAGGTGTACAGCGGGTTGCCCTTGAAGGTCCGGCGCCTGAAAAACGCCCCGCCACGGCGCAGCAGGCTGCCGATCACCGGCATGTTGAGGTTGATCCCGGCGGCGATGTGCGGTGGGGTCAGGCCATTCTTGAACAGCAGGTAAGACAGCAGCAGGTAGTCGATATGGCTGCGGTGGCAAGGTACGTAGATCACCTCGTAGCCTTGGGCGACCTTCTGCACGCCCTCGATGTTGTTGACCTTGATGCCGTCGTAGATCTTGTTCCAGAACCAGCTCAGTACCACTTCCAGGAAGCGGATCGCGGTGTAGGTGTAGTCCGAGGCAATCTCGTTGCCATAGCGCAGGGCCTGGACCTTGGCTTTTTCCGGGCTGATCTTCTCCCGTTCAGCCTCATCCAGGATGGCCTGGCGGACCAGCGGCATATTGACCAGGCCCTTCACCAGGTTACGTCGGTGGGACAGGTCGGGGCCGATCACCGCGGTCTTCAGGTTACGAAAGTGCACACGCAGGATGCGCTGGGCCATGCGCACGGTACGTTCATGCCCTTTATTGTGCTCGATCAATTCGCGCAGGTTGATAGGCGCGGAGAATTGCACCCGGGTCTTGCGCCCCAGGATCAGGATGCTCAACAACCGGCGCAGGCGCCCGGTGACGGCCCAGCTGTCGGCGAACAGCAATTTCCATGGGCTGGACTCGCTCTCCGGGGATTGTCCCCAGAACACGCTGACCGGAATGATTTGTGCATTCTCTTCGGCGTGCTCGGCGAGGGTGTTGACCAGGCGCGTCAGGGTGGGCGGTGCGCCGCGCTTGTCCTGGCGGCCGAGCCAGTCCGGATCCGGGGTGAGGTAGAAAAACGCTGCGGGCTCCAGCAACGGCCCCACTGAGACTGGCAGCACCGGGCGCGGCAAGCCGGCCTTGGTGCACTCGGTATCGACCACAGCCAATTCGGTGAGGGAGGGTGATTGCAGGACGTAGAAAACCGGCCGGCTGCGGTCCAGGTTAAGGGTTAGGGACGACTGGTTGATCGTCTCCGAGC